>Ga0075163_10012215_pt1 | contig 11187 bp, 13 predicted proteins | sample JI1023141ADNA_FD_71478 | JGI IMG/M metagenome (GOLD analysis project Ga0075163, IMG submission 71478) | Wastewater effluent complex algal communities from Wisconsin, to seasonally profile nutrient transformation and Carbon sequestration -... | ecosystem: Engineered > WWTP > Effluent > Algae...
CAGTACGGCCTGAAGAACGGCCGCATGCCGCGCCCGCGCGCCCGCAAAGAGGGCGAAAAGCCGCGCATCAACATCATCGGTCCATGCTATGGCTACTTCAACACGTGGTCGGATCTGGCCGAGGTGCGGCGCCTGATTGAAGGGCTGGGCGCGGAGGTCAACATGACCTTCCCGCTGGGCAGCCACCTGGCCGATGTGCCGCGCCTGGCCGATGCGGACGTGAACGTCGTCATGTATCGCGAGTACGGCCGGCTGCTGTGCGACGCGCTGGACAAGCCCTATCTACAGGCGCCGATCGGACTGCACAGCACGACCAAGTTCCTGCGCAAGCTCGGCGAGCTCCTGGGTCTGGATCCCGAGCCGTTCATCGAGCGCGAGAAGCACACCACGATCAAGCCGATCTGGGATCTGTGGCGCTCGGTTACGCAGGACTTCTTCGGAACCGCGACCTTTGGCATCGTTGCCAACGAGACCTATGTGCGCGGCGTGCGGGCCTTTTTGGAAGGCGAGCTGGGTCTTCCGTGCAGCTTCGCAATCGCGCGCAAGCCCGGCGGCAAGACCGACAACCAGGCGGTGCGCGAAGCGGTGCAGAAGAGCACGCCGCTGCTGGTGTTCGGTTCGTACAACGAGCGCATGTATCTGGCCGAGATCGGAAGCAAGGCCATCTACATGCCGGCATCGTTTCCCGGCACTGCGATTCGCCGCCACATCGGTACCCCGTTTATGGGATATTCGGGTGCCTCGTATCTGGTGCAGGAAGTCTGCAACGCCCTGTTTGATACCCTGTTCAACATCCTGCCGCTGGGCAAGGAGCTGGACAAGGTTGAGCCGACCCCTTCGCGACTCCATCAGGAGCTGCCCTGGGATGCGGCGGCCGAGCACTCACTGGAGCTTCTGCTGGAGAGCTTGCCTGTGTTGGCGAGGATCTCGGCAGCCAAGCGCTTTCGCGATGCCGCTGAGCTTGAAGCGCGTCGTGCCGGTGAGGATCGGGTGACCGCCGCTCGCTTCATGAGCTCGGCGGCGATGCCGGCACGCCCCGGCTCAAGTGCCTTTGCAGCAGGAGGAGTCGCATGATGGAAAAGACGAACAAGATCGCTCATCGTCCGGTCGGCACCACCTGGGACTTCAAGATTCTGCACGCGCTTGGACTGGTCGTAACCTTTCCGGTGATTGTTGCAGCACGCCTTTTGCCCCGGCACTGGCACGAGCTGCACGATGAATCAGTTTTCGTTGAAACCAACCGTACGGTGCTGACTGCGCTCGGGTTCGCCTACATGGCGTAGTCAGCTTCGCAAGGAAAGGGCATGTTGCCCTCGGGTTTTCGCCGTATCGATACGGCAATCCTAGCCGCGCAGGATTGGCGCGGGAGACAAGTTGCAACGCTGGAGGTCGAACGTGGCAGAAGCTAGAGTCTCCCAATCGGGACTGTCAGAAACAGAAGCAAAGGAGTTTCACGGTATCTTCGTGACGAGTTTCGTGATCTTCACGGCCATCGCCGTGGTCGCTCACGTCCTGGCTTGGATGTGGCGGCCCTGGCTCCCCGGCGTGAATGGCTACGGGATGCTCGATACGGTCCAAACCACTGTCCAGACGATGTTGTCCTAAAAGGAGGCCGATATGTGGCGTTTGTGGCAGCTCTTTGATCCCCGCCAGGCGCTGGTGGGTCTGTTCACCTTCCTGTTCGCGCTGGCCCTGGTCATTCACTTCGTCCTGCTCAGCACCAACCGGTTCAACTGGTTGGAAGGGCCCAGGGGGGCAGCGGCTGTGCAGCGCTCTGCCTTGCCCGCCAAGTAGTCGAAAGCAGCCGTCGAGGTGGACGGCTCGGGCGTTCTGCACGAGCCCGTCCCCTCGGTGGCATCACCCCAAGCCCTTGAACACTGCCGTCGGGAGGACCCAATGGCCTTGCTGAGCTTTGAAAGACGATACCGCGTCCGCGGCGGGACACTCATAGGAGGCGATCTATTCGACTTCTGGGTGGGGCCGTTCTACGTGGGGTTCTTTGGCGTCACCACTGTGTTTTTCACCCTGGTTGGCATCGCCCTCATTCTCTGGGGCGCATCGCTGGGACCAACCTGGAACATCTGGAAGATAAACATTGCTCCACCGCCAATCGAATATGGGCTGAGCTTTGCGCCGCTGCATGACGGCGGCATCTGGCAGCTCATCACGGTCTGCGCACTGGGAGCGTTCATCTCATGGGCACTGCGGCAGGCTGAGATCTCCCGCAAGCTCGGGATGTCCTATCACATACCAATCGCGTATAGCGTCGCGATATTCGCCTACTTTTCGCTCGTGGTCATTCGGCCGGTGCTGCTCGGTGCGTGGGGACATGGATTCCCTTACGGCATCTTCAGCCACCTCGACTGGGTGTCCAACACGGGCTATCAGTATCTGCACTTCCACTACAACCCTGCGCACATGATCGCGGTGAGCTTCTTCTTTACCACCACGCTCGCGCTGTCGCTGCACGGAGGTCTCATCCTCTCTGCGGTGAACCCGCAAAAGGGTGAAGCGGTGAAGACCGCGGAGTACGAAGACACGTTCTTCCGCGATCACATCGGCTACTCGATCGGCGCCCTGGGCATCCACCGCCTTGGTCTGTTCCTGGCCCTCAGCGCCGGAATCTGGAGCGCGATCTGCATCATCATCAGCGGGCCCTTCTGGACCCGCGGCTGGCCTGAGTGGTGGAACTGGTGGCTCAGCCTTCCGGTGTGGAACTGACGCTGACTCGGAGGCAATAAGCCCATGGCTCAATACCAGAATATCTTTACGCAGCTTCAAGTCAGCGGCCCACCTGACCATGGTCCGCCGATTGCCAACATCTCCTTCCGCACCCAGGGCACGCGGCTGTCGCGTCTGCTCGGCTGGTTCGGAAGCGCGCAGCTGGGGCCGATCTATCTGGGCTACCTCGGAGTGGCCTCGCTGATCTTCGGCTTCATCGCCATCGAGATCATCGGTCTGAACATGTGGGCATCGGTGGGCTGGGATCCGATCCAGTTCATCCGCCAGCTGCCCTGGCTGGCGCTGGAACCACCGGCGCCTTCAAACGGCCTTTCGCTGCCGCCGCTGAATCAGGGTGGCTGGTGGCTCATGGCCGGCTTCTTCCTGACAACATCGATCATCTTATGGTGGTGGCGAACCTACCGGCGCGCCAAGGCGCTGGGCATGGGCACGCACGTCGCATGGGCGTTTGCCGCCGCCATCTGGCTGTATCTGGTGCTCGGATTCATCCGGCCGCTCCTCATGGGCAGCTGGGGCGAGGCGGTTCCGTTCGGCATCTTCCCGCACCTCGACTGGACCGCGGCGTTCTCGATCCGATACGGCAACCTGTTTTACAATCCGTTCCACGCGCTCTCGATTGCGTTCCTCTACGGCTCGACGCTGCTCTTCGCGATGCACGCAGGCGGGCCTGTATCGCGGACTTTTGTCGCTGCGCGAGTCGCTGGATCGGCTGCGCGCCTTGCCGCCGGGAGATGCCGAGACCGAGCGCCTGCTGCCGCTGATTCAGGCGCAGGCCGCTGAGCTGGATCTGGCTCCGGCCGAGCCGGCCTGGCAGTGCCCCTGTGAGCGCGAGATCCAGAAGCTGACGCTGGCCATGAGCGAGCTTGAGCAGACGCTCATCCCGTGCGGGCTGCATGTGGTGGGCGAGCCGATGCCGCCCGAGGCGCGCGCCGAGTACCTGGCCGCGATCGCCGAAGGCACGGCGATTGCCAAGCCGCCGCGCGCCACCATCGATGCGATTGTCGCGGGTCGCGACGTCAAAAAGGCGCTGGCCGCCGGCGGGCTGCCGGATGACGAAAAGACCCTCGCGCTGTTTACCGAGCTCGCCCGCACCAACCAGCTGCTCTCCGAAGATCACGAGCTGCCGGCGCTGATGCGCGCGCTCGATGGCAAGTTCGTGCGACCCGCGCCGGGCGGCGATCTGTTGCGCAACCCCGCGGTGCTGCCGACCGGACGCAACCTGCACGGCTTTGATCCATTCGCGATCCCCAGTGCGTTCGCGGTGATGGATGGCGCGCAGCAGGCGGCGCGGCTGCTCGCCCGCCACATCGCGGAAGGGCACGCGCTGCCCGAGTCCGTGGCGCTGGTGCTGTGGGGCGCCGACAACCTCAAGTCGGGTGGCGGTCCCATTGGTCAGGCTCTGGCGCTGCTCGGCGCCCGGCCGCGCCTGGACAGCTATGGCCGCCTGTGCGGTGCGGATCTGATCCCGCTCTCCGAGCTGGGTCGACCGCGCATCGATGTGCTGATCACGCTGTCGGGAATCTTCCGCGATCTTCTGCCCATGCAGACGCGCCTGCTTGCCGAAGCGGCCTTCCTGGCCGCGGATGCCGACGAGCCGCTGGAGCAGAACTTCGTTCGCCGGCACGCGCTGGCCCATCAGAAAAAGCACGGCGTTGATCTGGAGACCGCTTCGCTGCGCGTCTTCAGCAATGGCGATGGCGCCTATGGTGCCAACGTCAATCAGCTGATTGACAGCGGCGCCTGGCAGGAAGAGGACGAGCTGGCCGAGACCTACTCCAAGCGCAAGTGCTTCGCCTACAGCCGCAGCGGAACGCCGGTGCGGCAGGAGGAGCTGCTCAAGAGCCTGCTCGCTGGCGTGGAGCTCGCCTACCAGAACCTGGAGTCGGTGGAGCTGGGCGTGACCACCGTGGACCACTACTTCGACACGCTGGGCGGCATCGGCCGCGCGGCGCGGCGCGAAAAAGGCGGCACCGCCGACCTGCCCGTGTACATCGGGGATCAGACGCGCGGCGAGGGCAAGGTGCGCACGCTGACCGAGCAGGTGACGCTCGAAAGCAGGACCCGCTCGCTCAATCCCAAGTGGGCCGAAGAGATGCTCAAGCACGGGGCTGAAGGCGTGCGCCAGATCGAAGCCCAGGTCACCAACACGCTGGGCTGGTCGGCGACCACCGGCCAGGTCGAGCCCTGGGTCTATCGCGATCTGACCAAGACGTACCTGCTGGATCCGGTGATGCGCGAGCGGCTGGCCAAGCTCAACCCCAAGGCCTCGCTCAAGCTGGCCAATCGCCTGATCGAGGCGACCGAGCGCAACTACTGGAAACCAGACGAAGAGATGCTCAATGCCTTGCGGCAAGCGGGCGAAGAAATCGAAGACAAGCTCGAACGGTTGGGTTCGCGCGCGGCTGCTTGATGCGCACCCAAGAAAGCGAAAGACCAGTTGACTGAGCTCATCCAGATTTCAGGACGCGGCCGAGTCGGAGACGGCGACGGCAGCGTGCAATATCATCCCTCTGAGGCGCCGGCGCTCGGCGGCGCCAAGGTGTTCGCCGTCTACGGCAAGGGTGGAATCGGCAAGAGCACGACCTCGTCGAATCTCTCGGTCGCGTTCTCCAAGCTGGGCAAGCGCGTGCTTCAGATCGGCTGCGATCCCAAGCACGACTCCACCTTTACGCTGACCAAGAAGCTTCAGCCCACGGTGATCGATGTGCTGGAGTCGGTCGAGTTTCACGCCGAAGAGCTGCGCCCCGAGGACTTTGTCTTCGAGGGCTACAACGGCGTCATGTGCGTCGAGGCCGGCGGTCCGCCCGCCGGCACCGGCTGCGGCGGCTATGTTGTCGGTCAGACCGTGAAGCTGCTCAAAGAGCACCGCCTGCTTGAAGACACCGACGTGGTGATCTTCGACGTGCTGGGCGATGTGGTCTGCGGTGGCTTTGCGGCGCCGCTCCAGCACGCGCAGCGGGCGCTCATCGTCACGGCCAACGACTTCGACTCGATCTTCGCGATGAACCGGATCATCGCCGCCATCCAGGCCAAGGCCAAGAACTACGAGGTGCGGCTGGGCGGCGTGATCGCCAATCGCAGCGCTGGCACAGATCAGATCGATCGCTTCAACCAGCAGGCCGGGCTGGAAAAGCTGGCGCACTTTCCGGATCTGGATGTGATCCGGCGCAGCCGGCTCAAGAAGTCCACGCTGTTCGAGATGGAGCCATCGCCTGAGCTTGAGGCGGTTCAGAAGGAGTACCTTCAGCTGGCGGCGCGGCTGTGGGCTGGCACGCCGGCGCTGGATGGCCGTGCCATGAAGGACCGCGACATCTTCGACTTCCTGGGATACGAGTAATGGAAACTGCTTCCTATCAGCTCATCCGCGGTCAGCTCGAAGAGTACTTCGATCGCACTGCGCACGATGCCTGGGCGAAGCTGACCTCCGACGGGCCAGTGGGTCGCATCCGCGCCACGGTGCGGGCCGGTCGCGACCGGATGCGCGCGACCCTGCTCGGCTACCTGCCCGCGGATCTGCGCGGACAGCGCGTGCTGGATGCCGGCTGCGGAACCGGTGCGCTGGCAGTGGAAGCGGCGCGGCGCGGCGCCCATGTGGTCGCGATCGATCTTTCGCAGAAGCTCGTGGATCTGGCGCGCGAGCGCATGCCCGCCGACCTTGCGCAGAAGGGCCCGGGCCGCATCGAGTTTCTGGTGAGCGACATGCTCGCCCCGGCCCTGGGCAGGTTCGACTGGGTGGTGGCGATGGATTCGGTCATCCATTACAAGGCGGCCGACATGGCCGAGATGGTCGCGCAGCTCTGCTCGCGCGCCGATCGCGGCATGGTCTTTACGTTTGCGCCGCGCACCCCGATGCTCACCATGATGCACACGGTGGGCAAGGTCTTTCCGCGCGGAAATCGCGCTCCTGCGATCGAGCCGATAAGCGAGCGTTCGCTGCGCGAGCGCCTGACCAGCCATCCCGTCCTGACCGCGAGCAGCGTGCAGGTGGGCCGCACCGAGCGGATCGACAGCGCCTTTTACATCTCGCAATCGATGGAGCTGCTTCGCACATGAGCCGCCCACGCAACGTCATCGAGCTCTGGAGACAGCTGGGACCGAGCCTGCTTCCGTTCGCGGATGCAGCCACGCCAGAGCTGCCCCTCAAGCGCCTGCTGCGGCTGGCGCTGTTCCAGGTCTCGGTGGGGCTTGCGCTGGTGCTGCTCAACGGCACGCTCAACCGCGTCATGATCGTCGAGCTGGGAATTCCCGCGTGGCTGGTCGCGGGGATGGTGGCGCTGCCGATTCTGTTTGCGCCGTTTCGCGCGCTCATCGGGTTCCGCTCGGATCACCACCGCTCTGCGCTGGGCTGGCGCCGCGTTCCCTACATCTGGATGGGCACGCTCATCCAGTTTGGCGGGCTCGCCATCCTGCCCTTCGCCCTGCTGGTGCTGTCGGGGCGCGGCACCTATGCGCCGCGCTTTGTCGGCGAGCTTGCGGCCGGCTTCGCATTTCTGATGATCGGCGCGGGCCTTCACACCAGCCAGACTGCCGGCGTGGCCCTGGCAACGGATCTGGCGCCGCCGAGCTCGCGACCGCGCGTGGTGGCGCTGCTCTACGTGATGCTGCTGGTCGGCATGGTGGCCTCTTCGCTGTCGTTCGGCATCCTGCTGCGCAAGTTCGACTACATCAAGCTCATCAAGATCGTGCAGGGCGGCGCAGTGGTCACGATGGTCCTGAACATCATCGCGCTGTGGAAACAGGAAGGGCGCAACACGCAGCCGGCCGAGCCCGACGAGCCGCAGCTCTCCTTCCGCGAGTCCTTCCGCGCCTTCCTCTCGGGGGGCGACGCCAGCCGGCTGCTGGTGGCCGTGGGGCTTGGCGGCGCCGGCTTCAATATGCAGGACATCCTGCTCGAACCGTACGGCGGCGAGGTCCTCAAGCTCTCGGTCTCGGCCACCACTTCGCTCACCGCGCTGATGGCCGGAGGCACGCTGGCGGGTCTGTTCATGGCCGCTCGCTGGCTGTCCCACGGGCGCGACGCCACCCACCTGGCCGCGCTCGGTTCGCTTATCGGAATCGGCGGCTTTTCAGCGGTGATCTTCTCGGCGCCGCTGGCATCGCTGCCGCTGTTCCTGCTGGGCACCTTGTGCATCGGCTTTGGCGGCGGCTGGTTCTCGGTCGGCACGCTGACCGCATCCATGGGGCTGTCGGATCGCGGCCAGAGCGGCCTTGCGATCGGCGCCTGGGGAGCGGTGCAGGCAACGGTGGCGGGAAGCGGCATCGCCATCGGCGGCCTGGTGCGCGACCTGCTTGCTGGACTTGCAGCCCGCGGTGCGCTGGGGCCTGGCCTCACCTCATCGTTTATCGGTTATAGCTTCGTGTATCACCTGGAGATCGCCCTTCTTTTCGGCACACTGGTGGCCATCGGTCCGCTGGTCCGGGCTGGCAGCCGACGCAGCTCGCCTGTGCGGTTCGGCTTGGCGGAGATGCCCAACTGATGCACCGCTCCATCCAGACTCTCGCGAGGAGTTCCCATGTCTAGCGCACTCACAGAATCGATCGACGTCGCTCAGGTAGTTCTTTACGCCTTCTGGGCCTTCTTCTTCGGGCTCATCTTCTGGCTCCGTCGTGAAGATCGACGCGAAGGCTATCCGCTGGAGACCGACGCTGCGGGGCTGCTGCACGCGGTGAGTCCGGTGCTGATTCCGCCGCCCAAGACCTTCCTCTTGCCAGATGGCGGCGCGGTGGAGGCTCCCAACTTCGAGCGCGATCGGCGCCCGGTGATGGCCGAGCGCACACTCGGCGGCTCCGGCGCTCCGCTGGAGCCCACCGGCGACCCCATGCTGTCGGGCGTGGGACCGGCCTCGTTTGCGCAGCGCGCCGACAAGCCCGAGCTCACGCGCGAAGGTCACGATCTCATCGTGCCGATGCGCGTGGCCACGGACTTTGCCGTGAATGCCGGACCCGATCCGCGCGGCTGGAATGTGGTCGCAGCGGACGGCCAAGTGGCTGGCGTTGTGAAGGATCTGTGGGTGGATCGCGCCGATATCATGGTGCGCTACCTCGAAGTGGAGCTGCTCGGAGCCAGTGCCGAAGCAGACAGCGCGACGGCCGAGACCCGGCTGCTGCCCATCACCATGCTGCGCCTGCTCCGCGAGCCGAAGAAGGTCGAAGTGGTGGCGGTGCGCGCAGGTCACTTCGCCAGCGTGCCCACGCTCAAGAACCCGGATCGCATCACGCTGCTTGAAGAAGAGCAGATCTGCGCCTTCTATGCGGGCGGTCGGCTCTATGCAGAGCCCAAGCGGCTGGGGCCTGTGCTGTGAGCCCGGAACGAGCGCCAGCGCATCAGGCCGAGAGCGAGATTGAGGTCGAGCCCATCCCGGGGCTGCCTCATGCGCTGCCCGCAGGCGAGCGGATCCTGTGGCAAGGGCGCCCTCAGACCTGGGAGCTGGCGCATCACACGTTCCAGCTGCCCTGGCTCTGCGCCTACTTCGCACTGTTCACCTGCGCGCGCGGCGTGTTTGCCTTTTACGATGGCCAGGGCCTGGCAGGCGCCCTGCTGGCGAGCGTGGTCGTGCTGCCGCTGGCCGCGCTGTGCCTCGGGGTGCTGTCGCTGATCTCCTGGCTCAACGCCCGTGCCACGGTCTACACGATCACCACGCGGCGCGTCGTGATGCGCTTCGGCGTCGCGTTTCCCATGACGTTCAACCTGCCCTTCAAGCGGCTGGCTGCGGCCAACCTGAAGACGCGGAAAAATGGAAGCGGCGACATCGCGCTTCAGCTGGCAAGTCCCGACCGAATCGCGTGGCTGCATCTGTGGCCGCATGCCCGGCCGTGGCGGCTCGCCAAGGCGCAGCCCATGCTGCGCGCGATACCAGATGCGGCCCAGGTTGCAGGCGTGCTTGCCGATGCGGTGCAGGCGTGGTCGACTGCCGAAGGCGTGCCGCTGTTTGCAGTGGAGCGCAGCCCCGCCGAGCCGGTCGCAGCCGCGCAGCCGGCACCCGCGCAGCCGGCACCCGCCCAGCTTGGGCTGGCGCAGTAACGCTTCGCAAAAGTCAGAAAGTTCAAGGAGATCACAGGCATGAGCGAACACCACCACAATCAAGCGGTCCCCCGGGGCGTGCTGATGGGCGCCGCCGTGATAATTCTTTTGAGCCTGGGCCTGGCGGCTGGAGCCCGTCACGCGCATCTGACCGCAGCCGTGCAGCCGTCGCCGCCGGCCCTGGAGTCGCGCGACATCCGCTTTGCGGATCGGCCGGACGGCGCCATCGCGATCATCGACTCAGCGACGGGTCGCGAGATCAGCCTGGTGCCGCCGCGCAGCAATGGCTTCATCCGCGGCGTGCTGCGCGGGATGTTCCGCACGCGCAAGCTGGAGTCGCTCGGTCACGATGGCTGGTTCCGGCTCGCCCGCGAGTCCGATGGCCGGCTGTCGCTCCTGGATCCGCAGACCAACCGCCGGATCGATCTCGACTCGTTCGGGCCGACCAACTCAGCGGCGTTCGCGCAGCTGCTTGTCGCGGGTCGGCAGGGCGCGCAGAGGTAGCGCAATGGCTCGCGCCTCCGCACAGGCTCGCTCGTTCGAGGTCTTCTGCACGGTGAAGGTCTCGCACACCTTTGAGAACCTATCTGCTCATGTCGAGCTCGAAGGTCAGGTTGCGATCCAGCCCGGCGACCAGGTGCTCGTGCACGGCGCCGCGATCAGCCCGCCCTATGGCCAGGTGCAGACCGAGCGCCGCCTGGCCACGGTCACGCGCGCCAGCTGGCTCAAACGAACCTGGATCCGCATGACCGGCGATCTGGATTGTCTTTCGCTGCTCGATGTCAGCTTCAGCGATCGGAGAACCCTATGAAGTCCGCACTCGCCCCCGTCGATCTCGAGATCGATATGCCCCCGTCTGCGCATGTGCCCAATGAAACGACGCTGCGGGCGCAGCAGACCACGACCCTGAGCCCGCGCTTTTACACCACCGACTTTGACGAGATGAACAGCATCTCGGTAGAGCCGGTGCGTGCAGAGTGGGACGTGCTCCTGGCAGAGCTGGCGGCCGACACCAACCGCCGCCACTTCGTGCGAAATCAAGAGTGGGATGCGGATCCGGCGAAGCTCAGCGAGCCGCTGCGCAAGGAGTTCATCGACTTCCTGGTGAGCTCGCTGACCGCGGAGTTTTCCGGCTGCGTCCTCTACGCCGAGATCCGCAAGCGCGGCAGCAACCCCGATCTGTGCGACCTGTTCAAGTACATGAGCCGCGACGAGTCTCGCCACGCGGGCTTCATCAACGACACGCTCAAGGACTTTGGCGTGGGCGTGGATCTGGGCTTCCTCACCAAGACCAAGCAGTACACCTTCTTCAAGCCCAAGTTCATCTTCTACGCGACCTACCTCAGCGAGAAGATCGGCTACGCCCGCTACATCACCATCTTCCGCCACCTGGAGCGCCACCCGGAGAACCGCTTCCATCCGAT
>Ga0075163_10012216_pt1 | contig 11187 bp, 11 predicted proteins | sample JI1023141ADNA_FD_71478 | JGI IMG/M metagenome (GOLD analysis project Ga0075163, IMG submission 71478) | Wastewater effluent complex algal communities from Wisconsin, to seasonally profile nutrient transformation and Carbon sequestration -... | ecosystem: Engineered > WWTP > Effluent > Algae...
GTTTGAGGTTTGAGGTTTGAGGTTTGAGGTTTGAGGTTTGAGGTTTGAGGTTTGAGGTTTGAGGTTTGAGGTTTGAGGTTTGAGGTTTGAGGTTTGAGGTTTGAGGTTTATTAGGAATGCAAAATTCGTGTAATTAGTTTAATTCGTGTAATTAGTTTTCAAAATTCGTGTTATTATTTAATCAAACCCACCCTCACAACCCACTATAATAATCATATCCCTGTTCAAACCAATAATCTGGCGGGCGCTGACTGCTAAAGAAAATGGTTCCTATACGCTTAATGTGTTTTACTCCGTATTTTACCGGAATGATTAGCCTCAACGGAGCCCCATGTTTTAAGAGCAAGGGTTTACCGTTCATTTCATAACAAAGCAATGTTTGGGGATGCATCATACTCCTGTTATCAATTCCAACATAATATCCCGAATCGGGTGTAATTAACCCGGTAAACTGAAGCCTAGCCTGTTCATCCAGGTTGTATTTTTTTACAAAATCGCTGAAACGTACACCGCCCCAATGTGATACCTGGCTCCATCCTTCAATACACTTAAAATCAAAAATAATCTCGGTTTTTGGCAATGATTTTATTTCTTCTAAAGTAATGAACTGTGTATCTCCGGGATTTCTAATCAATGTCAGTTTCCATGTTGCGGGATTGAATTCACTTTTCAAACCCGCGCTGCCATTAACCCTAACCACCGGGGCTGCCATACTTTTTGGAAATGTTTTTGCAAATTTATTTTTACTAAAGAAATTGATGAATACAAATTCATTCGCATCCAGTACTTTTCTGAGCGGCTTTAATGTACCTTGATCTTTTGGCTGACTGTTTAACCATTGCCAGCCCGCAAATGCCACTGCAATAAAAACAAAGAAAAAGAAAAAAGACAGCAGCGTTTTATTCCTAACTTGTTTTTCTGTTATTATTTGCGTTTTAACTTCCATTAATAAATATTGAAAATGCTTAACTGTTTTTATTATTATCGGGGCTGCTTTGTTTATTTGTTTCTTCAGAATGAGGTTCCACTTCAAATCCGGTTACCATACTTCGGAAATTATTCCAGCCTGCAAGTATTACCTGTATCACATGTATAAGAAAGAAAAGTACAAATCCAATCGTTAGTATAAAATGTTCGGCCCTTGCCCATTCATATCCTCCAAGTAAGTTGCAAAGCCAGTTTAACTGAACGGGTTTGTATATTGCGAAACCGGTTAGTATCATTCCCAAACCCATGAACAACACAACGCTGTATGCTATGCGCTGCGCCGCATTGTATTTCGTTTTCGGAGGTAAATATTTTTTTATTTTGAGGTCGTGCAGCAATACCTGCCACGCTTCTTTAAAAGCATGTTTTGCCGGAAAAATTTGCTTCCATTCTTTTGAAAATAGCAGGTAAAAAAAATAAAGCAATCCGTTGATCATAAATAACCACATGAATACAAAATGAAGGCTCATGCCCTCAGCCAACCGGAATGGAATATTGAGCGCTTTATTGAATGAATCGGGAAAAAATTTAAGGATCGTCCGGTCACCCCACCCCAATCTGTACACATCGTTTGCCCAATAGATAAGCAAACCACTCCAAACCATGATGGCAAGAATGGGAAAATTGATCCAGTGTAACCATCGGATAGCTAACGGATGTTTATATCTGATCTTTTTCATCCGTTACAATTTACAGGTTTTATGCCGTAGTTGTAACATTCGTTTACTGCAACACAGCACTTCCAAATAAATGGTTATACTGTTCGCAATGGATCAGCACATATTTGTAAACAGTAAAGTCGGGATTCCCGGACACTGCATACAACTGGTTGCCGTTTATTGATCGGAGGTTATCTAGTTTTATAAAATTCACCGGCATTTGTTCTTTGGAAATATACACTTTCAAATCAGGGCCATTGCTGCTGTTGAAATTCTCCAGTGCTACTGTGTAGGAACCCTGTTTAAGATATACTTTTGCTGATCCTGTAACAGTACCATAGGGGCCAGAAATGAAATCGCCGGAAAACTTCAAAACAGCTGTTGTATCTGAATTAAGTGTTTCATCAATAAAATCTGTTGATGCTTTTTTGCAGGAATCAAATGCAATGATTGATGAAATGCCGATCAATAATAAAATATTGTTCTTTTTCATAAAATAGGTTTAATTAAGTAATTACAACTACATGTAGTTATATAACTAATGTGATCAGGGTTCTGTAAAATTATTTGATAAGAAATTTATAAAAGGTCAGCTATGTGACAATGCAGCTTTTTTTAACAATTCAATATTTGGGATATGTATCTTATTTTTTTGGATACTGATAAGTCCCTGGTTTTCCAATTGAGCAATAGTGGTTGTTACAGTTTGCCTGGAAGCGCCGATCAGTTTTGACATATCATCATGTGTTAGAAACCGGTCAATGGAAGCAGAATTAGCAGCACCAGATTCAACAGGTATCAATTGGATCAGCAAATTGATCAGCCTGCTGAGCACAGTTTTATTAAGCAGGTTTTGCAGCCTGGTTTCCACTTTTCTAACTTTTTTTCCCAGGTGATGACTGAAGGCAATCGCCATCTGCGGCTTCTTTTCAAGCAATACCAGGAAATCTTCAATATCGAAAGCACAAAGGCTGACTTCGCTTTTATAAGCTTGCGCAAATTCGTCTTGTAACGCATTTTTTTCAAGTGTAAGTTGTCCAAATACTTCACCGGGTTGAATTACTTCTTTTATACATTCATTGCCAGCTTCATCAATGTAACCGATCTTGATAAAACCTTTTTTCATGAAGTATAATTTCCGGTGGTTTTGAGAAGGGAAATAAATAAAATCACCTTTGCCTGCTTCAATAAAATTATGTACCAGGTTTAGCGATTCATATTCTGCTTCGGTGAGATTGGAAAAGATATCAAAACCCCTGATCAGCAATAATGTTGAATCGCAACCGGAATCCGGGGAGCTATTTTGTTTTTTATTAATTTCTTTTTCCAAAAATTAAAATTTGTTTCCTTGCTTAATAAAGTCAGTTCTTGGTTTCTTTACAAAATTAAGTGATGCAGAATTCATACAGTATCTTAAACCGGTTGGTTTTGGCCCGTCATTGAAAACGTGACCAAGGTGAGCACCGCAGCGCATGCAGTTTACTTCTGTTCTTGTCATTCCATAACTGTTATCATCCAGTTCTTCTATATTTTTAGAACTGATGGGTTGCCAGAAACTTGGCCAGCCGGTACCACTTTCAAACTTTGTAGCAGAACTGAACAATGGCAATCCGCAACAAATGCAATTATAAGTGCCTTGTTGGTGGTTATTCCAGTAAATGCCACTATAAGCGGCTTCTGTTCCTTTTTTGCGGGTTACATCAAACTGAATAGCGCTAAGTTGCCTGCGCCACTCCGCATCAGTTTTGGTTACTTCATAACCTTTATTTGTATTGGTTTTACCTGTTTTTTGAGCTTCGCAGCCGAATACCATAAAAATGACAGATAAAAAAGCAAGTATGGGTTTCATATATTTTTATTGAAGTACGTAAGTTTAAACTAAATAGTTTTACTATCATAAAACCTTTAACAAGTCTTTTTGTTTAAAAGTAAATGCTATATTTTCGGATAAATTGAAAAAACATGAGTGTATTAAGGCAGGTTGCAGAATATCTGTACATAAAAAAAAGGGATCCCAATGAAAAACCTACACAATGGATGAAGTACATGCACGGGATCAACAGGTTGTCAATAATACTATTCCTGCTGGCTATGATCATTATTGTAGTTAAGCTGCTGTTGCGTTAGTGTAGTTTTTGTAGGAACAGGAAAATGCTTTTTGCAGCATTGGCTGAAGCATGGCCACCTTCACTCAGCAGGTTTTTTAATTGCCTGTAATCAGATCTTAATATTTCCTGCCTTTCTTTATCTTCTAATAATTTCTTTAATTCTGTTACAATTTTTTCTTTGGTAAGGTCACCTTGTATCAGTTCTTTCACAACTTCCTTATCCATGATAAGATTTACCAATCCAATGAACCTGATCTTTATTAACCGTTTTGCAATCTGGTATGATATATTACTTCCTTTATAACAAATGATCTCCGGAACTTCAAATAAGGCTGTTTCTAATGTTGCTGTTCCGCTGGTAACCAATGCTGCATTGGCTGTGTTTAACAATTCATATGTTTGATTAACTACAGCGCTCACATTATTATAAGGTTTCATCAATTCATCGTAAAATGATGCAGGTAAACCGGGCGCTTTAGCAACAATGAATTTGTATGATGGAAATTCTCCGGCTACTTCCAGCATAATAGGAAGTTTAATTAAAATTTCCTGTTTTCTGCTTCCTGGTAATAAAGCGATAACAGGTGTATCATCATTAATCCCATTAAGATTTTTTTGTTTGGAATTTGAATGCTTCGCTTTAAAATCATCTATAACTTCCACCAATGGATGGCCAACATATTCCACATCATAATTCCATTTCCGGTAAAAATCTTTTTCAAAAGGAAGTATGACAAGCATTTTATCTACATCCCTTTTTATGGCATGCACACGGTTCTCTTTCCATGCCCACACTTGAGGAGAAATATAGTAGATCACTTTATAACCATGCACGCGGGCCCATTTTGCGATCCTTAAGTTAAATCCGGGATAATCTACAAGGATCAAAGTATCTGGTTTAAAGGCAAGGATATCTTTTTTGCATGCTTTAATATTTTGCAGAATGGTTGGCAGGTTTTTAATTACTTCAACAAAACCCATAAAAGCAAGATCACGATAATGTTTAACAAGTGTAGCACCGGCCGATTCCATCTTATCTCCGCCCCAGCACCTGATTGCAGCCTTGTTGTCGAGTTTATGTAATTCCTTTATCAGGTTGCTTCCATGAAGGTCGCCACTGGCTTCACCGGCAATGATGTAATACTTCATGGTTGCAAATTAATAATTTGAGAACGAATCAGTCTGAAAATTTGGAATAATTCCGTCATTGCGAGGAACGAAGCAATCTAAATCAGTTAGTAATAATTCAATAATATAATTATAATCTCACAATAACTGCTATTCAAAAATAAAATTAATATTCTACGGGAAATTTGAAATGATCATTTCAAGGCAGGAAAACTATAATTATTTATTATTCAATACGGGATAGTTCTTCAAAAGAAATATCAAGCAACTCATATGTTTTTGAATCTGGTAAATAATAATGCCACCATTCTGTTTCCAATGCAATAAATCCGTGCTTTTCCATCAATGTTCTTAGTAATAACCTGTTTTGTATTACCTGGGCAGGTAAATCTTTAAAATCATGGTGGGCTGTATCACTGAAATTATCAAAACCGGTGCCCATATCCAGGTCTTTGCCGGTTGCAAGGTCTGTAATGGTAAGATCAATAGAAATGCCCCTGTTATGCCCGCTCCCCGATGCAGGATCAGCAGTATAACGGTCATCCATAACCTGTTCCCACATTTTTTCTGTAACGGAATACGGCCTGTAGGCATCCCAAATCCGGATGCAAAGGTTCTTTTTTTGTAATGCAGCCTGAACATAGGTGAGTGCTATCAATGCTGCCCGCCTTAGATAAGTAGTTGTATGCGCCGGATATAATTTCTGGTGCATAAAATTCCCTGTATCTGCATATTTAAGATCAATGATGGCAGAAGGGATCATGGCACTTACCGGGATCATTTTTTTTGCCGGGTTATCTGCAATGGTTTTCTTTAATATGGCTGCATCACCAATAACCCAAAGCCCATACTTATTTAATAGGGTGTCTTGCGTAAAAACAGGTATTGATATGAAGTATAAAACAGCAAATGCCAGCACCTTTTTTATATGATACATACTGTATTTTTAATTTTCCCGGAACTATGAAAAAAATATTCTTAATTTCAAGATACGTAATTACCCTTTTATGCATCCCTGTAATTTGTTTGTGCTGTTCAGATTTATGCTTATCATGCTATTTCTTACAGCCTGTAAACAATCCGGTAAAAAACAGGATGAAAATATAGCTGCAGATCCTGCTTCCCTGCACTTGTTGATTCAAAAGAACATAAGGCTTCAGCTCAATCAGGCAAACGTTCATACAGGAATAATCCATGATAGTTTTCAACTGAATTTTTTTAAAGTGCTTGATCGTAGTTACGCTTTAAATGATGATAAACCGGTTTGGAGCACTAATGGAAAATGGGCGGCTTCTGCTGAAGGGCTCATTCATTTCCTGGGCCATTCACTTGAAAATGGTTTGTTTAAAGAAGATTATCATTTTTCCGGCATTCAGGCAATTAAACGAACGCTTGATGAAGATTCTGTGAAAAGAATGAATGCTGCATTGTGGTCGCAGGCCGAGCTATTATTTACGGATGCCTTTATGCATCTTATACAGGATCTTGCCCAGGGAAGACTTCAACCCGACAGCCAGGCCTGGAAAAACGACAAAGAAAAATACGATCACTTTTTTGCAAAAAATCTTACAAGATTGATGAACGGGGAAATCCCGGATAGCATATTCAAGTCTGTACAGCCGGTTAACCCCGGATACTGGTCACTAAAGCGCGGCATCCCAAATTTTTTAGACAGTATGGATACACGCACTTATACTTTTGTTAATTATCCCTACAAAAAAGATGATAAAAATGATTCCCTGCTTTTTGTGAAAAAATTACTGGCAAGATTAAAAGAGTCGGCGATCATAGATCAACTGCAGGATATAGATTCTTCCAAGCTGGCAGACGCAATCAGGAAATACCAGTTGCGGAAAAAAATTAATCCCGATGGAAAGATTACAGCTTCATTAATAAAGCATCTGAACAATACTGATATAGAAAAGTATTTCAGAATTGCAGTAACGCTCGACAGGTATAAACAATTGCCGCTAAAAATGCCGGAAACATATATTTGGGTTAACCTGCCGGGATATTACCTGCATGTGTGGGATGCCGATACCATAGTATTTACATCAAAGATAATTTGCGGAAAACCCGAAACAGCCACTCCTTTTATAACAAGTATGGTAAGCGACCTGGTTATTTACCCAACCTGGACAGTTCCATCCAGTATCATCAGAAAAGAAATGTTACCTGCACTCAAAAAAAATGCTGGCTACCTGAACAGGAAAGGCCTTAACCTGTATAATAAAGACGGAGAACTGATAGATCCTTATACAGTTAACTGGGAAAAGTATTCAAAGGGCATTCCATATAAAATACAACAGGGTAGTGGCGATGGTAATGCATTGGGCGTGATAAAATTTAATTTTGAAAATCCCTTTGCTGTTTACCTGCATGATACAAACCAGCGTTACCTTTTTAAAAAACAAATGCGTGCCCTCAGTCATGGATGTGTGCGTGTGCAGGATTGGGAAAAACTTGCTTTTTTTATTGCAAGAAAAGACAGTGTTCAGGCAAACACACAAGATTCATTAAATTACAATACTGATTCCATTACCAGCTGGATAGCCAATAAACAAAAGCATCATATTCCGGTGCAATATCAAATTCCAATATTTATCCGTTACTTTGGATGTGAAGCAGTTAATGGCAGCATAAAGTTTTACGATGATATATATGGCGAGGATAAAAAAGCCAAAGCTGATTTTTTTGCAAAAAGCAAATATTCATTTTAAACCTGGAAATGAAATTAAAAGCCACAAAATATATTTTATTGAAATGGATGTGTTTTTTATTCCTGTCATGCTTTATTGTTACATCCGTTAATGCCCAACGGGGGATTAATAAAAAGGAAAACGTACAAAAAAAGAAAACGGGCAGAATTTTATATGGGCAGGCAAGTTACTATGCCAATAAATTTCATGGTAGAAAAACAGCCAGCGGAGAAATTTTTAGCCATGAAAAACTTACTGCAGCCTGCAATGTTTTACCTCTTGGTACCTGGGTAAAAGTTACCAATTTAAAAAACGGCAAATCTATCATAGTTAAAACAAACGACCGGCTCCATACCAAAACAAGGAGAATTATTGATCTTACCCGGGCCGGGGCAAAAAAACTTGATTATATTCATAAGGGACTTACCCGGGTAAAAATTGAAGTGTTGGATAAATAAAATATTCACAGAAACAAACAAAGACTTAAATCTCCGGGGCATATTTGGTAACCTTAACAGGATATTGAAAAAATACATACAAATGCGTAGATTTCTGCTGTTGAACATTTCATAAACCATATTTATGTTTAAATACTCTATTTGAAGGCAAAAAGCAATACCTTTCTGTTCACATGTATGAATAAATATGTTTGTAAATAATTTCACGTTTTCAATCTAAGCAGCTATTTTTGCCACGTTTACAAAACCAACCATTATGAAGAAATTAATTCTTTCAATTATTACGTTGATTGTTTGCACAATTACGTATGGTCAAAACAGCTACAAGAAACTACCAACTTTGGGTATCCAGTTATTCTTTAACGATTTTCAAACAGCATCAGACATCAGAAGTGTAGGGCTCGCCAATGTTATAAAAGATAAAAATTTTGCTAAATCAAAGAGAATGACATCGGGCCTTGCCCTGAGTTATATCCAGGGATTGAGCGAAAGAGTTGATTTTGCAGGCACTTTATCCGGGTCTTTTGTAAGTTACCCGGTTCCAAATAAAGCGGCCAATAGCCAGCAATTCTTGTTAATGGAAGCCGCTGCAACAGCCAACCTGAAAATGCTTTCTGATAAATACTGCCTGAACCCATTCGTAACGGTAGGTTTAGGTGGATCAAAATTCAAAGGATATTACAGTGCATTTGCACCTGTTGGAGTAGGTTTACAGTGGAAGATCCTTGATAATTTCTTCTTTTTGGCAAATTCACAATACAGAATTCCATTTACAGAAAATGGTGCCTATCATTTTTACCACAGTTTTGGTGTTGCTGCTTCTTTAAAGAAAAGGCCTGAAGCAAAAGTTGTTGAAGTGATACCTGTGCCTGTTGTTGTGCTGGATCGCGATGGAGATGGGGTTGTTGATAGTGTTGATATTTGTCCGGATGTTGCTGGTGTTGCGGCTTTACAGGGTTGCCCCGATAAAGACAGTGATGGTATTGCTGATAATAACGATTCCTGCCCTGATGTTGCCGGACTGGCAAAATATAAAGGTTGCCCTATTCCCGACACCGATGGAGATGGAATAAATGATGAGCAGGACAAATGTCCTTCTGTTAAAGGTGTTGCCCGTTACCAGGGTTGCCCGGTACCAGACACTGACAGTGATGGTGTAAATGATGAAGAAGACAAATGCCCTAATCGTGCTGGTCCATCAAGTAACCAGGGTTGTCCGGAGATAACCAAAGAAGTTATTGAAAAAGTAAATATGGCTGCTAAAAACGTATTCTTCGCTACAGGCAGTGCTAAATTGTTGCCAAAATCTTATAAATCACTTGATGAAGTTGCTATGATTGTAAAATCTGATGATCTTTTCCAGATCCAGATCGATGGCCATACGGATGCTCAGGGGGATGATGCTAAAAACCAGGTACTTTCTGATAACCGTGCTAAATCTGTTAAAGATTACCTGGTAAGCAAAGGCGTACCTGAAACACGGACCAATGCAACTGGTTATGGTGAATCTAAGCCTGTTGCAGATAATAAAACAGCAGCCGGACGTGCAAAAAACAGGAGAGTGGAAATGACAGTAAGAAATTTCTGATTTTAAAATAATTTTTTCAAAAATGGCCCATAATTATGTTATGGGCCATTTTTATATGTATTAGAATATTATTCTATTATAAAAATACCATATATAATCAATGGTTAATAAATTGTGATTTTGGTCTAACGCTTCTATATTCTGCAAATTTGAAGTATATTGCGGAATATTATAACTTGATTTGAACCCTTCCCCGCAAAAAAACGTTATAAGTTATATGCAATATCCGGCTTCGTTCAAGGAGCGGAAAACCTTAGATTTAATTTCCTTTATTTTATAATTAAACCAGGGATATATTCATCCCGAAACATGTATATAATTAAAAATCTGACAGATGTTTAGTATAAGTTCATTCCGGAAGTTGCTTTTCATAGTTATTGTTGTTTGTTTTTCTCAAATTACTGTAGCACAAACATTGCCTGCGGGTTTTTCTTTCAGTGACATGAGTGGTTGGACCTCTCCAATAGGCACAACTTTCAATAATGATGGAACAAAGATGTTTGTTTGGGAGAAGGCAGGAAAGGTTTTTGTTTGTAACTGGAATAATGGAACCAATACTTATGACAAGCAAGCTACTGCCGTAATTGACATATCACCTGAAGTTGGAAACTGGCGTGATCATGGCCTGCTCGGATTTGCCCTTGACCCCAATTTTGATGTAAATGGTCTGATATATTTAAGTTACGTGGTAGACAGGCATCACCTGTTGAATTTTGGAACAGGTTCATATAACGCAAATACAAACACTTATTATGCAGCTACTATAGGACGAATAACCCGCTACCAGACAACAACCACACTCGGAAATTTAGTAGTGGTTCCTGCATCACGTACTATTTTGGTAGGCGAAACAAAAACAACCGGTATTCCTATATTGTATGAATCACACGGAGTAGGATCACTGGCTTTTGCTGCTGATGGAACTTTGATGGCATCTTGTGGTGATGCAGCAAGTTATGATGCTACAGATTATGGCAGCGAACCAATGAGTTATTATGCCCAGGCCCTTACAGATGGAATTATCCGGGCAAATGAAAATGTAGGTTCTTACCGTTCCCAGATATTAAATTCTCTAAGTGGAAAGCTATTAAGGCTTGATCCTGTAACCGGAAACGGAGTAAGCAGCAATCCTTTTTACAATGCCGGTTCTCCAAGGTCTCCACAATCAAGGGTTTGGGCAATGGGTTTGAGAAATCCTTTTAAATTCACAATGAGGCCCAATACAGGTTCCACAAATCCTTCAACAGGTGATATTGGTGAAATTTATGTATCTGATGTGGGATGGGGTGATGTAGAAGAACTAACAATTATAAAGGAAGCCGCTTCCAATTTAGGATGGCCACTATTCGAAGGGTTAAACGCAGAAGCAAATTATTTCCCTATAAATATCCAAAACAAAGATGAACCCAATCCACTGAATGGTATTGGCGGATGTACAGAGCCGTTCTTCAAATTCAAAGATCTTATCAAACAGGCAACAGCCGATAACATTCATACAATTTACAATCCCTGTAATCCTTCAGTTCCTATCGCCAGCGCTAATGAGAACAGGTTCTTCCA
>Ga0075163_10012217_pt1 | contig 11186 bp, 13 predicted proteins | sample JI1023141ADNA_FD_71478 | JGI IMG/M metagenome (GOLD analysis project Ga0075163, IMG submission 71478) | Wastewater effluent complex algal communities from Wisconsin, to seasonally profile nutrient transformation and Carbon sequestration -... | ecosystem: Engineered > WWTP > Effluent > Algae...
TATGCCGGTGCGACGATGCCGTTCTTCTCGGGCGGCCGCCGCGACTGCGAATAGTGCAATTTTCCGCTTGAGCCGTCCCTTGGGTCCGGGCTGCATAGTCTGGCCGTTCGGGGAAGGTGATGAAACCTAACGTGTTCCAGGAGACCGCAGCGGCGGTGGCGAAGCGCTTCGGCGTCTCCGTCAAAGCGCTGCGCGTTTACGAGGACGCTGGGCTCCTGAAACCGGCGCGGACGGTGGCTGGCTGGCGGATTTATCGTCAGCTGGAGATCGAGCGGCTTTCGGCCATTCTGGCGCTGAAGCAAATCGGTCTGCCGCTGAAGCGTATCGGTGATTTGCTGCGTGGCAGCGGCGATCTTGCGGCGGCGCTGGCTCTGCAAGAGGCGGCGCTGGAAGATGCGCGCAGCGAAGCGGAGCAAGCGTTGGCGCTGGTGCGTCAGGCGCGTGCGAGGCTCAACGGTAAACAATCATTCTCCCCGGACGAGTTAGGAAAGCTCGTCAGGAGTACGGCAATGTCTGAGATGAAGTGGTCACCCAAAATGGAGGCGTTGGCGCAAAAGCACTATACGCCGGAGCAATTGCAGGAAATACGCGCGCGCCCGTTCACGGCTGAAGATCAAGCGCGCGTCGGCGCGGCGTGGACGCAGGTGTTTGCGGATATCGATGCGCTCGGTCCGGATCCAGATCCCGCGAGCGACAAGGCGCTCTACATCGCGCGCCGCGCGAAAGCGCTGATCGATGAAATCACGCAAGGCGACCCATCCCTGATGCGGGCCGCCGCGCGCATGAACAGCGAAGCGCTCGCGGATGCAGAATTGCGCCCCTCTATGCCCATGGGCGGCGCACATTTTGGCTTCATCACCCGTGCCATCAACGAGCTGAAACTGCGCGACGCTGGCGCGATTTAGGGCCGTTTGTGCGAAGGCCGGGCCTCTCGCACCGCGGGAGGCCCGCGCATGACGCGCACTTCATTTACGCTCCCCGTTGCGCGTTTGTTGTTTCGGTGAAACAGTGGCCTCTGGTCTGGAAAGACCAGCATAAGCGAGAAGCGGCGCAGCCGCTGGCGCCGCCCCAACCCCACAGCGGGAAACAAGGGAGTGCGCGCCATGCCTGAAAGCAAATCTGCTAACGTTGTGAGGGCTATAGCCGTCGTCGGTCCGACCGGAGCGGGCAAGACGGCGTTGATCCAAGCTCTGGCTTCAGCTGCTTCGGGTGGCGCGGGAATTTCCCCGGCCGCGGCGGGCCAATCTACCGAAACCAATTTCACCGCAATCGATTTCATGGGCGATCATTACGCCCTCATAGACGCGCCAGGCGCCGTCGATTTTCTTGCAGACGCAGATTTTGCATTGCCGGCCGTCGATCTTGCGATCGTTGTGGCCGATCCTGATCCGGAAAAAGCTGTTCTGGTTCAGCCGTTCCTCAAAGCGCTCGAAGATCAGCAAATTCCGCGCGCGATTTTCATCAACAAGATTGATACCGCCCGCGGTCGCATTCGCGATCTGTTGGAAGCGCTGCAGCCGGTGTCGAACACGACGCTCGTTGGCCGGCAGATCCCAATCTGGGAAGATGAGAAGGTCACGGGGTTTGTCGATCTGGCGCTTGAGCGCGCGTATCATTACGAGCAGGGCAAGGCCTCGAAGATCATCGAGATTCCTAAGAGCGTGGCCGAGCGCGAAACCGAAGCGCGCTTTCACATGCTCGAACAGCTCGCTGACTATGACGACGCGTTGATGGAAACGCTTTTGTCGGACGTGACGCCCGACCGCGACACGGTGTTCGCGGATCTGGTGAAGGAAACGCGCGATGGGCTGATCGTGCCGGTATTCTTTGGCTCGACTGCTAACGGGCACGGCGTGCGCCGGCTCTTAAAATCACTGCGTCACGATACGCCAGAGCCGAAATACGCCGCCGCGCGTCTCGGGCTATCCGGCAATGGCGCTTACGTGATGAAGATCACGCATGCGGGGCAGGCTGGGAAACTCGCTTATGCGCGTGTGTTCGGTTCTGCGCTGAGCGACAGCGATCAGATCACCTTGAGCGATGGCTCATCGCAGCGACCGGGCGCGCTGTTCTCCGTGAACGGTTCGCAAACGAAGAAGGTCTCGCGCGCGCCTGAGGGCGACATCGCGGCGCTTGGCAAGCTCGATCCGGTTGCGGCGGGTGATCTCCTCAGCGCCAACGGCCCGCAGAAGATGAAGCTCAGTTTCAAGAAGCGCTTTCCCGTCTATCAGCTCGCCATTGCGACGAAGGATCGGAAGGACGATGTGCGTCTGTCCGGTGCGCTGCAGAAGTTGGTGGAAGAGGACGCTGGACTTAACGTGGTGCACGATCAGTCGACGCACGAGATCCTATTGCAAGGCCAAGGAGAGCCGCACCTCCGCAGCGTGCTCGATCGGCTGAAGGGCAGGTTCAACGTTGAGGTGTCTACCGCGCCGCCCTCGACGCCGTACAAGGAGAGCCTGCGCAAGAATGCCGAAGTGCGCGGCCGGCACAAAAAGCAAACCGGCGGACACGGCCAGTTTGGCGATTGCGTCATCCAAGTAAAGCCGTTGCCGCGCGGCGAAGGCTTTCAGTTTGTCGACAAGATCACTGGCGGCGCGATTCCGCGGCAATGGATTCCTGCCGTTGAGGCCGGTGTTAAGGACGCGATGGGCAAAGGCGCGATTGGTTTTCCGGTTGTCGATGTCTCGGTCACGCTGATCGATGGCTCGTTTCATTCGGTGGACTCAAGCGAGCACTCGTTCCAGCAAGCCGGGCGCCTCGGCATGGTCGAGGCGATGCAGCAATGCGGATCGATCTTGCTCGAGCCGATCGAGAAGCTCTCGATCTACACGCCGAGTTCTGGGACGCCGAAGATCAACTCGGCGGTTTCGTCGCACAACGGCCAAATCCTTGGTTTCGAACCGCGTGAAGGCTGGCCGGGGTGGGATCGCGTGGATGTTTATCTGCCGCATAGCGAGCGGCAGAACTTCATCATCGAGCTGCGTTCATTGACGCAAGGGTTGGCGACGTTCGAAGCTGAGTTTGATCACATGGTCGAAGTCAGCGGTCGCCGGGCCGATGATGTGGCCAAGCGCATGCAAGCCTCGGCTTAGAAGATCGGCGGTCCTCTCTCGCACAGAGGGAGGACCGTTCGTGCTCAGGCGATCAGATCAAAACCATCTGCGTTTGAATGATCAGCGCGACGGTCTTGCCGTCTTCGCCGCTGATCTTCGTTTGCCAGACGCCGGTGCGTTTGCCGGAATGAACGGGTGTTGCCTCGCCGGTGACGGTCGTGCCGACTTTGGCGGCGCTCAAGAAGTTGGTTTTGCTCTCAAGCGTTGTCGTCGCCTTCGCGCCTTCGGGCAGTGAAAGGAACGCGCCGATGGCGCCGAGCGAATCTGCAAACGCCATAACCGCGCCGCCGTGAAGCGTGGCGCCTGCGGTGCAAAGCTCCGGGCGCACAAGGAGCGTGCCGACGACGCACTCGGCCGAAGCTTCGATGATTTCCACGCCAAGGGTTTTGGCGAACGGGATGAGTTCGATGGGGAAGGTGCTCATGCAGAGGTTTCCTTCGGCTTCAGCGAGAGGCGACGCTCATCGTATGCGGCCCACAGGCAGGCCGCGATGATCAAAGCCGCGCCCATGTAAATCTCTGGGCGTGGCACTTCGTGAAAAAGGAAGAACCCGATCAAGCTCGCATAGATGAGTTCGGTGTAGTGGATTGGCGCCAGCTGCTGAGCCTCGGCGCGCGCGTAGGCCTGCGCCATCAAATACATGAAGACAGCAGCCAGAGCTCCGAGCTGTAGGAAGAACCACCAGCCGTCGAGGTTCGGCGGCGTTGCAAAGGCGATGGTCGGCGCGAAGAGGATGATGCCAGGCACGACGCTAGTCATCAGGCTGACGATCACGGGTCCATCCTTCTGCGCGCGCTCGCGCAACAGCACCATCGCCACCGAGAAGAAAGTAGCCGCGAGCAGGGCGGCGATGACGCCGACATCGTGCATTGGCGATTCTGCTTCGCTCGGCGCACCCTGCATGGCGACGATGACGCCAACAAATCCAACGACGGCGCAGATGACGCTCGAGACGCGAATGCGCTCCCTCAAAAGGAGGAATGCCACAAACGGTGCGAGCAGCGGATAGATGAACGACAGCGTCACGGCCTCTGCCAAGGGAAGAACCTTCAGCGACCAAAAGAAGGTGACGGCGCAGATGGCGATGACGAAGCCACGCAGCCCGTGTGCGCGCCACATCTCCTTGGTGATGACGGGATGTCCGGCCCTCCACCAGATCAGCAGCGAGAACAGCGCGCCAAAAAGGTAGCGACCGAAGCTTACGAGCAGAACGTGATTGGTCTGCAAGAGGTGCTTGATCGTCGCGTCCATGCAGGCGCCGGCGATGATCGCCAGCGTGAGCACAATCACCGGCGGCAGGCGGCCAAACATGAAAACTCCCCGCGCGCCTTTTGGCCCGCGGGGAGTTCAATCGCAACGCGATTTCGTCGTTACGGCGTTGTCGTGGCCGGCGTTGTCGTGGTTTCGCCGGCTGGCATGCCGTTGGTTTGTTCGTCAAGCGCTTCGCCAGCTTCTTCCCCCGGGCCCTGGCCCATGTCGGTCGTGCCGGTCGTGGCTTGTTCGGCTGCGTTGTCGGCGTTCTCGCCGGCCTCTTCGTTCGGGCCTTGGCTACACGCCACAACACCCAGCATGCTCAGGGCAGCGGCAGCGCCCAGCAGTGACTTCATCATCTTGTTTCTCCTGAGTCCCATTTGTTGGGCGGCATCACCGCCGGAGTGCTCAACGTTCCGTGAAGAGCACGGTTCCGAAAAAGGTGCGGCGCCAGTGACAACGTCACGTGGCGCTGCGTTTTCCGATGCCACTCAGTCCAGTGCGCGCGCATCGGTTGTTCGATCACGGACGGGTGTTTGAATTGCCGTCGGTGGCGTCGTTGACCGCGTCGCCCGCGTCACCGCTACGCTCTGCGCCAGTCGCTTGGTCGACGCTTTCGCCAGCTTGTTCGAGCGGGCCGTCGCCGAAGTTTTCGTGGCCTTGCGTTGCTTCCTCGATCGCGGAATCTGCATTTTCACCGGCTTTTTCGGCACTGCCTTGACCGCAGGCGGCCAAGCTCAGCATGGCTGCCGCGGCGGCCGCGGTGGCGATGATCTTGAGCATGAAATGGTCTCCCTAAAGCCCGCCCGATGAGCGGGTCGGCACAGCGGAAACACTTAAGTGCATGACAGGTTCCAGGGTCGGAACGCTGGCGTTGCGAGGGCTCGGCGCTATAAGCGGGCCAACGAGGGAACAATGTCGGCCCAACTCACGGAAGACCAAGAACTTATTGTCCAAACCGCGCGTAGCTTTGCGCAGGAAAAACTTCGTCCCAATGCCGCGCGCTGGGAAGAAGAGGGCCTGAGCCGCGAGACGCTGCAGGAGCTGGCGAGCCTTGGCTTCGGCGGTATTTATGTTCGCGAGGAGCATGGCGGCTCTGGCCTGTCACGCTTGGACGCGGCGTTGATCTTCGAAGAGCTGTCACGCGGCTGCATTTCCACGGCTGCGTTTCTTTCGATCCACAACATGTGTTCGTGGATGATCGACTCGTTTGGCAATGATGAGCAGCGCGCCGCATGGCTGCCGAAGCTGACGACGATGGAGAAGATTGCGTCTTACTGTCTGACCGAACCGGGCTCGGGTTCTGACGCTGGCGCGCTTCGCACGACTGCAAAGCCTGATGGCAATTCGCAATACGTGATCAACGGCGCCAAGGCGTTCATTTCAGGCGCTGGCTTCTCGGATCTCTACGTCTTGATGTGCCGTACGGGTGAAGACGGTCCGAAAGGTGTTTCGACCGTGTTGGTGCCGGATGGGTCGAAGGGGCTCTCGTTCGGCAAGAATGAAGAGAAGATGGGCTGGCGTGCACAGCCTACGGCAATCGTGAACTTCGAAGATTGCCGCGTGCCGGTTGAGAATCGCGTGGGTCCGGAAGGCGAAGGCTTCAAGTACGCGATGAAGGGTCTAGACGGTGGGCGGCTCAACATCGCTGCGTGCGCTCTCGGCGGCGCGCAGGACGCGCTTGATCGCGCGCTCGGGTACGTGAAAGAGCGCAAGCAATTCGGCAAGCGGCTCGCAGATTTTCAGAACACGCAATTCGTGCTCGCCGATATGGAAACCGAGCTAGCGGCTTGCCGCGCGCTGTTGCACACGGCGGCGCGCAAGCTTGACGCCAAGGCGCCGGATGCAACCAAGTATTGCGCGATGGCCAAGCGCTTCGTAACGGACGCGGCGTTCAAGGTTGCCGACCAAGCTTTGCAGCTGCATGGCGGCTACGGATATCTCGCGGATTATGAGGTCGAACGTATCGTTCGCGACCTCCGCGTGCATCGCATCCTTGAAGGCACCAACGAGATCATGCGCGTCATCGTTTCGCGCGAGATGCTGAAGGAATGAACACGGACTTCCGCTCGATCCGCAAAATCCTCTGGGAGGATTGGGATCCAATCGGCTGCGGCGTCCCCAAGGATGAGTATGACGATTACGTCGGCCCGGTCTTGCGTTTATTGGTAGAAAATAAGCCGGCGTTGGACGTGGCGAACTATCTTCGCGCGACGGCGGCGGAAACTATTGCGTGCCCGGTTAGCGAAGAGAAGATCGCAGCCGCGGTTGGGAAGTTGATGGCCCTGAGGAGAGAGCAATGATCATTCGTGCAATGGGCCTAGGCTTTTTGCTTTGGCTTGTCGTCGCCGCCGCGTTTCGCTTTGGCGGTCAGTATTTTTTCCTGCCGGATGAATCGCTGCGCATGGTGACGTTCCTCTCCGCACCGGTGATCGGCGCGATCCTCTCATTCATCTGCCTCAAGCTCTTGGGCGAAGCCTCGGGCGACGAGGGCGAAGCGGCAATCGGTCTGGCGTTGCCAGTGCTAATGCTCAACGGCTTCCTCACGCACGAGTACGCTAACGCGTTCCCAAATCTGGACGAGACCCTCGACGCCACGTTCGGCGCCTGGTCGTTGCTGTTCGGCGCGTCGATCCTGTTCATGGGCCTGTGGACGACGAAGCTTGCGCCACAGGACGAGCGCATATGAACCGACGCGACGTCATCCTTGGCGCTACTGCATTGGCTGGATGTGCAAGTATGAATGACGCCGCGCAAATTCGCCGCCCGATCGTGATCGCGCACCGCGGGGCGAGTGCGTATCGGCCTGAACATACACTTGCTGGATATCTGCTCGCGATTGAGCAGGGCGCCGATTTTATCGAGCCCGATCTGGTGATGACAAAGGACCACGTGCTGGTCTGCCGTCACGAGAATGAAATCTCGGGGACGACCGATGTCGCGGATCACCCAGAGTTTGCGGAGCGCCGCAAAGCGAAGACCGTCGATGGCGCCGAAGCGCTGGGGTGGTGGGTCGAAGACTTCACGCTCGCGGAGCTAAAGACGCTGCGTGCGCGCGAGCGAATCCCGCAGCTGCGCCCCGCTAACACCGAGCACAACGATCAGTTTGAAATTCCGACGTTTGCCGAAGCGCTCGCGCTGGCGCAGCAGCACGGCAAGGGGATTTACCCGGAGCTGAAGCACCCGACTTTCCTGCGCGAGCAGGGGCTAGATCCAGTCCCGGCCTTTATCAGCGCAGTGCGTGAAGGCGGCGGTCAGAGCGCGGCGGACATCATGTATGTCCAGTGCTTCGAGGTCGGCGCTATTCGCACACTGGCGCAAATGTCTTCGATCCGTTGGCAGTGCGTGCAGCTCGCGTCGGTCGATGGCGGACCGTGGGATCAGCGTGATACGACTTACGCGGCGATGCTTGAAGGTGATGGTCTGCGCCGCGTTGCCGAATACGCGCGCGGCATCGGTGTGGAGAAACCGCTGATTATTCCGCGCGACGCCGGCAACAATCTGGCGGCGCCGACCGATCTTGTCGCGCGAGCGCATGCCGCCAACCTTGTGGTGCACCCGTGGACGTTCAGGCCTGAGAATTTCTTCTTGCCGACGGCGTTGCGGCTTGGCGCGACGGCTGCGCAAGAAACTCTGCGCCAGCGCGGCAACCTTGATGCCGAGCTCCGCGCTTTCTATGCGGCCGGCGTTGACGGGGTGTTCAGCGACGACCCGGCAGCGGCTGTCGCAGCGCGTAACTAAAAAGCCCTCCGCTTGCGCGAAGGGCTTTCGAGCCGCGTCGTAGCGAAGTGAGTTAGGCGACGCGCCGCAACATGTTGCGGTTCAGGATCGGCGCTTGTGCTTCGAGGAGATCCTTCAGAACGCGCTCACGCGTTTGATCTTCCTTGATCGTCAGCAGGTGAATTTCACGCGCACCGAGATTTTCCGCGGCTTGCCACATGTCGTGCCGATTGAGCGTTGTCGAAAAGTCCGCCGTCTGCGCGGCGAACAAGCAGATCGGGCCGCCCCAATCTTGCGACGGTTGATCGTGCGGCTTCACGAACATGTAGACGCCGCCGATGGGCTCCCAGTCGCGTTGCGCGCGCGCGATCTCGAATTCGAACCAGCGGCCGCTGCCGCCTTGCCAATTGAAAGTATTCACGCGCCCCTCCGGGAAACCGATTGAGGCGGAATCTAGAGTGAGTCGGCGTGGCGGAAAGCAATGCCGTTATGGCGCCGGGTCCATGCTTACAGTTTGGACATCTGCCGCATCGAAGAATGCAGGCCAGAATTGTTCCATCGCGTAAGCCTGCCGCTCGGCGTTATCGGGCCGATCTATTGGAACTATGCGTAAATTTACGCGCGCAAAGTCCGGAGGACCGTTCGGCGAGCTTGCGCGCCAATCTGCATAATTCGCTTTCGAAACGTACAATGAGAAGCCCTGTGGATTGTGTTCGAGCAAATCCGAGACGAGCACCAAACGTCGCTGTGGAATTTCCGCACCGAATTCCGGATCCGCAGCGACCGCGCGCAGAGCTGCGATGATTGGAGACGCCCGTTGCGGGCCGCCTGAGCCGGCGCTGCGGAGTGCGCTGTCCAAGGCTTGCGCGAACTCTTCGTCCCATGTCGCTTGAACCATGCGCGCGTTTTCGAACAGCGGATTGGTTTGCTCGGGCGGGCGCGGCAAGCACTGCGAGAACAAGATCGCCGGCTCCTGCGGGCGACGCACATTGATGCGCATGATCGTAAGGCGATCGTATTGCGAGAGCCGCGCGCGCTCTTGTGCCAACACCGCGCGCATTTTGCGGCGATGACGCGCTTCTAGGCGATCCGTTGAGTCGACCAAGACAATCGTGTGCGCTGCGAGCGGCGCATCGGTGCGGCAAAGTGAGCTCGCGTCCGTTGGCGGCGGCCGAAGCCAGAGTGCGGCGCCAGCGAGCCCGCCCAGCACCACCAGCGCCAGCGCGATCAGCACAATGCCCAGCGCATTGCGTCCGCCTGCGCCGCGCCGCCGGCTCACGCCTGTCCGCCGCTGTCGTGGCGATTGGTGGCGGCGTCGAGTTCTGCGAGCAGTTCTTCCAGCGATCGCGCCGATTGAGCCTGCGCTTCCGCCAAGCGAGCACGGGCCTCATCGATCATCGCTGCCGCGCCGCCGAGTGCGTCGAGCGCAGGGCCGGCGGATGGCGGAGGAGAGCTGAAATAGGCCGGCGCGGGAGAGGTGCGCGCGGCGGCGTTTTCCTGGCGGTAGAGATGCACGGCGCTAGCGGCGGCATCGTCGAGCGCGCGCCCCTTTGCGTCCAGGGCTTCCATGTTCATCGCTGCCGCGTCGAACGCCTTGCTCATGGCGTCGAATTCGGCGTGCATCTTATCCACCCGCGCCAGCAGCTCGGTCTTGGCCTTGTTGATCGGTGCTTCGAGATCGACCCGCGCGTCGGCACGAAAATCAGAGAGCGTCTCCGAGGCAGCTTTGGCGGCGCGGTCCATCTTACCGAAGTCGGGGTAGGGATCGTCGAAACCCGAATAGCCTTTGAGCGCCGAGAACACCCAAACGCCTGCGCCGAGCATGAGCAGGATGATCGCTTGCGGCGAATCCAAAGAGAGCAGCGACCACAGATGGAAGCTCGCGTCCGAGCCCATATCGACTTGTCGCCCGCTCAACGTCGCGAGTTGATCGCGCCAATCCGCGGCGAACAGATTGAGCATGAGAGCGAGAAGGCCGACGAACGCGAACGCCACGGCGCCCATCGCTTTCATCGGCGCTTCGCGATGCTGCAGATAGCGTAGGCCCAAGAAGCCAGCGATGAAGCCAAGCGTCACGTTTGCGCCGGAGAGCCCAATCGCGGTGATCGCGCCGCCGAGCAAACCGCGCTCATCATCTTCGGCGAACAGGGCAGCGCTGAACAACGCTTCGAACACCGCCGCGCAAAACAGCAAGCCGGATTGCAGCAGCGTCGATTGTGGATAGACGGCGGCGCGTCGCAATTCGTGTTTGCGCTTGAAGGCGTCCAGCTCTTCTCGCGCCTCAGCGGCTCGTTTCGAAGCCTCATCCCAATCGTGTGCGAGCCGGCCGGAGGTTTGGCGCAGCGCTAACCGCGCATCGAGTGCAGGCCCGGCAAAGTCCTGAGGCGCCGGGGCTAGCGCGCGCAATCGGCGCTCGGCGTCCGCTTTTGCGTCGTCACGCGCCTGATCCACGCGCGTCCGTTCTGCCGCCACGGTTTCGATGACCGCCTTTTCGGCGTCTGAGAGGTCGTCCGCATCCTGGCGGGGCAGGTCGCGCGCCGCGTCGTCGCGTGCGCGTTTACGAAGGCCCAGCTTCTTGTCGAGCGCGGACGCGTTGAGGCCCTGCGGTATCTTCACCGCAGTGCGTTCGGCGTTGGGCTTGTTTTGCCCTCCATCCATGACGTGCCCGCTCCCGCTGACACTAAAGCGCGTATGACGCGCTTCTCCAAGGGGCGCGCGCGGGCTATCAGGGGCCGTGCACGATCTCAAAGACCTATTGAAGCTCGCCGACACCGCCGCTGACGCCGCGGGCGAGGCGCTTCTGGCCAATCGCGTCCAGTGGGGCGTGATCGAGGAAATTCAGGGCCGCGAGGTTAAAATCGGCGGCGACAAGCACGCCGAGGAGATCGTCCTCACCGCCATCGCGCGCGATAGCGACTACCCGATTATCTCCGAGGAGGCGGGCTGGGCGCGCGCCATGCAACGCGGCGACCGCTTCGTCTGGGCCATCGATCCGCTCGACGGCAGCGTGAACTATCTACGGGGCTACCCGCACTGCGCCGTCTCGATCGCGCTGCTGGATCACGGCAAGCCGATCCTCGGTGTCGTCGATTGCTTCGT
>Ga0075163_10012219_pt1 | contig 11186 bp, 8 predicted proteins | sample JI1023141ADNA_FD_71478 | JGI IMG/M metagenome (GOLD analysis project Ga0075163, IMG submission 71478) | Wastewater effluent complex algal communities from Wisconsin, to seasonally profile nutrient transformation and Carbon sequestration -... | ecosystem: Engineered > WWTP > Effluent > Algae...
CGGGACGCAAGCTCAAAAAATTCGAGCCACCAATGGCCTTGCCACCTTTTATCTGACCATGGGTAATTATGATGAAGCAGAACCATTGTATTTGAAATCCAAGAAATTAATTGAAGGTCAATTTGGAGGAAAGCATGCTGAATATTCTACCACCTTGCAGAACCTAGCCACGCTTTACCAACTACAGGGTAAGTACAAAGAAGCAGAAAGCCTCTTACTTCAATCTCTTGAAATAGACAAAAAAACTTTTGGTGATACACATCCTCAATATGGTATAAGTTTACAGAACCTAGCAACTGTGTATCAAAAGCAAGGTGATTTTGCGAAAGCTCAACCCTTGCTTGAACAGGTCCTTCTCATTACAGAAAATTCCGTTGGGAAGGATCATCCTTCTTATTCTATTACACTCAGTAACCTGGCGGCACTTTATCAGGATACACGCCAGCCAGAGAAATCTGAAAAAGCCTGGCGTGAAAGTGTAGAATTGCGCAGACGCATTTTGGGAGAGAGACATCCCGACTATGCGCGATCGCTTTATGGCTTAGCGACCATTACTTTTGCCAAGGGACAATTAGTGGAGGCCAAATCCTTATATGAAAAAGTGGTTGCCAATTACCTCGAACAAATCCGTGAAAATTTCCCCTCCATGAGCGAGAAGGAGAAGGGCGCCTTTTATGCGAAAATAAAGCCGGTCTTTGATACCTATCAGGACTTTTGCGTTCAATATTATTACCGGAATAAGCAAGATCCCCAGGCAATTATTGTTCTGAAGGAATTATACGACATTCAGTTAGCTACGAAGGCGATTTTACTAAATGCAACCAACAAAGTCCGGATCCGTATTTTAACAAGTGGAGATCTAGACCTGATTAAAAAATTTCAGCAATGGATTGCTATAAAGGAAGAAATTGTTCGCTACTACTCGCTTTCCGAAGAGGAGAGAAAAGAGCAAGTGGTGAATGTGAGTGATCTGCAACAGCAAGCGAACGATCTTGAAAAAGCACTTTCCTCAAAAAGCGAATTGTTCAAATCTCAATTCGATCTTCAGGTAATACAAACCGAGCAGGTCGCCTCTGCTTTAAAATCAGATGAAGCTGCGGTTGAGATAATTCGATTGAAGCGAAAATTTGAAAAAGACTCTGTGTATTATGTTGGCTTGATTTTGAAGCCGGGGAATCCCAATCCTGATCTCATTGTATGGCCCTATGGCACCAAGTTGGAAACGCGTTACTATCGTTATCATCGAAACACGATAAAATTCAGGTATGAGGATTCACTTTCTTATAAACATTTCTGGCTGCCTCTGGAGGCAGGCCTTGCAGGTGTGCGCCATGCATTCATCAGCAGTGACGGTATTTTTAATAAAGTGAATGTCAACACCCTTCGCAATCCAAAAACGAAGCAATGGGTGCTGGACAATGTATCGATTGGCTTGCTAAGTAATACAAGCGAAGTATATACTAATTCTCAGATAAAGAATGCTTCAACCAACTCAGCATATTTGTTTGGTGCTGTTGATTTTAACGGAGGTGTGCAAGTAGCCGGAACTACACGTTCTCTGGCGCGCTCTTATGGTTTTACCGATAATGTTATCCCTAATTTGCCAGCTACTGAGAAAGAGGTAGACGAAATTGGAGACTTATTGACACAACAACAATGGTCCTCCCAACGCTTTAAAACAGTAGAGGCCAGTGAAGATAATTTGAAGAAGCTGGATAACCCCAAACTTATTCACATCGCTACACATGGATATTTTATGAGCGATGTTGATTTGGATGATCGCGAAGGAGATGAAGCGGCATTTTTTAACAATCCCTTATTGCGTTCAGGAATTTTGTTAGCAGGTGCTGCACAACGTAGGGCATCCGCTAGTATTGAAACAGGTGAAGATGGTGCCTTGTCTGCTTATGAAGCCATGAATCTTTATTTGGATAATACTGATTTAGTTGTCTTGTCTGCCTGCGAAACAGGTTTGGGAGAAGTGCGAAATGGAGAAGGGGTTTATGGCTTGCAGCGGTCTTTTTTGGTTGCAGGTTCAAAAGCGGTAATGATGAGTTTGTGGCAAGTAGATGATGTGGCCACTCAGGAGTTGATGGTGAAGTTTTATTCCTTGTGGCTGAGCACAGGAAACAGACAGGAGGCTTTCCGTCAGGCGCAAATTGCGTTGAAAGAAAAGTATAGTGATCCATATTTTTGGGGAGCTTTTGTAATGATTGGGAACTAAGGAATGACTATGATTCGGTTATATATTTTTGTCATGTGCTGCTTGTCTTTAGTTACGGGCTGGTCACAAACAACACCCACTACAACGGCAGTGGTTGATTCTTCAGCGCTCTATGCCGCTACTAAAAAGCCAGCCATTAGCGATGGCAAAGTGAGAGAGTTTGCTCCCTCGATTACAGCCGATGGGAAGAAGATTTTTTTTGAGGCAAGTGTGACCGGTGGAAAGTATCGCCTCTTTGAGGCATACCAATTGGCTGATGGAAGTTGGGGAAATGTGGCCGATGTGAAGGATATTAATTCTAAAGTTGATTCTACTGACCTGATCGGTGGTCCTAGTATTAGTTTTGATGGTAACGTCTTGTATTTTTTTCGGTCCGTGGGCTTCACCGGCAATCATGACATTTTTTATTCTGTTCGCCAAAAAGATGGATGGGGAGAACCCACACCCATAGGTTTACCTATCAATACCGATGGGTATGAGGCCTTTCCCTCTATCAGCGCTGACGGCTCAACATTATATTTTGTTCGGGAGAATAAAACAGGACCAACCAGCAGAGAGCTACGCAAGCAGGAAGAAATGTTTTGTACATCGATCTATCGTTCAGTCAAAAACCCGGACGGAACATGGGGTAAGCCAGAGCGACTGCCACTACCGGTAAATCAGGATTGTGAAAAGGCCCCCCGCATCATGGCGGATGGTAAGACTTTAATTTTTTCTTCTAACAGACCGGGAGGCTCGGGAGATTATGATTTGTATCAAACTCAGCTGACTACGCTGGGTACCTGGACAATACCTGTGCCCTTAACGTTTGTGAATACTCCCCAGAGCGATCAACTCCCTTGTATTTCTGCACAAGGCGATAAAATGTTTTATACCTATAATGATCAAGATATCTACTCCGTTACGATTCCGTATCAGCTTCGCCAATTCACGAACAACATTGTGCAAGGAAAGGTGGTGGATAGAGACACTCGAGTGGGTATAGGAGTGGAAATTATTATTACAGATGCACTCACTTCTGAAGTAGTGTCTACTCTTGGAAATAATGAAGAAGATGGACAGTATACAATTGTACTACCCGTAGGACGAAGCTTTAATATTGAATTCAGAAAAGAGGGTTATTCCAGCTATTTGTACGCCCTCGATTTAAGATCGCAAAAGCGCTATCAGGAGATCAATCTCGATATTGAGTTGTTCAAATCTGTAAAGTTGAGCCTTCATATTAATGATAAGGAATTGTTTGAACCCATTGGGGCTGAAGTGAAAATCAGGCGAAAAGGAGAAAGCAGTTTCATGAGTGACACAAAGAACGATCCTGTCACAGGGATACTCTCTACTGAATTGCCAATAGGCCACGCCTATGAGCTGATGATTTCTTCTAAGGATTTTAAAGGAGCGATTTTGGATTTTGACACAAAAGGTTTGGTGGTATACAGAAATTTTGAGAAGTATATTGAACTGGTACCTGAAAAGAAGGAAGTGATGATCAATGTGGCCGACATCTCGAATAATTCAAAAGTTAAATCCAAAGTGATTCTCCGCAACAAAGATAGAGACGAGGTGATTGAGGTCTCTGGAAATCAGATGGTCTCACTGAGAGCAGGGGATCGCTATGAAGTAGAAGTGACCAGCGATGCGGGCTATGCCTTTGAATCAGGCACACTGGATGTAGCAGCAGGTGGTGCCAAAGGGTTAGAGTTTAAACTTCAGAAATTGGAAGCCGAAGCAAAGTTAACCCTGAAGGATATCAACTTCGAATCAAATTCCGCACAACTAACAGATGTTTCGTACACTGAATTAGATCGTGTTGTGAAATTACTTCAAGAAAATCCCTCGCTGAAAGTAGAAGTGGCGGCTCATACCGATGATGTTGGATCGGATACGTACAACGCAGTACTCTCTAAGAAACGTGCACAAAGTGTGGCAGACTACTTGAGTAAGAACAAGATTTCGACTAGTCAATTCACCAATCAGGGGTATGGAGAAAAGATGCCAAAAGTTCCGAATTCCTCCGAGGAGAATCGAGCAACCAATAGACGAGTGGAGTTAAAGATTATTAGCATATAGGGATGAAAAGAATACTTACACTACTTGCTATCGTTATTTCTGTGGCCTCGTATGCGCAGCGGACAAAGTATAAAGACTTGTTTCCGGAATTGGCCACTATGTCCTCCTCCGAGCAATTGTCCTCCCTTCGTGATTTTCTTGGATATGAGCTAGACCATCCTAATGCTAACTTCCGGTTGGCTCTTTTGCATGAGAAGTATTATTTGCAGTCGGACCCACTCACACAATACGAGAGCGTCATGGCGCATGCTGCCGAAGCATCTAAACGCTTTCTCAAATCAAAGCAACTGGTTACGGAGCAACAAGTCAGGAGTGATAATGAGTACTATGCTCCAATTTTTGGACAACTCGACTCTAAGGGTAAGTTATACGCACCTTTTCCTTTAGTTCAGGCTAAAATCCAAAATGGATATGATTCAGCCAATCTGATACAACAAAAGCTTCCGAATATTTACAAAGCCTTTACGAAGAGTGTTAATCAATACGATAAGGCTGTTAAATTATTCTCGACCATTAATACAACCTATAAATCAGAGGAAGATATTCTGATGTTTTATAATGATGAATTTAATGGCCAATTGGATCAGCTTTCCATGCATTACGATTCGGCCCTCATTTATTTTCAACAGTACCAAACATTAACGACTGAATATCCTCTAAAGAAATACAAACAAGGCCAAATGGTAAAGGAAATTAAGACCTACCGATTAGATGGCTTAATTACTAAAATGACTTTTCTGGAAAGCAATGTGATTTTTTGGGATTATAAAAAATGGGCAGATCAGATTAAGCAAACGTATCGGAAAGAGATCCTGCCAATGAAACTTCAACTCTTCAATAATCACCGTTCATTGGATGCTGTATTGACAAAAGCAGCGACTGATCCATCGGTAAAGCCAGCAAAGATTGAGAAGGCATTGATCTACAACTTGAATAATTACGATAAAAATTCACTGGCCCTGGCGCTGCTTCGTTACAAAGCGTTTAAGCAGGAGTGGCTTTTAAAGACCACAGCAATCTCCACAGATACTCTCCTTAATCAGCGACTGGAGTTGTACAGCACTCTTATTCAGCAGAACCGTGTAGCGGACAGTTTAAGTAGCATGGTTCAGGCAAGTGTTAATAACGAGAGCGTTATTAAGCATAAGGATTTTCTGGAAGTATTTTATAAAGGCAGTACTGGGCTTCAAAACTTTCTGACAGAAGAAAAAAAGACTATTGACAATTCCTTAAATGAATATCAAGGTGTTTTGAAACTCAATTTGTTGCAATTGTTGAACGAGTCAGAGACCATGACAAATAAGTATTTGAAAATTGGTGCCAGCAACGTTCCATTATTTGTGACCGATACGATTTCAAAAACGCTGGGTAATAATGTTTTGGTAACTACTAGAAAACTACTCAGTGCTGATGGAAGCATGTATTTATTTGGTGTAAGTAAGCCAGATAGAAAGTTAAATAATTTGGTTCCTTATGTTGCCAGAGTGAACCCTGATGGAAAAGCGGGCTGGATTCAAAATTACAATTTGTCAGTAGACAGTGCTGTGGTGGACGCCAACAGCATCATTGCAGCGGCTGTATTAACGCAAGAGGGATGTGCCTTTGTTGTTAGCTCAACACACCTTTCACGCGGGGATAAGGCAAATACGTTGGTTTATATTACTGAAAAGAAGGAAGAGAAATTCAGGAAGCGCTTGAAGGAGGCCGCGATCGTTCGTGAATTAATATACGTAGAAGAATCGAACACGTTCGTGATGAGCTTTAAAGGTAATTCGGAAGAACAGAATTTTTCTGATCTTGAAAAGATGGCAGTGATGAACATTAATGCTTTAGGTGATTTAGTGTGGAGAAGTGATATAGAGGTGGCGGGCACTCTTCAGAATCTGCTTCGCGTGCGTGATGGCTTTGTGCTGGCTGGAAATTATACGTTTATTAAAGACACAAAGGGAAAGGAGTACAGGACACGTCTGGCGGCTGGTCAATCGAATCCTTATTTGATAAAGTTAAGCGAGAGAGGTGACGTCCAACGTGTACTTCCCCTCGCATCTGAAAAATCGATTTACTTGAATACTTTAGTGAAGGTGAATGATGGCTCCATTAATCTGTTGGCTTATGAAGCTACCTTTGATCAGGCTAAAGTAAAAGCAGCCACTGATAAACCTGAGAAACATGTAATGGTCAATTACGAATTAAAAGTGATCTGCTCTACTCTTTAAAGCAAGAAGAAAGGACCGCACTTACTTCTTTAACGTCTACAATGCCGCGTTGATGAGACCAGGAATTATACACGTAAGTGGTGATTTCAGCAATTTCCAAATCGGTAAGGGTTGGAATGCCGGGCATTTTTTGATTGTAATTTTTCCCATTGACAAGCATTGCTCCCTCCTTGCCGTTCCGGATAAGACAAAGAACCTCATTAAAATTGTTTGTTAGATAATCAGACGTGTCGAGTGGAGGATAAACTAAACCTAATCCCCTTCCATTTTTCTGATGACAGTTACTACAGTGTTGACTATACAAGCGCTCCCCTTGTATGTAGTATTGTTGAAATTTGGTAGAAGATTCTTTTTTATACTCTGTGTTGGCCGAGCATGCTACTAAAAATAAGGGAATTAGTGTTAAGAGAAAGCAATTGTTCATTGTCAATTGACTCTTGTTAATTGGACGCATACTCTTTCTTGAGGCGCTTAATATCCTGAATAAGTTTATTTACTTCTTCTTCCTTTGTTCCATCATATTTTCCACGAATCCGTTGCTGCTTATCAAGCAAGAGAAAGGCTCCGCTGTGGATAAAACCATCGGGTTCATTTTTATCGGCCATAGCAGTGGCAAAATAGCTGGTTTGAGCAATCTTATAAATGGAGTCTTGTACTCCGGTTACAAAGTGCCACTTGCTGCTTTCTACGCCTAAACGATTGGCGAAGTCGTGAAGTAAGGCAACGGTATCATACTCTGGATCGATGGTGTGAGAAAGTATGAGTACATCAGGATCATTTTTTAACGAATCGTAGACACGCAACATTTGCGTTTTCATAATGGGGCAAATAGTGCGACAAGAGGTAAAGAAGAAATCTGCGATATAAATCTTTCCGCGAAAGGTTTCGTTGGTGACAAGCGCGCTATCTTGATCTACAAACTGAAAAGGAGCAATTGTATGAAATATCGTATCCCCATTCTCAATGTAGCGCTCACCAAAGACAGGCAGGGGTTTTTCTTCTTTTTTCGCTGTGCAAGCCATAAGTAGCATGCTAAAAACGATCAATGCTGCTATACTAAATTTTAACTGTTGAATGTCGAATTTCATATTAGCTCCTGTATTTTTTATAAATCTTCATTCCCACCAGAATCAGCAGGGTAATAACAATCAAACCCACAAGCCCCCAAATCATACTGAGTGCACTCTTCAATACAATCAAAAACACAATGCTTATGAGAAAGAGTGTGGCCACCTCATTCCAAAAACGCAGCTGCCCTGATGTGTAGCGTGTTTCTCCCTTTGCTAGTTTCTTAAAAATTACCTGAAGTGAAAAATGATAGAGGTATAAGAAAAAAACCAAAGAGAGTTTTAAGTGCATGAAGGGAAGCCGCAGCCACTCAGGCTGATTCATCAACATGGCGGTACCTAAACCAAGTGTGATGATGGCGGAGGGCCACGTAATCCCATACAAAAGCCGTGAGGCCATGGGGGTTAAATTCTTTAATAGTATACTCCTCTCTGGCTCAGCTTTGTCGAAGGCTTCTCTGATATAAATGAGTAAGCGAGGCATATAAAACAGGCCGGCAAACCAGGTCACAATAAAAATGATGTGTACAGCCTTGAGGTAAAGAAATGTCATGTAAGTAATGTGATACTATCACCTTCCTGCACAAAGGTATGGTCTATTGCCAGAAGATTTTGTCCAAAGTAAATTTTATTATCCCACTTTCTATACGTGGCGAGCGTACGAAGAGGTTCTCCGCCTTTTTCTGCGGTCTCCTGATCAATGGTTGTTAAGACGCAGCGACTGCATGGCTTTACTCCAAGAAATCGGTTTGTACCAATAACAAACTCTTTCCAGGTATCTTCCTCAAAAGGTCTGCCACCACTGAATACAAAATTCGGTCGGAAACGATTCATGGGCAGAGGAATTTCCATTTTACTATTCAGGTCAGCCAGGGACGCTTCACCAATAATAAGAAAGGGATAGCCATCCGCCAGACTTACATTTTCATTGTTTGAAGCGTATTTACGATCTACTGCACGGCTGTTTTCTTCCGGAAAGAAAACCAGTTTACACGGAATCTGGAGCATGTCAGAAAACCAGCTGCTGCTTTCTGCGTTCACCTCAAAAGCTTTCACGGTATCGTCCCAAATAGTTACTTCTTTTAACCCATGTACCTGTGACGGTTTCAACAGAATTGAATGCTTGCTTAATTTCTGTGTGTGCGTAATTATTAATTGCTCCTTATTAATTGCCAATTTAAATAATGCCATTTGCGGATGGACGCGCTGTGTTAAGAATTTACCTTCCTCATCCACTAACATCCAACGCCTGTCATAAGCTAAGCCTTTCTCTAACACCTTGGCTTCTTTCAGTCGAATGCCACCGAGTGATTTAATGGGATAAATCCATATTTCGGTGAGGGTTAAAACAGTCATGAAACTTTTCTGTTAAATTTATTGCTAACATACACAAATCCCCCTTGTTATGGAGAATACCCAGGCACTTTGGTACTTTGAGAGCGTTAACCTCTATAATATTTTATGCCCGCACAAGGTAAAGCCAATGGGGGATACGCATGAATTCAGAAAATTTAAGCGAGATCAAATTGTGTACCGCCCCAACGAACCATCGCACTATATTTATATGGTGGCCGAAGGGCGTATCAAAATTGGGCACTACCTGGAGGATGGCAAAGAAGTAGTAAAGGCCATTCTCACCAAAGGAGAAATTTTTGGTGAGTTGGCCTTGGCAGGCGAAGAGAAGCGCACAGATTACGCACAGGCAATGGATGAAGGAACGTCTATCTGCCCTATGAGTATTGATGACTTGAAAGCGCTTATGTGGGAAGATAAGGAACTTAGTTTCCGTTTGTTAAAATTGGTTGGCTTGCGCTTGATACGCATGGAGCGAAAGTTGGAGTTGTTGGTGTTTAAAGATGCACGAACCCGCATCATCGAGTTTTTAAAAGATGCTGCTTCCTGGAAGGGAAAGCAGGTAGGCTTTGAGACCATGATCCCAACGAAGCTTACCCATAAAGACATTGCAGCCCTTACCGGTACTTCGCGCCAGACAGTTACCACTATACTCAACGAACTGAAGGAAAAGAACCTCATCAACTTTGATCGCAAGAAAATTTTGATTCGGGACCTGGACAAGCTTGCCTAGAACGCACTTTAATAAACAGATAGCTACCAACGTTTTGACAAATGATAAGGGTTGTGCCTGTAAATTTCCTCAAGGAACGAAACACAGAGTGCCTTGTTTACGTGTAACACCTCAACCCGATTTGAAAGAAAGTATTCAGATCCTCTCAAAAAATGCGCCTTAGGGCGCATTTTTCATTTACACGTCAGGCTGGTTTTGCCACACCTCAACTGTAAAATCCATCTGGTGGCTCAGGAAGCGGCAACGCCAGCCATCAAAGCCGCGTATTTTTGGTAAAAATCAAGATCAGATGTTTGCTCCTTTACAAAATTCAATCAGTAGATTTTTTAGCCGTATCCCACGCGAATTACTTGAAAATGCCTGGAGCATTATGGTGGCTATCTTATTCTTGTTGATTTGGCTGCTTATGAACTCGTGCGGCAATAAGCCGGTGTTGGTACAACCAGAGCAAAAACCTCTTTTGGAAGCCGTTTATGCCTCTGGTTTTGTACGAGCTCAGCAGGAGTATGAAGTGTTTGCCGAAGGAGAAGGGTATGTAGTTGATAAATTAGTGAATGATGGAGATAGCGTGCGAAGGGGAGATGCGCTTTACGTATTAAGTTCAACACAGTCGGGAGCGCGTTATCTAATAGCCAAACAGAATTATGAATTGGCTGCTAAAAATCTTGATGAGAATTCTGCACTTCTCAGTGAACTTAACTCGATGGTGCAAAGTGCTCAAGCGAAAATGAGGTTTGATTCTACAAATTATATTCGCTACAAAAATTTATTACAGCAAAATGTAGGGACCAGGGTCGAGCATGATCGCATGAAACTAGCGTATGAGAACTCTGCCAACGAATATAAGTTATACAAAAGTCGCTACGAGAAAACCTTGAGTGATCTGCAAGTAGTGCGCAACAATGCACAACAACAACTGGTCATCGCCAGTGATGATTCCGGAAAAAATGTAGTAAAGAGTTTGCTGGACGGAAAAGTATTTTTTACACGAAAAGAAAAAGGAGAACTGGTGAGGAGAGGTGAATCACTAGCGATGATTGGAAGTACGGCCTCCTTTTATATTGAATTAAGTGTAGATGAACTAGACATAAATAAACTGCAGATAGGACAAATGGTATTGGTAAAAGCCGATGCCTTTCCGGATAAGGTCTTTCATGCTTCAGTATCTAAGATTTATCCACTTGTAGATACGCGACAGCAGTCTTTGCGTGTGGATGCAATCTTAACAGAGTCCATACCTGGAAATTTTTCTGGCCTGGCTCTGGAAGCGAATATTGTGATCCAGCAAAAAGAAAGGGCCTTGATTATTCCTAAAGCAGCCTTGATAGAAGGTGACTCCGTTTGGGTCGAACAAGACGGGGAGGTAGTGAAGCGGGCGGTTAAAAAGGGCATTGTTACCATGGATGAAGTCGAGATTGTATCGGGTATTGACAGTGCCACAAACATTGTGATCAAGTAAGGAGTATGCTTAACTCATTAAAGCTATCAATTGAGATCGCCAAAATCCATTTGCTCAGCAAACCAAA
>Ga0075163_10012220_pt1 | contig 11184 bp, 9 predicted proteins | sample JI1023141ADNA_FD_71478 | JGI IMG/M metagenome (GOLD analysis project Ga0075163, IMG submission 71478) | Wastewater effluent complex algal communities from Wisconsin, to seasonally profile nutrient transformation and Carbon sequestration -... | ecosystem: Engineered > WWTP > Effluent > Algae...
GATATGGAACGCAGGAAACTTGAGACCGAGCTTGAAAAAAGCAGGCTGGAGCTCGAAGAACTGAAGAAGAAAAGTGAAAAGAAAGAAGTAAAAAGAAAAACAAGTAAAAAATGAAAATAAAAAGTCCATTGTGAGAACAATGGACTTTTTATTTTCCTGCCTTCTTATCAAGCTGTGTTTTTATACTTCCACATTCCAACTGTGGTATTTTGGGTTTTTCCCATACACCACATCATTAAACAAGGCGCGTAACTTTGTCGTGAGTGGGCCCATCACACCAGAGCCAATCGGGCGGTGATCTACTTTCGTAACAGCCACCACCTGGGCCGCCGTGCCCGTCATGAAGATTTCTTCAGCAACAAATACTTCCGTGCGGTCAATGGAACGTTCCACAACTTCCATACCAAGTTCATTGCGCGCCAGATCAATGATCGAGCGACGGGTAATTCCTTCGAGAATATTATCAGTGATCGGCGGAGTCACGAGCGCGCCATCTCGAAGCATAAAAATATTCATTGCCGATCCTTCAGAGACATGCCCGTTATTATCGAGCACGAATGCTTCATCGAAGCCCGCGCGGTTCGCGTCCGTTTTGATGAGCGCTGAATTTGCGTACGCGCCTGCAACTTTCGCGCGCGCCGGGATGACGTTATCATCAATGCGCCGCCATGAAGAAAACGTTACATGCGCGTTTGAGTCATTCTTTACATATTTCTCGAAGGCAGTCACAAAGAGGCTGAACTCATCCGTGAGATCATGCAGCCGCACGCCAATTCCCATATCCGATTTGTAGATCGTAGGCCGCAGGTAAATATCCTGCTGCCAGTTATCTGTCCGCAGCACATCCAGCATAATCTGAGTCAACCCCTCTTCATCATACGGGATGCTCATCGCCATCATCTTCCCGGAATTTAACAAGCGATGGAAATGTTCAAAGGGACGAAAAACGAAGAGACGCTTTTTCTCTTCGTTCCAGTATGCGCGCATACCGCTGAAAACAGCAGTGCCATATAAAAATCCATGTGTTGCAATATTGATCTTTGCATCACCCAAAGGGACGATCTTCCCTTCGAAGAAAGCATGTTTTGTGAGATCCACTGACACCTCCAAAATAAATTGATTGACAAGATTATAACGTATACAACACCACCCCAATTGGAACGCTTCGCCTCTCTCTCCGCTCGAACCTGATTCAACATCCCGGATATTCCTTTGCCCTAAAGTTATCGTCATTAATAATGGACGCTTGTCACATATACATTTTTACGGTACTTCAATTTTTATCTATTGCATATGAGATTCCTGCGTGCTACACTCTTTGAATAGTCGTATATGCTCTTTCATCTTATCTGTACACAGGAGAACATTATGCGTAAGCTGACACATATACTTGCTACAACTTTAATTGTTATTGTATTGATGTCCATCTTGGTGGGTAGTGCAAGCGCCGCTCCGGCAGCCCGTGCAAAATGGACAGTGATGGTTTACATCTCTGGGGATAATAACCTTGAAGACTATGTGGTGAAAGATATTGAACTGGAACTTGCTCCCACGGGGTCAAGCTCCAATGTCCAGGTTGTCGCACTTGCAGATAGGGGACCCGGGTACGATATCAGCTATGGAGATTGGCAAACAACGAAGCTGTTCCACATCACACAAGGAATGACTGCCGCCCCTGAAAATGCAGTTGCAGATTGGGGCGAGAGGAATATGGGCGACCCGCAAACTCTGGTGGATTTTGTTACATGGACAAAAGCCAACTATCCCGCCGATCACTATGCTTTATATTTTTGGGGTCACGGCTGGAACTGGCACCCGGGCTATGTCATGGCCGATGACACCAGCGGCGATACTCTGGATATGAACGAATTAAAGCCTATCCTTCCATCCCTGGGATTTATTGATTTTGTCGGTTTCGACGGATGCAATATGGCTTCCATCGAAGTGCAAGTGCTATGGCATGGGCACGCCACTGCTCTTGCCCATTCACAGGAATATGTGGGCTGGGACGGCGTGGAATATGACGTTGTTTTGTCTCAACTGGCTGCCAATCCTAATATGACCGCAGATCAAGTGGCGATTTCAACCAGCCAGAGCGCCACCAACGATAAGACATGGTCTGCTGTGGCTGTGGATGGCCGTTTTGACACATTACTTATGGCAGTAGATCAATGGTCACTCGCATTAAACAGCGGGTTGGTGGCAAATCGCAAAAAATATGACCGCGCCTTTGGCGCTACGCAAACCTTCTGGCAGGCGCCAATGGACAAAGATCTCTATGATATGGCGTATGAGATTAACCGTCTCGTCAGCGATACCAATATCAAAGCCAAAGGACAGGCTGTAATGAATGCGATCAGCGGCGTTATATTAGACGAGCATCACGTCAATGCCTATTCGGATGCTCACGGTATTACGATCTATCACATTTCAAAAGCAGCCGAAAAGGACGCCAATTACAACTACTACCTCACATTGGATTTCTCCTCGCTGACCCACTGGGATGAATTTCTCAGCGCGTACGCAAAGTAAACAGATTAAACTTAAGTCAGCCTCAATCAAATTGGGGCTGACTTTTTTAAAAGAACCATTGATAAAATAATTCATCTCATCGGACGGAGGCGTAGGTGAAAAAGATAATCTCGATCAGCGTAGGCTCATCCGCAAGGGATCACACCACACGACATACATTTCTGGGGCAGGAGTGCGAAATATCAAGACAGGGCACGAACGGGGATTTCAAAAAAGCCATTGAACTTTACAAGGAATTGGACGGCAAAGTGGATGCCTTCGGCATTGGCGGGGTTGAATTCTTTTTGCAGGTGGAGGATAAAAAATATTACTTCCGCGATGTCAAACGGATCCGCAACGCCATCAAGATCAGCAAAGCGGGAGACGGCAACGGGGTCAAAGGGCTGCTTGAAAGACGTGCCTTCGAGTACCTTGAAAAATATCTTAATGAAAAAGAAGGTCGTTCCCTCAAAGGACTGCCTGCCTTGAAGACAACCGTTGTGGAGCGTTACAGCATGGGAAAAGCTATGGTGGATGCGGGGCTGGATGTCACCTTTGGCGATTTCATGTTTGCGCTTGGCCTGCCCATCGCTATTAAAAAACTTAGTACCGCCCGCCTCGTCGCCGCAACATTGCTTCCCGTTGTCACACAGGTCCCGTTCTCGTGGCTCTATCCCCTCGGCTCCGAACAGGATAAGCCTCCTCAGCCAAAGTGGACAAAGTATTATCAACAGTCCCAAGTCATTGCTGGTGATTTTCTCCAGATCCGCCAATACATGCCCGATGACCTGACAGGCAAGATCGTTGTCACGAACACCACTACTCCCAAGAATGTCGAAGAACTACGTCAGCGTAATTTGCATATTCTTGTCACCGTCACTCCGCGACTCGAAGGCCGCAGCTTCGGCACCAACGTTATGGAAGCCACCCTGCTTGCCTTGATAGATAAGCCTCAATCCGAAGTGACCCAAGCCGATTTCCTGGATCTGATTAATCGCATCCCGCTCGAACCTAATGTTGAAGTGCTGAATTAATTTCAGAGAATCGCAGAAGCGTTAACATAGTCAGAAATAGTTTCACATAAATTATTTGTCTCTTTCACTTCAAAGAGAACTCAAAAAGACAGCCGCCTTTGAGGCGGCTGTCTTTTTGAGTATTTACGGGTTTGGCGAGAATTCTGCTTCAAGCTTCCTGCATGAATCTCCACTGCATTGGTTTAGTTCCTTGAGCGCATCCGAATAATACTTCAGAATGGCAGGGTCTGTACTTGGGGCAATATTTTCCAATTGATATGGGTCTTTTTGCAAGTCGTAAAATTCCACAAAGTTTTCACTGTATTCAACATACAGATATCGCAATGTACGCAGGCCATTGTAAGTTGGGGTTGGGAATTTCTCATCACCTGATCTATATTCTTCAAGAAGATAAACCTGACGCCAGTCTTCAGCCTGGGACGGGCTACCCTGCAAAAGGTCCACGAGAGAACGCCCGTCTACAAAAGCAGGCGGCTGTACGCCAGCCCATTCCGCAAAAGTGGACGCGAGATCCACATTCCCAGTCAAATATCCAGACACAGCTTCATTCTCTGCGATGCCCGGCCCGCGAATAATAAAGGGTACAGAGATATCTTCCTCAAACAGGAATTCTTTCCCAGAAAATAAACGATGCTGACCCATGTGAAATCCATTGTCTGAAGTAAAGATAATATATGTATTTTCGAGTTGACCTGTTTCATCCAAAGTCTTAATCAATTCTGCGATCATTTCATCCACAGATTGCAGGGAGCGAACACGGTCACGATATAAGTTATCCATATTGAGGATTTGTTCTTCAGTCAACAAAGGGTTTCCGCTCAATCCCGGCCCCTTATCACTTACATCTGCCTCATTGAAAGATGGAGTTCGAGGAGCAGCCAGATCGGGGAACAGCTTCACGTGACGAAAGGCAGGGGTGGCAGGTTCATGCGGAGCAAAAGGTACCAGATACAAAAAGAATGGCGTATCATCCTGATCTGCTCGGGTTATAAAGTCAACTGCCTTGCGGCTTAAGACATCTGTAAAATAGTTCTTCTCAGCAGGAGAATATGTAACCAGAGTACCATTTTCGTTCAGGACATAATCATATCCATCATAAGCGTTTTTCTTTGCGGGGCTGTACCATTCAGACCAGCCCGGCGGAACGTATTCCCGGTTATCGGTATATGGATAATTATTAAGATATTTCCCCATTAAGGCTGTTCTATATCCGGCAGATTGCAGCCACACAGCCAAGGTAGATTCCTCCTCCTTGGACACATTGAATTTTTCAAAGCCGCCATCTGGAGCATAATTATTGTATACCCCGTGGTTATGCGTATACTGTCCCCTCAATGTGGTTGCGCGAGAAGGACAACAAACCGGGCTCGTAACAAAATAGTTTTCAAGAGAAGTCCCGTGTGAGACGATCAAATCCTGCACATTTTGCATGTAGTTGATCGTACCCAACCTGCTATCCAGATCATCCGTCAGAATGAACAGAATGTTCGGGCGATTTTCCATAGGCAGAACCACAGCCTGTGATGCTGAATCCTGCGCGCCACAACTGGAGAGGACAAGACTCATCAATGCCAAAATGCTCAAGACTTTAAAACGTAAAGATTTCATTTTTATCAAACTTCCTTTTATTTGCAAATTCCAATTCCGAAATGCCCCCCACATAAATATCGTTATTTTTTATATTTCGTCTCTCTGGCTTTCAGGAACGCATCCCGCATCTTACCCATTCCCAACAAATTCAAAACCGCAGAGACAAATATATTCATCCGCGCCAGAGCCGTTGGCGGGTGGATGAAGAACGCACGCATCCAAGCCGAAAGCGCTTTGGCTGGTTGTCCGCCATCGAGCAAATAACGGGCATCCACACGATTAGCTGATGCGCGTGCGCGGCGTTTTACATTTACCAACACAGAAGCGAGTTCTTTATCATGTTCAGCAACTTCAAGAATACGAAAGGCTTCACTTCCAAACTCAGCCGCCTTGGCACGATTTTTCGCCGCAGCATGGTAACGCGCCGCAGACCAGATCTGGTTCACATGCAAAATCTGTCCATGTTTGGCAAGTTGGATCCAGAGCAAATGATCGAGCAGAAAATGAAAATCGAGATTCAGCCCGCTCGTTTTTTGGAATGCAGAGCGGCGCATAAAAACCGATGGCTGACCAATGATCTGAAAGCACAACAGATCCTCAAGATTCAACTGTTCATACGTTAATGTATTGAAAGTTTTACCGTGTTCATCCACAGCGAGCATATCCCCATATACCAGAACAACATCTGGATTTTCTTCAAATATCTTTACCGCTGCGCTGACCGCACCTTGCATGTAATAATCATCCGAATTAAGCCAGGCAATCACATCCCCCGTTGCGCGTGCAAAACCCTTGTTAATCGCCTCCGCCTGCCCGCGGTCTTTCTCTGAAATCCAATACGCAAATCTATCTGCATATTTTTTTATGATATCCACACTGCCATCCGTGGATGCTCCGTCAATAACGATGTACTCAATGTGCGGAAAATCCTGTTCTAACACAGAGAGGATGGTCTGCTCCAGATATGCGGCTTGATTGTACGAAGGGGTAATGATGGAAACAAGAGTCATAATATTTTGTAAAGACAGAGCAAAACTATACTTCTACCGCAGATCATACAACACATACCCATCGCCTTCGGCAACAATCGGGTAGGTATCCAAAATCTTTTTCAAATCAGGCTGTTTATCCAACTGACCAAATGCTGTCACCAAAAAATAATCCATGCCGTCGGTCAATTCAGCAAATTGTTCCGCATCATTTTTATCTGGGTTGCGCGCCTCACTCAACCCCGTTGCAAGCGGCCACAGACTCACCTTGCGCCAGCCATACAACATCAAACGATAACCATAATCATGCGTCAACGCCATCACATTCCCATCCGATGGAGTGATTTCAGCAACACTGCTCCAAAAAGCAGGTTCATGATGAAAATCTTCGGCGACTAAAACAGACCGCGCCACATAAGCCTGATACCCCACCACAGCCACAACCAAAGCGATGAAGCCCACGCGTCCAACTCCGCCGACAGTTGATACACTTTCAACAAGCGGATTCAACACGACAGCCAACCCCAGCGCAAGAATGGGTATGAGTTGAATGTGATAATAACTGTGCGTGTACATCTGGAAAGGCAGCGTGAGTCCATATAGCAGATAACCAATCCACAGGCTGATGAGCAGCCATCTCATACGCGGCTTGGCAATAAGTGCGCCCGCAATGCTCAAGAAAATGATCATCTGCCCAAAGATGGTACCCAGGAATGCAAGCCATTTAGTATAAAAATCTGTGCTGGTAATAAGTTTGATGAGTGCCACAGTCCACGAGAAGAAGTATTCAGTAGAGCGGCTTTGGTTCAAGAGCACATAAAAGGCAAGGGCAGGGACAACCATGATGGCGGCCATTGCCCACACCTGTTTTGATCTCCAAAAATTCTTTCCGAGGGTAAACAGAACCAATGCAATTGCGGCTGCCCCAACAAAGAAAGCGATGACAATCTTTACGAAAGCAGCAAGACCGAAAAATACCCCAGCGAGAATTGTCCATTTCCAAATTTGCTCTTCTGACCAGCGATATAGAAAATAGACACCGATCACAAAAGCAGATGTCATCAACGGGTCGGGCTGGAAAGAACGACTGGCTTGAACCGAGAACGGCAAAACAAGGTAAAAAGCCAGCGCAATCAACGCCGCCCAGGGAGAGGTGGCACGGCGCATGAGGTCAAACAATGCCACGCCTGTCGCAAGCCAGAAGAAAGTCTCCCAGATGCGTGCCACAGCAATATTTTCACCTGTCAGCAGGTAGGTATAAGCCACAATCGACTCAATCACTGGCGGCTCATACTTCCCAACCGAACGAGCGAAGGATGCCGCCAGGTCGCGCTGTTCAGTCGTTGCTGAGGGCAGAATGGAATAATAAATATCACGCGCAACCAATGAATTGCGAAGCTGGCGTGAGGGATGAAAATCCAACGGGGGATCGGTGATGTCGAGCAGGCGGAGGAATCCACCTAGAGCGAGGAGAATGACGAAGGTGATGAACCAGGTACGAGATTGGGAAAGAGGCGTGTTTGTCATTAAGTGGAAGGTCAAAGGTTGAAAGTCAAAGGTCAGAATAAGGAATTGTAGTCCACTTTAGGGAAGACGGTTAATTTACCGCCGACTGTCGCATCCACGATCTCGCGGCCAGATTTGCGATAGGCTTCACGCGCCATAATGTAACCAACCTCGGAAGTATCAAGATCGGGCAATTGCCATTTGACGCCTTTTCCAAAATAATTCGGCATGAAGTGATTGAGATCATCCCCTTCAGAAACCACGGTTTTATTTGCATCACCCTTTGATGCGAAGTTGTGATCGACACCGATGAGGACAACTTTTTCAAAGCCCATGTGAAAGGCAATTTGAAGCGCAAAGTTCGTCACTGTAGCGCCTTCCCACACGCGGCCAGTTACATCGCTTGCCATACGTGGACCTGTGTAGGATGTGTAAATAAAGGTTGGAATTTGGCTGACCGGCAATTGGGGAGAGAAGTGACGATGCGAACGCCATGCCAAAAATGTTGGCATAGGAAGCGCAAGAATATCATTGGAGAACTGTTCAATAACAAGGTCGTTAATGGAGCAGAAATAAGAAGTAGCAAAGCCAAGCTCCGGAAAAAACATATAGAAGCGATTCATTCCGAACGTGAATTCATTCTTTAGTTTGGTGAGGTCGGTCTGTTTGAGGCTGGGACCGTTTCCAATGATGAAGGCACGTTTGCCTTTGTGAATATCTTTTAGATCAGCAAGACGACGAATGCTCTCACGTCTCCAGGGATGCAGATACGCAGCAGGCAATTGTGGAAGTCGGCGAATGGAATCAATTGTATCTCGGGCAAAATTCCAGAGCGGGGTGGGGATAATAGTTTTGAAGGTCTGTTTCATGTTATTTGAAATAAATCTTCCTCAAAGAGATCAACACCAACAGGATGATGATATCAATGACAAGAGGCATTACATAAAGAAGATCTGGAATACCCGTGAAAGACAAGGCAGTATTTAAGATGACAACCACAAGCGCGAAAATATAAGTCCACTTTTCGCTTTGATCCAGAAGCCTGCCGCCGAAGAACAGAAAAAGCACATTCACCAAAAGGAAGAAAGCTACCAACGCAATCGGAAATCCCTGATTACCATCAACAATCATACTAGCGAGAGTATTAAGTGATAGAACCAACCAGAAAACAGCGTTTAGGTAAAAAAGCACGCGAACAATACCGCCGCGCTGGGAAAAAACTATTTTTTCTCTCTCTTTTCTCATTCGGTACTCAACCTTGCTGTTGCGCCGCCATCCACGATCATCGCCTGACCTGTCATAAAAGAGGACTGTTCATTATCGGCGAGAAAATAAATTGCGTGAGCAATCTCTTCGGGGGTTCCCACCCGCCCATTGACCGTTTTGCGGGCGAGGTTATCGAGCCGCTCTTGCATATCGCCCTGCCCAACATGGCCGCGCCCAAGACCTGCACGCAGCATGGGGGTATCCACGGCGCCGGGTAATACAGCATTTACACGGATATTATCCACGGCGAATTCGATGGCAAGTGCGCGGGTCAATGCCAGCATACCGCCTTTGGAAGCGGCATACGCGGCGATATTGGCGGAGGTCTGCACTGCATGGACGGAGGAAATATTCACAATGGCGCCCCCATTCCCTTCTTTGAGCAAGGGATAAGCCAGTTTGACCCCTAGAAACACGGAGCGCAAATTGGCTGCCATGACCGCATCCCACTCTTCCACAGTGGTTTGGATGAGCGGCTTGGCAACCTGCAAGGCGGCATTGTTTACCACCGCATCTAATGAAGAAGTAAATGCTTGCGCCTTTTCAAAGATGGCTTCCATATCTTCCGGGCGCGAAACATCCGCCTGAATGAAGAGGCCATTTTGAGGGAAGGTATCGCCGAATTCAGATCGGTCCACGCCGATGACGCGCCAGCCTTTTTCAGCAAAGAGGGATACGGTCGCGCGGCCAATTCCACCTGCCGCGCCTGTAATGAGGATCGTTTTTTTCATTGGGTTCTCTTTTTATTGTTGTGCATTCAAACGAAATATGAGACAACCATCCATTGCATTTTCAATTTGATAGTTTTCAGAAACGAAGGAAAATATCTGCTCCATGCCGGGTTGGATATACATTTTCTTTTTTAGCCCGGGCATCGAAAACTGTTCCTTGCGTGTCGCTTGATCCAGCGAAGGGATGGCATCAACGGAGCGTGAGCAATCCAGAATCATTTCGGGGCGTTTTGTCATCAGATCTGAAATATACGCAGATTCAATTTCTTCAGTCAGGGAGCCTTCAAGGAAGAGCGGATAATATACATATTTGATCGGAGAGCTGCGCCCTGCCATGAAACTGACGCCCATATCAGGATACCACGTCAACACAAGATCGTCCGGCTGGGTATTATCCCGAATATAGGCGGGAAGCGGGTCAACATATTCCATTTTCCCTGTGCCGCTAAATAATTGGCTGATGGTCTTGCCATACCGGACGCTTGCAGAAGGGAAAACGATAAACAACATTACGATGAGCGCCAGTGAAATGAAAGCCCCAAGTCCATCACTCAAACCGTGTAAAGCAGGAACCTTGAAAGTGATCTGCCAGAAATGCGCGAACACAAACGCGCAATAAACAGCCACCGCCAACATCCAACTGATGTAATAGTGTGTGAAGCCTCTGCCTGAAAGATTGCTCAAAAGAATCTCAATGGGGAACCAAAACAACAGAAAGGTTTCAAAAATGGACAACTTCCTCTGCACAAAACTGGTCAATGCTCGCAGTACAAGCAGGAACCACGCGGCTAATGTAACCCATCCGTACCAGGACAATCCGTATTTTCCGAAACCACCGAACAAGTCCAGCAACTCCCTGTCCTTTGCGGAGGAATAAGAGAAGTCGAAAATAATGGAAGCGTAGATCATTTCCCATGCGCCGCCGCGTAATGCGAAGTACAGAGTCCACAACAAAAGCGGAGTTACAAATCCCGCCAGCGCTGCAAGAATGGTTTTTATGGCTTCAGCAAAATTGCGCTTAAATACATAAAAGACAAAAATCGCAGCCAGTATTGCGAACAGCCCGCCAATGTTATTTGCACGGAAGACAAAACTCAACCCGAACAAAGCTCCGATCCAAAAATATTGTCGGTAATTTTTCTCTGCATCCACGCTTAAGAGAAAAAGATACAACCCAGCCGCATTAAAAAGAAGGGCGTATTCCTCGGTGTAATTCCCGTACCCCAAAGACACCCGCAAGCTGAGTCCCGCTAGCGTTACGCCAAACAAAGCCGCGCCAACTCCCCATCGTCTGAATATTGCTTGATACAAAAGAAGCAGCGACCCAAAGATGAAAAGAAACTCCACTCCCCAAACACCCCAGCGCGATCCGCCGCCCAGCCACAACCCCAACGCATTGATATAAAAAATTGCGGGGCCTTTTGAATCCCAAAAATCAAGGTATGGAATTTTTCCGCTTAATATCTGGCTGCCAGCATACAAAAAAAAGCCGCCATCTCTTGCAGGTGTATCAAAAAGCGGGTTCCCCAGATCAAGCGCAACCGCCGTCAGAAAAAA
>Ga0075163_10012221_pt1 | contig 11184 bp, 7 predicted proteins | sample JI1023141ADNA_FD_71478 | JGI IMG/M metagenome (GOLD analysis project Ga0075163, IMG submission 71478) | Wastewater effluent complex algal communities from Wisconsin, to seasonally profile nutrient transformation and Carbon sequestration -... | ecosystem: Engineered > WWTP > Effluent > Algae...
GAACGGCGGCGGCGCAGCGATCGGCGAGGGCGCGGCGAGCGGTGGCGGCCCGGCGACCGGCGCATCGACCGGCGCGGCCGCGTGGGGGATCGCGACGCTGGCCTTGGTCGCTCGCCGGCCGCGCGGCGCCGCGGTCTTGGCCTTGGCGCGAGCCCGGGTCAGCCGGATCACGCGATCGTCGCCGCGGGCCTGGACGTCGACCGCGACCGCTCGACCGTCGATCGTCACCGTGGCCGCGCCGCGATCGTCGACCAGCCCGGCCAGCGGCGTGTCGACGACCAGGGCGTGGAGCTGGGCCAGGGTCAGGGGCGCGCGGCTGACCGGGCGGTACTCGCCGTCGGCCTTGACCGACACCGGGCGACCGGTCGCCAGCACGACCTCCGACACCTCGTCGCGCCCGAGGAACTCGACCAGCTTGCTGAGCTGCGACACCGGCCGACCATCATACACCGCCCCGACCCGCCCGCGGCGGCGATCGCGACCCGCCCGCGGCGGCGATCGCGCCCCGCCCGCGGCGGCGACTACGACCCGGCGTTGGCGGCGAGGAAGGCCACCACGCGCTCGATCAGCGCCGGGTCACCAGCGACGATCTTCATGCCGTGCGCCGCCCCGGGGTCGGCGACGACCTCGACCTCGCCGGGGTTGGCGCGCAGGATCTCGGCCAGCGCGGTGGCGGCGTCGACCGCGCCGCGCTCCTGGCTGTGGATGATCAGGACCGGCGCCCGGGTCGCGCGCGCCGCGTCGGGCGTGGCCAGCCCGCGGTACGCCAGCCCGGGGGACAGGAGGACCACGCCGCCGATGCGATCGGGGCGCGCGCCGGCCAGGCGCAGCGCCGCCGAGCTGCCGATCGACGCGCCGATCACCGCGCACCGCGGACCGGCGCCGCGGGCCGCCAGGACCTCGAGCGCCGCCGCCAGATCGCCCTCGACCGCCTCCCAGTCCGAGGTGCCGAAGCCGCGCCACGCGCCGGGCGCGGGACCGCTCGCGCCGTGGCCGCGCAGATCGACCGCCAGCAGATGAGCGCGGCCGCGCAGCCCGTCGAAGATCGGCGCCCACTCGGCGCGCGTCGAGCTGAGCTGGTGCGCGAACAGGACGCAGGCCGCGGTCGGCGTCGACGGCGCGGCGTAGGTCCCGGCCAACGCGACGCCGTCGGCGCCCTGCCAGGTCACGTCCTCGCCGGCCAGCCGCGGCCCGGCCTCGACCACCTCGTCGACCACCGGGATCACCTCGACCCGCCGCCCACCCCCGCCACACGCGACCGCGAGCGCCGCCAGCGCGACCGGGCCGCGCATCACTCGACCCGCGTCATGAGGTGGAAGCCGTAGTCCGACTCGACGATCCCGAACTCGCCGACGTCGAGCCGCAGCCCGAGCTGGCGGAACTCGATCACGAGCTGGGCATCCGGCGCGACCTCGTAGGCCTCGCCGCTGGCCGCGCTGCCGGGATCCTCCGAGTAGGTCGCCATCAGCTCCTCGAAGGGCGTCCCGGCCTTGGCCTTGCTGTAGACGTCGCGGATCAACCGCTCGGCGTCGCGCTTGCCGCGCTCGAGGGCGCGCGGGTCGGCCCCGGGTTTGCCCTCGAGCTTGTCCTTCCACGACACCAGCACGTGCTTGACCATCGCGCGGTTGACCCGCGGCTCGCGGCGCAGGATGTCCTTGGACACCACCGACTCGGTCGCGAGCTCGCCGGCGCTCACCCGGTTGTTCATGGTCGGGCCCGTCATCCCGGTCGGGCCACACCCGGCCAGGGCCCCACCGGCCGCGAGGCCGACGACGAAAGCGATCGCGAAGCGCATATGCGCGGAAGCTAGCAGACCCTTGCGCCGGTGCGCGATCGCCGGCACGGTGTCGCGATGACCACGACCGATCATCCCCTGGCCAGCGGCGAGCTCCTGGCCGTGCTGCCGGCCCGGGTCTGGCACCTGACCTCGACCGGCGACGACCTGTGGTGCCGCCGGCCGTACTCATTCTTCTTCTCGAGCGACGAGGCCGCCGTCGCCTTCGCCACCGCGCTCGGCGTCGGCGACCAGCTCTGGCCCATCGGCCTCGACGCCAGCGCCGTCGCCACCCCGGAGTTCCTGGCCGGCCTGCGCGGCAAGGACGTCACCCGGATCTTCCTCGACCCCGAGGTCGATCCCGCCACCGGCGACGTCCACGGCACGATCCTCCGCCTCGAGACCTCGATCAACTAACGCACCGACCGCGCGGAGGGCCATCCCAGGGTGCGGCTCTTTCGGAACAGCGCTCGACGGGAGCGTTTCCGATCACTTGACCAGCCGCAGGTGCGGGCGCGCGGGCGCTAGCGGGTTCGGCACGTCGGCGTCCGCGTAGCGTGACTGGTGGGTACGCTCGTGCTCCTTCGCGAGGTGAAACGCCCAGTAGGCGTCGAAGTCGCCGCTCGTTCGCAACGCGCGCAGCCGCAGGATGGCCTCGGCGCCGGTGAGCGACCAGCACGAGGTAGCGGCACGCGCCCTTGATTACGCCGGTCGCGATCGGCAGGCCGTCCTTGAGCGCACGGTCGTAGTGGAGCAAGCGCGTATTCTTCACGAGGTAGTTGGCGGTCTTTTCGACGGCCTTCGCGGCGGCGGCCTCGAGGTCGTGGCGCGTGAGCATGAGCCGCAAGCTCTTGGCGACCTCGCCGCCGCTGCGGCCGCTGAGCAGCGCGAGCAGCCGGCCCTCGACCCATTGCTCGGCCGCGGCGTGCGCCCCGGGATGGAAGGCGTGGGCGGCGCACCACAGGTATTCGAGCACGTGGACGATGTCGAGCACGATGGTGATCAGGACGCCGCGCTTCGCCGCGGCGCGCTCGATTCGGCGCCGCTGGTCGAGTTGCCCATCGATGAGCACGACCCACCGCCGGTGCCGCGCAGGGTCGCGCCGCAGGGCTTCGTCGAAGGCGTCATCGATCACCCGCTGCGCGTTGTGCTCGATGCTCGCCCACACGCGCTTGTTGGTCGGCCGCGGCCGCGCCGCGTCGTCGCGTTGCCCGAGCCCGTGGAGCACGTCGCCGATCTCACGCGGCCACGGGGCGAGGGTGTACACGGTGGCGACCTTCGCCATCCGCTTGCGGTTCGGCTTCTCGCCCTGGGTGAGCCGGGTCTGCAAGCGGCGTGGCGTCGCGGCCGCCGCCTTGCGCGTCGCTGCGCGCAGGTCCTCGAGCCGCATCGCGATACCCTTGCCGTCGAAGCTGAGGACCAGCAGGTCGTCGGTGACCTCCGGCGTGCTCGGGCGCTCACGGTAGAACGCGTCGAAGTCCTGCGCGGCGCGCACCGCCAGCTCCTCGGCCTGGCGCTTGGGCACGTCGGCGCCGGTAGGCTTCTTCACGAGCTCGACCACCTCGTCGAACGACGCGCGCGAACTCTCCTCGGCGACGATCCGGCGCACCTCGTGCGAGTACTTCTCCGGGGCCAAGCCCAGCGCGGCATCGACCGGGCCAGCGCGTCGACGCCGGGCGCCTGATACAGGGTCCGCTCAAGCACCACCTCGCCGTACTCCGTCATCAGGGTGCGGGTGCCCTGCCGGGTCTGGACGCGCTCGACCCCATCCGCCCCGCGCACCGAGACGGGTCGCTCCTGGGCGGTGCGCGCGTCGAGGTGCGCCTGCATCATCGTCCGCATCAGCTCGCGGCCCTGAGCGCGCATCATCCGCTCGATCTCGTGCAACGGCGCGGCCAGCGCCTCCGCGCTGGTGAGGTCGTCCTCGAGGTTCTTCATGCCCTGCCGAGAGTCGCAGAACCGAGGGACGTTGGCGATCGTCGATGCGCGGGCGGTGGCCATCAGGCCGCGGACGCTAGCCGGTTGCGATCGATCCGGATACCGCCTCCGAAACCAACCTCGCGGCATCGATCAGGTTTCTGCCGTCGCAGAAGATCCGCACCCTTTGGAAATCGGCCCCGATCTGGGTCCCCAAGCAACCCCCAAGCCGGTCTCAACGGAGGCGGCACTTCCTGAACTCGTGTCCCGCTGCTTCGAGCTCGTCGGCGCGACGCGGGCTGCGCGAAACGAGCCTTCATCGCGAGATCGCGTAAGCGCGACCTGATCACCCCCAAACGGTTGGCGCTGGCGCGCCTTCGCCCGCCAGACGGGAAACAGGCCGGCACCATAACCGTTGAGGGGTGTACTGGGAAGCAGGTCTCGCGACTCTCGCCACCTCTGCGTGTGCACGATGTTCGTGCGGACGCGCCGTTGCGATGCGCCCGACATCGTCTAGAATAGCAAGCCGATGGGGAGCAAACCGCACACGCTCGGCGACGTCGTCCGCGGTCTTCGAGATGCGTTGACGCATCTCAACGAGACCGAGGCACGTCTGCTTTCGATTATCGAGGCCGTCGTCTTGGCGCCCGACTCGGGGCGGGCCTCACTCGATCAAGCAGTGGACGAGTTGCACGAGCGGAGCCATGCACTCCACCGGGACCTCTCGCGGTGCCGAGTCGACCTAAATCTCGACCGCCAGCCTGTCACAAGTCGTCAAGAGTTGCTCGCCGAGATCGCCTTGGTGACGGATGCCTGGCACCGCATAGGCGTGCTGCGCGTTCGGCTGAAGTCGATCACGCGAGAGCTGTCGCAGGGTGTCTTTCACTCGCGCCATGCCGCACGCACGGCCAAGCTGGTGAGCCTGCGGCATCGAGCCCTCTCAGAGCTCGAAGAGCGTGCGTACGCTTCAGACGGCGATCTGCCTTGGCCGTCGGCGCCACAGCGTGACTGGCTCGCTTGGATGTTGCAGCTCGAAGAGCCTGATGCTGGGCACGCACATGAGCGCCTCTCTGGTTGGTTGCCGGCCGTACTAGATCTCCTCACCAGCCTGCATCCCGGCGAATGGAAGCCGGACTCCGCGAATGCAGACTCAGCGGCAGCACGCCTGGCATTGCGCGAATCCGACAGTGCTTCGGAGGTGCCGTTACGCGTACCAGCCCCTTCGGACTCCGCCAACGAGCCACCGGAGGCGCCCCTTCCATCGGCCGGGGCCACCCAAGAACTGTCGATTTCGCTACCGGCAACGGCAACGCCGCAGGAGCCCCATGAGCCGCAGGCCGCACTGACCATCTCTACCGGTAGCGAATCGGGCGCGACTGCTTCGCCCATAGACGACGTCCCCACGTCACTGAACGCCGACATGGGATCCGCCGAGACCACAAAGGCAGAAGTGGACTCCATCGAGTGCGCCGAAAGCGCGCCCGCTTCATCCAACGACGAAACGACCGACGACGAATCAGGCGCAAGGCAAGCCCAGAGCAGCTCGCCGGAGCACGCCACCAAGAACGAAGTCGGCGACGTAGTAGCTGCCCTGCCGGATGAACTCCGCACGTTCGACGCCTACCGATCGGCATATTGGCGAGACCCACACGGGCATGTCGTTGAGGTCCCCTGGACGACGCCGGGGTTCCGGGACAGACTGATCGCCGCCGCCGAGCAGTGTTCTTCGCTCGAGGAGTGGCGATACGTCTACGTGCACGCGAGAGCAGCGGAGGCTCTGAACCTCCGCGACCTCCCGCGCCCGCGCGACATAGAGTCGTTGATCGGGCTGCTCGCGCGCCCCACGAGCAGTTCGGCTGGCATGGACTCGTCCAGGGCACGCCGGCTCTTCGATGAAGACGTCTACCCTGCCGGCACCCAGGGTCTACGCGTCGCCATGGTGCTCGAAGCGTGGCGGCCAAGCGCCGATCGAACCATCGACCTCGACGCCGTGGCGCGTCTGCTCTTCGCCGCGGGGTTCGTGACACCTGAGCTCCGCGTCCTGCTTAGCGCTGCGTTCCGCTTCGGCGCGGAGGGCGGCGACGCCCTCGCGGCGGTCCGCGCCAGTGCATTGCGCGACGAGCCCCCGCCTCAAGAAGACCTCGAGGCGTGCGCCGATCGAGCCCGCACAGAGCTGCGCAGCGAACATCGAAACCTGTGGAGTGCTGCTGGCGGCCGCATCGAGACCACGCATTGCCGTGAGGCATGGCGCCGCTTCATGGAAGTCTCCCACGATGTATTCGAACATCTGGCGGGTGTGCGACCGTCGAGCCGTTCAGTCGACCTCGACTCGATCGAGGATCTATGGAATGAGTACGAAAAAATCGCCGACCGCGGCGGCGCGAGACTCGGCGACCGCGCGAAGATGGACCGGTGGGCAAAGCACCTACTACAGGCCGCGCGCGAGGTCGTCCTTACGCAGCGACGACTCGCTACAGCACGACAGCGGCGGGCGCCCATCAGCCCTGCAGCCGCCGCGCTCGACCAGTCCTTCCAAGCGCTCCGGGCGTCCCCGCCGCCCCTTACTCGCGACCCCTATCGCGAACTGATTCTTGCGCTAACGGCGGCCGTCCCGGTGGCCGCAATCGACGAAGAAAGAGCTCTACGCCTATCGTTCCAAGATTTCGTGTACTCGCCTGCGCTTGTTCAGTCAATGCCTGTGGTGCCGGGCGGAGGAGCCGATCACTTCGAGGCGCCGCCCGTCTCCGATGCTGTCGCGGCGAGCGCGATCCTCATGGCACCCTTCTCTCGATCAGGCCACCATAGCACTCCGCCCCTAACCCTCGCGGACGTATTGCGCGAGGTGGAGCGAACGGACCTATTGATTCATCTCAATCCAGTCACCGACCGCGACGCTCGCGAGTCTGCGGCTGCGCTCACCCGCATGCAACTCGATGCTCATCGGATGGCGGACGCCGTTGAGGAGATTGCACATACTCTTGACGAACTCGCTCATGGGATCGCGCCTGGATTTCGCGATGTCGTCGCACAGGCACGTGGCTCGATCGCCAAGCCGCCGCACCTCGCTCCACCCGATCTCGTTGCCGCCTGGCTTCGGCGAGTCGCACAGCTGGGTTCCGACGCCATCGAGCAGGCGGTCCTGGCCGTCCGCACGCGCCTCAGTGATCTCCCGCATGACCGTGCAGCACTCGTCGAGGCGGCGCTAAGGGACCGGCGCTTCGTAGATGCTCTTGCGCTGATGAATGGTGTTCCGCCACCCATGGGCGGAGGGCTCCGAGCGAGCCTCTGGCGCCCGGACGCCGAGACACGTTATCCGGATCCGCTTCGCGCTCTCAACCAGGCTAGCCCCCAGTCCGCAGCCTTGCGGCGAGAGTGGGCCCGAGGCCTGCGAGGAGACGACCGGGACCAGGACCTCCGTCGCGCCTTCTCGGCCCTGGTCTTCGACTCACTGAGTCGACTGGAGAAGGCGGCGATCACGGACCGCAAGAACGGCGAGTCAGTCGTTCAATGCAAGCTCATACGTGAGTGGATGACCCGCTCAGGTCTGAACCCCTCGTTCATCCCTCAGATTACACAGTTCGTCGAAATTGCCGTCACACTGCCACCGTGTTTGCCCAGCGACGACGCTTTCGTTCGCCAAACTCTCGCCGTGGTGCACCGAGGCGCGACCCCTCGCATCGTCGTGGTGCTTGCCCCCAGGCTCTCGACGACCGTCCGCGTCACGTATCTCGAAGAGGTCCGCACTCGTACACCAGGAGCGATGTTTGCGATCATTGATGACCTCGACGTCGCCCGCCTGCTGAATCCCGGCGGCCAGCAGACCGAGCCGCTCCTGGCATTGCTTGAGATCGCACTTGAGCAGCAACCACGGTGGAGCAACGTAACGCCCTTCGAAGCCCGAGAGGGCCAGCATGCGAAACCCGAGATGTACGTAGGCCGGCAGGAAGAGGCGGGTGATCTCGCTACGAAGGCGACGTACTCGCGTGTGTTCTCCGGTCGCCGGCTCGGCAAGAGCGCCTTGTTGAAGCACGTCTCGGACACACACAAGACACGACGACTGTCATCTCGCAACGCCCTCCGCGTCGTCTACGTGGGAATCGTCGGCGAAATCGACGAGCGCAAGATCGTGGGGCGCATTGAGGAGGAGCTCCGCGCCCAACTCGACCTCAAGGTGGACGCGACGGCCACCGCTCCATCGGAAAGACTCGGCCAGCTGGTATCGCAGTTTCTCGCACCAACAGCAAAGGAAAGCCTGCTTGTGTTTCTCGATGAGGCCGACATGTTCATCGAGGCCCAGATTCGCGCCTACGACACACAGCAGGAGAATTCGCTGAGCTGGCGCATGCGCACAAACCTTGAATCGAAGCGCGATGCAATGGACCTGCCGCGCGTGCGCTTCGTATTCGCTGGATATCGCGCGACGCAACGACGTGAGGGCGCTTGGGCCAACTGGGGTGACGTCCTTCGGCTCCGCCCTTTGCTCCCGGAGGAGGGCGCCCGCTTGATTGCTGGCCCGCTAGCGCGCCTTGGCATCGACGCAAGTCGTGAGGCAAGCAACATTGCCTTCCGATGCGGCTACCAACCAGCGGTTATCATCCGATTCGGCCAGCTTTTGTTGGCCCATCTAGACGAGGCTGTCCCGCGCAGTGGCCGCGAACACGCAGTAGTGACTACGGCCCACGTTGCTCACGTGTTTCAGAACTCCGCGCTCCAGCAGGAGATCCGGACCGTTGTGTGGAACAACTTCCAGGGAAACCCCTTCGGACGAATAGTGTTCGCCGCGCTACTCCTTGAACTCGCGCGGGTCCCCCCAGGCGCTGAACTTGAGGACGCACCACGCCGCGTCTGGGAGCGGTTGCAGACCATCGTGCCCGACTTCCTCGAAGGGAATTCCGCAAAGGGCGCCCCCCTTGACCGAGTCGCACGTGAACTACGGGCGTTCGCAGATCGCTCCCTACTGATCGACGTCGCCCAGGAACGCAACGCTTTCGCACTCTTGTTTCCACATCACCTGCCGATCCTCCTCCAAGAGGATCAGGAACTCACCGTTCGCCAAGAAGTAGAGTCTTTTGGCACTCAGGCGATCGATGAAATCGAAACCGTTCGCTCATTGTTGCCGGAGACCGCCATAGACACGCTCGCATATGCGCTGTCGGAGGGAGCTGTTCACGGATTACGCGCAGCCGTGGCGATCTCTCACTGGCCCACAATGTTGACGCATCGCGCCGCCGATCTTGTCGAACGCCTTCCAGGCGGAGCCGACAGCTGCGGCGATCGTACGGAGGTCCTGGCGCTCGACGCCAGCCGCCTGCTTGACCTCGGCAGTGCCACCCACCAGAGACCACCTCTGTTCGTCGGAGGGCTAGACCTATGGCGCTGGGCAAACCGGAGGCTGGAGAACGTTGAGTGCGTTGCGGTAGGCCGTCTTGAGCGCCGCCGAGTGCAGTGGTGGTTCGAGCGCGTGCGTGGCATTACCTTCGAAGGCTCGAGCCCTGTTGGGCGATTCGTAGAGCTGACCGGTGGAGTGCCGTTTCTTTTGCAACTCCTCGACCAGGAGCTTGAACAACGGGTTGGATTCGACGGCAGCACGGCACTCATGTCAGCTGTGACGCAAGCCATAGACGGCTTCCGCGCAAAGCTCGGCGCTCACGTGCGCCAGCTCGTCGAGGGCCATGACCGCCTTCGCTTGGATCGTCGCGAATTGGAGCTGATCGTCATGTACTCGAGAGCGAATCGAGACTGGGGCAATGACTGGCCATTAGTCTTGAAGGACTGGGACGATCTCGGAGATAGCATCCCTGAGCCACTGCGTGCTTTTCGACCTCTCGGCCCCACAGACGACAGCGCAGTCAAGCTTCTTGTAGCATGCGGCCTGCTGCCGGCGAGCGCGCTTTCTGTACTAGAGACCGTGCTGAAGCGTAGCAACGGGGTCGCCGCCGCTGACCCGATTCATGAAATGGCCGACTTTATCGCGCCATGGCTATCGACCTGACACTGGGCGGGGCGCGGCGCCCCTGGCGACTCCGTGGCGAGCACGCCGTTGAAGCCTGGGCGCAGGGCCGGCCGTGGCTTGGCGCAGGCGGCACGCTCAGCCTCACCATCGGGGGACAAGTGGACGCTTTGCGTAACTGGGTGCGACGGACGCTGTGGGCATGGGATGCCGGAGCTTCAAGCGTGCGCTTCGTGGATATGAGCGTCGTCGACCGACAAGACCTAGCGGGGGGGCTTCGTCGGTGGCTAGGGGTCGGTCGCACCGACCTGCACGCGATGGCAAAGGGCCTTGGCGCCGACTTAGAGCACCGACCCGCGGTCTTCCTGCTCAGCGTACCCGACGCGGTTGCAGCGGCCGGAGTTGTGGACCTGACCGAGGAGTTGCGTGATTGGATCGTCAAACTCGACTTCGCTCGTGGACCGGCGTTCGTCATTCTTATCGGCGGAAACATTGGACTCGCGCGCGGCTCGGTAGCCTGTGACCTTGGTTGGCCTCACGGAATCACAGACGACCTGTTCGAAGATGTGACTCCGGAAGAGCGCTGGAGCCTGTACGTCCACCTTCGCATCGCGTACGAGACCGCCGGTCGCATCGACGACGCACTTTCATGTGATCGCTCGGGGGTCGGGAGAGCTCGGTGCGATGACGACGCTGCGTGCGAACGCGCACTCAACGCCCACGCCGCCCAGCGCCTCTCGGCGCTCGATCCCACCGAAGCGGAGGCGTGGCGCGCCCGCGCGCGTTCTGGACACTGGCATGGCGTGCCGCCGCTACCTTTCAAGGGTCTCCCGTGGATTTCTCCATCTCGTGCCACGCCCGCACCGTGGTTGGCGCGTGCACTCTTGCTTGTGCCCGGCGCCGTAGCTAGCCGACGCCTGTTGCGAGCGGAGATCGTCTGCCATCCCCTTGCGGAGGCACTACTGAAAGTGTGCTTTGCGGTCGAAGCAGCTCAGCGCGCGCGCATTGGCCATTCCCCCTCCGAGGCCCCCGATGATCAGGCCGTCTCTCAGTACGACCGCTTCGTCTCTGGCCGTTCGAGCGCCGCGCGGGACTTGTACCCGGTCGGACATCCAGCTCCTCCGTCGGACGCCTGGGACTTCGCCTCGGTCGGCGCCATCCAGCGCCTCGTCTATGGCCCACATGAACTCGCTCACCTCCGCAACGCCCTGGCCCATGGCCACTACGCCGGCTGGGCCGCCCTCTCTCGGGTCTCGGCCCTGCGACGGCGCAGCGGTCTATAGTAAGTCCTCGCGCTACCCCGTGTTGAGGCGCGCGGTGGGCGGTGGAACGTAAGTCCTCGCGCTACCCCGTGTTGAGTCGCGCGGTGGGCGGTGGTACTCGTCCGCGCCTTTCGTGTCAGGGCTGCGTGGCCGCGGGCGCCACCGGGGCGGCGCTCTCGGCGGTGGCCGCGGTGGTCGCGGCGGCGAAGTCCCAGGGCAGCAGCGTCTCGCCGCGGTCAGCGGCGATCACGGCGGCGGCGAGGTACTGGGCCGGATCGAGG
>Ga0075163_10012223_pt1 | contig 11184 bp, 8 predicted proteins | sample JI1023141ADNA_FD_71478 | JGI IMG/M metagenome (GOLD analysis project Ga0075163, IMG submission 71478) | Wastewater effluent complex algal communities from Wisconsin, to seasonally profile nutrient transformation and Carbon sequestration -... | ecosystem: Engineered > WWTP > Effluent > Algae...
AGGCCGATGCCGAAGTCATTTCGTCCACCGCCCGCCGTCCACGTGAATCCGCGAGCACCCGAACCGAGATGCCCGGCAGCCACAAGGCCATCCGCAGACAACGCGGTGTTCTGGCTGACGATGTAAGTCGGCGGCAGCGTCCCCATCAATGTGAACGACTGTGCCAAGGCCGAAGGCACCATCCCCGCCAACGTGGCAAGGACAAGCAAGGGCGCAGTGCATCTGCCGACGCATGACGTCATGGATGCAATGTACACGATGGGTGGTGGTTGGCCAGTGAAGTTGGGAGAATGTGCGGGGTTTTCGGGCGTGGGGAGCAAGAACAGGGGGCTGGAAGCCCCATGCCCCGCAGAGATGAAGAGAAAGAGAAGACCCTCGCTCGCGCTTCGGGCTCGTCAATGCGAAGGCACCTCCCCCGCCGGGAAGACCCGGCATTCCCTCCGGATCTGCGGTCGGCGGTCCTGCGGACGGCAATGGCCCGGAGGGGGATCAAAGAGGGCTCGTTGCGCGGACGGGTGTTATTGGCCTTGCATGGTCCGAGATTATCGGTGCGCGTGGCGGTCTCCGGCGGGGGCGTGTGAAGTTGGAGAAGGTGCGCGTCGATAGACGCCTGTGGCGACTTCGCGGTTTGGGCAAGGATGCTCGCCGCGGGGTCGCGCTTGGGATGTTCACGCGCGATTGTGTCGCGCGGCTCGTTCCGACGGGGCACAGCCATGGCGAAGCATCACGACGGCAATGGGATGGACCCCGACGAGAGTCTGTCCGAGAAGAAGACATTCACCACGGGCGAGGCGGCGGCGATCTGCAAGGTGAGCCAGCAGACGATCATCCGCTGCTTTGACGCCGGGCGATTGCAGGGCTTTCGCGTGCCGGGGAGCAAGTTCCGGCGCATTCCGCGTGAGGAACTCATTCGCTTCATGCGGGGTAATGGGATCCCCGTTGATGCGCTCGAGGGTGCGGGGAAGAAGCGCGTGCTGGTGGTTGATGATGATCCGCGGATCGTGGATCTGTTCGAGCAGTTGCTCAATCGCGATGGTCGGTTCGAGGTGAAGACCGCGATGACGGGGTATGACGCGGGGCTGCTGACGGAGAGTTTCCGGCCGCATCTGATGATCCTGGACTACATGCTCCCCGACATCAACGGCAACGTGGTGTGCAAGCGCGTGCGCGAGAAGCAGCCCTTGCAGGGGATCAAGGTCCTGTGCGTCAGCGGCGTGATCAACGAGGACGAGATCGATGGCTTGATGGCGGCGGGCGCGGACGCGTTCCTGCAGAAGCCGTTCAATATCGCGACCTTGCTCGGGAAGATCGTCGAGTTGCTGGACATGGAGAACCCGGGCTTGGAGCGGAAGTTGGGGGCGTGAGGCCAGTTCTGCTGATTGTGTGAGGAAACCAAGGCGATGACGGCGACGCTCGAGGCAACCCGGTCGAGGCAGGTGGAGATGATCCTCGCGAGCGTGGACGCTTTGCCCACGCTTTCGCCGGTGGCCACGCGGCTGCTCAGCCTTGGCGCGTCGGATGAAGTGGACATCGAGGAGATCACGAAGGTGATCGAGGGTGACGTGGCGATGGCGAGCCGCGTGCTGTCGATGTGCCGCAAGGCGGACAAGGGATTGGGCGATCGGATCACGAGCGTGAAGCGTGCGATCGTGATGCTGGGGATCGAGGCGATCCGGGCCGCGGCTTTGTCTGTGAATATCTACGACGTGATGGAGCAGGGGAAGGGGCGCGGCGAGAGCGCCCTTGATCGCATGGGATTCTGGCGCTTCTCGATCGCGACGGCGTGCGCGAGCGAAGCGATCGCGGCGAAGTTCTTCATTGGGCGTGTGCGGTCCGACGAGGCGTTCGTCGCGGGGCTCTTGCACTGCTTGGGCAAGGTTGTGCTGGACCATGTGCTCCCCAAGAGTTATGCGAAAGTGATCGCGCTCGCGGAGCGGCAAGGATCGGATACTGCGCCGCTTGAGCGGTCGCTTGTGGGCGTGGACCATCACACGGCGGGCAAGCGTGTCGCGGAGCACTGGCACCTGCCGGAGGCGCTGCGCGAGGTGATGTGGCTGTATGGACAGCCCGCGAGGACGTTGCCACAATCGAGCAGCAAGGACCTGGTCACGATTGTGACGCTGGGGCGTGCGGTGTGTCGGTCGTTGCATGTGGGGTGGTGTGGTGATTTTGGGACGCCGCCGAGCGTGGCGCACTTGTGCGTGGACATGGGGCTAGTGGATCGGCAAGGCCGCCCGTTGGTGCAGGAAGAGGAGTTGGCGAAGACGGTCCATGATGGGCTTGCGGAGCGGTTGAGCGCGATGGGCGTCGAGGAGACGACCTCGCCCGAACTGCTCATGCAGTCGCTGGTTGCGGCGAATCGCAAGTTGGCGAAGTTGAACGGCACGCTGGATGGGCGGGCTCGACTGAGCGGGTCGCAGTCGCGGGCGCTGGACGCGATCGTCGCGTTCTCGAAGAGCGGTGCCGCGGCGCGGTCGATGACCGAGGTGTTTGGCGAGGTCGTGCGCAGCGCGGCGGGTGTCGCGGGCGAGGGCTTCTACGCGATGCTCTACCAGGCGAGCGAGAGCGAGGACTGGCAACTCACGCAGTTCTCGACGATGGGGATGGTGCTTCGCTCGGAGGTTGTGGATCCGCCGGGCGTGGGGGACCAGTCGCGTTCGCTCGCGAGGCTTGCGGACACGACGCAGATGTCTGTGGCGACGATGACGCTCCTTCCCTGGCTTGCGGAGTCTGTGAGCGATGTGACGGACGTGCGCAAGGTGAAGTTGTTCCCGGTGCTGACGGGTGGATCGATGAATGGCGGGCCGGCGGCGGTGCTGCTGTGCGATCGAGATCTCGTCGAAGCGCTGGGCACCGGCTCGTCATGGCAAGGCTTGTCCGCGACGTGGGCGGCGGCGGTGGGTGCGGCGGCACGGCACGAGGAAGTCAGGCGATTGAGCGAGAGCCTCGCCGAGAGCAATCGCACGCTCCTCGAGACGCAGACGAGGCTGACCGAAGCGCAAGCGATGGCGCGCCTGGGCGAGATCACGGCGGGCGCAGCGCACGAGATGAACAATCCGCTGACGACCATCAGCGGGCACGCGCAGATGCTCGCGACGAGGTTGCGTGATCTCAAGGATCGGACGGCGGCGGAGCGCATCGCGGAGGCGGCTGAGGACCTGAGCGGGCTCATCACGAGTCTGCACGTGATCTCGTCGCCTCCAAAGACATGCCCGCAGGACGCGGACCTGGGGCGAGTCATTTCGGATGCGATGCGGATCGCGACGCAGAGGCTTGGAAAAGCGCCAAACGCGCAGGCGGATATCACGGCGGATGGCGCGCGGGCGAGGCTTGATCCGGGGCTCGTGAGCAAGGCGCTTGCGGAGTTGATCATCAATGCGGCCGAGGCGGACCCCAAGGGAACGGTCGTGGTGCGGAGCGAGGCGGACCCGGACACGGGGGATCTGGTTCTCAAGGTGCGCGACCGAGGGCCTGGCGTGAGTGCCAAGGCGTTGACGCACGCGTTCGACGCGTTCTTCAGTGACAAGCCGGCGGGTCGCAGCCGCGGGTTGGGGCTGACGCGGGCGAAGAGTTGTGTCGAAGCGATCGGCGGAAGGATCGTGCTCTCGAACGCTCCGGGGGGCGGGGCGTTGGCAAAGATTGCGCTCCCGACTGGGCGTTCTCACCGTGGGAACGTGGATTTGGGGGCCGATGGCGAGGATGAGTTGGCGACGCAGGCGGCGGCGGCTCAGCGCGCAAGGTCTTTGCGGGCCACGGGATAACACTTTGCAGTCGTTGAGTTATCAAGAACGTTGAACTCGGGTTGGCGTGCGGTCGATTCAAGGGGCAGCCCGCACGACGGGCCCCAGGCGGTGTGTTGACCCGGCTGGCGTGGAGAGAACATGGCACGCCGAAAGATGAGTGAAACGAACCCGCGAGCGACGACCCCAGAGGGCGAGGCGAAGCGCGCGGCGTCGAAGGATCGTCCGATTGAAGTGTGGGATGGCGGCAAGACGGGGCGTGGCGATGTGCCGCCTCTGTCGGTGCTGATTGCGGCGGCGGATCGTCGTCGCGCCGAGCGTCTTGCGGGCATGCTCGTGGCACATCGCCTCAACATCTCGTTTGTCCGCACGCCGGGCGAACTCGAAACGTACGTCGCGGCTCGTGCGTGGGACGTTGTGATTGCTGAGAGTGAACTCGCGGAAGGATCGTCGGTCGAGGTGCTTGAGCACCTGGCGCAGGCGGTTCGGCCGTTGCAGAGCGTGGTCGTGACGGCGACTCCCAATGCGGAGTTGGCGGTGCGGGCGCTGCGTGCTGGCGTGACGGATGTCGTCGTGGCGTCGGCGGCGCGGGAGTGTGCCGAGCGATTGAACGGGGCTTTGTGCCGGGCGCACGAGGCGAAGCGCGACCACCGCGTGGGCGACAAGAAGGTCACGAAACTGCGCGAGTTCTGCAAGACGCTGAACAAGTCGCGACACGAACTTCGCCGCGAGGTCGCGGAGTTGCAGGTCGAACTCGAGACGGTGCGGGCGCAGATCGAGGCGAAGGTCAAGCAGGGCTCGCTCGCGAGCGAGTTCTCCACGATTGTTCGCCAGGAGTTGGATATCGAAGGATTGCTGCGGACGGTGCTGGAGTTCCTGCTTCCCAGGACCGGCCCCACGAATGCGGCGATCTTCCTTCCCGGGAGCAGCGGCGACTATGCCCTCGGTGCGTACGTGAACTATGACGTTCCCAAGGAGAGTTGCGAGATCCTGCTGGATCACCTCGCGTCGACGCTCGCGCCGAAGTTTGAGGGCGAGACGGGCGTCGTGTCGCTGCCGACGCGTGAACAGTTGGTGAAGCGGCTTGGGAATGATGCGGAATGGTTGGACGATTCGGGCGTTGTGGCGATGAGTTGCCGCGACGGGAACGAGTGCCTCGCGGTCTTGGTCCTGTTCCGCGATCGAAGGACGCCTTTCACGACGACCCAGGTCGAGATGCTCTCGACGGTGCGCACGCTCTTTGCGAAGCAGTTGTCGCGCGTGATCAAGACGCACAATCGCCACCTGCCCAAGCACAAGTGGGACGCGCTGGATCAGGGAGACGACGACATCGATCTCGCGGCGTGAGGAGCGAGTGAAATAGGCTGGAAACTGCAACTTTCTGCGGCGGGCGAACGCCTGCCGACAGATCACCAAACGTAAGACCCCGCTCGCAAGAGGCCCGGGGCACAGAACGCCCTCCGGGGCGTTTGTCATTTTTGCGGCATTGGTTTGGTGTACGAAAATGCGCTGTGGGGTTTTCCGTACAATGGGGCGAGAAGACGCGCTCGCGAGGCCTTCGGGTGAAGGCCTTGCTGGCCGGGGGCCTGCCTTCGGGCGCTGGTTTCGAGCTGGGGGTGACTCGTGCTGGACTGGCTGTTCCAAGATGGGGCGTGGGTCTTTGGTGTGCCGGCGTGCGTTGGGTCGGTGCTGTTTCTTTTGAAGTTTCTTTTGATGGCCGTGGGCGTGGACCACGTGATGGACACCGATGTCGGCATGGCTGACATTGGCGATGCCGGACTGCATGTTGGCGACAAGCTGGGTGGCAAGGACTTGTCGGTGTCGAAGCGGTGGATCTCGTTCCAGGGGTTCATCGTGATGATGATGGTGGGGGGTTGGTGCGGGGTGCTGCTGTTGCGTGAGGCGCACTGGTCGGTGTGGAGCACGGCCGTGGTCGCGCTGCTGGTGGGCGTGGGCGCGATGTGGGCGTTTGGGCAGGTGTTTGAGCAGATGTACAAGTTGCAGGCGAGCGGGAACATCAGCATTGCGGCCGCCGTGGGGAAGGTGGGCGAGGTGTACGTCGGTGTGCCGGGAGGCGGGGCGGGCACGGGGCAGGTGACGGTTGTCATTGATCAGAAGCAGCGGACGTACAACGCGAAGACCGTCGGCGGGGAACTGCCCCGCGGGGCCAAGGTGCTGGTGGTGGCGACGGGCGAGGCGAACACGATCGTGGTCGAAGCGTCGCGGGAATCGTGACAAGATGTCTGGTACATTCTGCCCTGCTTGGGATAGAAGTGGAGTTGGATTCGGAGAGGGTACTCAGTCGGGAAGGCTGGGTGGGTGGGAAGAGCAGGGTTGGTTGTAGCGGAGGGTGACCATGTTACAGGGTGAGAATCTGAGTGGTGCGATGATGCCGACGACGCTTGGCGCGATTCCCAACGAGGTGTTCGTGTACGGGATCATCGCGCTTGTGCTGGTTGTCGTTTTCTTTGTCGTGTTCATCATCAAGCAGTACAAGCGATGCCCGAGCAACCGCATTCTGGTGGTGTATGGCAAGGTGGGACGGCAGAAGAGCAGCCGTTGCCATCATGGTGGCGGCACGTTCATCATTCCTGTCATCCAGAGTTACTCGTACCTCTCGCTCGAGCCGATCGTGATCGATATCCCGCTCGAGGGCGCGTTGTCGCTCAACAACATCCGCGTGAACGTGCCCTCGACGTTTACGGTTGGCATTTCGACGGACCCGGTATTGATGAACAACGCGGCGGAGCGATTGCTCAACATGCACATCCAGCAGGTGCGCGAGCAGGCGCAAGACATCATCCTGGGCCAGTTGCGCCTGGTGATCGCGACCCTGACGATCGAAGAGATCAACAAGGACCGCGAGAAGTTCATGAAGTTGATCAACGAGAACGTCGGGCAGGAGATCAACAAGATCGGGCTCGAACTGATCAACGTCAACATCCGGGATATCACCGACGAGAGTGGATACATCCAGGCGATCGGCAAGCGTGCGGCGGCGGAAGCCGTGAACCGCGCGAAGGTCGAGGTCGCGCAGCAGGAGCGCGACGGCTTGACAGGCGAGGCACTCGCGAACCGCGAGAAGGAAGTGAAGGTCGCGGGGGAGACGGCTGCCGGAATCGAGGGGCAGAAGCAAGCCGAACAGCGGCAGCGCGTCGCGGTGGCGGCGCTGGAAGCCGAGGCCGTCAAGGGTGAGGCGGAGTCGCAGCGCGAGCGGGAGATCGTGATCGCGCAGCGGGCGGCCGAGACGATGGCGGCGAAGAAGACTGCGGAGCAGGAGCAGCGCATCCGCGTGGCACAGGCCGAGGCGTCGGCGGTGACGGGCGAGAATACGAGCCGAGCGACGATGGCGGAGAGCAACGCGAAACTCGCGGAGATCCAGGCGGACGCGACGAAGCGTTCGCAGGTGGCATTGGCAAAGGCTCAGGAACTGGTCCTGCTCGCGCAGCGCGATCAGGAACTGGCGCGTCTTGCGCGAGACGAGATCGCACCGCAGGAGATCGCGAAGAAGCGCATTGAGATTGCGGCGGAGGCGGAAGCGGAGAAGCGTCGGCGTGAAGCGCAGGGCGAGGCGGACGCGATCCTGGCGAAGTTTGAGGCGGAGGCGAAGGGTGTGCAGATGGTGCTGGAGGCGAAGGCCGAGGGCTATCGCAAGTTGATCGAGGCGTGTGGCAGTGATGCGGCGGTGGGCCCGACGCTGCTCCTGATCGAGAAGTTGCCCGAGTTGGTCGCTGAGCAGGTGAAGGCGATCCAGAACGTGAAGATCGACAAGATCACGGTGTGGGACCAGGGCACGGGCCCGAACGGCCGCAACGCAACGAGCGAGTTCCTGTCGGGGATGGTGAATGTGCTGCCCAGGCTGCACGAACTGGCGAGCCAGGCGGGGATCAAGTTGCCGGCGGCGCTGGGAAAGGTGGAGTCTGAGGGCGCGACCGCGTCGGCCTCGGGTGACAAGTCACCAAAGGTGTAGACGGTGGCCGGCGAGCGGGTCATGCCGCGATGCGCGGACGGGAGGTCACTTTGTGAGTGCCCGCGTGTCCTGCCTTCGCGGGCGACAAGCCCGACGATTCGACCTTGAACCGTGCGACCAGGGCATTGAGGGACGCGACCTGCGAGGCGAGTTCCTCGGCGGAAGATGCGAGTTCCTCGCTGCTGCCGGCGCTTTCCTGGGTTGCGTTGTTGAGGTTGCCCACGCCGTGGGTGATCTGGGTGATGCCCGTTGACTGCTCGCGGGTGGTGTTGGAGATGTCGACAAGCAGTTCGCTCACGCTTGCGGTTCCCTTGAGGATGGCGTCGAACGAGCGCTCGACTTCTTGGGCGATCGCGAATCCCTGTTCGGCTCGGCGGACGGACTCGGCGATCATGGTCGACGAGTTGCGAGCCGCTTCGGCGGAGCGCTGGGCGAGGCTGCGGACTTCCTCGGCGACGACGGCAAACCCCTTGCCCGCTTCGCCCGCGCGGGCGGCCTCGACGGCGGCGTTGAGCGCGAGCAAGTTTGTCTGGAATGCGATCTCGTCGATCACCTTGATGATCTTGCTGATCTCGGCGCTGCTCGCGTTGATCTCGCCGACGGCCTTGGTCATCTTGGCCATGTCGGTCTGGCTCTGCTCGGCCGTGGTTTTGCTTTCCTGGGCGAGGGTGTTGACGCGGTCGGTGGTTTCCGTTGCTTTCTTGGTGTTTGCAGACATCTGCTCGATTGAGGCGGAGATCTGTTGGAGACTGGCGGAGTTCTCGCTTGCGGTCTGGGCGAGGGTCTGGGACGTGGAGGAGATCTGAGCGCCGCCGGCGTCGATAGTGTTGGCGCCGCCACGAACCTCGCTGATGACGTCGTGGAGCGTGGCGACCATGGAGTTGAACGAGTTGGCGAGGACGCCGATCTCGTCCTTGGTCTTAACGTCAACGCGGAGGGTCAGGTCGTTGGTGCTCTGCAGTTCGGTGATGCGGGCGACCATGCGCTGGACGGGATTGACGACGCTTCGGGCGAGCAGCCATGCGAGGAACGCGGAGAGGCCGATCGCGGCGAGCATGGCGGTCCAGATGACGGCCGTGGCGTGGGACGCGCTGGCGTGTGCGTCGTCGGCTGCCTTTGTCGCGTGGGTCTCGACCAGTTCACTGACCGACTCCATCTTTCCTTCAAGTGTCTCGAACGCTTCCTTGAAGAGTGGATACTTCGCTTGCGCGCCAGCCTTGTCGGTTCGAGCGAGCGTCACGATGGTCTCTGCCGAGGCGATGTAGTCCTGCAGCGGACCCTGAACATCCAGCAAGGCTGAGCGGACTTCTTCGGGGAGAGTGGCCTTGGTGTTGGCGTCGATGCAGTTGCGGAACCACTGCGCGTGTTCCTTCAGATCGGCTTCCGCAGTTGCCGACTCTTCGGGCGTGCTCGCGACGAACGATGCGAGGACGTCGCTGCGGAGCGCGTCGTGCATCATGTCGGCTTCTTTGTGGTGGCCCATCGCCTTGGAGTCAGTGAGTACAACTTCAAGGCTCTTGGCGAGATTGGTCTTCTCTTTCAAGGCGAAGAGGCCGACACAGACGACTGCGGTGATGCCGAGGATGGTGATGGCCGCGAACTTGGAACGTACGGAAGCGCGCATTGGATGATTCCCCCGAATCAATCAACCGTGAATCACTAGATGGAAATCTTGTGATCTAGAAAGCAACCTCCACGCCGAAGGTTGCGATGAACTCCGAACTATCGTCGTTGTTGATGGCGCTGGCGGCGTCGCCCAGGAGGAGCATCTGCACGCCCGCACTGATCGACCATGCGCCCCACGAAGCATCGATGGGCAGGGCGTAGGCGGCTTCGGCACCGATGCTGGCAAAGCCGAAGAAGTCGTTCTCGCCGTTGGGTCCTTCGTAGAAGTTGCTCGCGCTCAGGCCGATGGTCACTGGGAACGAGAAGTCGATAGCGGTCTTCTCGGTCATTTCCCAGGAGACGCCGGGAGAGACGCCCAGTTGCAGGTAACTGCCGGTGGTTGTCCCGCCGTCGGCTTGTTCCTGGCTGGTCTCAAAGGTGAGCACGGCGGTGGGCTGGAGCGACCAGTCGCCCATGAGTTCAGAGTCGTCGTAGGCAACACTGAAGTAGACCTCTTCGATCGTGCCAAATGCGCCCGAAGGGCTGGTGTACCAGTAGTAGCGAGCATCAACGACCAGTTGTCCACGCTCGCGGCGGCGCCAGCGTAGACGTCGCTCTCGAACCAGTGGCGGACGACGCGGTCGGTGGCGGACGCGGCGGAGTCTTCGCCATGATGGCTGACCCACGTGCCGAGGGTTGCAGAGACGGTGAAGTCCTGGGCGCGGTAGAAGTCGAGCGAGAAGTCGGCGAACGGCTGGGCGATCGCGCCATCGGTTTGGGTCACGATGCCGCGACCGAAGTACTGCGTGGTGTAATCAACTCCAAAGGTCGCGTGGAAGCGAGGAGTCGCGGGCTCGGCGGGCGCGACTGGGCGGTCCTCGGCGGGGCGGGGCTGCGTGCCAGCGTTTGGGCCCATTTCGAGTTCTTCGAGCGAGACCGAGGCAAGAGGCGAGGAATCCTGCGCGCGGGCGGTTCCGGCGAGGACGGAAAGGGCGAGAAGTGCGGAAGCATGTCCGAGAATCGATGAGTTCGTGAAGTGCAAAGCCACGTATAGACCCTTGTGCATGACGCGACCGGAGCCACCAAGGCGGGGCGCGTCGCACGTACGTCGGGCTGGGTTGAGCGTGACTTTGATCGAGTTTGGAGTGCTGGCTCAAACAGTGGCGCATAGTGCTCTTGTTGGCACAATCGCGCGGCGTGGCACCATGATGTGGGTGAGTGTCTCTGCCGATCAAATGCGCGTGGCGCACGTCCTGCGCGATGCCGCAAGTTCAGTTCTTGCTTGCCACGAGAGCAATGATGCCGATAACCGCGAGAGCCCCGAGCACCGCGAACGCGATCTTCCACGCGCTGTAGGGGCGTTCGCCCGAGATTGCGCCGGTGCGGGCGTTCACAAGGAATCGGTAGAGTTTGCCACGATAGCGGAACGTGCTGACCCAGAGCGGGAACAGGACGTGCTTGAAGGTGATCGCGCTGAACTGGGGGGACATGCTGGTGATGCGCTGGTGGTCGCCCCCGATGTCGCGGCGGATGGTGCCGCGGATGACTTCGAGCATCTGCTCGCGGGCGGCGACGAAGGCGTCGTCGAGGTCGATCGCGTAACTCTCGGCACGGAAGCCCGCGAGATAGCGGTCGTCGTATGGCACGAGGGCCTTGGTGTCCCAGTTCCCGAGTTTGTCGAGGAGTTTGGCGGGGAGGGTGATGCTGCCGGGCGTGAGGACGTCGTCGAACTGATTGTGGACGATGCCACTGCGGAAGGACCAGCGGATGCGGGTCTGGGTGCGGCGGTTCTTGCCACTGCCGACGGTGACGGTGTAGTTGTCGCCTCGCTGGCCTGTGTAGGGCGTGACGCACTTGGCGTCGAAGGTC
>Ga0075163_10012224_pt1 | contig 11184 bp, 8 predicted proteins | sample JI1023141ADNA_FD_71478 | JGI IMG/M metagenome (GOLD analysis project Ga0075163, IMG submission 71478) | Wastewater effluent complex algal communities from Wisconsin, to seasonally profile nutrient transformation and Carbon sequestration -... | ecosystem: Engineered > WWTP > Effluent > Algae...
TACCAGTCCTGGGCCGGCACGACATGTCCATAGAAGGTCAAGTTCCCCACGATGTACGAGACCCTGCCAACATCCTTCACGTGGCTGGTGATCGCCTGGAAATGCTCCCACATGTCGTGGTGGTACTTCCTGACGTACCTACTCAGCAAGGGGCCGTTCTTCCCACCGTCAGATGCGATTGCCTCGCAGATCGGCTCCATCACGCTGTCGACGGGAGTAGTGCGTTGCGGCTCCCACTTGCCGACAAGGCTTGTCGCGGTGCCCCAGGTCCCGCCAATGGCCTTCCAGTCCAAGTCGCCCGCGTCTGACGCGAGGTCCAAGTAGCGAAGCCAGTACATGTAGGGACGCAGCTCACGGATGTAAGACATGCGGTTGACGTAAGGCGGCGAAGTCAGCACCAGATCCGCAGGCTGGAGTCCCTTCACTCCCGTCCGTGAGTCGCCTTCGTGAACTGCCCCCGACCCAAGAAGGTCGTAACGAGCGCTCTCGATCACTGTCGCTGCTTCCTCATCGAAGGTCAGCAGGGCTCGGTCCACATCGCTCAGCTCGAAGAGCGCTGGGACGTCAGACGTGGCCTTGAACGACATGGACTGGTGGTTGAACGCGGCGTTCGAGCAGGAGATCAAGGAGCGACAGAGCGCCATATCCAGCAGATCGCGAACTAGTCCTTCATGGGCGTCGATCGCGGCACGAAGGCCCTTCAGAGCATGGAGCGCCCCCGGGCTCCACCACTTCTCGATCTTGAAGAGGTTCGGCTGCCACAGTTCTTCATCGCGCTTCTGGGATCGAGCGGCACTCTCCACCTCACGGGCAGCATCCGACGCTTCCAGCAAGATCTCCGGCGAGTAGGTAGCCAGCTTCATGTTCCCCAGCCAGATCAAGAACGGGTTCACATCGATGCTCTGACCTGAGTACCCAAGCTCGGCCGCCGCCAACGGCGTGGTCCCAGTACCGCTGAAGGGATCAGTGATCACGCTGCCCTCAGGTAGATGGGAAATGCGCTCTCGCACCAACTTCACGCCGTAGGCGGGAGTTAGCCGAAGCCATCCATGACGACCAACACCCATGTTGGCCTTAAAGGTCATGTGTTCGTTCCTGGCCAGAGCGGCCCGGTCAATCGTCTGCGTCATTTCGCCTCCAGTAGTTCAGCCAAGATCAGCTCCACCTGTGAGCGGAGTGAAGGCGAGTTGCGTTCGAAGAACGCTGCCAGGTCGTACCCCACGACGTCTCGCACAAAGTCGAACGTGCTGAGAAGCGGGTTGTTGTGGCCCACCGTCCCCATAAGGACCGACCAGTTGCCCGTGCGGTACCGGGCTCGGACGACTTGGTTGATCTGCGTGCTCATGATGGCCAAGACGGGCAGGTATCCGTGCCCGAGGGCCTGAGCTGCATTGGCAAGATCGCCGTTCTGCCGCTTTGAGTCAGCGCTCTTGTAGCCCTGACGGACCTCGAAGACGGCCCCTTTCAGGGGTGCACTGATGTCCAGAGCTGCGCGCTGCGCATCGATCCAGTCCTGGATCCGCTGGCGTGCATCAGAATTCTGAACATCCTGCATCTCCACCCGCCCATCCAGAGAAAGCACTCGAGCCTTGACCGCCGCGGGGGCATCCTCGGCGTCCAGTTCCGGAAGAATTTCGTAGGACCATGCGACTTGATCAGCAGTCAGCGCCAAGTTGTCACGCAGCACCTGGCGGAAGATGCGCTCACACCCAATGCCCAGTTGTCGATAGACCGACGTCATCCCGCCGGCCGCCTTATGGGCCGCGAACATGAGCGGTGAGTCGAACCCCATCCAGTGATAGAGCGGATCCGCGCCGTAGAGGTCTGTGAAGCCGTCAAGGTCTACCTCCGCGCTGCCGCCCATCTTGGGGAGGTAGTCCGCGCAAGTGCGCAGCGGGGCGATCAGGATGCTGCTGTACACGGCGTCGCGGTCAGATTGCTTCACTGGCAGGACGTTACCGCCATGTTCGCCCGGCTAGTGATTGCGGCACGCATCGGACCCTCGAGGATCGCTACGAACGCTGTAGCCATGGACCGTCGGCACGCGGCGTGGGCTTTTCGAGGGCTCTCGCCGTACCCTGATGGGGCCGAGCGCCTTTCGGAGACGGTGTCGCCCCCGGCCGCCAAGCACTCATGCAGGGGGCGACACCACCGAACGCTCAACGCTATGAACTCCGTCTTCATGGCCGGCACATCTCCACGAGCGAGTATTCGGCCACGGCCTGCGGTCAACTCAGTTCGTCGCCTCACCGCCGTGTCGGTTCCGGCATCTAGGCTGGCGAGCAACCAACTCAGCGGGCTCACCACCCGTCTGCTTCGCGTCATGGTTCTCAACAAGGAGTGACTCGTGCGACTGAAGAGTGCAGCCGTCAAGAAGTTCAAGTCGGTCGACGACTCGACCGCCATCACCATCGAGGGTGATGTCACTGCACTCGTCGGGAAGAACGAGTCCGGCAAGACAGCCGTCCTGCAAGCCATGTACCGGATCAACCCGCTGACCAGCGGGCACCCGACGGCCTTCGAGGAGCTTCGGGACTACCCCCGCCGTTACCGGTCTCGTGACCGCAACCTGATCTCGAAGGTCCAGCCGGTCTCGATGGAGTTCGAGCTGGACGACGACGACGTGACTGCCTTCGAGGGCAAGTTCGGCGAGGGCACCCTCGCCAAGCGCACCGTCCAGGTGAGCCGGCGGTACGGCGACAAGAGCATGTACTTCGGGGCCTTCGCCGACGAGGTAGCGATGATTAGGGAGCGGATCACGGACGCCGGGCTCTCCCTGCCCAAGTACGAGAAGAACTCCTACGAGGAGACCGTGGCGGCTCTGAAAGCCTCAACGGCAGAAGGCGCCAGGAAGCTCGGAGCTGAGCTGGAAGAGGAGAACATCCCAGGACAAGGGCGGGCCCTGGTGCGCGGACGACTCCCGAAGTTCCAGTACTTCGACGAGTACAACATCCTCCCGGGCAGCGTCTCGATCCAACGACTGCAGCGGGAGGACGAGGACGACCTCGAGCCCGACGAGCGCACCGCGCTCTCACTCCTTCGGCTCGCCGGAGTCGATGAGGATGAGTTCACCGAGGCGGAGTACGAATCACGCAAGGCCGCCCTCGAAGCTGCAGCGAACCAACTGACCGACGAGCTTTTCGAGTACTGGACTCAGAACGACGACCTCTCGGTCGAGCTCGACATCGAGTTCCGTCCGGTCGAACCACTGCCGACCGGCCAGGTCCAACCGCCCGAGCCATGGCTTCAGATCCGGGTCCGCAATCAGCGACACCGCGTCACGCTCAACATGGCGGAGCGATCCAAGGGCTTCGTCTGGTTCTTCTCGTTCCTGGCCGCGTTCTCCGAGTTCGCCGATGAGACACGCCGCGTCATCCTGCTCGACGAACCAGGGCTCAACCTGCACGCCAAGGCGCAGTCCGACCTGCTGCGCTACATCGATGAGAGGCTCGCACCTCACCACCAAGTGATCTACTCGACCCACTCCCTCTTCATGATCGCTCCCGACCACATCGAGCGGTGCCGCACCGTCGAGGACATCGACAACGACGGGACCAAGGTCAGCGACGACGTGTGGTCTGCGCGACCGGAAACAGTCTTTCCGCTCCTCGGCGCCCTCGGGGTGGAGATGTCCCAAACGCTCATCATCGGCGCCCATCAGCTCCTCGTTGAAGGGCCGGCCGATGTCACCTACCTCTCGATCCTTGGCCAGGTGCTGCAGGAGTCCGGAGGACGCGCCCTCGACCCGCGATGGACCGTGACACCCGTCGGCGGCATCGACAAGCTCCCAACCTTCGTCGCCCTTCTAGGAAGCAGCGACCTAAAACTCGCCGTGCTTATGGACGGGGCCAGCGGCGGGAACCAGCGGCTCACGCAGTTGGTCAACCGTGGCCTCCTCGACGCGAAACGCCTGATCCCCATCACGGACATCACCCAGACTGCCGAGGCGGACCTAGAGGACCTCTTCGACGTCGACTGGTATCTGAACCTCCTCAACAAGTCTGGCGTCGGGAAACTGACCCCCGCCAAGTTGAAAGGGAACGGTCGAGTCGTCAAGCGTGTCGAAGCCGCCCTCGGGGGTCGCTACGACCACTACCAGCCCGCGTCGTGGCTGCTTCGTGACCGTACGAACACAGCGGCCGCCGTAAGCGACGAAGTCAAGCAGCGCTTCCAAGAGCTCATCGACCGACTGAACGCGCTCCTGCCGTAGGCCTTGCCGAGGCAGGGCACAGGTTGGGCCCAGGTCACTAGCCTCCCTCATTCATGATGCCTGTGGCGTCGGCCGGTGATCGTTGTCGCGGGATTGGTTGGGGCTGAACGGGTTCGGGTATGGCGGAGGGCCGCGTGGCGCTGCGGTGCGGTTCTCCGAGATTCCTTGGTCGTGGGTGCTCAGGGGTGGTGTCGTGCGCTCAGGTGCGCATCGGGATGGCCAAGACGGCTGCGAAGGTCGCGACCGCTGCCTTCACCCAGGGCCAGGTCGCGGGTAGTCGAAGGTGGCGTCGGCGGGCGCCGTGGGTGAGGCGGGCCGGGACGTGCAGGAATCGGTAACGCAACGCTTTGGGTTCGCACGCCTTCAACGACTCTGGCAGCGCGAGCAGACGTAGCCACGCGGTCAGGTCGGCGGCCAGGGTGACGACGGTCAGCCATGCGGTGTTGATCGAGTATTCGCGGGAGGGGAACCGTCCCAGCCCTGTGTCTTTGGCGACGCGGATCCGGTCTTCGACGCGGGCGTGGGCGCGGTGCCTGGCTTCGAGGAACGGAACCTGCCCGGTCTGGGTGTTGGTGACGAATGCTTGGTAGCGCCACCCGTCGCGGTGCTCGAAGAGGGACAGCTGGGCTCCGGGGTGGGGGTGCTCGCGACGGACGATGACACGCATCCCGGCCGGCCACGCCTTGCGCATCTTCGCGGGCAGCAGCCCGGTGATCTCGACGAGGTCGGCGTGCTCACGGATCTGACCGTCGGCGGCGACCGCCGCCGCCCACGCGGTCTTGGGCACTCGGGTGATCGCGTCACGGACGTGCTCGGTGAGGGCGAACCCGACGGAGTATTCGACCGATCGGCCCCGGCCGCCGTGCACGGGTGCGGTGTTGAGGGTGGTCAGCCAGTCGAGCAGGCCGTGGGAGGCACCGGCGCCGTCGGCGCGGATCAGGAGCTTGCGGCGGCGGGCGGCGGGGACCTGCGCGATCGCCGCGGTGAGGACCTCGATGTGGTCGGCCGTCGTGTTGGAGCCGGCGTTTCCCGGCCGCAGCGACGCCGCCAACAACTCGGTGGTGTTGTCGCACCACACGCCGATCGGGTGGAACCCGAACGTCTTCTTGAACGTGCGGTCCGCCCTCTCCTTCTCGGAGTGCGCGATCACGATCGTGGCGTCCACATCGAGCACGACCACATCAGCTGGCAGGACAGTCCCGGCCACCCTCGACGCGGGCAGCCCTCCGGGGATCAGACTCCACACCCGCTCCCGGCTCTTCGCACGAGCCCCCGCGATCCGCTTCAACCCGGCCGGGGTCAGCTCGTCCAGGGCCCGCCACACCGTCGGCGCAGACGCGACAGCACCCAACACGCCCTGCTGGTGGCGCAGGGTGTCGATATCGGCGATGGCCTCACCCCCGCCCGCGATCATCGTCGCGACATCGACCAGCACCCGGCCACGGTCATGAAACGCGATGAACCCGGCCCGCGCGGTTGCCGCCGACAACGCGCTGGTAAGCCCCGTCCGGTCGGCCAGCATCCGCACCGCCACACTCCCGGCGTGGGCCACCACGCCCGACCCGTCCCCGGTCACCGACAACCCCGCCGACCACGCTGTACTCTTCACTTACCAGGTGCCTTCCCGCTGGATGACTTGAACCTTCGCAAGTACAAGTATTCCGTTGCAGGACAGGCACTTTGGTGTATCCGGGCACCGTGTCAGATCACGAGACGTGAACGATCGAGGCTAGTAGTCCATGTTGTCGATCTGCACCTGTCGGTGCTCGTGGTACTCCAGGAAGCCGTCGAAGTCGTCTTCCTCTTTGGCGATGGCCAGCAGCGAGCGGAAGTCTTCGTCGTATCGCACGTCGAGGTCTGACTCGATCCACTGCGTCGCTTCGGGCAACGTCGTCCCCAGCCAGGAGTCGATCTCATCGAACAGGGCGAAGACATCCGCAATGTCAGACTCGCGGGCGCCCACGAACGAGAAGTGCGGGCTTTCGCGCACCCGTGACAACCCAACCGGGACGGCCGCGCCCACGCCCGGCGTGTGTAGCCAGATAGTCGCACCGTGCCCCTTCTCGAAGCCGCCGTGGGAGTACGGGTTGCGCCACCGCTCGACGACCTCGGTGAGCCGTCGACGGTGCTCGACAGCATCGCCGGTGGAGCCCAGCACGCGATCCCACTTGGTGCCCCAACGTGCGCCGATCAGTTCGGTCACGTTGTCGACTTGTGGGTCGAATCCGGTGAACGGCAGGGCCAGCACGAGGTCGTGCTCGAGGAGGCTCAAGTAGGCCGATATCGCCGCGATCATGTCGTGGAAGGAGTTGAGCTGCATCTGGACCTTGCCGAGCTGGAACGTGGTCCACTTGGCGACGGGTGGCGGACCCTCGCCCGTCTCGTACACGTCCTCAATGTGAGCAGGCTGCTCCGCCCGCTCTCGGAAGTATTCGTAGGCCCGGCGGAGGGATCGGTGCTGATTGAGCACTGTGGCGTTGCCTGCGCCAAGGATGCTGGGGGCCGCGTCCAAGATCAGGCGCTCCACTGTCCTTGTGGTTGCTCGGAGCTTCTTGACTATCTGCTCCTGCGTCTGTGTCGCGGCCTCCTCGGGACGGTCTGTACGGAGGTACAGCCGCAGCCCGAACTTCTGGTGCGCCAGAGTGCACAGTTCGTCTTGATAGGTGAAGTTAACCCACCAGGCCACCTTCTCGCTCGGCCCGGCGGCTGCGCAGCCCACCAGGCCCAGGGCATACCGGAAGAGCACAGGGAGTGGAACCTCGGTCGACGATATGTGGTGGCGGTAGGAGGGGCGACGCCAGCGGGGATCTCCATCGTGAGGCGCCGGCCCGAAGTCACGTAGGGCAGTGGTCCTCAGCCGATCGCCGGCCTCGTCTTGCCCAGGTAGTCCGTTCATGAGTTGATTCGTTGATCGCGGAGTTGACCGTGAGCGATCTCGAGTCGTCTACGCAGCTGCCGGTTCTCTTCTTGGAGCTTCTTGTTGCGCGCAGTCAGGGCCTCAATTCGCGCGAGCAAAGAGGCTGCGGTCGCCCTCTGGGTTGTGGGAGTTCCGGGGGCGCGTCCCTCATTCTTTTCGCGCAGTTCGCGCGCGGCTGCTACGAGGTCAGGTTGGGAGTAGAGGTAGGCGCGTGACACGGCGGCAGTGCGTGCCAGTTCGGTGATCGTGAGCCAGCTACCTTCGTGGTCTGCATCATGGAGGACTTTGATCGCACGGGCGCGCGACTGGTCGCGTCGACGTGCTGCTGCGTCGAGGACGTGGCGGCTGTTGTCAGCTCGCATCGGTGGCCTCCTCCTCAGTGGGCTTGCCGCCTACGACGACCTGGCTGGGAGTGCAGCCTCTACAGGCGTCGATGATTCGGCCCAGATTGTCAGCGATCTGGCGGTTCTTCTCAGCGATGCGTCCATGACCAGCCGCTTCTGACTTCTCAATGAGAGTCAGCGTCGTTCGCAATTGGGTCTCATGTTGGGGCAAGAACTCGGGGGTTGTTATGAACAGGGGGCAGGTCAGGCAAGGATTGGCGTGTGCGCAGTCGCTCTGAATCGGCATGCCGCAGTAGCCGTTGGGCAGAGTCTGTTTGGCTCGGGCGATTCCTGTGCGTAGCCACTGCGAGGTCGCCAACGGGTGGGACTCATCGAGCTCCACCTCTCGGCCCTCGGCGTTGATCTTCCGCACCTTCTCCCAAGCCCTACGCAGCGTCTTGTCGTGGAGTCGGGCGTAGTGGCTCGTCATCTCCGGAGATGCGTGGTCCATCAGCTGCTGAACGACCACCTGTGCGACGTCGTTGTTGATCAGCCTCGTACCAAACGTGTGTCGGAACTGGTGAGGGGTGACTTTGACCGTACGACCGTGCTCGTCAGTCAGGTTTAGCTCGGTGAGCCAATCTCGCACTGCGTGACGGAACCCGGTGGCCGTCGTCGCCTTCGTGCCGTCAACGTTCGCGAAGCGACCAGGAAACATCTTCGTGGCGGTCCTGCCTGGATACCTTGCCTCCACGCGCGCACGTTGCTGGCGTAGCCGGTCGGCGAGTTCGTCATCGACGGGCGCGTAGGCATCGCGCTTCATCTTGTGGTTCAGGTAATGAAGGTAGGGCTTCCCTTCGTCGTCCTCGACCAAACAGTCCAGCTCAAGATCCACGGCGTCCCGCGCACGGAGGCCGCAGCGGATCATCAGCTCAAGGACGATCCGGTACGCAGGGTCCGGAAGTTTGGCCAGGCTCTCCGGCGCTTCGATCTGGGCCATGACGAACTCGCTGATAGCGCGCCCTGGCATGTTCTTTGTTTCGCGGGGGAAGTCGTCGCGGTGCAGCATCGTTGAGGCCGGAAGCTCGGGGGCCCACTCGTACTGATGGATGGCCCGGAGGAACATCCGCACAGATGACAGCACCTTTGCGCGCGTCCTCTCGACTGGGAAGCGGACCGACGTCTCCGCAATCCATTGCTCCAAATGAGAGCGGCCGAACTCTGCCGAGGTGCCCGGCGGGGCGACGTTCTTCTGCAAGGAAGCGCTGAGGTTGTGAAGGGCCATCATGTCGATGCCAACCGTCGTGACGGCTATACCGACTGCTAGACGATGGCGGACCCAACGCTTGGCCAGGTCCCTCAACCACGGAAGGTCAATCGGCTCGAAGTCGAGGGTTCTCTTCGGGTACTCCGGGTGGCCGACGAGCGCCAGGCGCCACTGGTCCAGCGGGTACTCACGATCCCAGCCGATGCCGTTGAGCAGCACATCGAGCTCAGCCCAGCCCCAACGGAAGAACGAGGCGGCGTAGTTGTTGTAGCCGCCAAGACGCGGCCCACAGCGAAGCCTGGCGACCCACTCCTCAACAGAAGCGTCCAAGAGCGACGCTTCATTCGCTGCGCGCAACACCTTCAACGCTTTGTTCCAGCCGTATACGTCGGCGCGCTTGGTGCCCCGGTCGACCCACGACTGGAAGATGTACTGCACCTCCAGTGCGAGACGTGGCGGAAGGCCGCTGACGTCGACCACGGGCACGTTCAAGCGCTCGACGTGGACCACGAAGTCGTCGACACTTGCCATCGGCCGTCCCTTGCGGAAGCCATCCCAACGCTTCTGGTGTGAGGAGCAGAACATCATGCTGCCGTGAGGCCAGATAGAGCATTGCGGGATCGTGCATGACTTCGACGGACGCGTCCCCGGGAACGGGTCCGCGGCATCAGCCCATTGCTCGGCAGACGGGGCGCGCCCTTCCAAACGCCAACGTCGAGCGTGACGCGCGCACAGTCCGTGGGACTGTCGGCCATATTCGCAGGCCTCGACGAGGCAGGGCTGCGGGGACGTGTGAGGCGACACCGCACCGAGCCACTCCTCCCAACTGGCGCCGGCTCGACGGGCGTGCAGCCACCGGAGCGAATGTGCGCCGCACACGTTACGCCGTGACCACGCGGTCTGGGCACAGCCGGGGACCTCACACGGGCCGTTGTTGAACAGTTTGCTCGCTCGTGGCGGGACCAGGACCGCGACCTGATACTCGGGACGGACCGCGGCCGCCAGTTGGGCAAGTTCCGAATCAGCAGTGGCCAGGAACCGTTCGGTCTTGCTCATCAAACGCCTTCTCTCTCTGATGCGACCCAGGCCTTGTCGAACCATCCCGCTGTGATGAGCGCCTCTCTGGCGTCGGCAGCTGTCAAGTGGCCATAGATGCCAAGCGTGGTTTGGATGCTTGCGTGACCAAGGAGTGTCTGAACAACCGCCCAATCGGTCCCTCGGCGGATCAACTCGGTCGCGTAGGTGTGTCGGAGATGGTGAGGTGTGAAGTCGCTCAATCCTGTGACCCGTCGCAGCCGCAAGACGAGGGAGCGCACGCTCGTGTACGCCAAGGGCTGGCCGACTCGGCCGCCCCACAGATTCACGAACACGTAGTCGGAGTCAAGCTGGCCGTACTCCTCGTCCATGTAGGCGGCGTACATCGCAAACAACTCAGGGTTGACAGGCACGGATCGGGGTTTCCACCCCTTCACGCGAGCCTGATTGGCGTTCTGCCGTGGCTCGATCGCGACCCTCTGCTGAGCCATCTGCAAGTCACTATGGCGTAGGCCGATGAGCTCACCTACTCGGATGCCGGTCTCGAAGAGCACCGTCAGCATGAAGCGATCCCGCAGGCGCAGGCAAGAACTGAGGAGGCGGTTGAGGTCGTCGCGGGCGATCACCTGCGGGTGTGGGTCGAGTGCACCGCGTAGGCGGATCTCTCTGCGAGTGGAGCCCCGTTCGGTGTGTGCGAGGAATCCCTTGAATCCGCCCCGTCGTGAACCGGTCGACCAACGCGTCAAGGTGAGCTGGACTCGCGGGTCGGAGTGGCGGTGGAAGTCGTAGAAGGCCGACACTGCCGCCAATTTGCGCTGCAAGGTGCGCTCGGACAGCCCCGTCTCCACGGTCGGTAGCACCGGGACGCCGGCATCACGAAGGTGCTTGGGAAGCCTCAACCACGCGATCCACTCTCCAACGTCAGCGAGCTGCACGGACCACCAATCGGCTCGGCGGCGATCAAGCCAGATGAAGAGGTCGTCCAAGTCGTGGGCGTAGGCCTTGATCGTGTTCGGGGAGTAGTTCAGATGGTCGAGGTGCGCCAAGAACTTCTCCGCGGGCGGCACCGGGAGGAGATCTGTGCCTAAGACCGTGTACGACCGACGACTGGAGCCGTCCACAACCAGTGGCTGAACCGGCACTTGAGGATCCTTCCCACGTCAATGACGAAAGTAGGATGCCCGTCAATCACGCAGCAATGGCGGCGCCACGCCGAACGTCGGTCTCGTGACAGACACCTGGGCTATGACCCCAGATAATGAAGAGAACGAGATCGGCGTAGTAGTCGGAGCCGTCGACGTCGAAGTGGACTTGTCGGCCGACGAAGGCGAACCCGCGGCCGAACTCCAGCAGCGTTTCCTGCAGCCGATCCATGAGGGCGCGTTCGACGTCGCGTTCCCGGGTTCTGGCGGTCAGGGTGAGGAAGTCGAAG
>Ga0075163_10012225_pt1 | contig 11183 bp, 16 predicted proteins | sample JI1023141ADNA_FD_71478 | JGI IMG/M metagenome (GOLD analysis project Ga0075163, IMG submission 71478) | Wastewater effluent complex algal communities from Wisconsin, to seasonally profile nutrient transformation and Carbon sequestration -... | ecosystem: Engineered > WWTP > Effluent > Algae...
TTGTAAAAGAAACCTGAAAGACACGCACGACCATCAACTGGATACGCTTGAGAAACTTGTGTTTCACCCACCTGTATCTCGTACACATATGCGTTATCTTCAATCTCAGTGTATGTACCACACCACATCTTATCTAGTCCGGGGATAAGAAGGTTTGCGGTCATGAGTGAGTCTAACGTAATTGTTGTCCCACCTGCTGCACCGTTATAATAACGAACTTTGTTCCCATCTGTTATAAACAGCGTATCGGCGCCAGTGCGCAAGACCTCGAGTGTATGAACCTTGTTTGCTGTTAATGCCGTTCCGGAAGCAATTGTTGTCCACCAATCATCATCTTTAGAGGAACCGTTCCACGACATAATGTCAGTACCAAGAGAAAACAATATCAAACCGTTGTAAGACGTTGAGTCTGATTCAAGCCCCAGGTCTTCTAGTCCAAGTGTTGTTATTTCTGTCCAGTTACTTACGTCTGTTGGGTCACTGTTGACCGAGCACACCCACACATCAGCGGTGTTCGTCATGTAGTAGTTCCCGTCGTGAACCTGAAGAGCTTGAACGGCAGTTCCATCCCACTGGTCTGCGTCAAGAATACGAGAAAGTCGACGCGAAACTTTAATTGTCCCCGGGTTCGAATCGAGGTCAATATTGAAAGTAGCCCACACATTACCCTGGTAGTCACCAATATTGCTTTGGATTACTTTTTTTTCTGATGTTGGTATTTTTTGTACTGACATATTATGTATCGATATCGGTACCAGGTGTCCACTCAGTACCATTATACTTTAATACTTGTCCATTCAACGGAGCGGTTTCAGAAACGTCAGAAAGGTCAGACAAACTCAATACCGGAAACGTGATTCTTCGTTCTATATTTTTAAGCATTTCTACGTTTTCGCCACGAACCATAGAAATAACCATTTTTTCAAGAAAGTTTAACTTTTGTTTTTCTTCTGGTGTCATTGCCATACTATGTATTTTCTTCTGTCCACGTAGTGGTATTTTTTGTTTCTTCTGTCCACATAGTCTGTCGACGAGTCGTTGCTTCTGGTGTGTCTCCAGAGATTAAAAGTTTTGCACTTTGTACTGGTGTATATGTGTATGCATAAACAGTAGTTGTTGGGGTAACAGAACCGCTAATAGACGGGTTAAGTGCTAATACTACAGAACCACTGCGTGTGTTATCAGTTGTGGCATATGTGACTGTAAAATCCCCCGTCGCGGTACTTTCGGTACGTGTAGCTGTATATAGAGCAAATTGCGAATCAGTAGTGCTCCCGTTCACACCGTTTTCTTCACGTTCTGTCCATGTTGGGTTTGATGTTGCCATCGCCACGGATGAAATCCCAACACCTGAACCAGCAAATGCCCTACCAGCAAAAAGAATATACAGAGCACTGGTAATCGCAGGGCTTGGCGTAAAGCCAGTTATAGTAAGTGTTGAACTTGTTGAGCCTGATGTAGCGTTAGCTTCTCCAGCAGTATTCCCATACCCTGAAACACGTACAATAAAGCCACAAAGATGCATCTGAGATGTTGTTCCAGTAGCAGTGAATGTGAAGTTACTTGCTGCGACATCTCCGCTGTCCGCTGTTTTGGTTTGAACAGAAAGGAATCCGTTACTTGTTCCCGTATTCAAATATCGAACAGAAGTCCAACCAGAGGCAGTATCGGGAACGGCACTTGTACCGCCATCACGGTCTCCCCATATACCAGCAACCATTAAATCACCTACAGCAAGACCGGTAGGCTTTGTTATGACAAGCGTACCGGAGTTGTCTACTGTTGCTGCGGAATGTGATTCGTAGGCTATTGCCATAGGTTATGCGTTTGCAATGTTGAATACACCTGATGCTGGCCACGTAATGTCGTATGTCCCTGCATTAATTGTTTGCGTACTTCCAAGGTCATGGAATGCGATAAGTCGTGAGGTTGAACTAACTCCAGTAGACTGGTATACAACATAATATCTGAATGAAGTTGTAAGCCCCGTCCACTGCACGTCCGCGGCGTCTGCTACTGAACGGTTGTTTGTGTCGTCTGTTGTTACTGTCTTTGATGCAAGTGTTACACCGCCAGCTGTATAGCCTGAGCCAGTTGCTTCTCCTGTTATATCTGAAAGGAACGTATCAGCGTCAATATCTGGTGCCGTAGTGTAAAGCGCTACCTTGATAGTGTCATTGAGAAAGTCAATTTCCCCTTTGATGATTGATGTTATCCCGTCGTTAAATAATTGTGCCATATTTATTGTTGATTAAAACTATTGGTGAATGCTGCGTGTAGTTTTGGTTTTATTCTTCGAGGTCTATCTTCGTCTCGAGTTGTAAAATGTTCCCTTATTTTACCACCAGAGAGTTGACCATTTTGTTCACGACCTTCCCACGCAATAAGTTTGTTTTGTATACCAGAGATAGACGGGTCATTTGTGCTCATCATAACCATTTCAGTTGCTTTAAGAGCAATGTACTGATGGTGCACACGTGGGATACCTATAGTTGCGGTGGTGTCTGTGGTGTCAAAGTATTCAGCTGGTCTTGAAAAATCAACGTGGAGTGAAGCTGTGGCTCCTGGGTCGTCTGCATCAACAGTGCCTGAATCTGAGAAGTTTGGTGCGGGATAGAGAATTATTTGCTGTCCATCATAATCATAATATTTTGGTGTGCCATTTTCAGAAAACACTTCTTCGAGTGACTGGTTTTTATATTCGTCTCTGTCAATCTGTTCAAGAACAGTCCACTTACCGTCGACTTTTAAATCAACCCCACGAATTTTAAGATAGTTTGTATCAACAGTGTACTTTTTCTGCCCTGAAGTTACCTGTGTGTACCCTTGTGGGTTTGTTAAGTTGGTACTGTCATCAAACTTCCATTTTCCATCACAAGAAAGAACTATAGACGAGTAGTCGTCCATAGCAAAATTGGCTAGTCGAGTAAAATCCTCAATGCTGAGATTGCTTTGACCACTAAGAAACTTAGTGTGTTGGTACAACCCTTGTAATGTATCTGTGTCGTTAAATGTAACCATACTATTTCATGGGCTAAGTAGAGTATAGGAGGAACTGGGAATCCCTATACTCTACCCAGCCCGTGAAGGCTAGGTGTGTCGTTAGACGACGAGTACTTTACAGACCTTAGGTGCGTTCTTTGTCCAGACTGTTGAGTCAAAGACCTGAGTTGAACGGAGTTCCTTTCCTGTGAAGCCTGGTACCTTGTCAATCTCATCAACCATGTACCCACGTGACGGGAGTGCAAGGTGAGTAGACCCCTTGATACCTGCAAGAAGGTTCTTTCGTTCTGTTCCCCATGTATCACCACCTGCTGTAAGTGCTTCAGCTCCTGAAATAGAACCGAATGCAGTTACAGTAAGGGTGTTAGCAGTGTCGTTGTTTACTGCTACTACACCGAGGTTCTTGAGAATAAGGCGGTTTGCCGCTGAAATCTCAATGTATGCTGATGCTGAACCTGCTCCTGCTGCATAACCGTTTGTGTTGTTGATAGCTGCTGCGAGGAGAGCACGTGTGCCGTCTGCTGCGCCTGCAATATCAACATCACCTGATGCTGCTGGTGAAGCAACAAAAGTGAATACTACACCCGCAACTGTGACAGTGTCGTTAGCTGTTGGGTTAGTTGCAAGACCAAGAACCTGCTCGTGTTCTACTTCTGGAGTGACAATGTAGTCAAAGTCAAAGCTTGGGATAATTTCAAACCCCTTCATAAGCTGACGGTCTGACGTATTGAACCCTGCTCCCATAAGGAAGAGCTTGAACTGACGTGCTGTTCCTGGGTCCATCATGAAGTATGGCTTCCCTGAACCTGAAACGCCCTGCTCTGCCATAAGCTGGTACACCTTTGTTGCAACATCATCTGGGTTAGACGATGAAACAGTAATTGGTGTAAGAGCTGACGCTGAGCCAGCGAGTACTTCGTTATCAAGTGTGAGTCCTGCTGCGTTTACAGTAGTCGTGTATGTATCGCGATGTACTGCCTTTCCGAGACCACGAACGTGTCGGTCTACACGGTCTGCGACAATGTCCCATGCGTTACCTGCATGTACAAGGTCTTTAAGCTGAATGCGCTCTCCGTATACCGCCTGGTTAGCGATTGAGAGAGAGTCATTTGACATTGAGAAGTCACGAACTGTATATGTACCATCAGTGGTAGTATCAGCTGTGAAATCTGAACCGTAACGGTTGTTCATGACCTCAAGGTTCTCTGTGTCTACATAAGAAACCTGTGCCATTGGAATAGCTGCGCGGTTCTCGTCCTGCACACCATCCATGAATGCTTGCTTCTGTACAGAAGTAGCGAAAATATTGCTCATTTTAGGGATTAGTTTTTAGTTTAATCCCAGTTCCATTATCTGTTCTCTGCTAGGTACTTACGTGCCTTTGTTCGCATTTCTGCTGTAGGAGGTCGGTTGCCTTTGTTCATTTGGTCAGCCCAATATGCAACCTCATCACGTGCACCTGTTCCTGTTCTTCGAGTTGGAGAAGGAGTGGCGTTTTTTGCGCGGAACTCTTTAAGTTCTGCCTTAACTGCCGGGGTGTTCATTGCGTCCAGCACGTCCATATTTCTATAGCGAGCGTACTCAATGACGATATCTTGCTCAGACTTGTCTCGTATTCCTTCGTATCGAAGGTCAGACCTATCAAGTCGTTCCGTGACATCACCACCTACTTCTTCTTTGTTAGTTTCTTTACTACTTTCTTTGCTACCTTCTTTGCGACTGATACCAAGGTACTCTTCAACTGAGATTCCACTTTTTCTGGCTTCTCGTTCGACTTGTCGCTTGATTCGTGCGCTGCGCTGTTCTGAAGTTTCAGGCTCGCGGTCGACGCTATCTTTTGTCGTCTCCGCTCCTTCATTTTCTCGAGCGCTGTCATTTTGCTCATGTGATTCTTCAATTACTTCTTGCGTTGTCTCGGTTGAGTCAACTACTTCTTCCTGTTCCATACTTTTTGAGTCACTTTCCTGTATCAGTGAGAGGTATTTAAAACACTTTTAAAGGGTGAGTGAGAACCGTGTATTAATTTCAATAATTATACCATGCTTACTTCGGAGCTACACCATTTGTAAAACTTCCTTCAAGTTTTTCTTTAAGTGCTATGCGTTTGATGTTGGCATGAGCATCGACAAAATGTTTTTCCGCCATAACAAGAGCCTTCATTTGTTGTCCATACACGTCGTCTGGAAGCGAAATAACTGCTTCTATTTCCGACCGCATAGTTGAGCGGTTAGGGCAGTATATCTTTTTGAGCAAAGCCATAAGTTCTGGTTGCTCAAGTATTTTCCCCGCAAGTTTCCGTTCCTCTTCTGAATACATACCCAATTTATGCTATTACTGATTCCTTATCTGTCTGTGTAAGTCCTGACGCGTCTATCTGAGCGTTTTGTGGTGGTTGTGTTGCCATAGCCATAGCTTCTTCAACATACAAAGCTAGCTCTTCTTTTGTGACACCCATTTGGTCAAGAATACGGTCGCGGATTGCAAGCCGGGCAGGGTCATTCTCTGCAAAAAGTTGGAGTGCGTTTGAGTACGACTCAAAGAGTGCGCGCTTATTCTTCTGCTCATCTGATACGTGGATGACCACTTTCCCGAGAGCGTCTTCTTTGATGAATTTTTGGATTTTGTTGATTTGTCGCTTTGAACCGGTCTTTTGCAATTGTGTACGCATTGACTGTCGGAGTGTGTCCACCATCGCCGGATTAAGCACCTGCTTATCAAGCGTTAGCTTTGCCACTTTGTCAGTAAGCTCAAGCTCAACCAGCACTTCATCAATAAGGTCAAGTTCCTGCCGTGAGAATACATCAAATATCTCATCTTCCTTTGCTGCTTTTTTAAGAGCTTCAGGAAGTAACCACTCTTGTACAATTGGGAGTACAAGTTCTTCAGATATTTCTTCGTAGTATTGCTTGAACTGTGAATTGCTGTTGATATCCTGAAGATATTGAGCTTTAAACGGCGTATCTGAAAACTCTTGTGAGCCAAGTGCAACGGCAAATGAGTTGGTTAGCTTGTCTCCTGAGTCTGACCACTGCGAACGTATGTCCCCGTACAATGGTACTGAATTTGGTAGAGTATTTGCTTGCTGGAACATCTTCCCTTCACCTACCTTGAGAATTGTTCCATGGTCTATACCAGTATCGTATATCGTGTCAACAACGTTTCCGTCGTCTGTGACAAACAGCACTTTCCCACCAATAGCCACAGCTCGAGCTTCCTCGGTTTTATAAAAGTTGTGCCAGCGCTGATGCTCACCGAGTTCTTCTACAATTCCCTGCCCGAGACCACGGTTTGCATGTGGGTTACGTGCCTTATATCGGTATGTTTCACTAAGCTCTCCTTCTTCGTTCACTTGCAAGAAGATACCCTTGTAGTCCTTGTCTTCATCTTTCCCTAGTGGAGCAACAATTATCTGACATGAGACAAACTCAATCTCGTCATCTGGATTGTAAGTGTATTCACGACCTTCAAATGAAGCTTCAGCAAAGTCATACATCGACTTCTGTAATTCCCCATGGATTTCCCATACTTCAATCAATTCAGAAATTGTTTCTGTATTCTCTGAAGTTGTGTCCTTCATGTCTACTTTTTTCTTTTTGGCTGAAGCAGTAGATATGACATCATCTACGTTTTCCCACCCCATCTTTTTTAGTTCTGAAGGAAGGTAATAGTGACGTTCTATGATTACCCCCGACATGATATTACTCATGTCAGTAACTACGTTTTCCCATGGAACGACGTGCACCCCGTCCTTTGTTTTCTTGAGAAGGACACCACCGTATTCAGGAAGTGTATCTGTTGTCTTGTTAAGGGTGTTCCCGAAACGTATTTCACGCATGTGCTTTTGCAAAGCTTTTGTTGAAATCATTGCAGCAACGCGTGCTTCTCGTGAACCATTAAGTGGCTCTATTGTTATGTGAGACGTATCAAAATCTGTAGCACGAGCTTCAAGACGAATGCGATACTTTGACACGTTGTCATATGGGAAGTTTCCGATGATATCATCTGACGCATTTGCTGTTACATACTTTGATAGCCGTGCACAATTGATTTCGTTAATCAGACGTGACTGTGAATAATTGTCATCACCAGGGACTTCTATAGACTGACCGTCGTAAAATTGACGGAGCGATTCAATGTAGTTAAGTGGATTTGTTGGATTCATGTACAGATTTACCAGTTCCGTACTTATTGCAGATTATTATACCACGTTTATTTCAAACCTCCCTTAGGCTTATCAATCGCCGAACGTTTCATTGCAAGTCTCTGATAAAACTCTTTTATATCACCCGGGTTATGCTTTAAATGTCGCTGTAAGAAATACCGACAACCATCAAGAGCATGATTAAATCCGTGTTCTGGTTTATTGAGTATGTTATTGTCTTTGTCTTTTTCCCAGAGATAGTTTCGGTATTCTCTCAAGAGATTAAGTGAGCGTTTTGTTACCCATATGCGCTGGTCTTGCAGTAAGGCAATTCCTTGACTTACTGAGCCTTGTCCTTTTTCACTCGGTACAATAGAGACACCGTACATTTTTATCTCATCTATCGACTTTGGCTCTGCACTATCCGCTACAGTAAAAATGTCGTCCACCTTTAAAAAATCAGCAATTTCTTTATTGCTCATTCCTTTTCTATAAAAATACTCATCGAAGATATACCCACCGTTCCATTCGTAAATGTTAGTGCAGGCTGACGGGTCATTGCTGTATCCAAAATCAAGACCACGTCCGATTCTTCGAGCACCGTGTGGTATTTCGTCTATTTCCTGCCAGTCTTTGTATATCTTTCCATCTACTTCTCCCAGTTGCCCTTCACCATATACCTTCCACCAATTAGTTCTGTTTTTACGTGCTTCTATTGAGTCGACAATCTCTTGGGGGAGGGCTTCGTTATCTTTGTATGTAAGAATTATTAATTCAGTGTCGGTTCGTGTGCGAAGAACATCGGTATACACCCAAAATTCGTTAGTTGGATTCCAGTCAAGAATAATAAATTCTTTTGTTCGTACTTCAAGCTGGTCAAACGCATCAAGCGTACAGTTGTTGGCTTCGTTCATAAAACACCTATCTCGACGTGCACCGCGCAACTTGTCACCATTATCTGTCGAGAAAAACTCTATTTGAGACCCTGTTTCAAACGTGTATATGCTATCTGTTGCGTTCCATAATTCATCACTCCAATAATTGTGTGCTTGCATGATGTTTTTAAAGTCACGCAACGCTCCACGCTTAAGGTGCGGTATCGATTCTGAAACAACAGAGGTAAGTGTTTTTGACTTATCTGTCTGAGCCATTGCTATAAGAAATAACAATGTAGCTATGGTCTTACCTGCGGCAGTACCACCTTGTATACAGCGAATCTTTTTATCCAGGTTCGCTATCTTTCTCAGTGCTGTTGTTTCCGCGTATTTCATCTAGTGCGATAATTGGTGCAGGAAGTTCTTTCCCGTCTTTCCCTGTTAGCTCTTGTCGGGTACTGTATCCTTCATCTTTTCCAAGTGTAGTTGCTATTACCTTAGCAGCATCTAGCTTTAATCTACCGACAGCAGCATCTACTTTCCCATCTTCAGCAACTGCTATGTAATCAAGTGTTTCTTCAAGTACTTTTTCTGCTTTCCCCAACATATTAAGCCTCCTAAGCTTTCCTTTGAACCATTCGATTGTTGTTATTTGGTCTGCATAGTCTGGTTCGTAGCCCGCTTTAATAGCTGATTGTGTTGCATTTCCGAATGTTTCTGATTTTGGGTTTATGTAACTTTCCCAACACAATTTTTGTCTTGGGTCGAGTTGATATTGGTTTGCCCCATTAGGGTTAGGTGGGTTGCTCATTTTCTTTAGGTGTCTCTCGTATTGCAAGGACTGCTTCGTGACTACTCTTGAGTTGTGTTTCTACTCTGTGTAGTATGGCACAAAGTTGTAATTTGTGTTTCTTTTCAACTTCTTGAATATCATTCAAAAATGCTTGTTTTTGTTCTTCTGTTACTATAAGTTCTGCCATAGTTATTTTTTTACTGCTAGTATCTCTTTTATGGGAATAATTACATATGTTTCCCCGTTTTCGCCTTTTTCTGGAAGTTGATGATTTTGCCACCGCGATTCTGCATACACCACTCTGTCTTGCAGTTCTTTTGTAAGTTCATTTGTGTGAACAACCTTATACTTTACGCATGCATTGTGGTTGTCGACCAAGATGAGACCGGTTGACGTAAGTGTTTCACCTTCTAGTGTGATTGCAATCACTCGTTCGTTAAACGCTTCGTACATCGTGTTTTGTTAGTTTTATAGAAAAGGCCTTCACCATATGTTCTGTATCCCAGTCTTTTCTGTTTTTCTATTAATTGCTCCCGCTTTGTTTCCCACACTTTTTTAAAGCGTTCAGCTTGTTTCTCCCTGCGTTCCTTTGTCCATTCCATTTTTTATTAAACTTAATGCCATTCTTGGATTCGAACCTGTCACACCTAGGTTGGAGAGCGTCCTGTTTTAGTGTTTACGCTAATCTCGTTGTGAGTTCTTGAAATATGATGGTGTGGCGTGTAGCTCCCGTCCCCTGTATGTCGGGGTGAGTGAATGGCGGGTTCCCTACTCAACAGTAGGGAGATGGAGACACGTGGTGGACGTTGTACTCCGTTTTGCGGGTTCGCGTTCCCGCGTAGGGGAAGGAGGTAATTGTACTGCCGAATATAAAAATTGCGTACTCACTCTGTCCCCGACGCGAGTCACGACCCGCTCTGTGTGTATTATACTAGTCTTCTTCTTCTGCGTCCACTGAGATATCAAATCCAGCTACGTTTTGTGCGGGGTCTACGTGCTCCATTGCTACTTCGATAACTGGTGCCGTGCGCTCTAGTTTCAGCGCTTCGGGGATAGTGTTTGCATACACACGTTTGACGATAAGGTACGCTTGTTTCTCTTTTTTAGTCTTTCTCATGGCATAATTACATTTATCGGTAACGTTCCGTTATTAAGTACTAGACCGACTCCAATAAGTGGACGTGCACCATGCTTCCCGTATTCAAATGCTCGAGATGGGTGGTCTATCCCGCATCCTACTTGCATGGCAAAGTATCGCGTATTTCTGCCCTGAAACCATTTTACATATGCCTGAGCGTGTTCATGTCCGGAAACGACTGAAACCATCTCATTTTTTAGGCGACGGTCTGCACTTTTTCCTTCTCCATGTATATATAATACTCCATCGTAAAAATACTCCTCTCGGATATTCCATTGGTGTAAATCAAAGACGCTTTGGAATGAACGGATAAGTCTTCGGGGGAGTCCTGCGCCATATGCCTTACGCATGTATCTCAAATCATGGTTTCCAACACATAAATCTGCTTTTGTAAAGGCTCTGTACCATCTCTGTAATCTATCATAAGCCTGGTCGAGTTCATCTGATGCCGAAAGCATGTCGGGGTCTTTATCAAAACGTGAGAAATTGTACTGGTCGGTGACGTCTCCCGCAAAGATAACGTGTGTGCATTTCCAGCGCTTGTACTGGTCTTTGCAGAACTCTAAATATTCATCTAAGTCAAAGGGCGGGTGTATGTCTCCTATCACGAGGACGTTTGTCGTGTCTCGTTTGGGGTATATCAGTTCTTTTTCTACTATGGGTTCAGGTGTCCTTATCCCCGATTTTTCTTTTATAACGTGCAGTTCTTCCTGTTCGCTGGCTCGTCGTATAAGTGATGCGACGGTATCTCTGGTAAGTCCAGTCTTCTGTGCAAGTTCACGAATAGTATATTCGCCTGGGTGTTCACGCACCAGTGCGAGTAGTGTTTCACGTTTGGGATTGAACGTGCCCATTTCAAATATTATACCACATAAATGGTGTTGACATCGAATCGGTGTGGACAGCGCGGGCGTGGTAAAATAGTAGTAGAAGCTCTTCGAAAGGTTTATATGAAGCTCCACGAATGGAAGAAGAAAGATGAGGAAGTGTGGGTTCGGCCTCGTCCGTGCCACATTTGCAAGAAAGTAATCAAAGGGGCGTACGGACACACCTTAATCGGTGAGGAGTACGAATGGTCTTGTTCTGCTCTATGTGAAAAGGAGATGCAACATGCAAAGGTATTGCGAAATGCTCCGGCGGAAGCTGGAGGAACTGAACACTGATGTTCACATGTTTTTCAGAATCGCGCATTGCTACCGTTTCGGTACAACGCCCGACCTGCATGACGATGTG
>Ga0075163_10012226_pt1 | contig 11181 bp, 8 predicted proteins | sample JI1023141ADNA_FD_71478 | JGI IMG/M metagenome (GOLD analysis project Ga0075163, IMG submission 71478) | Wastewater effluent complex algal communities from Wisconsin, to seasonally profile nutrient transformation and Carbon sequestration -... | ecosystem: Engineered > WWTP > Effluent > Algae...
GACATCATCTATGTCCATTGCGTCGGTTTCGGCTCGGACGGCCCTTACGCCGAACTCCAGGCCTATGACGATGTCATCCAGGGGCTGACGGGCTGCACCGACATGATCTGCAAGGTCGATGGCAACCCGGCGCCGCGCTTCCTGCCAATGGCGGCCGCCGACAAGGTCGCGGGCCTCTACGGCGCGCAGGCGGTGCAGGCCGGCATCATCCACAAGCTGCGCACCGGCAACGGCCAGCATATCGAAGTGCCGATGTTCGAAACGATGACGCATTTCAGCTATGAAGAGCATCTATTCGGCGCGACCTTCGTGCCGCCCAACGGCCCCATCCTTTACACGCGCCAGATCGACCCGGAACGCCAGCCGTACAAGACACTGGACGGCTACCTGTGCATTGTTCTCTACACCGATGACAAACAGGTCGAATTCTTCCACCGCACCGGCAACGGCCACTATATGTCCGAGCCGCGCTTTGCCGACCGCGTCGCGCGCTTCAAGAACCTGTCCGAATTATTCGCGGTCATGGGCGAAATCATCGCGACGCAAACCACCGCCTATTGGGTCGACTGGTGCCGCACCAACAGTATCCCCGCCATGCCCGCGCACCGGGTCGAGGAAGTCATGAGCGACCCGCACCTCGTCGCCACCGGCTTCTTCCGTGAACGCCAGCACCCGACCGAAGGCACCTATATCGAAATGCAGCCGCCGCTGCGCTTTTCCGGCAGCGCCCCGCGCGACCTGCGCATGGCGCCGCAGATCGGCGAGCATACCGATGAGGTGCTGGCCGAGTTGGGGATTTCGAGGGGGTAGGGGTTAAGGGCCTCCGGCGGGCAGGGGCTTGCCCCTGCACCCATTAATTTCTTGCCTTTCGTCATCCCGGCGAAGGCCGGGACCCAGCTTTCTGTTCCACGTTCAGACAGAAAGCTGGGTCCCGGCCTTCGCCGGGATGACGATGCTCTCCTTCAAATGGGTGCAGGCCTCAGGCCTGCCCGCCGGAGGCCCTTGAACTTCGGCCTTACTTCCCCTTGAAATCCGCCGTGCGCTTTTCGAGAAACGCCAGCATGCCTTCGCGCGCGTCGGCCGAGCGCAGCAGCGGCAGCAGCTGCAGGAATACGTGGTGGACATGGTCGTGGAAGGTTTCGTTCAGCCCCATGCGCATCATCCGCTTCGACGCCTGCACCGCGAGCGGGGCGTTGCCGGCGATTTCCTCGGCGAGGGCGCGGGCGCGGGCCGGCAGTTCGGCGGCATCGACGAGTTCGCTGACGAGGCCGAGGCGCAGCGCTTCTTCGGCATCGAGCGTGCGGCCGGTGAAGATGAGCTCGGCGGCCTTCGACCAGCCGAGCAGCTTCGGCAACAGCCAGGTGCCGCCTGATTCGGGCAGGATGCCGCGCTTGACGAAGGCGGCCGACAGCTTGGCGCCGCGCGCCATCAGGCGGATGTCGGCGATCAGCGCCATGTCGAGGCCGTAGCCTGCGGCCGAGCCGTTGAGTGCGGCGATGAGCGGCTTTTCGAGGTTGAACATCACCGTCGGCGGGGTGGCCTTCAGGTCGAGGTTCGACGGGTTCGAGCTGGCGTTGGCGACGCCGCCTTCGCCCTTGGTGGCCGAGGTCAGGTCGAGCCCGGCGCAGAAGGCGCGACCGGTGCCGGTCAGCACGATGACGCGCACGGCGGGGTCATTGTCGGCCTTCAGCATCAGTTCGGTGATTTCGCCGAGCATGGTGTGGCTGATGGTGTTCATCCGCTCGGGGCAGTTGAGCGTGATCGTCGCGACATGGTTGGCGACGGCGTAGAGCACTTCGGCGGGGTTGGCGGCCGTATTGGCGGCGACTGCGGCTTGTGACATTTGAAATCTCCCAGGGATTGCTTGGCTATGGTTGCGTGTCGATGGACGGGTCTGCGCCCGCTGAATCTCAGGCTTTCGCCCAGTATTTGTCCTTGAGCAGCCGCTTGTACAGCTTGCCCGTATCGTGGCGCGGCAGTTCGGGCAGGAAGTCGATGGTTTTGGGGCATTTGACGTGGCTCAGCTTGCTGCGCACGAACGCCAGCAATTCGGCCTCGAGTTCGGGGCCGGCGTCGGCCCAGTTGTGCGGCTGGACGACGGCCTTGACGGCTTCGCCCATGACTTCGTCGGGCACGCCAAACACCGCGACATCGGCGACCTTCGGGTGCATCGTCAGGACGTTTTCAGCTTCCTGCGGGTAGATGTTCACGCCGCCCGAAATGATCATGTAGGCGACGCGATCGGTGAGGAAGAGGTAGCCGTCGGCATCGACATAGCCGATGTCGCCGAACGTCGCGCCGTGTTCGGTGATCGTCGCGGCGGTCTTTTCGGGGTCGTTGTGATACGAAAACTCCGGCCCGCCGGCGAAGAAGATGCGGCCCGGCACGCCCGGCGGCAGCTCCTTGTTGTCGTCACCCAGGATGCGGATCGTGCCGAGGATCGCCTTGCCGACCGAGCCCGGCCGTTCAAGCCATTCCTTCGGACCGATCGAGGTGAAGCCAGCGCCTTCGGTGGCCGAGTAATATTCGTGGATTTTCGGGCCCCACCACGCCAGCATCGCCTGCTTGACGTCGACCGGGCAGGGCGCGGCGGCGTGGATCGCGGCTTCGAGCGACGACAGGTCGTACTTGTTGCGGACGTCGTCGGGCAGCTTGAGCATGCGCACGAACATCGTCGGCACCAGCTGGCTGTGGGTGATGCGGAACTTCTCGATGTTGGCGAGATAGGCTTCGGGGTCGAACTTTTCCATGACCACGACGGTGCCGCCATAACGATGCACCGACATGCAATAACGCAGCGGTGCGGCGTGATAGAGCGGGGCGGGCGACAGATAGACCATGCCGGGTCGGAAGCCGTAGAGCATCGCCACCATGCCGGTCAGCGCCTCGCCGTCCTCAAGCTTGCCTTCGGGCAGCGCGCCGCGCACGCCCTTGGGGCGGCCGGTGGTGCCGCTCGAATAGAGCATGTCGCGGCCGCAGGATTCGTCGGCGATGCGGGTCGTCGGCTGTTCGGCGACGGCGGTTTCGTAAGGTTCGTAGCCCGCGATGGCACCGCCGAGCGCGTAGCGCGCCGTGACCACCGGCAGGTTCGCCGCAACTGCGGCCAATGACGCGCCGGCGAAAATGACCGAAGCGCCCGAGTCGCTGACGATATAGCCGGCTTCCTCGGCGGTCAGCTTGGTCGCCATCGCGACATAAACCAGCCCGGCGCGCTGCGCGCCCCAGCAGATCGCCAGATATTCGAGGTTGTTTTCCATGAACACGACGATGGTATCGCCGCGCTTCAGCCCGTTGCTGCGCAGCAGGTGCGCGACCTGGTTCGAGCGCGCTTCAAGTTCGCCATAGGTCATGGTATCGCCGCTGCCCGCCATGATCGTGGCGATGCGGTCGGGATGGCTGGCGGCGTGGACGAACGGATGCATCTTTACTCCCCGGGTTGGATTCTTGTTTGTCGTGACAAGCGCCCCAGCCCGCGGTCGAGCGCGATGACGGCGAGCGCCAGCACCACGAACAGCGCGAACAGCAGCACGATGTTGCGCGTTACCGTTGCCCCGTCGAGCTTGGTCAGGTCAAGAAAAGGATAGGCATATTTGCCGGTGAGCGCGCCGCGTGCCATCGCAAAGCCGAGATAGCCGGCGGGGAACCCCAGCCACGCCAGCGCCTGTCCGGCACGCAGCCCGCCGTGCGGCACCAGCGCCAGCCAGAACAGCGGCACCGCCAGCGGCGTCACCGTATGCAGCAGCGTATCGCCGAGCTTGTGCAGCCCGACCGGGTGCCACTGCGACGCGAGGATGAGGTTGTACACCGCGCCGACGATGATGATGTAGACGCTGAGTGCCGCAACCGTGCCGCGCCGCGACAGCCAGCCGGCATCGAGGCCATGGCGGGCAATCGCCGTCATGACCAGCGCTACCAAGACGTTCGACCAGATGGTGAAATAGCCGAACAGGCCGATCAGGCCCGGCAGCCCGCCATTGCCGGTCATCGGCGCCAGCGTCGACAGTGCCGATTGCAGCCCGACCGCGCCCCAGGCGGTCACCGCGATTGCCAGCGCGGCGGCGCGCATCTTGTCCATCGATCACTCCCCGGTTTGCGATGTTTGTCTTTCCCTAGCACGCTGCTGACCGCTGACAAGCGCGCCGGGCATTGCCGCGCGCCGCGCAATATCGCATCAGACGCCATTGCCCGCAGTCCCGGAACCGCTGCCTTGCCCGAACCGCCCGCCGCATCCGGCCCAGACTCTTTGCGCGGGGGCGTTATCCTGCTCCACGGTCATGGTCGTACCGGCCTTTCAATGCGGCCACTGGCATCGGCGCTGCGGGCGGCGGGGTTTGCGACGTTGACGCCGTCGTATGGGTTGCGGCGCACGATGCCCGAAATCATCGACTATCTGCGGCCGCGCATTGCGGCGTTTGCGGACGCGCACGATGGCCCGCTGCATGTCGTCACGCACTCGCTTGGCGGGCTGGTGGCGCGCGCGTTGCTGACGCGGCACCGGCCGGCGCGGCTCGGGCGTGTCGTCATGCTGGCGCCGCCCAATGCCGGCAGCCCGCTCGCCGATGCGCTGCACCGCTACGGGCTGGGCAACATTGTGCTTGGGCCGGTCGGTGATTTCCTGCGCACGCGGCGGACGCGTGCTGCCGAGGCCGCGCTGGGGGCGGTCAACTACGACCTCGGCATCATTGCCGGTGACCGCATGCTGCTGCCGGCGCTGACGCGGGCCTTCATGCCCGACGCCGGCGACGGCAAGGTCGCGGTCGCCGCCACGCAGGTCGCGGGCATGGTCGACCATATCGTGCTGCCCGTCGCGCACACTTTCATGGTGCGCGACCCCCGCGTCATCGCGCAGACTCTGGCCTATCTGGCGACCGGTGCGTTCGACCGTTGAGCTGCCAGAACCGTTTGCAGCCGGGCAGGGTAATCCTCGGGGAAGATCCAGTATTCCGCGCCCGACGGTGCCTCTCCCGGCGCCAAGCCGCGCTCGGCCGGCGGCAGGCCCAGCAGCAGCGTCAGCAGCACGTCGCTGCTCGCCCAGGGGTCGTCATACCAGAAGGTGTGCGCGCGTTCGGAAATGCCGCTCATCGCGGCGGGGCGGACATTGAGCAGGTCGAGGCCCTGCGTGCGGTTGGCCTCCAACAGAAAGCGCGTCGCATTGGGGCTGAGTTCGGCAAAGTCGGGGCGCCCGGCGCGCGAGGCACGGTTGATCAGTTGCGACAGCCGCAGCGCCGAGTCGTTGAGGTTGGCCGCCACGGTGACGCGCGTCGCCACCCCGGCATAGTCGCGCAAATCATCGACAAAGCCGCGTGTGTCGGCGTCGGGGGCGGCGTGATAGGCCTCGCCGAGCCGCGGGTCCGGCGCCCCGGCGACGCGCGACTTGCGGCCGACCAGCGCCAGCCCGTCGCTGCCGACCATGCCGCCGGCGCTATAGGTCAGCACGTCGATCTCGCGTGCCTTGGTGTGCACCGCCAGCAGCTCGATCAGCTTGGCCAGCTGCGGCGCCGCGCCGAACGCCGTCTGGACATCGCGCGGATAGCGCAGGAAATTTTCCGCCGTCGGCCAGGCGAACAGCAACACCACCGAGTTTTGCCCGGTGAAGTGTCGCAGTTGCGCCGCCTGTCCCGCCGCACGTTCGACGGTGGCGTTGGCGCCGTGGACGTAGATGATGATGTCCTTGTCGGCCGAGCGTTCGATCGCGGCGTTGACCAGTCCGAGCCAGGCGCGCGCACCCGGCGATAGCGGCTCGCCTTCGGCCAATGTCGCCAGCTCTGCCATCGTCTCCAAGTTGAGGTGCGGGCGGCGATCATCACCGGCACCCGTCGACAGCGCGTAGATTTGTTCCCACGTCGTCTGATCGCCGCCGATACGGATCTGCGACACGCCGAGCTGCAGGTCGCGCCCCGGCACCACCGCATACAGCCGGTTGGTGCGCGGCCCGACCGGCAGGCGGTTGGTGGCATAGAACAGCTCGATGGTGTTGCTGCGCGCCAGTGCGGGGTTCGCAGTGAAGGCGTTGGGGCCGCCATCGAGAAACAGCTTGGGCGTCGGCATCAACCGCATCGGCGGCTGGTGGAACGACATCGCGATGATGACCGCGACGATGATGAACAGGGCAATGAAGATGATCCGGCGCATGGCTTTCCATAGCGCGGGTGCGGCGGATTGCACACGCTCTTCCCATCGCGGTCACTCCCGCCTAACCTGCCCGCAAAAATCCGGGGAGTTCCACGCCATGCCGACCACGCACATCCGCACCTGCCATTTGTGCGAAGCCAATTGCGGCCTGCTCATCACCACCGAGGGCCGCACCGTGCTGAGCATCAAGGGCGACCCCGACAACGTCCTGAGCCGCGGCCATATCTGCCCCAAGGCTACCGCCATCACCGACTTGCAGGACGACCCCGACCGGCTGCGCCATCCCGTAAAGCGCGTCGGCGACCAGTGGCAGGAAATCAGCTGGGAAACTGCGTTCGCCGAAATCGCCGCCAAGGCCGCAGCGGTGCTGGGCGAGGGCGGTGCCGCCAGTGTCTATGTCGGCAACCCGACCGCGCATAATTATTCGGTCGGCGGCATGATCGGGCACCTCAAGCGCGCCGTGAATGCCCGCACCAATTTCTCGGCCTCGACGGTCGACCAGATCCCGCACCAGCTCGTCCAGATGTGGATGTACGGCCACAACGGGCTGTTCCCCGTCGCCGACATCGACAACACGCAAACCATGCTCATCCTCGGCGCCAATCCGCTGGCATCGAACGGCAGCGTCTGGACCGCGCCCGACGTGAAGAAGCGCATCGAGGCGCTGCAGGCACGCGGCGGCAAGCTGATCGTTGTCGATCCGCGCCGCACCGAAACCGCCAAAATCGCCGACGAACACTTGTTTATACGCCCCGGCAGCGATTCCGCGCTGCTGATCGGCTTGCTGCTGGCGCTCTACGAGGCCGGGCTGGTCAACCCACGCGCCGCCGCCGCCTTGCTCGATGCGCGCTGGGATACCGCCTGGGCCGCGCTGCGCCGCTTCGACATTGCGACGTGTGCCGCCGCCTGCGGCATCGACGAAGCCACTATCCGCGAGATTGCCGCGCGGCTGGGCGGCGGCGAACCCGCCGCGGTCTATGGCCGCATGGGCGTGTCGGTCACCAGCTTCGGCAGCCTCAACCACTGGCTGATCCAGCTGCTCAACATCGCCAGCGGCAATTTCGACCGCGTCGGCGGCGTCATGTTCAACCAGCCCGCCGCCGATATCGTCGCAACTGCCGGCGCCGGCAGCTACGGCCGTTTCCACTCGCGCGTCTCGGGCCACCCCGAAGTGCTGTCGGAATTCCCGGTGGTGGCGTTCGCCGAGGAAATCCTCACGCCCGGCGCCGGCCAGATCGACATGCTGTTCGTCGTCGCCGGCAACCCGGTGCTGTCGACGCCCGACGGCACCAACCTCGACCGCGCGCTCGAACGCCTCAAGCTGATGGTATCGGTCGACATGTATGTGACGGCCACCAGCCGCCACGCGCACTACATCCTGCCGCCGTGCGGCCCGCTGGAGAAGGACCACTACCCGACCTTCCTCGCGCCGATCATGGTGCGCAACTTCGCCGCCTACACGCCGGCGGTGTTCAAGCAGACGCCGGGCACCAAGTCCGACTGGGAAATCCTGGCGGAAATGTCGCGTGCCATCAGCCAGGCGCGTGGTGAGCCAGCGCCCAACATCATGCACCCGCGCGAAGCGCTCGACCGGCTGCTGCAGCGCTCCCCGCGCGGTCTCAGCCTCGCCGACATCGAAAAGTATAAGCACGGCCTCGACCTCGGGCCGCTGCAACCGACCGGCGACACCAAGCTGGCGACCCCCGACAAGAAGATCGACGCCGCGCCGTCGCTGCTGCTCGCCGACCTCGACCGCTTTGCCGAATGGCTCGCGGCGCTGCCACCTATCGGCGGCGACACGCTACTGCTGTTCGGCCGCCGCAACGTGCGCTCGAACAACAGCTGGATGGCCAACAGCCGCCGCCTCGCCAAGGGCCCGGCGCGCTGCGTGCTGATGATCAACCCCGCCGATGCACACCCACGCGGTCTCGAAACCGGGCAGCTCGTCGATATCGAATCGCGCGTCGGCAAGGTGCAAGTGGCGTGCGACATAAGCGACGATGTCATGCCCGGCACCGTGTCATTGCCGCACGGCTACGGCCATGATCGCCCCGGCATCCGGCTGCGCGTCGCCGCTGAACGCCCTGGCGTCAGCTACAATGACCTGTCGGATCCGCTGCTGATCGACCCGGTTTCGGGCAATGCGGCGCTGACCGGCGTGCCGGTAACCATCAGCGCGGTCGCGTCAATGGTTGCCGCAGAGTGAGTGAGCGGCTATGGAGCGCCGCATCCACACATCAAAGCGAGACCCATGGGCTTCAAACTTCCCGATCATAAAGACCGCGCTGCCGTTGCCGCCAAAGCCCGCGCCGCCGCCCTCGAAAAGTTCAAGACCGCACCCGAACCCACGCCCGAGGAACTCGCTGCCCGCGCCGAGCGCGCCGCAGCCGCCGAAGAAAAGCGCCTCGCCGCGATCGCCGCATCGGCCGCCAAGCGCGAAGCCCAGCGCCAGGCCGTGCTCGATGCGCGTGCCGCCAAGGAAGCCGCCAAGCTCGAAGAGTTGAACCGCATCATCCTCAGCGAGGAAGAAGAACTCGCCGCCAAAAAGGCCGAGCGCGATGCGCGCTACGCCGCCCGCAAGGCCGCGAAGTCGACCGCCAAGGCCGTCAAGAAAGCCAAGCGCACCTGACCTGCCAACCCCTCCCTTTCAAGGGAGGGGCGACTCGGGCGCAGCCCGGCGGGGGTGGGTGCCTCTTTTTGCGCCTCACCTGCCAGCGCAATACCCCCACTTCACCTTGACCCTTGCCCTACCGCACCGCTAAACGCGCACTCGTTGTTTTTGCACCTGCGAACAGGGAAATTGCGTGGCCAATTCGTCATCCTTCCAGGGCCTGATCCTGACGCTGCAGAATTACTGGGCGGCGCAGGGCTGCGTGGTATTGCAGCCCTATGATGTCGAAGTCGGCGCCGGCACCTTTCACCCCGCCACGGTGCTGCGCGCACTCGGGCCGGAGCCGTGGAAGGCCGCCTATGTGCAGCCGTCGCGCCGCCCGTCGGATGGCCGCTACGGCGAAAACCCCAACCGCCTGCAGCACTACTATCAGTTTCAGGTCATCCTGAAGCCGTCGCCTGCCGATATCATCGACCTGTATCTCGGGTCTTTGGAAGCGCTCGGCATCGACACCAGGAAGCACGACATCCGCTTTGTCGAAGACGACTGGGAAAGCCCGACGCTCGGTGCCTGGGGCCTTGGCTGGGAAGTCTGGTGCGACGGCATGGAGGTGACGCAGTTCACCTATTTCCAGCAAGTCGGCGGCTATGACTGCCTGCCGGTGGCGGGCGAAATCACCTACGGGCTCGAACGCCTCGCCATGTACGTGCAGGGCAAGGACAGCATCTACGACCTCGCCTACAACGATGCAGGCGTGACCTACGGCGACGTGTTCCTCGCGCAGGAGCAGCAGTTCAGCGCGTTCAACTTCGAACACGCCAACACCGAAAAGCTGTTCGAACATTTCCGCGACGCCGCCGCCGAATGCAATGCGCTGGTAGCATGCGGGCTGCCGCTGCCGGCGTATGACCAGGCGATCAAGGCGAGCCATTTCTTCAACCTTCTCAACGCCCGCGGCGTCATTTCGGTTGCCGAGCGCCAAGCCTATATCGGCCGCGTCCGCGACTTGACCAAGGCGGTCTGCACCGCACAGATCGAAAAGCACCGCGCGCGCTGGCAAGCACAGTTTCCGGAGTGGGCGGCATGAGCGATTTCCTGCTCGAACTCGCAGCTGAGGAAATCCCGGCGCGCATGCAGGCGAAAGCCGCCGAACAATTGGCAATGCGTTTTGCCGACGGGCTCAAGGGCCGTGTCAGCACCGACAAAGTCGAGGTGTTTGCGACGCCGCGCCGCCTCGCGCTGATCGCCACCGGGCTGCCCGACCATGGCGCCGCAGTGTCCGAAGAACGCCGCGGCCCGCGCGCCGACGCACCGGCGCAGGCGCTCGAGGGCTTCTTGCGCTCGACCGGCATGACGCGCGACCAGCTCGAGGAGCGCGAGACCCCCAAGGGCGTGTTCCTCTATGCCAATCTGCGCAGCGAAGGCCGGCCGACCGCCGAGCTGCTGGCGGAACTGATCCCGCAAATCATCCGTGATTTCGACTGGCCCAAGTCGATGCGCTGGGGGCTCGCCTCGGTTGTCAGCAGCAGCCCGCGTTGGGTGCGGCCGCTGACCGGCATCATCGCGCTGCTCGGCGACCATGTCGTGCCGTTCGAAATCGCCGGAATCACCTCGGGGCGCAGCACCCGCGGCCACCGCTTCATGAGCCACGGCGCCATCGAAATCGCGCACCCGCGCTTCTACGCCGCCGAACTGCGCGACGCGCACGTCATCCTCGACCCCGCCGAGCGCCGCGACATCATCCTGACGCAGGCCCGCAAGCTCGCTGCCGACGCCGGGCTGACCTTGATCGAAGATGACGGGCTGGCGACCGAAAACGCCGGGCTGACCGAATGGCCGGTGCCGTTGCTCGGGAAATTCGACCCGGCATTCCTCGACGTGCCGCCCGAAGTCATCCAGCTGACGATGCGCACCAACCAGAAGTATTTCGCCGCGCAGGATGCCGCCGGCAAGCTCGCGCCGGTGTTCATCGCGGTTGCCAATATCGAAGCCAACGACGGCGGTGCGGCCATCGCAGCCGGCAATGCGCGCGTGCTCAGCGCCCGACTGTCGGACGCCAAATACTTCTGGGACGGCGATGTCGCCAAGGTGCGCGAGCACGGGTTGGAGGCCTTCACCCCCAAGCTGGCCGACATCGTCTTCCACGAAAAGCTCGGCACGGTCGCCGACAAGGTCGAACGCGTCGCCAAACTGGCAAGATGGCTCATCGAAAGCGGCGCCATCAATTCCTCTCCCCGGCGGGGAGAGGACGACTCGCCGCCGGCGAGCGAGGTGAGGGGGCTCCCAACCTCGAATGTTGAACCCCCTCACCCCGCCGCGCTGACGCGCGAGTCGCCCTCTCCCCACCGGGGCGAGGAAAGTTTGGCCGACATGGCCGAACGCGCCGCGCGCCTGTGCAAAGCCGACCTCACCACCGGCACCGTCGGTGAATTCCCCGA
>Ga0075163_10012227_pt1 | contig 11180 bp, 6 predicted proteins | sample JI1023141ADNA_FD_71478 | JGI IMG/M metagenome (GOLD analysis project Ga0075163, IMG submission 71478) | Wastewater effluent complex algal communities from Wisconsin, to seasonally profile nutrient transformation and Carbon sequestration -... | ecosystem: Engineered > WWTP > Effluent > Algae...
GAATCCAGCTCGCGACCGGAAGACGGGCCGGCTCCGCACCGGCCTTTTCACCGTCGGGGGCCGTTCCTAAGTGATCACCTATGAGGTAGCTCTAGGCATAGTCAGCTCAACATGAGCTGCGATCATGGGATCATTGAAGGATCGTTCGGATGAGTAGGTGGATCGGCCATCCCGTGTTACGTCTTGCGTCAGCTCCCGTGACTCTTCACGCCTCGATCTTCGGTCGGCTGCTTCGTGCCTTGACGATCATCTTGATCGTTGTCGCGTCCACGGGGGTGTCGTCGCTCGTCTCCGGGGCGGATCACGATTCCGAGTGCGTGGACTGCGGGCCGGATTGTCCCGGCAACTGCGACCCGCACAGCTGCCCGCCCGGGCCGTTGTGCCCGTTCGCGCCCCACATCGTGGTCGCGCAGGCTCAGCCAGCTCCGAGGGTCGTGCCCAACGTCGCGCGCCGCGTCACGTTCACGATCGATACACGTGTCCCGCCGAGCGTCACCGCAGGCGGCGTCTTTCATCCTCCGCGTTGCCTCGCGTAGCGCGAAGCACGACGACGAGCGCACCAACGAGTGCGCGCGTTCTTCGCACGACCGCGAGGTCGTGCACGTCCACGTGGAGAGACCATGAATGCTGCACTTCGGGCTTGCTGGCCCGTCACGATCGCTATTTGTACTGTTTGCGCGACTCCTGCCGCCGCTGATCCGCCGATGTCGATCACGCGCGAACGCGTGATCGAGCTCGCGCGCAAGCGCGCACCAGCAGTCCGCATCGCGGAGACCCGAGTTGAAGAAGCTCGGGGCAAGCTCGTCGGTGCACGAGTGCTACTTCCCGAGAACCCCGCGCTCGAAGTCATGGCCGGGCCGCGGTGGGCGAATAGCCGCACGACGGACATCGAAGCCCTGCTCGCTGTCCCGATCCAACTCGGCGGTCGGCGCGACAAGCGGATCGCAGTCGCGAACGCTGCCGTCGATCGCGACACGCAGCTAGCTCGGGACGCCCAGCGCACCACGGTTGGCATCGCGCTCGCGGCCTATTACCGGACGCTCGCCGCGAAGGGCCGCGTCGAGCTAGGGCAGGCGCGCAAGGCGCTAGCCGACGACTTGTTGAAGACGGCAAACGAGCGTCGCCGTGCGGGCGATGTCGCACAGCTCGAGGTCAATCTGGCCACGGCGGAAGTCGCTCGCGCCGAGAGCGAGATCCTTTCCGCGGAGGCCGGCCTCACCCGGGCGCGCGCCGAATTGGCCGTTGGCCTCGGGCTCGGCGTGGGAGACGCGTTCGCGGTCGACGGGAAGCTGGACGACCGCACGCCGTTTGACGCAGTCCTCGCGACTCGACAGGTATCCGAACGTTCGGATCTGCGCGCGGCGCGCGCCGAGATCGAGGGGACGCGCTCGGATGTTGCGCTGGCGGACGCCAGTCGCTTTCCGGACCTGTCGGTCCGCGTCGGCTACAAGCGGGAGGACGAAGGAACGGACATCGTCCTCGGTGGCTTCGCGATCAGTCTGCCATTCTTCGAACGAAACCAAGGTCCGAGAGCAGAAAGTCGCGCACGGCGGGCCCGCGCGTCGGTGGAGCTCGATGCTCTCCAATCCTCCGTCGCCATCGAGGTCGAGGCGACACGCGCCGCCTATCAGACGGCGGTGGCTTCCGTGCAGCGACTGGACGAGAAGGGACTTCCCCTCGCGAAGCAGAACGAAGACATGGCGCGAGAGAGCTATCGTGTCGGCAAGATCGATCTGGCCACTTTATTGCTCGTGCGCCGCGAGGCGCTCGACACACGCAGAGATCATCTCGAACGCCAGCTCGAAGCCGCGCTCGCGGGCGTAGACCTGACTGTTGCGGTGGGAGTGCTGCCGTGAGCCCGGCACGAAGGGACGTCTGTATGCGAATCGCGATCACGATGCTCGCTGTCATGGCGCTCGGCTGTGGAACCAAAGAGCACGCGAAGGAATCTTCCGACCAGAACAAACCGACTGGGAAAGAAACCAAGGAGGCGAAGGAAGGCAAAGAGGCCGCCGAAGGCCCGAAGAAAGACACCGCCATCGAACACGGCGATGGCGACGACCCCAAAGGGCACTCGAAAGAACTCGCCGAGCACTCGGAAGCTACGCGAGTCGAGCTGAAAAATGACGAGGCTGCCAAGCTGGCCGGCTTCGAGGTCGTCAAGGCGCTCGATCGCCCGGAGGGTGCCGGCATTGTCGTCACGGCTTCGATCGCGTTCGACGCCACAAAGCGCGCCGTGATCAACGCGCGCGCGCCCGGCATTGTCCGCGCGATCAAGCATGACGTCGGGTCAAAGGTCGACTCTGGCACCGCGCTCGCGGTCATCGAGAGTGCACAGGTCGGCGCCGACCGATCGCGCATCGGCGGCGCCAAGACCCGCGTTTTCGTCGCCGAAGCGAGCTACAAGCGCGAGACGGAACTACAGAGCAAGGGCATCGCGGCGATGAAGGACGTGCTCGCCGCTCAACAAGAGCTCGAGGCTGCGCGGTCCGAGTACGCATCGCTGAACGCATCTCTCGGTGCGGTTGGCCAGAGTGCCGGTGGTGGCGGCTACACGCTCGCAACACCTATCGCGGGCGTTGTGGTCACGCGCGCTGCCAGCATCGGTAAGCTCGTCGGCGTCGAAGAGACGCTTTTCGAGGTTGTCGATACGTCGACGATGTGGGCAGAGATCGATGTCCCCGAAGATCAGCTGACCACCGTTGCGGTCTCTCAACCCGTCGTCATCACCGTCGACGGTCTTCCGGGTCGGGCGTTTGCCGGCGCGATCTCCTACGTGTCACCGCAGATCGATCCGAAGACTCGCACCGCCCGAGCACGCGCAGCCCTGCCGAATCTCGATGGCGCCCTCCGCGCAAACATGTTCGCGCGTGCGCGGATCGTGATCGGCGGCGGCAAATCAACCGTCACGATCCCGAGCCAAGCGGTCCAACGAATCGGCGATGACTCCGCAGTGTTCGTTCGCATCTCAGAACGCGTGTTCGAGATGCGCACTGTGGATCTTGGCGCGGATGACGGCTCCACAGTCGAGGTCACCGGCGGGCTGCGTGGTGGCGAGGAGGTTGTCGCTCAGGGCGCATTCTTGCTCAAGAGCGAGATGCTGAAAGGGTCGCTGAAGGGCGACGACGATTAGGAGATACCCATGCTGAACTCAGTCGTCGACTGGTCGCTCAAGAATCGCCTGATCGTGTTGATCGGCGCCGTAGCCGTCATCGTTGCTGGGGTGCTCGCGTTTCGACGTCTACCGATCGACGCGTTCCCCGATACCACCCCGGTGCAAGTCCAGATCAATACCGTAGCAGCTGCCCTGTCGCCCCTCGAGATCGAACGCCAAGCGACCGCGCCGATCGAGCAAGCGATCTCCGGGCTGCCTCACCTCGAAGAGGTGAGGTCGATCTCGAAATTCGGACTCTCTCAAGTCACGTGCACTTTCGAAGAGGGAACAGACATCTATCTCGCACGTCAGGTCGTGAACGAGCGGCTGCTCTCCGTAGAACTGCCGCCCTCCGTCCAGCGACCGAGGCTCGGGCCCGTCGCCACCGGGTTGGGCGAAGTCTTCCAGTATCTCGTCACCGGCGATGGGAAGAGTCTGAGCGAGCTACGAACGGCGCACGACTGGATCATTCGACCGCAGCTGCGCCCGGTCCCCGGCGTCGCCGAGGTGAACGCATGGGGCGGCGACGAGCGACAGATTCAGGTGTCGGTCGATCCCGCGAAACTTCAGAAATACGGCCTTACCCTGACCGAGCTGGCGGAAGCGCTGGAGAACAACAACGCGAACGTGGGTGGCGGCACGCTAGATCAGGCAGGCCAATCGAACTTGATCCAGGGCGTCGGCATCGTGACGAGGATGCCAGATATCGAAGCGATCGTGATCACCGCGCACGACGGCGTCCCGATCCGCGTCCGCGATGTCGCACGGGTCGTCGACGGACGGGAGATCCGGCGCGGGGCGGTCACCGCTGATGGCAAAGGCGAGGTGGTACTCGGCATCGGGTTCATGCTGATGGGCGAGAACAGCCACGCCGTCACGAGTCGGCTGGACACGCGGCTGGAAGAGATTCAAAAAAGCCTACCGAAGGGGCTCGAGGTCAGCCCGGTGTACAAGCGCACTGCGCTCGTCGACAAGGTGCTCCACACAGTCAAGATCAGCCTCTTCGAGGGCGCGATTCTCGTGATCGCGGTGTTGTTCGTGCTGCTCGGAAACTTGCGCGCCGGACTGATCGTCGCATCGGCGATTCCGCTTTCGATGCTGTTCGCGTTCGACCTCATGGTGCGCGCGGGTATCACCGGAAGCCTGATGAGCCTCGGTGCGCTCGACTTCGGCCTGATCGTCGACAGCTCCGTGATCATGATCGAGAACTCCGTCCGCCGCATCGCCGAGGAGGATGGCGCTCGAAGTCGGATCGAGGTCATCGGAGACGCGGCCAAGGAGGTCCTGCGGCCCGCGATGTTCGGTGGGCTCATCATCATGCTCGTCTATCTGCCGATCCTTGCCCTCGAAGGTGTCGAGGGAAAGATGTTTCGGCCGATGGCGCTGACGGTCATCTTCGCGTTGCTCGGCTCGATGATCTTCTCGGTCACCGTGATGCCGGTCCTCGCGAGCTTCGTCCTGCCGCGCAAGATCCGTGAGCGCGAGAATGCGATCATTCGCTTCTTCAAGCGCTTGTATCGACCGGGACTCGCAGCAGCGCTTCGGCGGCGGTGGACGGTGCTCGCTGTTTCAGGCGTGCTTCTCGGCGGCACGGCGCTGCTTGCAACGCGGCTCGGGTCCGAATTTATCCCACGCCTCAATGAAGGCGCGATCGTCATCAACACCGTGCGCCTACCTGGGGTCTCGGTGGGCGAGTCGGTGCGTTACGGCACCCAGATCGAGCGCGTGCTGCTCGCGAAGTTCCCCGACGAGATCGAGCGCATCTGGACACGTACCGGAACCGCCGAGGTTGCGACAGATCCGATGGGCCTGGAGCTGTCAGACGTGTTCATCACGCTGAAGCCGACCGACGGATGGAAGCGCGCTTCCTCGCAGGATGCGCTTGTTGCCCAAATGGAAGAGGAGCTGTCGGCGCTACCCGGGACGAAGCTGTCATTCAGCCAGCCGATCGAGATGCGGGTGAACGAGATGGTTGCGGGTGTTCGTGCGGATCTCGGGGTCAAACTATTCGGCGACGATCTCGAGATTCTTCGCCGCAAGGCGGCCGAGATCGAGGCAGCCGTGCGCGGGATCGAGGGCGCTGACGACGTCGCGAGCGAACAGATCTCCGGGCAGCCGATGCTTCAGATCGAGGTAAACCGCGAGACGATTGCGCGACATGGCATCGCCGAGCGCGAAGTGCTCGACGTCGTCCGTGCGCTCGGAACCTTCGAGGTCGGGCAGTTTCAGCAGGGCGAACGGCGCTTTCCGATTACGTTGCGGATCGACGACGCGTATCGCACCGACGAAAAGGCGATCGGCCGAATCCTGGTGACTGCGCCGAACGGCGATCGGATTCCTTTGTCGAGGTTGGCCCATCTGCGATTTACCGAGGGGGCGTCCACGATCAATCGCGAATGGGCAAAGCGTCGCATCGTCATCCAGTCGAACGTCCGTGGCCGCGATATCGGCAGCTTCGTCGAGGACGTCAAGCGTGCGATCGCGAGCAGGGTCGAGATTCCGCCGGGTTATTACATCCAATACGGTGGACAGTTCGAGCATCTCGAACGCGCACGCGCACGACTGATTATCGTCGTGCCGCTCGCGCTGGCACTGATCCTGGTGCTGCTGTTCTTCACGTACAAGCGCCTTCTCGACGGACTGTGCGTGTTCAGTGGCGTGCCGCTCGCGGCGGTTGGCGGCGTTGCTGCGCTGTGGTTGCGCGGAATGCCATTCTCGATTTCGGCAGGCGTCGGCTTCATCGCACTGTTCGGAGTCGCCGTACTGAACGGACTTGTCATGGTCTCTGCGATCCGCGCGTTCCTCGCGCAGGGTGTTCCGCTGTTCGAGGCCATTCCGCAAGCCGCCGAACAGCGACTGCGACCGGTGTTGATGACGGCGCTCGTTGCGAGCCTCGGCTTCTTACCGATGGCCCTCAACACCGGCATCGGCGCCGAGGTGCAACGTCCGCTTGCCACCGTCGTGATCGGTGGCCTCATCTCGGCGACGTTTCTGACCCTGTTCGTGCTCCCCGTCCTCTATACGTTCCTCGCGCCGCGCACGACACCGAGGCGGACCGCAGCGGACCTATTCCCCAAAGAGCCGCCCCTTCCCCCTAAGGAGCCAATACTCCCCCCTGAGGAGCGATGATGCGATTCGCGTTCGGTGCGTTGTCGATCATGGCCATCGTTGCCTGCGGCGCGGGCAAGTCGTCAAGTGAGGCGGCGAATGAGGAACAGGGGGTCCGGCGGATCGTCGCTCTCCTCGATTACGTCGCCGCTGACTATGGCGGCGCAGTCAACAACGGCGCCATCACGAGCGAGACGGAGTACCGCGAACAACTCGCGTTCCTACAGGAAGCCAAGGAGCGTCTCGCTGGCCTGCCTACCGGTTTAGACAACGCACGAGTGAACGTCGATGCAGCCATCGACGAAGCGGCGCGACTCGCGTCATCGCGAGCGGCGGCCTCTGCAGTCGGCGACGTGACGCGACGCGCTCGCGCGTTGTTGATTTCCGGATACGATGTCCACCTCGGGCCGACACTCGCACCGTCCGCCGAGCGCGGACGCGTGCTCTACAGCCAGAGCTGCGCGACTTGTCACGGCGTCACAGGTGGAGGGGACGGCCCAGCCGCCGCGACGCTTCAGCCTCGTCCGCGGAGCTTCCGTGACCCCGAGATCACGGGGACGCTCTCCCCCGTCCGAGCATTCAGTGCGCTGACAGACGGCGTGCCGGGTACTGCAATGGTGGCGTTCTCGTCGTTGCCCGACACGGACCGCTGGTCTCTCGCGTTTCACGTCACCGCGTTGCGGCACGATCCGAACGCCGTCGAGCGTGGGCGTGTCGTCGTCGATGCGGCGCCAGCGCTGGCAGCGCTCGACTACGCGACGCTTGCCGATCTTCGCGACGTCGACCTACTCGACCGGATTCGGTTAGCCGGCGTCTCCGACGCGGATCGCGCACGTGCCCTCGCCTTTTTGCGCGCACTCGCGCCGTACCAAGTTCGCGGGTCGATCGACGACGTCCGCCGGTCATTGACCTCCGCGAAGACAGCGTATGCACGAGGGAACGCAACGCACGCACGTCATCTATTGACCGATGCGTATCTCGACGGATTCGAACCCTTGGAGGCACGCCTTCTCGTCAGCGCCCCCGATCTCGTGCGTCGGATCGAGGATCAGTTCCTCGCGTTGCGCGAGGGCGCCGAGCACGAGATGCCTGCGCCGCGCTTCGACTCCGACGTCGATACTCTCTTGGTTCAACTCGAGGCCGTCGAAGCGCGTTTGCGTGGCGAAACGTCGCCCTGGTCCGCGGGGCTCGCCGCGTTCATCGTCGTTGTCCGTGAGGGTGTCGAGTCCGTGCTGCTCGTCATGCTGCTGCTCGGACTGGCCAAGCAAGCCGGCGGGGTGAGCGATCGTCGTGCCGTGCACGCCGGATGGGGGTCGGCGATAGGAGCCGGTGTCCTGACGTGGTTCGCGTCGGCTGCTGTCGTCGCGCTCGGTGGCGGAAACCGCGAGCTCGTTGAAGGTGTTGTGGCATTGCTCGCCGTGGTCGTCTTGCTCTACGCGGGACACTTCGTGCTCGCGCGCATGGATGCCCAGCGCCGGATCGGTGCGCTCAAACGACGTTTCGCCTCGATCTCGTCGCGACGGCGAAGTCTCATGCTATTTTCGTTCTCGTTCATCGCGGCGTACCGCGAAGCGTTCGAGGTCGTCCTGTTTCTGCGGGCGATCCTACTCGGTGCTCCGGGCGCGGGTGGGTTCGTTGCGGCTGGTGCCGCAGCGGGCCTCGCCGCATGCCTCATCGTATTCGCGATCATGGCCCGAATCGGCAAACGGTTAAGGACGAACACGCTGCTCAACGTCGGAGGAGCGCTGTTGTGCCTGCTGGCGTTCGTGCTTGCCGGGAAAGGAATCAGATCGCTGCAAGAGGCCGGGCTGGTCGGTGTGTCCGCATTCGACGGACCGCGCAGCGACCTATTCGGCGTATTCCCCACGCTTCAGACGCTCGGGGCGCAGCTAGTCGTGATCGCGCTCGTGGTCACCGTCGCGTTCGTGGCGCCTCGGCGTGCAACGACAACCACCACCGGAACGCAACGGGAGGCATCGCCGTGACCGAACCCACTCGTGACAAGCTCCGGGTGCGCGTTGCAAATCTCGACTGCGAGAACGAAGCTGCCGCGATCCAGCGCGCGATCGGCCGCACCAATGGCGTTCACGAGGTAGAGGTCCGTCCGACGTCGGCATCGGTGACGATCTCGTTCGATCCGGAAATCGTCACACAAGAATCCCTCAAACGCCAACTCTCGGAAGCCGGCTATCCACCGGTCGAACGAGCAGGAACCTCGCGGGTGACTCCGCCGTGGCGCAACTCGAAAGTTCTCGCGTCCCTTGCCGCAGGAATCCTGCTCGGAGCTGGCTGGTTGGTCGATCGCATCCTCGGGGCCGAGCTACTCGCCCTTGGCTCCTATGTTGTTGCGATGGTCGTGGGCGGCTACTTCTTCGCTCGCGAGGCCATCGAGGAATTGATCTTCGAACGCGAGGTCGGCATCGAGCTCCTGATGACGATCGCCGCGATCGCCGCGTCAGTCATGGGTGCACCCGAGGAAGGTGCCATGCTCGTCTTCCTCTATTCGATCTCGGAAGCTGCGGAAGGCTACACGGCCGAGAAGACCCGCTCGGCGATCAAGGCGCTGATGAAGCTCGCACCCGCAACCGCGAGTGTGCGCCGCGACGGTGCCGAGATCGAAGTCCCGGCTGAGCAGCTCCAGCTCGATGACATCTTCATCGTCCGACCGGGGGGCTCGTTCGCGACCGATGGAGTGATCGTCGCTGGGCGCTCTGCAGTCGACGAATCCCCGATCACCGGCGAGAGCGTCCCGGTCGAGAAGGATCCCGGCGACGCGGTGCTCGCTGGTACGATCAATCGAGCCGGCGCGCTCGAGATCCGAGTCACGAAGGTGTTCGCGGAGAATACGCTCTCCCGCATCATCAACCTGGTCGAAGAAGCGCAAGAGCGGAAGGGAACGAGCCAGCGGTTCATCGAGCGATTCGGTAAGTGGTACAGCCCGATCGTGCTCGTCGGATGCGTGCTGGCGGCGGTTTTGCCCGCAGCACTCGGCGCCTCGTCATGGCACGCGTCGGCGCGACTTGCGACGATTCTGCTCGTCGCGGCCGCTCCATGTGCGCTCGTGATCTCGATTCCGATCACGCTCGTCGCGGCCTTGGGTACGGGCGCGCGTCACGGGATCTTGATCAAGGGCGGCATCCACGTCGAGGAGCTTGCCCGCATTCGTGTCGTAGCGCTGGACAAGACCGGTACCCTGACCAAAGGCGAGCCCGAAGTCACCGACGTACTGCTGGCAGCCGACAGTGCGTTGACACATCCAGACCACTTCCTCGCGATCGTCGCGGCCGTCGAACGGTGGAGCGAACATCCGCTCGCGCGCGCGATCGTCGCCGGAGCTGCGCGGAAGAATCTACAAGTCCCCGAGTCCTCGAGCTTCCAGTCGCTCGTAGGCGCAGGGGCCACCGCGCGTGTCGGCGACCGCATCGTGCACGTTGGAAGCCGGGTCTATTTCACCGACGTCTTGAAGCTCGACCTCGGGCCGCTCGCGAGCGAGATCGAAGTGCTGGAACGCGACGGCAAGACGATCGTCATCGCCGGTACCGCAGGTGCCGTGTGGGGGGCGCTCGCGTTGCGCGACGAGCTTCGCCCGGAGGCACGCGACGCGATTCGTGCCTTGCGTGCGCTCGGCATCGCGAAGGTGGTAATGCTGACGGGCGACAACGAAGGAACCGCGCGGGCGATTGCTGCTGAAGTCGGCATCGACGAGGTCTACGCGAAGTTGAAACCCGAGGACAAGGTGACGCACGTGCGCGCTCTCGCGCGCGAACACGGACATCTGTTGATGGTCGGCGATGGCGTGAACGATGCGCCCGCACTTGCGGAGGCGACGGTCGGTGTGGCAATGGGAGCTGCCGGCACGGACGTCGCGCTCGAAACCGCCAATGTCGCACTGATGGCCGACGACCTTCGCAAGCTTGTCGATGCGCTAGCGCTCGGTCGACGAACGCAGCGGCTCGTCCAACAGAACCTCGCGCTTTCGGCGCTGGTGATCCTCGGGATGGTGTCTGGAGCGATCGCCGGCGTCTTCAACCTCCCGTTGGTCGTCATCGCACACGAGGTGAGCGAGTTCTTCGTCATCGGCAACGGCTTGCGCGTGCTGCGTTGGCGCACTGCTGAAAAGCGATGAGCCGAAGATGTCTGTGGTGCTCGTCATCGATCGCGGCGGCGATCCAGCGGCGCGGCATCAAGGACCTGTCATGCAACGACAGCAGCGACATCTCCCCTGATCGTCCCGACTATCGTGTCGGATCGTGGTCCAGGCGAACGTACGGGGTCGCGACATCGGCTCGTTCGTCCCGGAGGTCCAACGCGCGCTCGCGAAGGTCGAACTACCGAAGGGCTACTACCTACGATACGGCGGACAGTTCGAGCATCTCGAGAATGCCAAGACGCGCCTGCTGATCGTCGTGCCGGTCGCGCTCTTGCTGATCTTCGTGCTGCTGTACTTCACCTATGGTCGAGTGCTCGACGCGGTCCGCGTGTTCACCGGCGTTCCATTCGCCGCGATCGGTGGCGTGGTCCGCTGTGGTTGCGTGACCTCCGTTCAGTGTGTCGGCCGGTGTCGGGTTCGTCGCGCTTTCTGGTGTTGCGGTGCTCGGCGACATGGTGCTGGTGTCGACGTTCCGTGCGCTGATCGTCGAAGGGCTCACGGTCGATCAGGCGGTGCGGCAAGCGGCCGAGCGGCGCTTGCGTCCGGTCCTGATGACCGCGCTCGTGGCAAGTCTCGGCTTTGTGCCGATGGCGCTCAACACGGGAATCGGCGCGGAGGTCCAGCGCCCGCTAGCGACCGTGGTGATCGGTGGCGTGGTCTCGTCGACCCTGTTGACGCTATTCGTGCTGCCGGTGCTCTACGCATGGCTTGGCAAAACGCGGCTGCCACTCGCGGCTCGTCTCGATCCCAGCTCTCCGGATCCGGTCT
>Ga0075163_10012228_pt1 | contig 11179 bp, 10 predicted proteins | sample JI1023141ADNA_FD_71478 | JGI IMG/M metagenome (GOLD analysis project Ga0075163, IMG submission 71478) | Wastewater effluent complex algal communities from Wisconsin, to seasonally profile nutrient transformation and Carbon sequestration -... | ecosystem: Engineered > WWTP > Effluent > Algae...
GTGCAGACCGAGGACGGGCGGGTCTCGGCCAGCCTGGACCTCGACATACTCACCGGGGAAGAACTGCTCGCCGCCTTGGATCCGTTGTGCCGGCCGGTGCCGCTGCCGGACGGGTCCCCGGACCCCCGCCCGACTGGGCGGCGCCGCGCGGACGCGTTCGGGCAGCTGTTGCGCACCCACCTGTCACACTCGCAGCGCCCGATGAGCGGCGGGGTGCTCCCGCACGTCACCCTCATCAGGCCCACCCCGGTGGGTGTGGACTGCCTGGGGTTCACCGGGCCGGTCAGCACGCGCACCGCTGAGCTCATCACCTGCGACAGCACCCTGACCTCGGTGTTCGTCGATGGGGCCGGCGCACCGCTGGACGTGGGGCGCGCCGAACGATTGTTCACGCCGCTGATCCGCAAAGGCCTGGCCGTCCGCGACGGTGGCTGTGCGCATCCAGGGTGCGGGCGCCCGGTGTCGTGGTGCGACGCCCACCACATCCAACCCTGGAGCAACGGCGGGCACACCAGCATCGACAACGGGGTGCTGCTGTGCCGACTGCACCACAGCGCGATCCACCACGGCGGCTGGCAGGTCTACCTCGGCCCGGATCGCCACCCCTGGTTCATCCCACCCCACGACCCGGCCGGCCCACAACCGGCACATCTGCGCTCCCACGCCCGACGCACCATGACCGACCTACCCACCGCCGCATAACCGAATCTCACACGGCACCTTGACAACTGAACAGTGAACCGCGCGGCCGACACTCAGGTGAGCGCCGCGATGACTTCGGCGGCGGCGCGTTCACCGGACTCGACGGCACCCTCCATATAGGCACTCCACTGTGTCGCGGTGTCGGTGGACGCCCAGTGGATGAGGCCGATCGGTTCGGCCAGCGCGGGTCCGTAAGTGGTCCACACCAGCGGGCCGCAGTTGGCGTTGTAACAGCCTCGGGTCCACTGCCGGTTGCCCCACTCCCCGTCGATGTAGTGCAGCGGCTTTGCCGCCCGATCGCCGAAATGCCGCACCAGTTCGGTGGTCAGCGCCTCGCGGCGCTCGGCTTCTGACCAGTGGGTGTGCGTGCGGGCCTGCTCGCCCTCAAGGAAGAGCAGGATCACACCATGCCCGTCACCCGGGACACAGGTGTCATTCGACATCCGGGCGGGCCCTATATCGGAGATCAGCTGCCCGTTGAGTCCTTCTGTCCGCCAGAAGGGTTCGTCGTATACGAAGAACGCCTTCATGGCGGCTGAATTCGGCATTCGCTGAGTCAGTTGATCGCGATACCCGGACAGCGGCGGGTCGTACATGATGCGCCCCGCCAGCATCGGTGACAGCGCCACGATCACGCGGCGCCCGCGCGCGGTGCGCCCGCCCCGGCAGTGCACCGTCACGGAATCGGTGCCGTGCTCGATCAGTTGCACCGGGGCGTCGAACACCAGGTGGTCGGTGACCAGCGCCGCCAGCCGCTGGGGTATCTCGGCGGTCCCGCCGACGAACCGGGTGGTCTGCGCGCCACCCTCGGACTCGGCGAACAATTCGGCGGTCACCCCGCAGGTCTGGATGGTGAACAGCAGATGCAGGAAGGAGACTTCGACCGTCGGCACGGCGAGGATCCCGACGGTGCAGATCTCCAGCAGCGTGCGCGCGACCGGTGACAGACCCTGTGCGTCGTACCAGGCGCCCGCGGTGATGGCGTCCCACTCGGCGGCGTGCGGTGCGGTCCATGGAGTCGCCGGTGATACCTCGGCGGACAGCTCGTCCAGACGCCGTAGCACCGTCTCCAGCTCTGCCAGTTCATCGCCGAATCGGTCGTGAAAATCGTTGCCGCGCAGAACTCCTGTGCCGGCAAGCTCGTAGGACGTCTCACCCTCGTCGTACTGCTGATATGTCTCGACCCCGAGTTCTGCGGCCAACGCGAACATGCGGTGATGCGTATCGCCGATCCACTGCGCGCCCAATTCCATCGGAAGACCGGCCAGATCCTCGGTGAGGATGCGTCCGCCGACGCGGGTGTCCGCCTCCAGGATCAGCGGTGTGAACCCGGCCGCCAGCACCGTGCGGGCCGCGATCAGACCGGACAACCCGGCACCGATAATCAGGACGTCCGCTTCATCGCTTGCCATGAACGACACCCTCTCACGATGATCGCGTAGCGTCGCGCGTATGCCGACCGAGCTCACCGCCGAGCAGGCCGCCGCGCGGCTGCAGGCGACCGACACATTGGGAATTCCGCTGGGCCCCGGCCAGCCGCCGGCCTTCCTGCGGGCGCTGGGCGAGCGTGACGACTGGACGGATCTGCGGGTCTACGGTGCCCTGCTCGCGGTGCTCACCGAACTGTTCAATCGTCCGGGCGTGCACTATCTGTCGGGCTTCTACGGTCCGCTGGACCGGGCGCTGCGCGATGGCGGGGCCGATGTCGATTTCGTGCCTGCGGACTTCCGGCGATTCGGACCCCTGCTGCGGCGGCAGTCGCCGCGGGTCATGGCGACGGTCACCGCGGCCCCCGACGCCGACGGCTGGTGCTCGCTGGCCCTGCATGCCGGTGGCACCGTCGACGAATTGCGTCGTGCCGGAGCGGATCCCGACCGGTTGCTGATCGTCGAGGCCTCCGATGCGTTCCCCCGCACCTACGGTCTGGGCGAGCACCGTCACGCCCTGCACGTCGACGAGATCGACATCTTGGTGCGGTCTTCGGAGGCGCCGCTCGCACTGCCCGGTGGGGAGGCGCCGCCCAGCGATGTCGACCGGGCGATCGCCGAGAACGCGGTGGCCTATATGCCTTCCGGGGTGACCCTGCAGACCGGTATCGGCTCGATCCCCAACCAGATCGCCACCCTGCTCGCCGAGGGCGAGGGTGGCGACTTCGGCTTACACAGCGAGATGTTCACCGACGGCTGCATGCGCCTGCACCGGGCGGGCAAGATCGCCAACGCGCACAAAGGCCAGTTCCACGGTGTCAGCGTGACCACCTTCGCGTTCGGGTCGGCCGAGCTCTACGAGTGGCTCGATGACAACCGAGAGGTGGCCTTCCTGCCGGTCGAGGTGGTCAACGCCCCGCACGTGATCGCCGACAACGAGCGCATGGTCACCATCAACGGCGCGCTGGCCATCGACATCCACGGTCAGGTGGTTGCCGACACCATCGACGGCGGCCAGTTCAGCGGGATCGGCGGAGCCGAGGATTTCGTCGCCGGCGCCGGGCTGGAGCTGTCCGACCGCTCGCTGATCTGCCTGCCGTCGACCTATACCAAGGACGGCGAATTGCGTTCGCGAATCGTGCCGTGGTTCGGACCCGGCGCGGTGATCACCACGCCGCGCCATCACGTCGATGTCATCGTCACCGAACACGGCACCGCCGAACTGGAAGGTCTCACGGTGCGCGAGCGGGGCGAGGCGCTGGCCGCCATCGCGGATCCGCGGTTCCGCGACGGCCTGCTGGCGGCCGCCGAGCGGGCGGCCAAGGGCCGGTCACCGGTCCCGGACCGCACCATCCTGTTGTAACAGCACCGCGTCACAGCGGGTTGAGAATCCGGTCCAGGAACTGCCGGGTGCGGTCCTGTTTGGGGTTGCCGATGACCTCGTCGGGCGTGCCCCGCTCCAGGATGATGCCCCGGTCGGTGAACAACACCTGACTGGAAACCTGTCGGGCGAACTGGATCTCGTGGGTGACGATCACCAGCGTCCATCCCTCGACGGCGAGATCTTTGATGACCGAGAGCACCTCACCGACCAGTTCCGGGTCCAGCGCAGAGGTCGGCTCGTCGAACAACACGACCTTGGGCTTGAGTGCCAGCGCACGGGCGATCCCGACCCGCTGCTGCTGCCCGCCGGAGAGCTGGTAGGGGTACTGGTCGCGCTTGTCGGCCAGCCCCACCCGCTCGAGCAGTTCGACGGCCTCGGCGACAGCCTGCTCCTTGGGGCGCTTCTGCACCATCACCGGACCTTCGGTGATGTTCTCCAGCACCGTCTTGTGCGGGAACAAGTTGTGCCCCTGGAAGACGAACCCGCTGCGCGACTGGAACCGGCGCACCTCGGCTTTCGGTGTGGGGGTGGCGAAGTCGATCTGCACATCGTCGACCCGGATCACCCCGGCGTCGGCCCGGTCGAGTGCGTTCAGGGTGCGCAGCAGCGTCGTCTTACCCGACCCGGACGGGCCGATGATCGCGGTGGCGGTACCGGTGGCGACCTTGAAGGACACCCCGCGCAGCACCTTGTTCTCGCCGAAGGCCTTCTCGATGCCCTCGGCCTCGACGCGATACTCGGTCATCTCGCCACGTACCTTTCCAGTCGGTGCTCGGCGCGGGCCTGCCCGAAGGACAGCGCCAGGCAGATCACCCAGTAGTAGATCGCCGCCGTGCCGTAGAGGGCGAAGAACTCGAACGTCGGCGCCGCCACGATCTGGGCCTGGCGCAGCAGCTCGGTCACCAGGATCGTCGAGGCCAGCGAGGTGTCCTTCACCAGGGAGATCAACGTGTTCGACAGCGGCGGTACGGCGACCCGGGTGGCCTGCGGGAGGATGATGCGCCGCAACGCCCCCGCGTAGTGGTAGCCGATCGTCTCCGCAGCCTCCCACTGCCCCTTCGGAACACTCAGAATGGCCGAACGGATGATCTCGGCGGCGTAGCCGCCGACGTTGAGGCTGAAGGCGATCACCGCCGCGGGGAACGGATCGATCCGCACCCCGAACTCCGGCAGCGCGTAGAACACGATGAACAACTGCACCAGCAGCGGGGTCCCCCGGATGATCGAAATGTAGAACCGGGCCGCATTGCTGAGCACCACATTCGACGACAGCCGGGCCAGCGCCACCGCGAGCGCGATCACCAGCCCGATCACGAAGCTGATGAGCGTCAGCGGGATCGTCATCGTCAGTGCGGCCTTGGCCAGCGGCCACAGATTGTCGAGCACCAGCTGCACCGTCGAACGTACCGGGGGCTGCTGCCCGGTCGCTGCGGGGGTGGCGCCGGTCGCGTCGGCCTTCAGGTACTTCTCCGAGATCGCGGTGAGCGTCCCGTCGGCGCGCAGATCGTCGAGCGCGCCGTTGAGTTCGGGCAGCAGCCCGCTGTCCTTGCGCGCCGCGAACCCCTGTTCACTCTTCTCGCCCACGGTCCCGGCGATCTTGACGCTGGTGTCGCCGGTCTCGGCGAGGTAGGCGTAGACGGCGATGCTGTCGTTGACGACGACATCGACGCGGCCCTGGGTGAGCAGGGTGATGGCCTGGGTGAAGCCCTCCACCGCCTCGACCTTCGCGCCGGCGTCCTTGGCGATCTGGGACCAGTTGCTGGTGGCGTTCTCTGCGGCGGTCTTGCCCCTGATATCGGCGAGGGTCTTGATCGAGTCGTCATCTGCCCGGGTCACGATGACGCCTTCACCGACGGTGTAGGGCTGCGACAGGTCGTACTTGGCCTTACGTTCGGGGTTGATCGTCACCTGGTTGGCGACGATGTCGAAGCGGTCGGCCTCCAGTGCGGCGAAGATGGAATCCCACGGCGTCTCCACGAACTCGACACGCACGCCGAGCTTCTCACCGACCGCCTTGGCCACGTCTACGTCGTAGCCGACCAGATCGCCGGTGGCGGGGTCGTGATAGCTGAACGGGGCATAGACGCCCTCGGTACCGACCCGCAGCACCCCGGCCGACCTGACCGGGTCCGCGGGCCGCTCGCCGGCGGAGCCGCAGCCGACGGCGCCGAGGATCACCGCGGCCACCGCGACGATGGCGAGCAACACCCGCCGAGGGTTTCCGAACACGGGCGGACCGTAACAACGGTTGCCCCACGCGCACAGGGTTTCGCTCACACGGGCCGGTATACCCAGGGTTCGCGCGGCAAACCGGCCGGATCGAACTCGGTGAGCATGCCCGCCAGCGTGGCGGAGCGATAACCGAGCGAATCGGCGATGCGCCGCAGCGCCGGGGCCACCCCGATCTCGGCCAGCGTCACCGCGCCGTCGCGTTTGGCCAACCGCTTGCCCTCGGCATTGAGCACCAGCGGCACATGCGCGTAGGTCACCGGTGGATATCCCAGCAGTGCGGCGAGGTAGGCCTGTCGCGGCGACGACGACAGCAGGTCGTCACCGCGTACCACCTGGTCGACGCGCTGTGCGGCATCGTCGACCACCACCGCCAGGTTGTAGGCGGTCACCCCGTCGCCGCGGCGCAGCACGAAATCGTCCACCACACCGGTGAATTCGCCGTGCAGCAGATCGGTGACGGTGTAGGTGAAGGTATCGGTGCGCAACCGCAGGGCCGGCGGGCGCGCCGGATCGGCCGGTGGTTCACGATCGCGGCAGGTGCCCGGGTAGGCGCCCTCCGGAGCGTGTGGTGCGCGCGGTGCGCTCAGGATGTCCTTTCTGCTGCAATAGCATTCGTACACCAGGCCGCGCCCGGCGAGTTCCGCGATGACACTGTCGTAGCGGTCCGCGTGCGCGGACTGGTACTCGGGCGGTTCGTCGGAGAGCACGCCGATGGCGCTCAGGTCGGCCAGTTGCCGGGCGGCCACATCGCTGAACGTGCGGTCGTCGAGGTCTTCGACGCGGATCAGGAATCGGCGCCCGGATGAGAGGGCGAACAACCAGGCCAGGACCGCCGTGCGCAGATTGCCGATGTGCAGGTCGGACGACGGGCTGGGCGCGAACCGGCCCGAACCTCTCCCGTCGCTGCGCTCGCCCGAACCTCTCCCGTCGCTGCGCTCGCCCGAACCTCTCCCGTCGCTGCGCTCGCCCCGGCCCGGCATAGCCCGTCAGGCTACCTGCGCCAGCCGATCACGGGCCTGCCCGGTGCACTGCGCCCACCGCGGACCCGGAACTTGCACAGCGGACTCCGACGCGAAGGCGCTGGAGATCACCAGATCGGGACGCAATGTGCCCAGCACCTGCAGGCTGTTCCGCAACTGCCCCGCATCGCTGATACCGGGCAGGTGGCCAGCGGCCCAGACGCCGTCCTCGCCCAGGAAGATGGTGTCGCCGGTGAACAGGTACTCCTGGCCGTTGGCGCCCGGCACCAGGTAACAGGTGCTGCCGGGCGAATGCCCGGGTGTGGGGATCACCTCGATCCCGTTGGCGTCGACATGCCTGCTGCCGATCGGGACGTCGACGCGGGTGTGCCTGCCGATATCGGCCAACTCGGCGACCGGGGCGTGCAGGCGGGCACCGAACTGTACGGCGATCCGGCCCAGCATCGGCCCCGCCTCGTCGCGGTGGGACAGATACTGGTGCGCGACACCACCGAGTCGCTGCAGGTCGCCGAAGTCGGCGTCGGTCTGGGTGCTGTAGAACAGCACGTTGCCGCACCTGCCGCCGGTCCACAGGTAGGCATGGGTGCTCAGCCCGGGGAAAGGACTGTCCCGCCGGGTCTCCCACAGGTCGGAGCGGATCTGTCGCATGGGGGCCTCCTCATCGGTTGCCCCCAGCCTTCAACATCAACCATGGTTGAGGTCAACCGGTTTTCGGCGGCGCGACAGTGTCAGTTGCAGCCGCCCGCGCTGACCCATCGCCCGTTGTAGCCGATGCAGCCGCTGACGTTCGAGCCGGGCGGCGGCGGAGGGGGCGGAGGCGGAGGCGGGTCCTCGGGCAGCGGGGCGTAATAGGCCGGTGGCGGGACATAGGGGGCCACCGCATCGGCGATGTTGACGCACCCGCCCACCGTGATCCGCCGTCCCGCGCTGGCGCACACGTCGGCACCGGCGGTGCCGGCGGGCGCGGCCACCACGATGACACCGGGCAGCGTCGCAAGGGCGAGCGCGATCGTCAGGAACCGGGCCCGCACCGACCGGCGTGATCTGGTCACGGCTGTTGTCCTCCCGCGGAATCGGGCTCGCTGTAGCCGCACCGGTTGCGGAAGTCGACCAGCGGCTGGCGGATGCCCCGCAGCTCTGCGTACTCGGTCGGATGGGCGTCGAAATAGACCCTGGTGGATTCGGGCACCTCCTCGCGAGGGCGGCCGTGCAGGTCGGTGAAGAACTCGTTGAGCTCCGGGTGGGTGAACAGGTACGCCGATGACGCGGCGGCGACTCCGGCGGCGATGCCGGCCAGATCAGCGGCGGAGCAGTTCGGTGGGCGCGGCGGCTCGGCGGGCGGTTCGGCCCGGGCCACGGTGGCGCTCAACAGGGCGCCGGCGGCAAGCGTGAGCGCCCCGGCACCCCGGAGCAGGTTCGGTGTCAGCCTCATCGGTCAATCCCCTTCTGCAGTTCGGCACTGGCGGGCCAGTGCCAGGCGGTTCGGGTCGTACGGTGCCACCAGATGATTGTCGGCTCGAGCGGCATCGGGGACCGCCGATTGCCGATCTTCGACGCGATTGTGGCAGCCGGTCAGCCGTGCGGTGCGCCCAGCCCGGGGATGATCTCGGCGAGCTCGAAGGTGGCCGGGCGTTCCAGTTGCGCGTAGGTGCACGAGCGCGGGTCGCGATCGGGGCGCCACCGGTTGAACTGGGCCATATGCCTGAAGCGCCGGCCCTGCATGTGCTCGTACCGCACTTCCACCACCCGCTCGGGCCGCAGCGGCACGAAGGACAGGCTCTTGTCGGGGTTCCACCGCGAGTTCGCGGTGCGGCGTAGCGACGGCTCGACCGGGATGTGCGCCGCCCAGTTCCACGGGTGATTGTCGAAAGTTGTCACCAGCGACTGCAATTCGGTGAACAGTCCGCGTCGTCGTGCCATGGTGAATGCGCCGATGACGCCGACCGAGGCCAGCGACCCGTCATCGGCGTAGAGCCCGAGCATGAGCGATCCGACCGCCTCGTCGCCGGACTTGTGCAGCCGGTAACCGGCCACCACACAGTCGGCGGTGCGCGCGTGCTTGATCTTGAACATCGTCCGCTTGTCGGGTTGGTAGGTGCCATCGAGCGGTTTGGCGATCACCCCGTCCAGCCCTGCGCCCTCGAATTCGGAGAACCAGCGCTGCGCAGTGCCGGGATCCGTGGTCGCCGGGGTGACGTGGAAGGTCGGGCCGCATCCGCGCAGTGCCTCGACCAGCGTGGCCCGGCGTTGCGCGAACGCCCGGCCGGTCCAGTCCTCGTCGTCGAGGGCGAGCAGGTCGAAAGCGATGAAGGACGCCGGAGTCTCGGCCGCCAGCCTCGCCACCCGCGATGCCGCCGGATGTAGACGCAGCTGCAGGGCCTCGAAATCGAGCCCACTGCCGGTCGCGATCACGATCTCACCGTCGATCACACAGCGCGACGGCAACTCGGCCAGCGCCGCGTCGACGAGCTCGGGGAAATAGCGGGTCAGCGGACGTTCGTTGCGGCTGCCGAGCTCCACCTCGGCACCGTCGCGAAACAGGATGGACCGGAAGCCATCCCACTTGGGTTCATACGAGGCGCCGCCCGGGATGGCCGGCACGGACTTGGACAACATCGGGGAGACCGGCGGCATGACGGGCAGCCTCATCGGGCCAGCTCTTCGCCGATCACGGTGACGAAGTGGTCGACGTCCGCGGCAGTGGTGTCCCACGCCGTCATCCAACGCACCTCACCGCGGGCCCGGTCCCAGTCGTAGAACCGCACCCGTGCACGGATGCGGTCCGCGGCGTCATTGGGCAGCGTCGCGAAGATCGCGTTGGCCGGGCTGGGCTGACTGAACGCCAGCCCGGGCAGCGATCCGTCGGCCAGCCCGGCTTCCAGTGCGGCGCGCAGCCGCTGTGCCATCGCATTGGCGTGCGCCGCGCTGCGCAATCCCAGGTCGTCCTCGAACAGGCTGAGCAACTGCGCCGAGACGAAGCGCATCTTGCTGGCCAGCTGCATGGTCAGCTTGCGCAGATAGACGAGTCCGGTCACCCGGGCCGGGTCCAGCACCACCACCGCCTCCGCACCGAGCAAGCCGTTCTTGGTGCCGCCCAGGCTCAACACGTCGACACCCACGTCGGTGGTGAGCGCCCGCAACGGCAGGTTCAGTGCCGCCGCCGCGTTCCACAGTCGTGCCCCGTCCAGGTGCAGCGCCATGCCGTGGGAGTGCGCGAACTCGGCCACCGCGCGGATCTGGGCGGGGGTGTACAGCGTGCCCAGTTCGGTGGTCTGGGTGATGCTCACCGCCAGCGGCTGGGCGCGGTGCTCGTCACCCCAGCCGTACGCCTCGCGGGCCACCAGCTCGGGGGTCAGCTTGCCGTCCGGGGTGGGCACGGTGAGCAATTTGAGGCCGGTCATCCGTTCCGGCGCCCCGGCCTCATCGGTGTTGATGTGGGCGGTCTCCGCCGTGATGACCGCACCCCAGCGCGGCAGCATGCTGGTCAGCCCGACGACATTGGCGCCGGTGCCGTTGAAGACGGGAAATGTCTCGGCGTCCGTCCCGAATTGTTGCCGCATGACCTCGCGCAGCCGCGCGGTGTAGGCGTCCTCGCCGTAGGCGATCTCATGACCACCGTTGGCGGCGGCGATCGCGGCGAGCGCCTCCGGGTGCACGCCGGCGTAGTTGTCGCTGGCGAAGGCACGCCGGCCGGGATCGTGGAGGGTCTGCACGGGCACGGGTCGATCCTTCCAGTGAGCGCGACCGATCAGCCAGCCGACGGGACGGCGGCCACCAGGAGGTCGGCGAGCTCGGCCGGATGCGACAGCATCGCCATATGCCCACCGGGCATCACCGCGGGGACGACGCCCAGGCGTTGCGCCACCACCGCGCGCATGAACGGCTCGGGGAAGAACCGGTCATCGCCGAACAGCACGAACCGTGTCGGGAGATCCGGCAGTGCGTCGCCGGGCCAGGGGGCGAGCATCGGGGTGTCGGACTGCGCCCGTTCCACGACGCCGGCCACCAGCGCCGCGTCGACATCGTTGTAGAACAACGCGTTCGGGTCGTCGGCGTCGTAGCCACCGGCTTCGGCCGCCGCGCGTTGGGCCTCCTCGCACCCGGTGGCCTCCCACCACTGGCCGGGACGCTCACCGGGGCGCGGGATCATCGCCGACACGTAGACCAGCGCGGCGGCATCCACCCGCGGGCAGGCGAGCGGACCGGTGAACCCACCCAGGGAATGCGCGACCACGACGGGCCGCGTGCCGTCGCGGGGGTTCTGCGCGACCACCGCATCGGCGTAGTCGCTCAGATCGGCGGCGTCGTCCTCGCAGGGCAGGTCGACGGGGATTCCGCGATGCCCACGCGCGGCCAGCGCGCCCACCAACCGCCAGTACGACGGATCGCAGCCGCCGCCGGGTATCAGCAGGAAGTTGGTCACACCGTCGACGGTGCCACATCCGTGCCGCGAT
>Ga0075163_10012229_pt1 | contig 11179 bp, 6 predicted proteins | sample JI1023141ADNA_FD_71478 | JGI IMG/M metagenome (GOLD analysis project Ga0075163, IMG submission 71478) | Wastewater effluent complex algal communities from Wisconsin, to seasonally profile nutrient transformation and Carbon sequestration -... | ecosystem: Engineered > WWTP > Effluent > Algae...
CTGCACCAGACCATTCCATGGCTGCATCATTCCGGTGGCGTGGTCTGCGAGCCGGTAGACCTGCCCGCCAACAAGCGCCACCTCGACATGCTCTATGCCCATATCCGCTGGTCGGACCGGGCCTTCATGGGGGCCTTCATCGGCGCGGAACGGGCGGGGCACGCCATCGACATGGCGCGGATCGTCTTTGGCGATGACTACGTCGCCAAGAACCCGGTGCTCTATTGCGTGTCCAATACCAATGCGCCGCTGGTGCTCGATTCACACATGTCCGGTGCGTTAAAAACCTATGCCCGCGCCAACCAGCCGGTGGCCTGCACGCCATGGGTTCTGACGGGCGCGATGAGTCCGACGACTGTTGCCGGAACACTGGCGCAGGTTCTGGCGGAAGCAACCGCGTGTCTCGCCCTCGTGCAATTGATCAATCCTGGCGCGCCCTGCCTGATGGGCAGTTTCGCTTCAACCATGTCGATGCAATCCGGAGCCCCCACATTCGGTACGCCGGAAGCGGGCTTGCTGGTGCTCGCAGCCGGGCAACTGGCGCGGCGATTGGGTGTGCCGCTGCACACCGTGGGGACACTCTCGGCCTCCAAATTGCCGGACGCTCAAAGCCAGCAGGAAGCGACCTGGGGCTTGCTGATGTCGATGTTCGCCGGCGCCAACTTGATAAACCACGCCACTGGCTGGCTGGAAGGCGGGCTGGTGACATCGTTCGAAAAGACCATCATCGATGCCGACCTCTGCGGCAAGGTCGGCCGCTTCTTTGATGGCATCGATCTTTCGGAAAACGCCCAAGCCATGGCAGCGATTGCGGCAACAGGCCCGGGGCAACATTTCCTCGGCAGCGATCACACACGGGCCAATTTTATGGGAGCCCTGTTCCGCCCCCTGACACCGGACAACAATTCCTATGAACAGTGGTCGGCAGATGGCGAACGCGATGCTGCTTCGCGCGCCAACACGTTGTGGAAGAAGCAACTGGAAAACTACCAGGACCCCGGCCTTGATCCTGCGATTGACGATGCCCTGAAAGACTATGTGGAGCGGCGCAAGGCCGAAAAACCAGACATGAATTATTTCTGATGGGCAAGATCATTGTCATGGGTGGAGGTGTTGTGGGCCTGAGTTTGGCCTATCATCTCGCCTGCCGTGGTGAGAAAGATGTGTTGCTGCTGGAGCGCAACCAGCTCACCTCCGGCACAAGTTGGCATGCGGCGGGCATTGTCGGGCCGTTGCGCGCCACGGCGGCAATGACGCAGATCGCCTCCCACGCCCTGACGCTGTTTCCGCAGCTGGAGGCCGAAACCGGCATGAGCACCGGCTACAAGCGAACCGGCGGATACTGGCTGGCGCGCAAACCGGAACGCATGGACGAGTTGCATCGTATTTGCGCCGTGGGCCAACACATGGGCCTGACACCCAGCATAGTTTCGCCTGAGGATGTTGCCGTGCCGCAGCTTGATCTTTCCGGTCATGTGGGCGCGCTGATGGTGCCGGAAGACGCCAACGTCAATCCAGTTGATCTCTGCATGGCCTATGCGCGGGCAGCAAAGTCGCGTGGCGTTGTCATTCGTGAAGGTGTCGAGGTCAGCCGCATCACTCGCGACGGCCTGCGGGTCACGGGCGTTGCCCTTGCTGATGGCAGCGTGATTGCAGCGGACAAGGTCGTGCTCTGTGCGGGCGCGTGGTCGAAGAAGCTGGCCGATGAAGCTGGCGTCGCACTGCCGCTGCAGGCCGTTGAGCACATGTATATCGTCACCGAGCCCATGGCGGGCCTGCCCAATCCATTTCCGGTGGTGCGTGATCTCGACACCGGCATCTATGTGAAGGGCGACGCGGGGCGTCTCGTCATTGGCGGCTTTGAACCCAACGCCAAATGCTGGAATGCCTTCGGGCCAGAGGGCAATCGCGCCTTCCTTGAATTGCCGGAGGACTGGGAGCAGTTCACGCCGTTCATGGAAGCGGCACTGGCGCTGGTGCCTGCATTGGCCGAAACCGGCATTCAGCGTTTCATGAACGGACCGGAAAGTTTCACGGCGGATACGCGCCCACTTGTGGGAGCGACACCGGAACTGGATGGATTGTTTGTTGCGGCGGGCATGAACTCCGTCGGCATCATGAGTTCGGCTGGTATTGGCAAAGTGCTGGCTGATTGGGTCATTGAAAGTGAAGCACCCTCCGATCTCTGGGGCATTGATGTGGCCCGTGTTGATCCACTGACCGCCACGCCAGAACACTTGGCAACCCGCATGGAAGAAGCGGTGTCTGATCTCTTCGCGCTGCATTGGCCCTTCAAACAACCCCAGGCCGGCCGTAATCTGCGCAAGTCCGCTTTGCACGGTCACTGGGCGGCGCAAGGCGCTGTCTTCGGATTGACCGCGGGTTGGGAGCGCGGTCTCTGGTATGCGCGCGACGAGCACGAGCGCAGCCTGCCCTACTCGACGGGTGAACAATCATGGTACCCCATCGCCGTGCGCGAAGCAGCGCAAATGGACAAGGGCGCGGCCCTGATCGACCTCTCGCCATTTGCCAAGATTGATGTGCGTGGGCCCGAGGCGCTGGCACTGCTGCAGCATGTTGCGACAGCAAATGTCGACGTGGCTTTGGGCCGCGCCGTCTACACTCTTTTCCTTAACGAGCGCGGCGGCATTGAAGCTGATGTGACGGTGACGCGTCTCGGCAGTGAACATTTCCGTGTCGTCTCAGGAGCTGCAACGCGCTGGAAGGACGCGGCCTGTCTGCGCCGAGCCGCCATTGGCCTTGATGCCAACATCGACGACGTGACGGATCAATTCTGCGTGCTTGGCGTCATGGGGGGGGCGGCACGGGGCGTGCTGGCCAATCTCTCTTGCTCCGACTGGACGGACTTCGCTTTCTCGACGGCACGTTTGGAGACAGTCGCTGCCATACCATGTCTTGCCACCCGTTTGAGTTTTGTCGGTGAGTTGGGCTGGGAATTGATGATCCCGGTTGCGGATGCCGCGACGGTATTTGATGCACTCATCGATGCGGGTGCGCGTCCTTTCGGTCATTACGCGCTTGACGCCTGCCGCATTGAAAAGGGTTATCGCCACTGGGGTCATGACCTGGGGCCGGACATCACGCCACTGGAAGCGGGCCTTGCCTTCACCATCGACTGGTCGAAAGATTTTCGCGGCAAGGATGCCCTGCTGCACCAACGCTCCATGGGCCTCGGCCGGCGCATGGTGCTGCTGGACGTCTCTGGCCATCCCCTGATGCTGCATGATGAACCGATTTTCGAAGGCGGCAAGGTTGTGGGCATGACCACGTCTGGGGCGCGTGGGGCGCGCACCGGGCTCACGCTGGCGCTTGGCGTTGTGAGCATCATCGAAACTGAAACTCTGGTGCAAACTTGCACGCGGCACTTCACCATTCATGTCGCTGGACAGGATTACGCGGCACAGGCGCTGGCCAAGCCGCCCTTCGATGCCGCCGGGAAAAGGATGCAGGCATGAGCACCTATCAAGTCATCATCATCGGTGGCGGGGCCATGGGCACGTCGTTGCTCTATCATCTCGCCAAAGCTGGTTGGCGCGACTGCCTGCTGGTGGAGAAGAACGACCTTACCCACGGCTCCACCTGGCATGCAGCTGGCCTGTGCACCCATTTCGCCCACAACCCGACGATCCAGGAACTGCGCGCCACTTCGGTGCGGCTCTACCGCGATATCCTGCCGGAAGAGACCGGGCAATCCTGCGGCTTCCACCGCAGCGGCGCCATGCGCATCACTCGCAACCCGGACCGCATGGATGAATTCGCCCACGTGGCGGGACTGTCTGAATTCACCGGCTATCCGCTGGAGATCATGTCACGCGAGCGTATTGCTGAATTATATCCGCTGGCGACGCTCGATGGTTTGCTGGGCGGCATCTATGAAATTGACGACGGCCATGTCGATCCGACGCTGGCGACCCATGCCATGGCGCAGGTGGCACAGAAGAATGGCGCGGCGATCCAGCGTTACAATCCCGTGCAGGCAATCCGCCGCGAGAATGGCACGTGGATCGTCGAGAGCAAGAACGGCACGCTGAGGGCCAAACACATTGTCAACGCCGCAGGCACCTGGGGTTTTGAAGTGGGCCGCATGATGGGCGTCAACGTGCCCTCCGTGCCGGTGCTGCACCAGTATCTCGTCACCGACAGTATTCCCGCCATCGTCGAACGAATGGCTTCGGGCAAAGGCGAGTTGCCGATGATCCGCGATCCGGAAGAAAGCTGGTATGTGCGACAGGAGCGCGACGGCTTCATCCTTGGACCTTATGAAAAGCAGGCGCAGGTCTGGTCAGTTGACGGCGTCCCACCGGAGTTTGGGGCGGAGCTGATGCCGCCTGATCTGGACCGCGTTGAACACAACATCGAAGCGGCCATGGCGCGCATTCCAGCGCTTGGAACCAGCGGTGTGAAGACGGTGATCAATGGCCCGATCACCTTCACGCCCGATGCCAATCCGCTGATCGGTCCGGCCCATGGTGTGGAGAATTGCTGGCTGCTCACGGGGTCGTCCATGGGAGTGATGGAAGGTGGCGGGGCGGGCAAGTTCCTCGCCCACTGGATTGTCAATGGCGCGCCGCCGATGGACGCTCTTGCCGTGGACCCGCGCCGCTTCGGCGACTGGGCCGACCGGGACTATCGCGTTGCCAAGGCCATCGAGTGTTTCGGTTTGCAGTTCGGCGTGCATTATCCATTTGAAGAGCGGCCAGCGGGTCGCAACATCCGCGTCTCGCCCTTGCATGATCATATGCTGAAGCGCGGCGCCGTCATGGGTTTTGCCCATGGCACGGAGCGGCCCAACTGGTTTGCGGACACGCCGGGCGAAAGGGCCCGGGAGAGCTTCCGCCGCAACAATTGGTTTGCCCCCGTGGAGCGTGAAGTTGAAGCCGCATCACAACGCGTGGCGTTGGCTGACTTGTCGGTGTTTTCGAAGTTTGAAGTCACCGGACCGGAAACCTTCGCATTCCTCGACGCATTGGGCGCCAACCGCCCGCCGAAGCCGGGACGCATTGGTCTCATCCATGCGCTGACGCCTGCAGGTGGCGTGGCATCTGAATTCACTGTGACGATGCGCGATGGACGCCACGCCTATCTCACTTCGGCAGCGGCGTCAGAGGAGATAGACCTTGATCTGCTGACGGCGCGGGCCTCAGGCTTTGATGTAAAGATCAGCAACCGTACGCGCGACCTCGCCATCATCGGCGTGATGGGTCCGCGGTCACGGGAGTTACTCTCTTCCCTCACACCCGATGCTCTCGATCTTCCCTGGCTCTCCGCCAAGGACGTCACCGTGGCGGGTATTGCTGTGCTGGCCCTGCGCGTGTCGTACATCGGCGAACTGGGCTGGGAATTGCATGTTGCGCGCGCCGATGCAGTTGCATTGTTCGAGGCGCTGGAAGTGGCAGGAAAGCCTTTTGGCGTTGGCTTCTACGGTGCCTATGCCGCCAACTCCATGCGGTTGGAAAAAGGCTATCGTGGTTGGGGTTCTGACCTCACCACGGAACGCTCACCGCTGGAAACGGGCCTTCGTGCATTCGTCAAACCCGAGGGACGCAAATTCATCGGACGCGATGCCATGCTGGCCAAGGCAGAACCGTGGGACATGGTGTTGCTAGAGATCGAAACCACCGATGTCGATCCCTTTTATTCGCACACTGTCTTTGCCGAAGGTCGCCCGATTGGTGTGGTGACATCCGGTTCCCATGGCCACCGGACCGGAAAAACATTGGCGCTGGCCTTTATGCGCGAGCCCACCGTGCGCCATGGTCTCAGCGTCAAGATATTGGGGCGTAGCCGCGCCGCGCATATTCTTGATGAGGTTCCGTATGATCCGCAGAACCTGCGCTTGAAATCCTAGGAGGTCACCATGACCGGACATCCCCTGCACACCGATTGGTCCACAGCCGCCACAGCCGAACGGCGCAACCGCTACTATGCGGCGTCACAGCAGAAGTTCGTACCCTTCAAGGATCCGCTGGTGTTCAAGAAGGGATCCATGCAGTACCTCTGGGATGCGGATGGCAAGAAATACATTGATCTTCTCGCCATGAATGTCTGCGTCTCGGTGGGCCATGCCCATCCCACGGTCGTCAATGCTGCGATGACGCAGGCGCAGGACCTCACCCACTGCACCACGATGTTCTATCATCCCGTGCCAGCGCACTTTGCCGAGGAACTGGCCGCCACCATGCCCAAGGGCCATGACTGGGTGGTGCATTTCACCAACTCCGGCTCCGAGGCCATCGACCTCGCCATGGCGATGGCGCGCACATACACGGGCCATCTCGATCTGCTGGCGCTGCGTACCGCCTATCATGGTCCCACAGCAGGAGCGCAGTCGCTCACCGGCATTGCCGGTTTCCGCCACCCCGGCATGCCCGGCAATGTGGCCTTCGTGGCCGAACCGAACCAATATCGTGGCATCTATGGTCCCGGTGCCGCGCCTTATCTCGACGAGATTGAGCGGGTCATCGCCAGCGCCACCACCGGCAAGGTGGCTGGCATCTTTGTTGAAAGCGTGCAGGGCTACGGCGGCATCATCGAAATGCCAGCGGGTTACATGTCAGGTGCGGCGGAAAGGGTGCGTGCAGCCGGCGGGCTTTACATTGCCGACGAAGTGCAGTCCGGCTTTGGCCGCACAGGCGATAACATGTGGGGCTTTGAGGCCGACGGCGTGGTGCCCGACATCGTTGTCATGGCCAAAGGCATTGGCAATGGCTTTCCCTTGGGTGCCGTGGTGGCGAAGAAGGAGATCGGCCTCGCCATGGCGGACAAGTTCATGTTCCACACCTATGGCGCCAACCCCACAAGCTGTGCGGCGGGCCGCGCGGTGTTGCAGGTGATCCGCGAAGAGAAGACGCAGGAGAACGCCCGCAAGGTGGGCGGTGCCCTGCTGGCGCGGCTGAAGGACTTGCAGCAGAAGCACAGCGCCATCGGTGACGTGCGCGGGAGCGGATTGATGCTTGCCATCGAGATGGTGAAGGACCGCAAGACCAAGGAACCCGATGCCGCCGTTACCGCAGCGGTGTTCGAGAACTGCCGTGAACAGGGCCTCATTCTCTCGAAGTCCGGTCCCGACCGCTCGGTGCTGCGCATGGTGCCGCCGATGTGCTTGTCCATCGACGACGTGGACAAGGTGGCCGAGGGGCTTGATCAGGCATTCAAGAGTTTGGCGTGACTCCGCACCCGATCATCGCGCTGTGGTCGCACCCGCGGTCCATGTCCACGGCCTTTGAGCGGATCATGCGCTCGCGCGGGGATTTGCAGTGTCTGCATGAACCCTTCATGTATGACTACTATGTACATCGCTCAACGCGGGTGATGCCGCATTTTGATGTGCAACCAGAGCATCCACGGTCCTACACTGACATCCGCGCATTGATCTTGGACAAGGCCAGGAATGGTCCGGTGTTCTTCAAGGATATGAGCTACTACGTCATGCCGCATCTCATGGCGGATGAGTCATTTGCGCTGGGAATTACCCATACATTTCTCATCCGCGATCCCACGGCGGCGATTGTCTCCTATGCCAAGCTCGATCCCGAGGTCAGCCTCGCGGAGATCGGGCTGGAAGCGCAGTGGAGGCATGTGGAGGCCATCCGCTCACTTACCGGGAAGGCTCCCGTCGTGGTTCAGAGCGAGAGAGTTCAGAATGATCCGGAAGGTCAGATGAAGGCCTATTGGTCCGCCGTCGGACTGAGTGACACGCCGCAGGCCCTGCACTTCGGCGAAGAGGTACCGGCCGATTGGCAGCAAGTCTCAGGCTGGCATCAGGATGTCATGGCAAGTACCTCTATTCGTCCGTGGACGGATGAAGATGTTGCCAAGACCAAAGCGCAGTTCGAGGCGCTGGCGAAAGATAAGCCGCATTTCTCCGAATACCACGCCCACCACGCACCGTTTCATGCGCGGCTGGCTGCGATGTCGCAGTAACTTACGCTGCGTCGCGCATGGCTCCCGGGCCTGGAATGGCGCCTTTAGGGCACTTGCCTGCAATGATCATGCCCAGCACTTCGTCGTGATCGACGTCAGAGGTGTGGGCAGTGCCCACCACCTTGCCGTTCTTCATCACGCAGACGCGGTCAGCGAGGTCGAAGACGTCATGCAGGTCGTGGCTGATCAGGAAGATGCCAATGCCCTCGGCCTTCAACTGCTTGATAAGTTCGCCCACCTGTGCCGTTTCAGCCGGGCCGAGGGCCGCTGTCGGTTCGTCCATGATGAGGATGCGGGCGTTGAAGTGGATGGCGCGGGCAATGGCCACGGACTGGCGCTGGCCACCGGACAGCTTCGAGACCGGTTCCTTGAAACGGCGGAAGTTGGGATTGAGGCGGTGCATGACCTTGCGGCATTCCGCTTCCATCGCCACGTCATCGAGCGTGCCAAAGGTGGTTTTCAATTCACGGCCCAAGTAAAGGTTGGCGGCAGCATCAACATTGTCGGCGAGCGCGAGTGTTTGATAGATCGTCTCGATGCCAAGGCCCTTGGCGTCGCGTGGGTTGTTGATGGCGACTTCATCGCCGTTGATGAAGATTTGCCCGGCGTCGCGCTTGTAGGCACCCGACAGCACCTTGATGAGGGTGGATTTGCCCGCACCATTGTGGCCGAGAAGGCCCACCACTTCACCGGGATACAAATCCACCGTGGCATGATCGACGGCCTTGATGCCACCGAAGGCAATCGAAACATCGCGCATCTCGATCAGCGGCGTGCCGCGTTCACGCACATTCTTGTGCGGTTCAGCGCCTTTCACAGCGGCGGGAACGTCATGCACCTCTGCTGGCTTCGCTGCCGGTTTTGTTGATTTGGCTGAAGCCTTGGCCAAGGCCTTGACGGCCGCCTTGCGGGCAGGAGCGGATTTCTTTGCGGGTTTTGCCATGATGCCCTCTCCTTACTTGACGCGGCGGGAATAAAGTTGGTCGAGATAGACGGCGAGCACCAGAACAACACCGACGACGATGTTCTGGAAGGCTGCTGGCAGGTTCAACAGCGACATGCCGGAGATGATGGACTGCATCAGCAGCGCACCGAGCATGGCACCGTAGATTGTGCCGACACCACCCGCCAGTGACGTGCCGCCGATGACCGTTGCGGCAATGACGTAGAGCTCATTGAGTCCTCCCAGCGCGTTGGTCGCGGCATTGAGGCGGGCTGACGAGACAACCGACGAGATGCCAACCAGGAACCCCATCAGGGCAAAGATCTTGACGGTGAGCCACTTGGTGTTGACGCCTGCGAGTTCGGCTGCTTCCGGGTTTCCACCCGTGGCATAGACGTAACGGCCAAACTGTGTGCGCGTGGCCAGGAAAGTCATGGTCAACCCGACGAAGATCGCAATCAGCACAGGCACAGAATAACCCGTGTAGTAGACAAGGCCCTCGGTGCAGCGCACGACCTGTTCGCCAGCCATGCAGATGGCCGCGCCATCCTTGTTCTCCACACCACCGGGAATGGTGACGCCATTGGCCTTGGCGTAGTTCTCAATCAGCTTGAACGGCCATGGGTAGGAGTTCATCACGTTGGTGACGCCCAGCACAACGGCGCTGCCAATGGCAGCAAGGAAAACCTCGGCCCATATCGGCCGCAGTGGAAACTTGAAGCGCTGGCGTTGACGGCGGCCATTGATGATGGCGAAGACAATCGCGGCGCAGACCACCAGTGCCAGGGTCCAGCTCCAGAACGGTCCAAGCCAGCTGATGGGAATGCCACCACCAAAAATCTCGTAGGTCTTGTCCATGGGGGCAACCGTCTCGCCCTTGGCAAGGTAGAAGGCGAGGCCACTGTAGGCCAGGAGACCGCCGAGCGTGACAATGAAGGCGGGAATCTTGAGATAGGCAGTCAGCCAACCATTCAGCGCGCCCACCAGCGTGCCGACGGCGAGCATGAAGACAACGGCGATGACCCAGATGGCGGGGTGGCCGACGCCAAGGATGGGAACAAGCTCGAAGACCTGCAGCACGGCACCGGCAACTGCCACAAGACTCAACATGGAACCAATGGACAGGTCGAGCTGCCGCATGACGATGAGCAATACCATGCCCGTTGACATGATGGCGATCGACGACGTTTGCACGAGCAGCGTCCAAAGATTGCGCGGCGTCAGGAAGGAACCACCGAGCAGGCCGCCGAAGTTGCCGCGCATGATGCCGCTGGCGATGTCGAAGGCGCACCAGATCAACAGCAGGGCCACGATCATGCCCAACATGCGGGCGTTGATTTCCGTGGCACGGAAAAACCGTGTCACCGGTCCTTCATGTTGCAGGGCGGGGCCCTGACTGGACGCAGTGCTTGTCGCAGGGCTTGCTGGGGTCACGTTCGACATGGATGTCCTCGCAGATTCCGTCTTCTACTTAAGGAAAGGCCGCGCCCCTTTATGCAAAAGGCGCGGCCCATCATTCTTCAGATGCTAGAGATTAGCAACCCGGCACTGCACCAGCGGCCACGCCCGCACAGGCCTGGTCCTTGGTGATGTGGCCAGCGTCGATGGCGACGTTGATGTTGGCCTTGGTGATCGGCGTCGGGGCGAGGAGGATGGAGTTCATCTCAACGCCCTTCTTGCCGCCCGAGAACTTGGCAACGCCCGAGATCTTGTCGATCGCGGTGCCGTCAGCCAAAGCGTTGGCAGCTTCAGCAGCAACCTTGCCGAGGTCCTTGGCGTTCTTCCAGACCGAGACGGTCTGGGTGCCGAGGGCGACGCGGTTGATGGCGGCCAAGTCACCGTCCTGGCCACCGACCGGAATGCCGGCCATGCCCTGTGCGGTCAAGGCAGCGACAACGCCAGAGGCCATGCCGTCGTTTTCAGACAGAACGGCGTCAACCTTGTTGCCGGTCGAGGTCAGGCACTGCTCCATGTTCTTCTGGGCATTGTCCGGCTTCCAACCGTCGGTGAAGGTTTCGCAGACGTTCTTGATCTTGCCCGAGTCGATGTCAGCCTTGAGGACTTCCATCATGCCCTGGAACAGGAAGGTTGCGTTCGGGTCACCCTTGTCGCCCTTGATGAAGGCGTAGTTGCCGTCCGGCTTTACCTTGGAAACTTCCTGGGCAATGATGCGGCCCACACCGACGTTGTCGAAGGTGATGTAAAGCGCGTTCGGATCTTCGAACTGGACGTCATAGGCGATGGACTTGATGCCAGCGTCGCTGAGGGCCTTGATCGAGGGCAAGATGGCGT
>Ga0075163_10012230_pt1 | contig 11179 bp, 13 predicted proteins | sample JI1023141ADNA_FD_71478 | JGI IMG/M metagenome (GOLD analysis project Ga0075163, IMG submission 71478) | Wastewater effluent complex algal communities from Wisconsin, to seasonally profile nutrient transformation and Carbon sequestration -... | ecosystem: Engineered > WWTP > Effluent > Algae...
GGGGCGACCAGCGGGTCGGTGCGTTCGATCGTCGTCTTCAGCCGGTCGCCCTCGCCCTTGGGCACGGCCACATAGACGGCGCCCTGGCCGACCAATTTGGCTTCAGCCGTCTTGCCCTTCCAGACCGGGACGGTGGCCACCGCCTTGCCGGCCTCGAACAGCCGAACCGCATCGAACGCCGTGTAGCCCCAGTTCAGCAGCTTCTGGCTCTCGTTGGCACGGGCCTGCATCGAATCCGCGCCCATCACCACCGACAACAAGCGGCGCTTGCCATTCGGGAAGTCACGCTGTGCGGAGGCGATCAGACAGTAGCCGGCCGCGTCGGTGAAGCCGGTCTTCATGCCATCGACTGTCGGGTCGCGGCCCAGCAGCAGGTTGCGGTTGCCCTGCTTGATGTTGTTGAAGGTGTACTCGCGGATCGAGTAGGTGGCGTAACGCTCGGGGAAGTCGCGGATGATGGCCTGGGCGATCTCCGCCAGGTCGCGCGCCGTGCTGCGGTGGCCGGACTCGGTCAGCCCGGTGGGGTTCTTGAAGCTGGTGTTCTTCAGGCCCCAGGCCTGGGCCTGCCGGTTCATCATGGCGACAAAGGTCTCGACCGTGCCGCCCACGCCCTCGGCCAGCGCCACCGACGCGTCGTTGCCGGATTGCACGATCATGCCCTTCAGCAATTCATCCACTGTGGGCGTCATCTTCGGGTCGATGAACATCAGCGAGCCCCCGCCCTTGCGCTCGGCCCACGCCCGCTCCGACACGGGCAGCCGCTGGTCCAGCGCCAGTTTCTTGTCGCGCAGGGCAGCGAAGACGACATAGGCCGTCATCAGTTTGGTCAGCGACGCGGGCTCGGCGGGTGCGTCGGCCTCGCGCTCGGCCAACACCTGGTTGGCGGTCATGTCGACCAGCAGGTAGCCGCGCGCAGCGATCTCGGGCGGCGGCAGGGCCTGCGCCGCCGCATTGAAACTGACCACTGCGCTCAGCGCGGCGGCACACAAGGACACCAGGAAACGATTCATCAAGATTCAGCGATCACGGAAGGGAAAAGGGGATGCGTCAACGGCGCCAGGCGCCGACGACGATGGACTTGAGCAACGACAGTTGCCCATGGAAGAAGTGCCCGACGCCAGGCACCACCACCACCGGCAGGTGCTGTGGGCGGGCCCAGTCCAGCGTGGCCTGCAGCGGCACCACATCGTCGGCTTCGCCGTGCACCACCAGCGTATCAGCGGGCACCGCCGCGACGTCGAAGTTGCGCGTTGCCGGGCCAATGAGTACCAGCCGCTCCACCGGTGCCCCGGCCGCCAGCCGGGCTGCTGCCTGCGAGGCGACATAGCCGCCGAAGGAGAAGCCTGCCAGGGCCAGCGGCCGGCCTGGCTCGCGCACGGCAGCAATCACCGCCAGCGCATCGTCAACCTCGCCGCGCCCTTCGTCCCAGGCGCCTTCGGAGGCGCCGACCCCGCGGAAGTTGAAGCGCACCGCGCGGTAACCGAGTTGCACGAAGGCCCGTGCCAGGGTCTGCGCCACCTTGTTGTCCATCGTCCCGCCATGCTGCGGGTGCGGGTGGCAGATCACCACCACGCCGTTCACGGGCGCGTCTGCCGGTGGGGCGTCCAATGCCGCCTCGATGGCACCTGCCGGGCCGGCCAGGCGCAGGCGCTGGGTATTGACATTCATGTGGGACGGCTCAGCGGCCCACGTCCGGGGCCAGCATCAGGCGCTCGACCGGTTGTCCGTTCTTCAGGTGCGACTCGACGATTTCGTCGATATCGTGCTCGTCGACATAGGTGTACCAGGTACCTTCCGGGTACACCACAGCCACCGGGCCGCCGGCACAGCGGTCCAGGCAGCCAGCCTTGTTGACGCGCACGCCCCCCGGCCCCATCAGGCCGGCTTCCTTCACCTTGGCCTTGCAGCGGGCAAAGCCGTCCTGTGCCGCGTGCTGGCTGCAACTGGCCTCGCCGTTGTCTCGCTGGTTCAGGCAGAAGAACACATGGTGGCGGTAATAGCTCATCGGGCGATTGTAGAAGGCACCCTGTGGTTTACCCGGGGTCAGGTTTCCCGGGCGGCCAAATGCATCGCCAACCAGCCCAGCGCCACCAGCGGCCAGACCCAGCCGACCCATTGCGCCAGGCCATGGAAGTGGATGAACCGGCCCTGCTCCCAGGCCTGCAGGCTCAGGGCGAAATACGGGTCAGAAGGCGCCTGCGCCACCAACATGACCCCGGCCGACATCACCGCGATGCCCAGTGCCGCCGTGAGCCGCGCCGGTGCAGCGAGCAGAAGGGCCGCCAGCGTCAGCGCCACCGCGCAGGCCGGCAGCAACACGGGCGTGACCCAGGCCATGGCGTGCGCCGGGCCGAAGTTCAGCGCAGCCGACAGGGTGGTACCTGCCCAGCCCAGCCCCATGGCCCCCGCGGCCATCACCGCCCGGCGCCAGCCCCGCCGGGTCACCGAGAAAGCCAGCAGGCAGGGGCCGAGCAGGCCCAACACCACGCCGGCGCCCTCGGCCAACGGCGAGACCTGGCCGATGGATGGTGGTGAATCGGCCAGCCAGTCCAGCAGGGCCTCCGCACCGCGCGTTTCCATGAGCAAATCCAGCAGGCTCTCCTGCACACGGCCCCAATTGGGGCCAAGGCCCAACGGTATGGGGGTCGGGAACAGCAAGCCCAAGGGCCAAATCAGCAGCAGCGCCAACGCGCCGCCGCTGTGGGGGGTGAACCACCGGTCGCGCGCCGCCTGCCAATGGTCGATCAGACCCAGGCGCTGCATCGCTGCGGCCGCAGTGGCGCCCGCCAGCGAGCCCAGGGCGTTCAAGCCCCAGTCCAGTTGGGAGGGGTAGCGCTGCGGCAAGAACTGCTGGGTCAACTCCATCAGGTAGGACAAGGCCGTGGGCCCGAGCACCGCCAGCCACCAGCAGGCTCGTGGCCGGTGGCCGCTGCGCACTCCGGCACCGTAGATCAGGGCGGCGACCGGCATGTAGCCCAGCAGGTTGGCGCCAATGTCGAAACGATAGCGCTGGGGCGGCAGCGGCAGCCACATCAACTCCCACAGCGACGCCCCTGCCGGCCAGCGCCAATCGGCAAAGGGATAGAGGCTTGCGTACACCACCATACCCACCGCCAGCAAAGCCAGCGGGAGCGCCGAGCTGCGGTGGCGGCGAGCGAGCATCAGGGTCGACATGGCGGCGGCGCGGCCAGCGGCAGCGCATTCAAAACGGCTTGACGACCACCAGCACGACAATGACGGCAAACAGCAGCACGGTCAACTCGTTGAACATGCGGTACCACCGCTCGCTGCGCCGGTTGGCGAGTTGCTCGAATCGGCGCATCAACACCAAGCAGGCATGGTGGTAGCCAATGGCCGCCACCACCAGCGCCAGCTTCGCGTGCAACCAACCGTTGCCTGGCCCCTGCCAGAGGCCGAAGCCCAGCCACAGCCACAACCCCAGTGCGAGTGCAGGCACCATCAGCACTGTGGAGAAGCGTTGCAGCCGCCGCGCCATCAGCAGCAGTCGCTCGCGTTCGGCATGGCTGTCGGCCGGCACTGAGGCCAGGTTGACAAAGAAGCGCGGCAGGTAGAACAGGCCAGCAAACCAACTTGCCACGAAGACGATGTGCAGGGCCTTGACCCAAAGGTACAGGGAGGACATTCGCCGATTATGCGGCGCACAAAAGAAAGAGCCCCGGCATCAAGCCGGGGCTGAAAAGCCTTGACGCTGTCATCACGCAAAGGCTCCTGCTCAGGGAGGAAAAGCAGGGAACAACACCCATCACGGGCATTGCTCACTGATGACTTTAACACCGCCTCACAGCTCTGTACCATAGAGGAAAACCACATTGTTCCGGCGGGTGACGCCCGGTGGGCAGGCCCCAGCCCGCACCACAGAAGGCATGATGTCGCACCGCCCTGCCTGCCCCTGGAAACCGCCCGCCATGCTGCCCACCTACCCTGCCAGCCGCCCGCGCCGCCTGCGCCGCGATGCCTTCAGTCGCGCCCTCGTGCGTGAAAACGCCCTCAGCGCCTCGGACCTGATCTACCCCGTCTTTGTGCTCGATGGACAGGGCCGCGTGGAGGACGTCGCCAGCATGCCTGGCGTGCAGCGCCTGAGCCTGGACGGCCTCTGCGCCAAGGCCGAGGCCTGCCTCACGCTGGGCGTGCCGGTCATGGCGCTGTTCCCGGTGATCGACCCTTCGCTGAAGACGCCCGACGGCATCGAAGCGACCCGGCCCGACGGCCTGGTGCCGAGGGTGGTGCGCGAGTTGAAGAAGCGCTTTCCAGAACTCGGACTGCTGACCGATGTGGCGCTGGACCCGTTCACCAGCCACGGCCAGGACGGCCTGCTCGACGCGACCGGCTACATCATCAACGACGAGACCGTGGCCATGCTGCGCCGGCAGGCGCTGGTGCAGGCCGAGGCCGGCGTGGACATCGTCGCCCCGAGCGACATGATGGACGGCCGCATCGGCGCGATCCGCCAGGCCCTTGAGGGCGCCGGGCACATCCACACCCGAATCATGGCCTACAGCGCCAAGTACGCGAGCGCCTTCTACGGCCCGTTCCGTGACGCGGTGGGTTCTGCCAAGAACCTCGGCAAGAGCGACAAGAAGACCTATCAGATGGACCCCGGCAACAGCGACGAGGCCCTGCGCGAGGTGGCGCTGGACATCGCCGAAGGCGCCGACATGGTGATGGTCAAGCCCGGCCTGCCCTACCTGGACATCGTTCGCCGCGTGAAGGACGAGTTCCACATGCCGACGTTCGCCTACCAGGTCAGCGGCGAATACTCGATGATCAAGGCGGCGGCGGCCAACGGCTGGCTGGACCACGACGCGGTCATGATGGAGGCCTTGCTGGCCTTCAAGCGGGCCGGCGCCGACGGCGTGCTGAGCTACTTCGCGCTCGACGCCGCGCGGCTGTTGAAGCCCTGACCCGGATGCGCTTCTTCCACATCCTCGCCGACCGCTTCGAAGAACTTGCCGAGTTGCCGGCGAACCTGCCAGCCACAGGCTTTCTCTGGATCGGCAGCGGGCGGCGCGAGTTCGAGGTGCGGCGCGAGGAGATGCAGGGCTTCCTGCAGCGTGGTGCCGGCGGCGCCATCGTCGACCTGCATGTCAGCGATCTGCTGAACAACCAATTGCCGTCGCACTTCGAGGACACCTCCTGGTACGACATGCTGGTCTTCCGCCGGCTCGCCACCACGCAGGCAGGCAAGGCCTTGTTCGTCGACGAGAACCACGGCACCCTCGCCTCGGCGCGCCGCGCGCTGGAATCCATCGACACCAGCCCGGTGGGCTTCGCAGTCTTTGACCGTGTGCTGATCACCGTGCACCCTGCCGACTGCCAGGTGCGCGAGTTCTTCGCCCAGCGGCTGACGCAGCACAGCCACGAATCCGACCTGCGCGGCACGGCGCGCCTACCGGCGAACCCGGCCGACCTGATGCTGCGCATGGTCAACCACATGGTCGACAGCTACCTCGACCTGCGCCGCCTGCTGACCCGCCAGCTCTCCACGCTGCAGGCCGAACTGCTGAACCCGAAGAGCCGTTTCGACGACTGGCAAGTGCTGCTGGCCAGCCGCGACGCACTGCACATGCTGGAGGACACCTGCGAGGACCAGCGCAGCGCCATCCAGGAGTGGATCGACGCGCTCGACGAGTGGCCGCCCGAGTCCGACCCCATGGCGCAGCGCGAACGCGAGTTGCTTCGTGTGCGCTCGCGCGACGTGCTGGAGCACATCGAGCGTGTGCTGGCCCATGTGAGGCGGCTTCAGCAGTCGGCTGAAGCCGCGGTGCAAATGCATTTCTCGGCGCTGGGCCACCGCACCAACGACATCATGCGCACGCTCACCGTGCTGACCGCGATCTTCATGCCACTCAACCTGGTGACAGGCATCTTCGGGATGAACTTCGATTTCATTCCGCTGATCCATGCCAGCACCGGCTTCTGGGTCACGATGGGCATCATGGCTGCCATCGCCGTTGGCCTGGGCTCCTATTTCTGGCGCAAGCGCTACCTCGGAACCCACGTTCGCCCGTAGAGCGGGCGCCCGACGTCATCGCCGCAGGCGGTAGGGATCCTTGAAGCCCAGGCCAAGCAGGATCTTGGTCTCGCGGGCCTCCATCACCTCGGCTTCTTCGTCGCTGTGCTCGTGGTCCCAGCCCTGCGCGTGCAGGGTGCCGTGCACCAGCAGATGGGCATAGTGGTCGGCCACCGGGCGGCGCAACTCGCGGGCCTCGCGCGCGACCACCGGAGCACACAGGATCAGGTCGGCCGACACCACCGGCTCGGTGCTGTAGTCGAAGGTGAGCACATTCGTCGCATAGTCCTTGCCACGGTAGTCGCGGTTGAGCGCCTGGCCCTCCTCTTCGCCGACGATGCGCACAGTGATCTCGCCCGGAACCTCCAGCGCCGCACGCACCCAGCGAGCCACCTTGTGCCGGGGGAGTTGGTCCCGGTGCGCCGGGTCGGCAAACTGCAGCGAGAGTTGCAGCTCGGGTTTCATGCGCGTTGCCCCGCCACGCCGTTGCGGTCGTCCGTCTGCCGCTGCGCGTCGTAGGCCTCGACGATGCGGGCCACCAGCGGGTGGCGAACCACGTCGGCCGCAGTGAAGCGCGTGGTGGCGATGCCCTTGACCTTCTTCAGCACCTGGGCCGCGTCGATCAGGCCGCTGGGCATGCCGCGCGGCAGGTCGATCTGGCTCACATCGCCGTTCACCACCGCCTTGGAGCCAAAGCCGATGCGGGTCAGGAACATCTTCATCTGCTCGGGCGTGGTGTTCTGCGCCTCGTCAAGGATCACGAAGGAGTGGTTCAGCGTGCGCCCGCGCATGAAAGCCAGCGGGGCCACCTCCAGCGTGGCCTTCTCGAAGGCCTTGGTCACGCGGTCGAAGCCCATCAGATCGTAGAGCGCGTCGTACAGCGGGCGAAGGTAGGGGTCGACCTTCTGTGTCAGGTCGCCTGGCAGGAAGCCCAGGCGCTCACCGGCCTCCACCGCCGGCCGCGTCAGCACGATCCGCTGCACGCCGCTGCGTTCCAGCGCATCCACCGCACAGGCCACCGCCAGGAAGGTCTTGCCAGTGCCGGCCGGGCCGATGCCGAAGGTGATGTCGTGCGACAGGATCTGCCGCAGGTACTGCACCTGGTTGGGCGTGCGGCCGGTCAGATCTGCACGGCGCGTGTGCAGCACGATGTCGCCATCCTGGGCCGAGGCCGTCGGCACCGGCGTGCTGCCGCGGCGCAGGTCGTCCAACGCCAGTTGCAGGGTCTCGGCATGGATGGGCTTCTTCGCCCGCTCGTACAGCGATTCCAGAAGCACCAGCACACGCTCCGCGTCGCGCTTGCTGCCGTCGATGCGGAAGGCCCCCTGGCGCCGGGTGATCGTGACCGGCAGCACCGCCTCGATCGCGCGCAGGTGTTCGTCGACCGCGCCACAGAGGTGGCCCAGGCGGCTGTTGTCGAGCGGCGAGAAGGTGTGGCGGAGGATCACGCGTGCGGGTGGTTGAGGCGAAGGCGGCGATTGTCCGGCAAACGATAATCCTCCGCCATGATCGGCCGCCTCTCGGGATTGCTCGCGGAAAAGTCCCCCCCGCTCGTGCTCATCGACGTCAACGGCGTCGGCTACGAAGCCGATGTACCGATGAGCACCTTCTACAACCTGCCCGCCCTGGGCGAGCGGGTCACGCTGCTGACGCACCTGATCGTGCGCGAGGACGCGCACCTGCTCTACGGCTTCCTGACCACGCAGGAGCGCAGCACCTTCCGCGAGCTGATCAAGATCTCCGGGGTCGGCCCGCGCACCGCGCTGGCCATCCTCTCCGGGCTGTCGGTCCCCGAACTGGCTGCAGCCATCTCGCGGCAGGAAAGCGGCCGGCTGCAGAAGGTGCCGGGCATTGGAAAGAAGACAGCCGAGCGCCTGCTGCTGGAGCTGAAGGGCAAGCTGGGCGCGGACCTCGGCTTGCCATCCGCCCAGGTGGCCAGCGAGGCCCAGGTGGACATCGTGCAGGCGCTGATGGCGCTGGGCTACAACGAGAAGGACGCCGCCGCCGCGCTGAAGAAACTGCCGGCGGACGTGGGCGTGAGCGAAGGCATCAAGCTGGCGCTGAAGTCGCTGGGCTGAAGCCTCAGTGACCCATGGCGGGCGCACCCAGCGCGCGCACGGGCGCCTTGATCTCCAGCGATTCCTTCTTGCCGTCCTTGCCCTCGACCACCAGGGTCAGCGGCACGGTGTCGCCAGCCTTCAGTTCCTTCTTCAAGTCCATCAGCATCACGTGATAGCCGCCCGGCTTCAGCTCGACGTTCTTGCCGGCCGGCAGATCGAGCGACGGGATGGCGCCCATCTTCATCACGCTGCCGTCCATCTTCATCTCGTGGACCTCCACCACACCGGCCACCGGCGAGGCAGCCGAAAGCAGCCTGCCGCCTTGGGTGGAGGTGATCTGCATGAAGGCGCCGGTGGCCTTCTGCTGCGCCACGGTGCCTCGCACCCAGGGGTCCTTCACCACGGTTTGCGACCAGGCTGGTGTCGAGGCAGCGACGCACAAGGTGGCCATCGCCAACCAACGGGGAGTGAACATGTTTCTTGCCTTCCAGATGCAGGCCAAAGGTAGAAGGACGCATGCGGGGGCCTGACCTGGCCCGCACGGCCTGTGAATGAGAGTGTGCCGGACGGCGACCGGCTCAGGCCTGCGCCAAGGCGAGGCGAAGCAGGCCGTTGCTGCGCGTCATGCCGACCGGCCAATCGGCTTCGCGCAGGTGTGCAAGGCTGTAGCTTGCGCCCTGCCGCCGGCGGCCGTCGACGATCCGGGCACGCTTCAGGTTGGCGAAGATCCGCGACACGGTCTCCGGCGCGGTGTCGATGATGGCCGCCATGTCACGAATGGTCGGCAACGCGCAATGGGCACCGTGCCCGCCGGGCGCCGCCCCTTCCGGTGTCAGAAGCACGAGGAGGTGCTTCAGGCGGTCCTGCGCCGAGCCCGAGCGCAGCGCGATCAGGTCGCTGCTGCGGCGCTGCCATTGCATCAGGCCTGCCACCAGGGCCAGGCGCCGCTCATCGTCGGTTGGCAGCAAGCGTGGGCGCAACTCGCAAGGCACGATGGCGCGCGCCGTGTAGCCGTACCGGTGCGAAGCGAGCACCTCCAATCCAACCAGGTCCCCCGACAGGACAATCTGACTGAACTGCGCTGCGCCGCGGTCGACGCGATCCAGCCGCAGTGCGCCCGCCTCCAACATCCAGACCGAACCGGTAGCGCCGGATTCGAAGAGTGCCTCGCCCGAATCGAGCGAAAGGAGCCCGCCAGGTGGCAGGATCGATTTCAGTGAGTTCATGTGACGCTCCTGGGTGAGATCAGAAGGCGTGGGTCCAACCCACGGCCAGGCTGTATGGCGGCACGAGTTGGATGCCGTTGACCTTCTGGTAGACCGGCACCTGCACGAAGCCATACAGCGTGTCGTCATGCCCGAGGGCCACGCTGGCACCGGGCGACAGGCTCAGCGTGGTGGAGCCGCTCAGCTCGGGTTCAGCCTCGGCGCCGCTGTCTCGCTGGCGTTGGCTGAAGTTGGCCTGCAGCAGCAGGCTCCAGGTGGGCGACGTGGCGTGCGCCCAGCCGGCCGACAGTTCCAGACGCCTGCCCGGTTTGAAGTCGTCCTTGGCACCGGTGGCCTGGGTCCAGGTGAGTTGCAGGTTCAGCGCGTCGGCCAAGCCCAGCACGGTGCGCGCCGAAGCGCCGATGACCAGGTCGGTGGTGCCGGTTCCGGGCTGCAGCGTGCGCTCGGCCACGCTGCCGTCGCCATTGGCCACCGTGCGGCTGCCGGTGGGCAACTTCAGGCCGCCGGTGAGAGCCCAGCTGAAGTCTTGCGTCGATGAAGGGGCCTGCCACCGCACCAGGGCCTGCACATCGCCGACACGGGTGGTGCGCCATTGCTCGTGCGCGCCGATCTCGCCGGTCTCTTCGTCGAGCAGGTCGTGCGCATGGTCGCGGCTCAGGACCGGCACGCGCAGCGCCACTGACCACTGCTTGTCGATGGCGTAGTCCAGCGTCGTCACCAGGTTCAGGTTCCGGGTATGTCGCTCGATCGCCTCTTCACCCTCGGGCAGGTCAGCCGGGGAAATGTGCTTCGTGCCTGCGCGCAACTGATCCTGCGTGACGGATTCCAGGCGCAGATCGACGCTCCAGCCGGCGTGCTCCCAGGTGCCGAGCGCGAAGCGGTCATTGAGAAGATTGCACGACGCGGCGCCGCACGAGGCCTGCGCGGCTGGCCCCGCCAAGCACAGTGCCAACGGCAAGAGGCCACGCACGGCGATGCGGGCGGAGGTGGCGAGAGGATGGTGTTTCATTCGGGCTCCAGGGCCAAGAGGTGGTTGAAGTGGTGGATGGAAGGGTGGAGGGTCAATGCGCGTGCTTGGCCGTGCTGGCGGCGGCGCGCGGCTGCTGCACCCAAACGGTGACCTCCTTGTCACCGGCACGCTCGAAGCGCAGGGTGACGGGGAAGTGGTCGCCGTTCTTCAGAGGCGCTTTCAGGTTGAGCAGCATCAGGTGCCACTGGCCGCCATGCATCAGCTTCTGCGCGCTGCGTGGCGGCATGGGCACGGCGTCGACGGCGCGCATGCGCGCCACCTGCCCGGCATCTGTCCGCATGTGGTGGATCTCCACCGACGCAGCGGCCGGCGTGCGCGCCCCCAGCAGGCGGTCAGCCTGATCGCCCGTGTTCTTCAGCGTGCGCAGGTACATCGCCCCATTCGGGCTGCCCGGAATCGATGGCAGTGCGTACGGGTGGTCGATGACAACGTCACCGACACGAAAGTCGTGCGCCGACGAACTGGCAGCCGCAACGGACATGATGACGCGAAGGACCCATTGCGTTGCGAGGCTTCTGTCTGGTGGCAATCGGCGCGGCGCAGCCTGTCGACGGCCCTTTGGAATCGGGTCCGCCAGGCCAGCACGGGCGGGCAATTGGTACATGGAGGTTTCCTGAGGTCATGCGCAGAACCACGGCATGAGTCGTGGTGTGGCATGCCGGGCCGCACATTGCGACCCCGGCGTGAAAGGCATCACCCGCCCTGGCGGGCTGCGATGCCGCTCACCCGCACTGGGCGGGGCTCAGGAGTTCAGTGGTGGGGCCCGCGGCTGGGCTGCGGCCCACGCAAACAGCGGGCGAGGTGCCCGCAGAAACAGCACCGGTACCGCATC
>Ga0075163_10012231_pt1 | contig 11178 bp, 6 predicted proteins | sample JI1023141ADNA_FD_71478 | JGI IMG/M metagenome (GOLD analysis project Ga0075163, IMG submission 71478) | Wastewater effluent complex algal communities from Wisconsin, to seasonally profile nutrient transformation and Carbon sequestration -... | ecosystem: Engineered > WWTP > Effluent > Algae...
GCTTCGTAAATCGGATACCGCGAATAGCCTTCCTTCAGCATAATATTTACAGCCTCTGCAATAGAAGTATCGGCTTTTATCATACTCATCTTTACCCGAGGTATCATTACCTGCCGCGCCACGCGGTTATCAAAATCAAATACATTTTGGATTAACTCCCGCTCTGAAGTTTCAATGGCTCCGCCTTCCTCACTTTCGGCTATAATCAGTTTTAATTCTTCTTCGGAGTGAATTTCCATTTCACTCATGGGCTTTATACCGAACATTTTTAAAATAAGATTGGCAAAGCCATTCAGCAACCAGATAAACGGCCTGAATACAAAATAGAAAACCCGCAACGGTATTGACACGCGTAAGGTAGTGCTGGCCGGATAGCGGATAGCTATTGACTTGGGCGCCAACTCGCCAAACACAATGTGCATTACCGTTAGAATGAAGAAGGCCACAGGCAAGGCCACACTATGGGCAGCCGCTTCGCTCAGATTTACACCCATGCCATGCATGGCACTTAGTACCAATTGCGAAACCACATCTTCGCCCACCCAACCTAAACCAAGACTGGCCAGCGTAATACCCAACTGGGTAGCGGCTAAAAAACCATCCAGGTTATTAACGATTATCTTGGCAGCTTCTTTAGAAAGTGTCCCCTTTTCAAGTGCGATTTGAGATGACCGGACTTTTACAATGGCAAATTCTGCTGCAACAAAGAATCCATTCAGAAAAACGAGGAACAGCGTAATAAAAATCTCGAGCGTCATGGCTTAGCAAACCGCAAATTTAACAAGAAACCCCATTCTGCACGAACCTAATTTTTTGGATGTACCATTTTTCCCGATAAAGAAAAGATTTTATCTTTCGGAACCCCTAAACCCCAGCGTAATGCTTTCGTACTTCTTTGAAGGTCTAACCTTCCGGTTTATAGACCTTCTGCTCGGATTCGCTATTCTGATAAAAGGTGCCGATTTTCTGGTTAATGGCTCTTCTTCAATCGCCAAAAAAAATGGTATTTCTAACCTGGCCATTGGCCTTACCGTGGTGGCATTTGGTACCTCTATGCCCGAGTTAATTGTGAGCTTACTCTCCTCGTTAAATGGCAAGAATGACGCTTCGTTTGGTAATGCAATAGGTAGTAACAACTTTAACTTGCTGTTTATTCTGGGTATTTCCGGATTGATTTGCCCTCTTATTGTTCAACGAAATACGGTTAAGTACGAAGTTCCCTTATCGCTACTGGCAGCTGGAATTTTGTTTTTGTTAGTTAATGATAATCTGATCTGGGGTGGAGAAAACGATGTATTGAGTCGTTTCGATAGCGTAATCCTGTTACTCTTTTTCGGAGGATTCTTATTTTACATCTATCGCACTATGAAAACCAGCTCAGACTTTAGCGAAGGTGGTGAAATTAAAATTTACAAAACCGGCCTTGCTGTTGGTATGGTGATTTTAGGATTGGGTTTCTTGATTGGCGGTGGAACAACAGTGGTGAACAGCGCCACTTCAATTGCCCAACATTATGGACTTAGTGAAAAATTAATCGGTCTTACCATTCTGGCTATGGGTACATCGTTACCCGAACTGGCCACATCGGCTGTAGCTGCTTATAGAAAAAATACTGACATTGCTATTGGCAATGTTATAGGCTCCAACATCTTCAACATTTTCTTTATTCTGGGCGTAACGGGTGTAATCAGTCCGATGAAGTATAGTTCTGTCATGAATTTCGATATATATGTGTTGATGGCCTCCACTGTTGTGCTGATGATTTTTATGTTTACGCTTAATCAGCGGAAGCTGGACAGATGGGAAGCCTTCATGCTACTGGCCGGATACATTACATATACCGTTTACCTGATTGGGATGGAGTAGCACTTGAAATAATGAAGCGCAAAAAAACAAACGCGCCCGCTGAGAATCTCAGCGGGCGCGTGGCATTTATACGATACTATCTTATTAAATCTTTTTCTCCAATTCAGTAATCTTAGCCTGAGCTTGCTGATTACCTAATGAAAGTGCTTTCTTGTAAAGTTCAACGGCTTCTTTCAAAGTTTCTTTCTTCTTTTTAGGAGCCAGTTTAGTACGGTTAGCAGCTTCTTCAACAGCTTGTGCGCGGGCAAAATAAGAATCGGCTTCGCTTACCTTGCTCGAAATCATCAACTCCTGAATGCGGGCTTCAATCAACGCAAGTTCTTGTTGCTTGGCCAGAATCTGAGATTCCTTATCGGCCAATTCAGCTTCTTGTAAACCTACTGTGGTAATCAGATTTTGGTTTTCGTTTTTAAGAGTTTCTACGTGTTCGTTCAAGGAGGCAATCTCCTTATTACGTTCTTCCAGATCAGCCTTCAGCTTTTTAATAGTCGCGTTAAGCGCATTGCTGTTGCCTTTGGATTTTTTAAGGGACTTTTCAAGGTCTTCAATTTTGTTTTGCGTGTCCTTTACATAGTTGTTGATGTCTTTCATCCGCGATGTATAATCATCGTAGGTGGTACCTTCAACCATATTAAGTTTAAGCTTAGAGCGGTTGGCATCAATTGAATCCATCAATACAGTTACTTCCTGCAAAGTTTCTGCAAATTTCTGACTGGTTTGAAGTTCGGTCTTCAGGGAGTCAACCTGAGTTCTTAATTTTTCGGCTTCTTTGCCGCAGCTCATCATACCTGCAGCTATAGCCAGAACGAATACAAGTTTTTTTACCATAACGGTTGTTAGTTTAAGTTGTTCAAAATTAAAGGGTTTACATGGGTTAAGTCCCGAAGAACAATTTTTTTTTTCAAAGCCGTTTAAATCCTTCGACAACCCGTAAATTGCAGCGTTTTGAGAGCCAGAAAACTCTGTAAATGCCCAAATTGATTACCACGCGCACGCGTATTGCAGACCTGGGCAAACCTCGGATTATCGTAATTGGTGGGGGGTTTGGAGGGTTAGAAGTAATAAAAGGACTACAAGGCCTCAAGGCTCAGGTAGTACTGTTCGATAAGTATAACCATCACACATTCCAACCGCTTTTATATCAGGTAGCTACATCGGGTTTGGAAACAAATTCTATTGTGGCACCCTTCCGCAAGTTATTCGGCACTCAGCAAGACTTTTACTTTCGGTTGGGTGAGGTGAAGCGCATCCGACCCGAGGAAAACTATATTGAAACTTCTATTGGTGGAGTTAAGTACGATTATCTGGTAATTGCCACCGGGGCTGTTACCAATTTTTATGGCATGGATGAGGTGGCCAAAAACTCATCGTCCATGAAAAACATTGTTGATGCCACCAAGCTGCGCAACAAAATCATTCGCCAGTTAGAATATGCACTGCTTACGGAAGACGTTGAGGTGATGAACAGCCTGATGGATTTTGTAATTGTAGGTGGTGGCCCTACCGGTGTGGAGTTGGCCGGTGCCCTAACGGAATTGAAGAAAAACGTTTTCCCTAAAGATTATAAAGAATTAGACATGCGCCAGATGGACATCCATTTGGTAGAAGCCTCGCCCCGGTTATTAAATGGTATGAGTACGCAGGCTGGTGAAAAGGCGCATCTGTTCCTGAACGAAATGGGGGTGAAAGTTCATTTGAATGCGGCCGTTAAATCGTACGATGGCTATGAAGTTGTATTGAGCACAGGCGAGCGTTTAATTTCCCGTTCGCTTATCTGGGCTGCTGGTGTTAAGGGTAATCCTGTTGAAGGTATTGGCACCGAAGCCATCAGTCGCGGTAATCGTATTCTGGTTGATGAATACAATCGGGTAAAAGGCTACGAAAACATTTTTGCCATTGGGGATGTTGCCTTAATGGAAGGCGATGAAAAATTTCCGAAAGGCCACCCGATGATGGCGCCACCCGCACAACAACAAGGTAAATTGGTAGCAAAGAATATTTCAAGCCTGATTAATAAAAAGCCCATAAAAGCTTTCTCTTACTTTGATAAAGGTGCTATGGCAACTGTGGGCCGGCACAAAGCTGTGGTAGATATGCGTGGGGGCATTCGCTTTCAGGGTTTCTTTGCCTGGTATGTGTGGATGTTTGTACACCTGATGTCGATTGTGGGTTTCCGCAATAAAGTATTTACGTTTTTCAGTTGGATGTGGAATTACTTCTCGTACGATCGTAGCAACCGATTAATTATTGGCCGCAACGAAGAAAAAATAAACCAGGAAGAACTGACCAAACAAGCCAGTTAATGGATTTAAAAAATTCCAAACTGTCAAAAGCCTCCGCGGCCGGTGTATTAGTTGCTATGGGTATTATCTATGGCGACATTGGTACCTCTCCTATTTATACCCTTCGGTTTATTGTTAACGATCACATCATCACCAAAGATTTAATTTTTGGTGGACTCTCGTGTGTGTTCTGGACGCTTACCCTCATCACCACTTTTAAGTATGTGTACCTGGCGCTTAATGCCGATAACAAAGGCGAAGGTGGAATTTTTGCACTCTATGCATTGGTGCGCAGGTATAAAGCCAATTGGGTAATCTTTCCCGCTATTATTGGTTGTTGTACCCTTATTGCCGATGGTTTTATAACACCAGCCATTAGTGTTACCTCGGCCATTGAAGGTTTGCGCACCCTCAATCCTGAAATTTCGCAGCAGACTATTCTAACTATTGTAATTGCCATTTTACTCGCACTGTTTTTGTTTCAACAATTTGGAAGCAGCGTAGTGGGTAAAACTTTCGGGCCGGTAATGGTAGTCTGGTTTTTGTTTATTGGTTCTATCGGGCTTTATCACTTATCAGACAACTTTGAAGTATTAAAAGCACTTAACCCGGTTTATGCGTATCAATTACTTGTAAAATACCCCGGTGGCTTCTGGATTTTGGGTGCCGTGTTTTTGTGCACTACCGGAGCTGAAGCTATGTATTCCGATCTTGGCCATTGTGGCAAAGCCAACATTCGGTTGGGTTGGGGCTTTGTTAAAGTTTGTTTGTTGTTAAGCTACTTTGGACAAGGTGCCTGGTTGTTGGAACGCGAAGGAACTACGCTTGGCGAAACAATTCCTTTCTTTGAAATCATGCCGCAGTCTATTCTGTTTATTGGTGTGATACTGGCAACTTTCGCTACCATTATCGCCAGCCAGGCTTTAATCTCAGGCACATTTACATTGGTGAACGAAGCCATGAAGTTAAAACTTTGGCCTGCTACACGGGTTCGGTATCCAAGCCAATTAAAAGGACAGATTTACATTCCATCCATTAACTGGATATTAATGTGTGGTTGTATTGTAGTGGTGTTGTTCTTTAAAGAATCAAGCGCAATGGAAGGCGCATACGGTCTGGCCATTACGTTCGACATGCTGATGACTTCATCGTTATTGGTGTATTACTTTTCTACTGCCAAGAAATCAACTATCCGTACCTCCATCATGGCACTTGCCTTCTTCTCTATCGAGGGTGCTTTTCTGATTTCTAACTTGAGCAAGTTTTCGCATGGCGGATGGTTTTCATTTTCCATTGCGTTTCTTTTCTTTTTGATGATGTACATTTTGTTGCGCGCACGCATTCTGCGCGACAGGCACACGGAGTTTGTTGATCTGAAACATTATGTTCCGCTGATTCAGGATTTACAAGCCGATACCTCCGTACCCAAAGAAGCTACCAACTTAGTGTATATGGCAGTGGCCAACAGCAAGCGCTACATCGACTCGAATATTGTTTATTCTATATTCAAGAAACGACCCAAACGCGCGGATGCGTATTGGTTTGTGCATGTAGATACGGTGGATAGTCCGTACACAGCAAAATATTCGGTGGATACTATTATCCCTAAAAAATGTTTTTTCATTCGCATTAAACTCGGTTTTAAATCTGATCATCGGGTTAACCTCATCTTCAATAAAATTCTACACGACATGGCCGAGTCGGCCGAGATTGATTTGATTAGTCATTACGATTCGCTGCAGCGCCATAGCATGCCAGCCGATTTTAAATTTATCATTTTGCATTCACTAGCTTCGGTTGATAGCGAGATTTCCAACTTCGATAACCTTATCATTCAAGGTTACAGGTTTATTAAAGGCCACAGCCTCGCCACCGAGGAAATGTATGGACTTGAACTGGCCAATGTTGAAGTGGAGCGCGTACCTATTATGGTTGGGCCACCTGCAAAAATTCGCATCAAGCGCGAGAAAGAAGACAGCGAGCGCGAAAAGGAAATGCGCTATCACGGAGAGAATTAATTTTCTGATCCGTACCCCAAAAAGGTACTCGAAAGTCTGTCTCATCTCCCTAATCATTTTAAGATCGCACCTGCATTTACAGGCAATTGGCATTGCGGTAGCCAACACAAATACTTAACTTACCCTCCAACACTTTAAACCACTTTTGCTATGGGCTTATGGGACAGAATTAAGAATGAATTAATAGACATTATTGAATGGACAGACGACACCAACAATACTATGGTGTGGAAGTTTCCGCGCCATCAAAACGAAATAAAAACCGGTGCGCAATTAACCGTGCGCGAAAGCCAGGTAGCTGTGTTTGTGAACGAAGGTAAGATTGCCGATGTGTTCGAGCCTGGGCGCTACGAACTCTCTACGCAGAACATGCCTATACTTACCACTATAAAAGGTTGGAAGTATGGGTTCAACAGTCCGTTTAAAGTAGACGTGTTTTTTGTGAACACAAAAAACTTTACCGACAATAAATGGGGCACAAAAAATCCTATCATGTTGCGCGATGCCGAGTTTGGTCCCATCCGGTTACGCGCATTCGGAACGTACGCTATTAAAGTTATTGATGCCGCTAAGTTTATTCGAGAGATTACAGGAACACAAGCGCACTTTACAACCGAAGAAGTAACCGAGCAATTACGCAACCTGATTGTTACGCGATTTACAGATGCTATTGGCGAAAGTAAAATTCCAGCGCTGGATTTAGCAGCCAACTACGATGAACTTTCTACTTTCATTACCGGAAAAATAAATCCGGAATTTGGCGAGTACGGATTATCCGTTACTAAATTTTTGGTGGAGAATGTTTCTTTACCACCAGAAGTAGAAGCCGCTCTTGACAAGAGAAGCAGTATGGGTATTTTAGGAAGCTTAAATCAATATGCACAGTTTCAGGCGGCCAATGCAATTGAAGCTGCAGCTAAAAATCCCGGTGGTTCAAACCCCGGCCTGGAAATGGGTATGGGTATAACCATGGCGCAACAGATGGCGCAAATGATGAACCAGCAAAATCAGAATCAAAACCAAAATCAGAACAACAACAATTCCGGAGCACCACCAATACCTGGTCCCGTATCGTTCTTTGTGGCTGTAAATGGACAACAGCAAGGGCCATTCACTTTACCATCACTACAACAAATGGTGTCGGCTGGTACTTTTAATCGCGAAAGTTTAGTTTGGAAACAAGGCATGAGCAACTGGTTAAAAGCAGGTGAGGTGTCGGAGCTAAGCAGCTTGTTTGGCGGAACACCACCACCCATTCCGAAATAGATTTTAGGCTCTGGCCACTTGCTTATTATGAAAGTGGCCAGCGTTTCTTCCATCTACTAAATCTCAGCATCAAACTTTCAGTACCCCACCAGCATGTCCGACTTTACCGAGAAAACCAAAACCATCAATCTTGAATTGGCCTGCAAAGAGTGTGGGGCATTATTGAAATTTCAGCCGGGCACCAATCACTTAACGTGCGAATACTGCGGAACAAAAAATGAAATTGCCCAACCGCAGACCACACCATCGGAAGTTCGCGAAAACAGCCTCGAAGATTTTCTTGCACAAGAAGTTGAGCAGGACGAAAAAATTGAAGTGGTAACTGTAAAGTGCGATGGCTGCCACGGCATCAACACGTTCGATCCTAAAACAGTATCAGACAAATGTGCATTTTGTGGTTCGCCTCTTGTGCTTAAGAGTGCCAGCACTTCTAAAATGCATCGGCCAGAATATGTGTTGCCTTTTGGTCTTGATTTACAAAAAGCTATACAGGAATTTAAGAAATGGATAGGTGGGCTTTGGTTTGCGCCAGGCGATTTGGCTAAGTATGCTGATGCACCCCGAAGTATGAATGGTGTTTACATTCCGTATTGGACTTTTGATTGTTCAACCGATACAAATTACAGCGGACAGCGCGGTGAAGATTATCACGTAACCGAAAATTATACCACAACCGAAAACGGCCAAACCGTTACCCGGCAAAGGCAGGTAACCAAAACACGTTGGTACTCTGCATCGGGTAGTGTGAATAACACATTCGATGATTTATTAATTGAAGCGAGTGGTTCGCTCGATAAAAAAATTCTGCGCACACTTGAGCCCTGGGATTTAAAAAACTTAGTTGAGTATAACGATAAATATCTTAGCGGCTTTCGAACTGAAACTTTTGCATTAGAATTACGACCCGCTTATCAGGAAGCTAAAGCCCGGATGGAGCCCGAGATTGAATCCACCATCCGCAGAGATATTGGTGGCGACCGGCAATCGATTCAATCAGTAAGCACCACTTATCACAATCCAACTTTCAAGCATGTTCTCTTACCGGTTTGGGTAAGTGCCTATCGGTATAACAATAAAGTTTATCAGTTCATTATTAATGCGCGCACGGGCGAGGTGCAAGGGCAGCGGCCTTACAGCACAGCTAAAATTGTATTAGCGGTGTTGGGTGGTATTGCCTTGATTACTACACTTTACTTTTTGTTCAGCCAGAGCTGATAAGAGCTATATCTGCATTAAAAGGTTAGATCATTTCTTTCTCCTTGAAGTCTAATCTTTTGACCGGATTCGGACGGGTACGTCCGCATGTGGCCGGGCGTGAATCTATAAATCATCGAAATCATTGCAGAAAGTTACTTTATTAACTGGCACTGAATTAGAATACACAGGCGAAATACCTTTTTGCCTATGCTCCGGAATTATTTCAAAATCGCCATCCGCAGTCTTTTAAAAAACCGCGGGTACTCATTTGTAAACATCGGAGGACTTGCTGTAGGCCTCGCTTCATCCATTCTTATTTTTCTGTGGATTGCAGATGAATACTCATTCGATAAGTTTCAAACCAACTACAATAAGATATACCAGCTTTATCAAAGCTCAGAGTGGAACATGGGCCATATCGGTACCGGTCAGGCTATGCCCTATCCCATGAAAGAAGTTCTTCCGCCCAAGGCGAGCCAGGTAGAATACATCTGCATTACCAATTGGGGCGAAGGCAACATGTTGCAGGTAGGTGAAAACCGACTGAATAAATTCGGGCGATGTGTATCAGAAGAATTTCTGAAGATGTTCAGCTTTCCGTTAATCAAAGGCGATGAGAAGAGCGCACTCAGTGATCCATCTTCCATTATCATTACACAATCAACTGCTACAGCTTTTTTTGGAGATGAAGATCCAATCGGGAAAATAATACGCGTAGATAATGATCGTGATCAAAAAGTTACCGGAGTGATTGCCGATGTTCCAAAGAACTCAGCATTCCGGTTCGATTACTTGTTACCCTTTTCATTTTATGAAACCACCCAACCGTGGGTAAAACGAGCGATCAATAATTGGGATAACAATTCTTTCCAGATGTATGTGCAATTGCGCGATGGTGCAACCGAAGCAGAAACCAACGAAGCCATTAAAGACATCATTAAAGAGAATAACGCGAAAGCGCCAACAGCCAAATTGTTTTTACACCCTATGAGCAAGTGGCGGTTGCATGCCAATTTTGAAGAAGGGGTAAACACGGGCGGCCTGATTGATTATGTGCGATTGTTTACAGCCATCGCCATTTTTGTTTTGGTGATAGCTTGCATCAACTTTATGAATCTGGCCACCGCGCGTAGCGAGAGCCGTGCAAAAGAAGTGGGCATTCGCAAAAGCATAGGCTCCAAAAGAAAAGAACTGGTGCTTCAGTTTTTGGGCGAATCGGTTGCCATTACTACGCTTGCGTTTATTTTGGCCGTGGCCATTGTAGAACTACTCCTACCCGCTTATAACATTCTGGTAAACAAAAACATTTCGATAAACTATGCCAATGGCTGGATCTGGTTTGCGGCCATTACGCTGATTTTAATTATTGGATTATTTACCGGAAGTTATCCGGCATTTTATTTATCCAGTTTTAAACCGGCAGAAGTTTTAAAAGGAAAACTGAATGCAGCCAAAGGTGGAAGCACTCCGCGTAGAATTTTGGTAGTGCTACAATTCACCACCAGCATTGCGCTGATCATTGGTACCATAATCATTTACCAACAGATTACCCATGTAAAAAATCGCGACATGGGATACGATCGGGAGAACCTGATACAAGTATGGACCAACAGCGAACTGGAAACCAATTTTCAAACGATGCGCGAAGAATTAGTACGCACGGGGGCCGTGGTTTCGGTTTGTAAAAGCAATAGCCCGGTTACCACTATTTTTTCTACCAACGAAGTAAAGTGGCAAGGCATGCCGGGAGATACCCGCGTGGCATTTAGCACTATTGCTACCGAATATGATTATGCTGAGACGATGGGTGTTAAAATGATTATGGGCCGCGATTTCTCGCGCGATTTTCCCAGCGATTCAAGTGCTGTGGTGATTAATGAAGCAGCTTTGAAGATGATTGGATTTGAAAACCCGATTGGTGAAAAATTAGAATGGAATGATAGTCAGTATGAAATCATTGGCGTTATGCAAAACATGGTAATGGCCGATGCTGTTGCCGAAGTACAACCACTTTCTATGTTTATGATGCCATACTGGAGCAGCACCATTACTATCCGGTTAAGCAAAACAAATGATTTAACGGGGGCATTGGCTCGCGTAGAAGAAGTTTTCAAAAAACACAATCCAAATTATCCGTTCGAGTATCAGTTTACGGATGAACTTTTCAACAGGAAGTTTGCCAACCTGAATTTAATTACACGGGTGGCCGGAATTTTTGCAGGTCTTGCTATTGCTATTACTTGTTTAGGATTATTGGGACTTGCTGCATTTACTGCCGAACAACGTACCAAAGAAATGGGCATCCGGAAAGTGCTTGGCGCCAGTGTTTCGGGTCTGGTGCTTTTAATCGCAAAAGATTTTACCCGATTAGTTTTAATAGCCTTTGTGTTTGCAACGCCATTGGCCTGGTGGTATCTCAATGGTTTTTTACAACGTTACGACTATCGGATTGAAATGGGCTATTGGGTTTTTGGATTGGTTGGTGCATTTGCCTTACTACTTACTGTGCTTATTGTAAGTACGCAGGCATTAAGAGCTGCTATGGCAAA
>Ga0075163_10012233_pt1 | contig 11178 bp, 6 predicted proteins | sample JI1023141ADNA_FD_71478 | JGI IMG/M metagenome (GOLD analysis project Ga0075163, IMG submission 71478) | Wastewater effluent complex algal communities from Wisconsin, to seasonally profile nutrient transformation and Carbon sequestration -... | ecosystem: Engineered > WWTP > Effluent > Algae...
ATTCTAGACTAGTGTCTAAAGATTTTAATGTATAGAAAGTACGACCGTTTAAATCACTCTTTTGTAGCTGTAAACCTTTCTTTCCAACTAGTGCCATCATACGGTTTACTTCTAAAACTAACTTTTCCATACTAGATTGTAATTTAGCAGAATCATAAACCTCAAAGATTAATTTCCAAGCTGGAGTAGGTACAATAGGGCCATCAATAGCGCTTACAAATTCTCCGCCTAGAGGTGCAGCAAAATCATCAACAATATTTATATGATGTCTTTCTTGAGCTTCTTGAAGGTTTTTTGCTAATTGTTCATCAAAACTACCTATGCTTTCTAATAGATCTTTTACTAGTGAAGCAGGATCTTTAACTACAAAGCCTGTTACTATATTAGCGTCTGGAGAAACAAAGTCTAAAGCTCCAATTGGGCCAGGATCAGCAACCCAAGCAGCAATACCAGTACGAGTTTGATTAAAAGTTAATACAGCACGGTTTTGTGTTTTGCCTGAAATAGTTTTTTGTTCTGCAATAAAGTGTTTTAAGCTGGTTAAGCCTAATTTTTCATAGCCAGCTAATTGTTTTTCATTACCTGGTTTTAAGGTAGCAGGGATAATTTTTTCCAAGTCAGCAGCTAAAATTACTCCAACACCTTCTTGGTAAACTTGAGCAATACGAACATAAAAAGCACCACCAACAAAAGCTTTTTGGCCAGATTGGATGTTTTGAGCTAGATTGCGGAGTTGTTCTCTACTAGGGCTAACCACAAATAAATCATCAGTTAACCAAACATAAACAGTAGATTTATTATTAGCACCAGTAGTTTCTTCTAATGGATTATCAACAATAACTAATGATAGACCTTTAAAGATATCTCCTGGGTTACTAAGAAGAGTTCTTAAACCTATGGAATCTTTGGTTTTAGAGATAACCAATGGGCTATTAGGTTCACCATCTTTTTGCATTTCTGCTGAAATAACGATTTCATCACCTAAATAACGACCTAACTCTATTACTTTTTGGATCATTTGTTCATGGTGATCATTAGATTTATCATTAGTCCACCATTCTTGTAATGCAGGGTTTTTAGCTAGGTGTTGTTGTAAGATTGCATAAGATTCTGCTAGTGAGCTACTAAAATTAGGCAAAGCAGCATAAAAGACTGTTTGAGGAGATACAATGTCTAAAAGCTCAGTAGTATAGCGCACTCCAATTACAGGGACTTTATCAATTTCTTTACGTAGTGAGGAAAGAGCAGCAAGTAACTTAGAGTATTTATCTTTATCACGACTCCAAGAAATTTCATCTTTAATTGCTACATTTCCAAGGCTTGGATTGGTGGTAAGTTGTTCACCAGCTAGTAGGTTTTTTCCTTGGCCAGCATAATCAACTTGAACATTACCATCAATAACAGAAACACGAGAGCCTTTAATTCCACTATTAACAGAAAAAATAGTTCCTGTTACAGAAACTAAACAATCGCTAGTAGTAACAAAAAGCTTTTTAGAATCTTGTTTAGCTGCTTGAACAATGATATTGCCACGCTCTAAATGGATATTAATTCCTTTACCATTTTCTGTAAGATAAAACTCAGAGCGTTCTTTCATCTCAATTTGTGAGCCATCACTAAGTTTAACTACAGCACCAGCATTTTTAGCTGTACGGATTTTTTCTTCTTCTTTTAATTGTGTTCCAGCTTTAAGCATATTGCTGGTGTCATCAGAAACTTTATAAACTGCACCATCAACGATATTTACACTTGCATAAACACTATCACCAGTATGGGAAAGTCGTTGAATAATTGGCCAAGTAATTAAAGTTAAAGCTAAAATAGCAGCCGCAGCCATCAACCATTTAGTTACTACTGAACGAGAATTGTTAACCTGTGTTAATTGCCCTACTTTAACAGGATTACCGCTACGAGCTTCTTTTAAGGCTTTACGACAAGGTAAGCATTCACGAGTGTGATCTTCAAAAAGAATTGTACGAGCAGCAGGTAATTTTCCACTTAGGTAAGTAGGAATTAGGCTTTGAAAATCTGCACAAGTACGGATTTGATCTATTTCAGTTATAGGTGCTTGTTGGGAAGACTCTGATAGCTTTGCCCAAACTCTTTGAGCCGCAGCATCTACTATGGCAGAGTCTAACTTTTCATTTTGAATAGAATTAAGTGTTTGTTCTAATTTATTATCTGTAAGTTTTTTGTGTGTCATTATTTTAAATCCTCCAAAAACTGTCCAAGTTCTTTGCGTACCTTAGTGCGAGCACGATGCAAAATAACTGCTACCATAATTTGTGACATTCCTAGAAGCTTAGCAATTTCTTGATTGTCATAACCTTCTAGAAAACGAAGTACAAAAACTTCTGCTGCTTTTTCCCCTAGATTAGAAATAGCTTTGTGAATTTGACGTCTTAGCTCACGACCTTCTTGCTCACTTTGAGGATTAAGCATTGTATTACTAGGATGGTCTGTTAACTGTTCAATTGAAATAGACTTAGCCCGACTACGAGCACGTACTATATCTAAAGCTGCATTAATTGCTGAACGAATTAGGTAGCTTTTAGGGTTGGGAGAAAGATCTTTGTCTTCATGATTTCGCATAATGCGTAGAAAGACTGTTTGTAGCACATCTTCAGCATCTACTATATTGCCAGTAATGCGATAAGCAGAGCGAAAGACCTGATCATAATGTTCTTGAAAAAGACTCTCGATACTAGATCGAGGGTCCTCTAACGGTCTTAGGTATGTCACGGCTGCCAGCACAGTGCCCTCCTAAAGTGTTTTGTGATGTTTTCTATCTATAAAACGAAGCAAATAGAATTTTATTAACAAAGAAGTGGAAAATTTATAGCAGAAATTATTTTTTGTTATAAAAAATAGAAAGATACTAGTAGAAACACTAGCGTCTTAACAGCTTCTTAACAAAACGTTAATCAAACTTTTATGTCAGGTAAATAAATACTTTATGGTTAAGGTGTTACTCTTTTAATAACAATAATAACTGCCAATGATTAAATAAATATTTAATCTAATTGGTCAACTAAAATGCTCCTTAGTTTTTTGGAGGTTTAAGATGTCTAACTTAACTCACACTGACATTAAAACAAGATTTTTGATAGAGATTAGAAATAATGATAAAGGTTTTGTAGAGGATTATATTTCTGATACTTTAGCAAAAAGTACTAAGCACAAACTCATTGAATTAATAACTTACAAGCCTTTTCCTGTTGGTACAAAACTAAATATATATAGATTACAGGAAAGACTATTAGGTCAAGTTATACATGTAGAACCTTATATCCAAGATCTAAAGGTTTTAACAATAAAAATTTTTAGTACAGGAAATTAAGCTAAGCTGCTCTATAAAGACTCAGGAAATTAAATTAAAGTAAATCTATTAAGTCATCAGTTTCAGCAGGAATATGAGCAGGAGCAGTAAATTTTTTTACCATTCGTCTTGGAACAAAGGTTTGAATGTTTAACATGCCCTGTTCTTTTAATGGAGTGATTTTACTAAGTATCGATAATGGATCATTGTTAATTGTACTTAAAAACACCCATTTAGTTGCTCTAGTAATAGCAGAAAATAATATTTTTTGTACTTGCTGAGTGCTTAAGGTTTTAAAATGACCATTATTTATTAACTGAGGAATAATTATTGTGTCAAAGGTAAGTCCTTGGGAATTTTGAAAGCTTACTAATTTAGGAGAATCATTAGTAAAATCTGATTTATTTTGGCTACCATCATTACGAGAAGATGAGAGGATTTTTTTTATTTCCAGCCTAGGATCTTGGAGTGCATCAGCAAATTCATTAACTAGTTGATCATTAAAAAGAAGTACAGCAACACTTTCTCCTTTAATAAGACGATTACGCATTACTTCTATTATTTTATTTTTTTCATCTTGAGGATTTGCTGCATAGTAAAGAACAGGAGTTTCTTTTTCTCCTTCAGGTATTTTGGCTTCATAAAGGTAGGCTTTGCGAGTTTCATGATCATCAATTAACTGTGCTGCTAGGTTAATAATAAACGGCGAACAACGAAAAGCCCCATTTAAGTGTAAAGAGTAACGTTGTTTAAATTTAATTAAAAGTTCTGTGCTAGTTAAACCTGCTTCATTAAGTTTATGTTTATCATCTGCAACTATAGTAATATGTCTAGCAATAGTACTAATAATTTCTAAAGAAATACTGTCTAACTCTTGTCCATCGTCTACTAGTACAAAATCATAAATTGGTACAGTGATAGTGTTAGGACGTACTATGTTTAGCATAGATTGGAAAATATTATCAAAAAAAGAAGAACCATCAGCAAATTTTATTTTGCTTAAAATACCTCTACGAATTAAGTCAAATTGTGGGGTTTTATCCTCATTTTCTGGTAGTACAGTATTAACATGGTAGCGATAGAAATTTACACACCAAGAATTAAAAGGAGATAAAGCTATTTCAGGGATGTTTAATAAAGACAAAGAGGAGCGTAAATAGGCTTTAAGCACATTACTTTGTACAAAAATATGATAGCGGTTAGAAGGAATCTTTAAGCTATCAGAAAGATAGCGAGCACGATGTAGTAGTACTTGGGTTTTACCTGTACCAGCAACACCAAAAATTACTCGATTTTCTGTTGCGCTCATCTCTATTACCCTCAGTTGTGCAGGGGTAAGTTCAGATTTAGCGGCTAGTAATGTCTTCATTCAGAAACCTTTTGCATACCAGGAGTAATAATTGGTAATACCCCTTTTTCTACTACTAGTTCTCTGCGTTCTTTACGGCGTTTTTGTTCAATTTGTATTTGTTCTACTAAGTCAGTTTTTCCTGCTAGTCTTGCTCCAGCTAAAATCCAGCCTAATTCCCAATCATCTAGAGCAGAAACAGAACCAAAAGTTTCAAAAGCCTCTTTTAAGTATTTATCACGATCAGCGACTTTATGACAAGCATCTGCTACTTGTGCTGCTAATACTAGATAAGGGCCTTCATGTCTGATAGAGAAAGCTTTTTCTAGAGATTCAATGGCTTCTGAATAACGTTTGCGTTTCTTTTGAGCAAGGGCTAAGTTAAACCAAGGAGTACTCCAAGAAGGAGAGGCTGCGGCAGCTTCTCTATAGAATTTTTCTTCTCGATCATAATCTCCCATTTCACCAAAGTAAATTGCTAATTTATTCAAAATACTAGCATCTACACCATTTTTACCTTGTAAGGCTTTTTTTAAGTAATCTACAGCTTTTTCTCTTTGGCCAAGTTCTACATAATTTTCAGCAAGTTCAACTAATTTATCTGGTACACGATAAGCAGGATATTTTTTATTACGTAGGTCTTCTTCTATTTCATCAATTTTAAGTCGTCTACTTTGAGGATTTACCACATTAGTAAGAGGATTTTCTATTGTTGCAATAAAGGGTTCTTCTATTTCATCAGCATCAGCAAGGCGCATTTTTAGGTCTAATACTTGGTTTTCATCATAGCGGTATTCTAAACAAAGTTTATCGCCTTTTCTTACTGGGCCAGATATTCGCCAAATTTGGCTAAAGAGTTTTCTTTCTTCATCCCCTCCAACAATTTCTACACGTAGATCTACAGAATGATTAGTAGTTTCTGGTACAGCTAAAGAAAAGCATTTAGCATAAGCACCATCATCTGGATAAGGGAGGTCGCCGCCCTTAGGTATTAATTCTACCAAGCCAGATTCAGCACGAATAGAGATAGCATCATGACAAACAGGCTGTACCATTCCTTTACCATAGAGGGCTAAGACTAATGCATGGTAGGCTGCTCCACGAGCAATTGCTGTTTGTACTAAATTACGGTCAGAGTAAGTCATTAACTTTGCTTTTGGAAAATATTTTCCTACAGCCTCTACTACTTGAGGGATAAGACTACTTCCTCCTACTAGTAAACAATAGTCTATTTGTTTACTAGTAAGCCCACTTCTATCAAGTGCGTCTTGGAGTGGGGCAAAAATCGAGCAAGTCATACGATATTCTGTTTCACGAGCAAAAACTAAATCTGGGTCTAGAAAAGGTTTAAGAATATCTTCAAACTGTACAGCAGTAAGTTTAGGGGACTGTAAGTTAAGCACTCGATTTTTTAGTTTATAAGAAAAAGTTCCTGGTTGTTGTTTAAAGACTTGAGCTTTATTTGCAGATTCATATTTACCAAATTTTTGTAATTGTAGGATTTCTCCACATAAACCAACTTTTAATGCTTCAGCAATTCCTAATAATGCAGGTTCAAGAAATTTTTTCTTATCTTCAAAGGTTAAATCAAAACCTGAAAGCTCATTTTCTTTTATTAATTGAGGGATTAGCACATCATAAACAATTGCAGCATCAATATCACCTCCACCTAGCCTATGATAGCGAGAAACTGCTAGTGGAGAAGTCTTTAACCTACGGCTACGATTAGGCATTTGTAAGCGGAAAATTGCTACATCGCATGTTCCACCACCAAAGTCAAAAACTATTAAGCTTTTTGGTTCAGTAGATTCTTTAATAAAAGTTTCTCGGTAGGTAATTAAATAATCAAGAAAAGCTGCAATAGGTTCATCTAACAGATCCCCGCCGGTTAAATGTAAGTCAGCTAAATCGGCTGCTTTTAAGGTGTCATGGCGTTGTGCTGCTTGGAATGAAGCAGGGACAGTTACTACTACACGACTGGCAAGCATATCATTTTTACTTAAAGCGGAATTATGTAAAAATTCTAACAGATGTCCGCCTATTTCAGCCGCAGAACGAAACCCTTCTGGGGCCATATGGTAAGTTCTCATAATTCCAATGTCATTTTTACATTCATAAAAAAGATTTTGGTTTGGCTTTAGATTTAATTCTGATGCTTTAGTACGTAGTCGTTTAGCTCCTTCTCCTATGATAACTTGTCCTTCATGAAGGGCAAGTATTGAAGGGACAAGCACATGAGAATATTCTCCATCAGGAGTTTGTTGAGCAACTTCTAAGCATTGGACATTTATTGGGCTATGCTCATTATTTTCCCAAACTATTTCCGCTACAGCAGAATTAGTTGTTCCTAAATCTATACCTAAGACACGAATAGCTTTTGAGTGTTTTTTTATTGAGCTATTTTCTGGGATCAACAAGGCTAATTGATTCATAAAATGATTACCTACGAGAGCTTTTTGTTTATTAGTAATTATGAAATTCCTATTTTAGCACTTCGTTTGAGAAAACATATTTGATTTTTCTAAATAATATCCTAATAAAAATATGAAACTTAATACAAAAACATAATTTGCTAAATTTTGAAATAAAATTACCAAACTTTGTATTAAAACTTTGAGCGATTACGTCTTTATATTTAGCTTAGAGTTTTATGTTAGTTGCTATTGAAATATAAGTAAGTAAAATAATTTATTGTATAAGAGTATTAAGTGAATTATATTACTTGTAGTATTTTGTTTGTAAATAAATACCAAGAAAAACTATGAAAGCAAAAGAATCCATAATAGATTACTTAAGATCTATGGAAAAGTTGGTAAAAACCATACAAGAACTTTCCATAGCTGATAGCTTAGAACAAATAATGGCTATTGTGAAAACCTTTGCTCGAGAGTTGATTTTAGCAGATGGAGTAAGTTTTATTTTACGAGAAGGAGATAATTGCTTTTATGCTGATGAAAGCGCTATCAGCCCTTTATGGAAAGGACTAAGATTTCCTATAAATAATTGTATTGCTGGTTGGAGTATGACTAATCATACTTCAGTTATTATTGAAGATGTTTATAATGATAAGCGAGTTCCAAACGCCTTTTATAAAGCTACTTTTGTCAAAAGCTTACTAATAGTGCCAATTAAAACCACTAATCCAGTAGGAGCAATAGAATGTTACTGGGGTAATTACTATAAACCTAGCCTAGAGCAAATAAAGTTAACACAAGCCTTAGCTGATATTACTGCAATAACAATGGAAAATATCCATGTTTATACTATCTTAGAAACACATGTTCAAAAACGTACAAAAGAGCTAGAAGATGCTAATCATGAGCTAGAGCTAGCAAATAAAAATTTAGCTACTGCAAATCAAGATTTAGAAACCTTTTCTTACACCCTATCACATGATTTAAAAGAACCTTTAAATATAATAAATGGCTTTAGTAGAATTGTATTAGAAAAATATACTGATAATTTAGATGATAAAGCAAAAGATTACCTTAATAGAGTTTGTAATTCTTCAGAAAGAATGAACCTACAAATAGAAGCTGTTTTAGATTTACATAAGCTTTCAGAACAAGCTATTAAGCAAGAAACAGTTAATTTAAGTGAATTAAGTAAAGAAATAATTTGTATGATGAAAGAAAATGAACCTACTCGCCAGGTAAAAATATTTATTGAAGAAGGGTTAATCGTCAAAGGTGATAGGGCATTGCTATATTTAGTAATGCAAAATTTATTATCTAATGCTTGGAAATACTCTAGTAAGTGTGTTGAAGCTCAAATCGAAGTAGGTATTGATGTTCAAACAGATAAAGTTTTTTATGTGCGGGATAATGGGGTTGGATTTGATATTTCAAAAGCAAAAACATTGTTTTCTCCTTTTCAAAGAATGCATTCTCAAAAAGATTTTCCAGGAACAGGTCTAGGACTAGCTTCTGTACAACGTATTATTAATAGACATGGGGGTAGGATCTGGATTGATTCAGCAGTAGATAAAGGCGTTACTGTTTATTTTTCTTTGCCAAAATAAATACTACAGAATAACAAAACTTTTTAGTAAATTATGTTACAAAGTATTAAAGCCAATGTTTAAACAAACTAGCTAGTGCTTGTGTTGAAATAGGCTTTATTAAAAACCCATCCATACCAAATTTATTACATTTTTCTTTTTCTTCAAAAGAAACACTAGAGGTTAAACCAATAATTGGTAAATGATAAGGCGGAATAGAGCTATTTAATAGCCCTATTTTTTGAGCACGTATTTCTAATGCTAGTGCAAAACCTGTAGTATCAGGTAAGTTATAGTCTATTAAAACTAGATGGTAATGCTTGGTTTGAAGTGCTTCTAAAGCTTCTTGTCCACTACTTACTATATCAAAAGAATAATTAAAATACTTAAGCTGTTTTTTGATTATTAACTGATTTACTTCATCATCTTCTACTACCAAAATAGTTTTATTGGAATTTTCTTTGGATATAGCGTTATATAGTAAGTTTTCTTTATTAATACGGGGATTGTTTATTTTTAATGATAATTTTGCTAAATGGTCAAATAACTTGGAAGGTGGTAAGGGTTTAGTTAAATAAGAGATTTTTTCTACTATAGTGGATTTTTGAAAATAAGTTTGTTCCCAAAAAGGGATTAGTAAAGTGAAACTAGATGAAATACCAGTATTGCTTTTTATTTGTTCTATTAATGTAGTATTTTCGTTGTTTAATGTATCAATATCCCAAACAATTATTGAGGCATTATTATGATTAGTAGAGTTATGCAACAAGCTTTCAATAGGCTTATTTATAAGATCTAGCCCTTGACAAATAATTCCCCAAGCTCTTAGCTGTTCTATTAAAATTGTGCGAAATATAGATTCTTTTCCTAGTATTGTTACTGGTAAATTATTTAAATTTGTATTTTGATTGATAGGGATTTTATTTATTTCTGATATTTTAGTAAACCGAATAGTAAACCAAAATGTTGCCCCTTGACCAAGCTCACTTTCTAAACCTATTTCACCGCCCATTAATTCCACTAGTTTTTTGCATATAGATAAGCCCAAGCCTGTACCACCAAACTTACGAGTTATAGAAGCATCTTCTTGGATATAAGGTTGAAAGAGTAATGATATATTATGTTGTGCAATACCTTTACCTGTATCACTAACAATAAATTTTAGTAATACTTGAGTTTCACTTTCTTCTACTAAACTAGCAGAAATTGTAATAGTTCCCTGAGTTGTAAATTTAACTGCATTACTTAGTAAGTTAGTTAATATTTGATATAACCTTATAGGATCGCCTTTTACCAAAGAAGGTAGATTAGGGTTTATAAAACAAGCTAACTCTAAAAACTTGTTCTTAAAAGTAGCCGCAAATAGTCCAATTAACTGTTCTATGATTTGTATAGGGTTAAATTCAACTTCTTCAAGCTTTAGTTTATTAGATTCTATTTTTGATAAATCTAGTAAATCATTGATAATGGTTAGTACACTTTGGCTAGAGTTAATTATTGACTCTGAATAACTTTGTTGTTCCTCATCAAGTTCTGTATCTAGTAATAGATCTGCTAGACCGATAATTCCACTAATTGGGTTACGAATTTCATGGCTAATTATTGCCAAGAAATTTGATTTAGCTTGGTTAGCTTTTTCAGCTATTTCTCTAGAACGTTCTATTTCTTTGTTTTTCTTAAATAGTTCTGCAAAGACTGCTACTTTTGCTGATAAAATTTCTGAATCAACAGGCTTAAAAATATAATCAACTGCCCCAGATTTATAGCCTTGTAGTATTGTTTTAGAGAGTTTGGCATTAGCAGTAACAAAAATAATCGGAACTGTAGCAGTATGATGATTTTGCTTAACTTCTTTTGCTACCTCAAGCCCTGATAAACCGGGCATTTGTACATCCATTATTACTAAGGCAAATTCCATTGCAGACAACAGCCTTAATGCTTCTTGTCCAGATAAAGCCTTAACTAATCTATACTCAGGATTAGTTAATATAGCTTCTAGTAAAATTAAATTATCCTCATTGTCATCTACGATCAGGATATTAATTAAATAGTCTATTTCCATAACAATATGTTGCCTGAATTAGCATAAGCAAAATCTTGCATTTATATAATAATATTAGCTTAAGTGGAGAAAATAAAGTTGATAAGAATACAAGTTTAACGGGGAATATACTACCATAGATTATAATACAGTACTAGGCACAATCTCTTATTTTTAGTTAGAATGATTCTAGGGGATTTACTTACTCTTCATCATTTAATTTAATTTTGTTGCGGGTACGTTTTTTCTCTCCTTGGCGTTTTTTTTCTTCAACCTGTTGGATTTTAACAACTTTAGGTTTACCTGTTGGGATTCTTTCAGGAGGGGAGTAATTTAGCTTGGCAAGTTTTTCTCGTAATCTTGCTAAACAAATAGCTTTATTACGGTGTTGGCTGCGTTCTTGTTGGCAAGAGGAACTAATTCCTGTTGGGCGATGAGTTATTCTTACTGCACTATCAGTAGTATTAACA
>Ga0075163_10012234_pt1 | contig 11177 bp, 10 predicted proteins | sample JI1023141ADNA_FD_71478 | JGI IMG/M metagenome (GOLD analysis project Ga0075163, IMG submission 71478) | Wastewater effluent complex algal communities from Wisconsin, to seasonally profile nutrient transformation and Carbon sequestration -... | ecosystem: Engineered > WWTP > Effluent > Algae...
CCAGCCATTCGCTTAAAAAGACCTTTAAATATTGCGCCAGCCTTGAGCGAGTATCAATATCATAAGCATCTTAAAACGCTTGCTGCCAAAAATAAAGTGTTTAAATCGTATATTGGTTTAGGCTATTATAATACAATTATACCTACTGTAATTCAAAGAAATATTTTAGAAAATCCAGGATGGTACACTGCCTACACCCCTTATCAGGCCGAAATTGCACAAGGTCGTTTAGAGGCAATTTTAAACTTCCAAACTATGGTGATGGATTTAACAGGAATGGAAATAGCCAACGCTTCGTTATTGGATGAAGGTACTGCTGCTGCTGAAGCCATGAGTATGTTATTTCATAACAGAAGTAAAGAAGCTGCAAAAAGAAATGCAAATAAATTTTTTGTTGATCAAAATTGTTTTGCCCAAACAATTGATGTATTAAAAACTAGAGCACTTCCAATAGGAATTGAGCTTGTGATTGGCGACTTTAAAAGTCTAAAACTTGACGATGGTTATTTTGGTTCATTGTTACAGTATCCTGCTAAAGATGGTGCTGTAAATAATTATAAAGAATTTGTTGACGAAGTTAAAAAGTTGGAAATAGGTGTTATTGTTGCTACCGACCTACTTAGTTTGGCATTATTAACTCCTCCTGGCTTTTGGGGTGCCGATGTAGTGGTTGGAAATTCTCAGCGTTTTGGGGTGCCAATGGGTTTTGGTGGTCCACACGCTGCCTTTTTTGCTTGTCGTGAAGAATTTAAAAGAGTAATTCCTGGCCGTATTATTGGTGTTTCTGTGGATGCATCAGGAAACCCTGCCTTGCGTATGGCATTACAAACACGTGAACAACATATTAGAAGAGACAAAGCTACTTCTAACATTTGCACTGCTCAAGCATTACTTGCAATTATGGCTAGTATGTACGCGGTTTACCATGGCCCACAAGGTATAAAAGGAATTGCCGAACAGGTGCATTTAACTGCTGTTGCAGTGTCTGAAGAACTAACAAAAATGGGCTATAAAATTGTCAATCCTTTGTTTTTTGATACCATTTGTGTTCAACTTCCAAATGGATCAAAAATGGATAATTTAAAGCAATTGGCAATAAGTGCTAATATCAATTTAAACTATATTGATAATGCTACTTTTACTATTGCTTTTGACCAAACTGTGGATGAAATTGATGTAAAATCTTTGTTAGATTTATTTGCTTCATTCAGTCAAAAAAGATTTGGTGAAGAAATTCATTTGACAAATTATAACAACAAAATTGCAGCTTCTGATTTAGCTAGAAAAACACCAATTTTAACTCATCCAATATTTAGCATGTATCATTCAGAAAGTGAAATGATGCGCTATATTAAACGATTAGAGAATAAAGATTTATCGCTCACACACTCTATGATTTCATTGGGGTCATGCACCATGAAATTGAATGCCGCGTCTGAATTATATCCAATTACTTGGCCTGAATTTGCCAATATGCATCCTTTTGCACCAAGTGATCAAACATTAGGATATAAAGCAATGATTGACCAATTGGAAAAAGATCTTTGTGAAATTACAGGATTTGCAGCCATGAGTTTTCAACCAAATTCAGGAGCGCAAGGAGAATATGCTGGCTTAATGGTTATTAGAGCGTACCATGAAAGTAGAGGTGATCATCATCGTAATGTTTCATTAATCCCTTCATCAGCACACGGCACTAATCCAGCTTCAGCAGCTATGTGCGGAATGAACATAGTTGTTGTAAAGTGTGATGAAAAAGGAAATATTGATGTTGCCGATTTGAAAGAAAAAGCAGAAAAGCATAAAAACGAATTGTCTTGTTTGATGGTCACATACCCATCTACACATGGCGTTTACGAGGAAAGTATTAGAGAAATAACAGATATTATTCATCAAAATGGTGGTCAGGTTTATATGGATGGTGCCAATATGAATGCACAAGTGGGCTTAACAAGTCCAGGAAATATTGGTGCAGATGTTTGTCATCTTAATTTACATAAAACCTTTGCTATTCCTCACGGTGGTGGTGGTCCTGGCATGGGACCTATTGGTGTAGCTCCTCAACTTGTTCCGTTTTTACCAGGTCATGCCTTAGTAAAAACGGGTGGTGATCAAGCAATACATGCTGTTTCAGCTGCTCCTTGGGGAAGTGCACTAATTTTATTGATTTCATATGGCTATATTAAAATGCTTGGTGCAAGTGGTGTTACTGATGCCACCAAAATTGCAATTTTAAATGCCAATTATATTAAAGACAGATTGAAAGATTCATTTCCAACCCTATACAGCGGGAGCAATGGCAGATGTGCACATGAAATGATTTTAGACTGTCGTGAATTTAAACGTACTGCTCATATTGAAGTTGGCGATATTGCCAAAAGGTTGATGGACTATGGCTTTCATGCTCCAACTGTTTCATTTCCTGTGGCAGACACCATAATGGTAGAGCCTACAGAAAGCGAATCTAAAGCAGAGCTTGATAAGTTTTGTGAAGCAATGATTGAAATAAGAAAAGAGATTGATGAAGTGATCAATGGAATTGCTGACAAAGATGACAATGTGTTGAAGAACGCTCCACATACAGCTAGATCAGTTATTAGTTCAACATGGAACCATGTTTATTCTCGCGAAAAAGCAGTTTATCCTTTAAATTGGATCAAAGAAGCTAAATTTTGGCCAAGTGTTGCAAGGGTTGACAATGCATATGGAGATAGAAATTTAATTTGTGCTTGCCCTCCAATTGAAAGCTATGAAAATCAAACAGTTGAAGTGTAAAATTGACTTTCTCTTTATTATCATTTCTTAAATATGTATATTGCAACAATTAATCAATTTAACTTTTAACCATGAATAAAAATATATTATTGTTTTTGACAGTATTTATATGTCATACAACAGTTTTTTGTCAAGTTAGGATGACTGGAAATATCATTCCGATTACAAACTCACAGGCCTCTTTAACTGTAAGTACTTTTGAGGTTGGTAGAGCTTTAGGTGATACACTAATGTACTTTCCATTGCCAGGCGTAATTTTACTTGATACCAATAATCAAAACAATTTTGCACTTGTTACAGAAGATGTAGATGGATTAAATACAAATAATGTTGGGGCTCCAATTGATTTTGCATTGTATCAAAGCACAAATGCAGTTTTAAATCAAGGTGGTTTTCCTACAGCAGACAATTTTTACTTTCCATGGGAAAATCCTTCTTCAGGCGATACGGCTTATTTTCTAGGGGGTACCTCTTGGTTCAATCCTCCAGGGACTTCAAATAACTGGGCTATGTTTGGACCAGTAACTATACCAACGGGAAGCGCTACTTTTAAATGGTACGATAGAACCAACGAAGCATACAGAGACGGTTACAAAGTTTGGGTTGCAAACGCAATCAGTGGAACAGAGCCTACATCAACAGATTTCGAAAATGGGACTTCACCAATCGGAACAATAATCTTCTCAAGACCTGATGCTTACCCGTCTCCAACCGCTTCTACAGATACCACATGGATACAAAGAGAGGTTCCTGTTTTTAGTTCATCGCCAGGAACTCAGGTTTGGTTTGGTTTTCAGCACAAAGCAAGTGACATGGATGTGTTATATTTGGACGAGTTTTTACTCACCGAAGATATCAGCGCTTCAATGAATGAAAGTAATGTGAAAAATCTTATTGTTTCTCAAAATCATCCCAATCCTTTCAATAATCAAACAACAATCAGCTACACTTTAAACAATCGTTCAAACATAAATTTTAAGATTACTGATATTATGGGGCGTTTGGTATTTACTTCTCAGTATCAAAACCAAAACCCTGGTAATTATAATATTCGACTTAATGCAACCGACTTTAATGCAGGTACATACTATTATACTATTGTTTGCGATAATATGAGCGTGACTCAAAAAATGTTTATTACTAAATAGTAAGTAGCTTCTGCGGTCAATACTTTTAAGAGACTTGCTTTAGAAACTATTTATCAATTGACTAATTGTTCCAAATTTTATTGATTTGAAATTAGTACTGTCAATCGTATTTAAGTATAATACATCAAATTTAATTCTAATCAGCATAAAAAAGAACAGTATTATGTGCCCGTAATTTATAAATCTCACCGAGTTGAGATGAAATTCAAAATTACTAAGAAACACACATTTTATAATAATATTAAACACTAGAATTGATTGAATGTTTTGAAAATCAATGGCTTGACTCTGAGGTTAAAAAATTATTATCCTAATATTAAACTTTTTGCTTAATTTGCAGTCTGAATAACATATTAAAAACCATAAATTATTAAAAATGAAAAAAAATTTACTTCTTATTTTATTATCAACCAGCTTTATGTATGCTAATGCGCAAAATAAAGTTGTTGGAACAGGAAGACCTATGAATCTTAGTGGATATCATAATAGCCAAAGAACAGCAACCGATACTTTGTATTGGATAAATACAGACTCAGCTCCAATAACTTATACCGCACCCAATGGTGGTTATGTAAGTGGAATTAATGGTTATGAAGACAAAGCTAAAGTGCAAGGTTTTGATTTGTCTGCATCGCCAAGTGCTGGTGCACCAGTAACTGTCGATGAAGTAATAATATGGTTTCCAGCTAAACAAGTTACTAACCCTGATACGCTTAATTCTTTATTAAAAGTCAATGTTTATTATATGAATGGTCCGGGTACAGCAAAAATTGGTGGTGCAAATACCGCTGTAACTACGGCCCCAGGAACAATTCTTTCAACTGTTTCTATTCCAATGAACGATGTGGACACTGGTTTTGCTGCTGCAGATGGGTTTAACTTAATTCAATTCGATAGTCCAGTGTGGGTTGGTGGAAATTTCGGTGTTGGAATTGATTTTTCCTCAGTACTTGCAGGTGATACACTTGGAATGGTTTCTTCTACAGATGGAGATGCAGGACAAACTCAACTTGCTTGGGAAAAATTTAGCGATAACACTTGGCATACTATGTTTCAATCATGGACTTTAGATGTTGATTTTGCAATATGGCCAATCATAGATAGAGCACCACAAGGATTGAATGATGTTTTATTAAATGGGGTGTCTTTATCACAAAATTATCCTAACCCTTCTGTAGGATTAACTTCAATAAATTATGAACTTGCAGCAAATTCAAAAAATGTTCAAATTCAAATCATTGATGCAAAAGGCAAGTTAATTGCTAAATTTGATGAAGGTCAAAAAGTTGCTGGAAAGTATTCAGTTACTGTTGATGTTACAAATTATGCAGCAGGAAATTATTTCTACACTATTCAGGCAGATGGCAAAAGAATGGGCAGAAAAATGCAAATTACAAAGTAATATTTAAATTGTAAAAATTTACAGCAAAACCCGCCATTTGGTGGGTTTTGCTATTTTTGCACTTTCCTATTCCTAAATCAATGACCAAATTCTTTTTTGCCTTTTTTATTATTGTATCATATACAACAGGCGTAGCCTTATGCGAGAGCTCTTATTTTCTATCAGAAAACGATACCTTAAATAAGCAATACTTTGATAGTATATCTTATACAACTTATTCCTCTCCTGGAGGTGGATTTATTTCAGGAAACAATGCTTATTTAGATAAGGCTAAAGCACAGGAATTTCATGCAGGAAATTTGTGTAATATCTATGCTGTTATTATCAATTTTGGTTATAAAACATTTTCATCTTTAAACGATTCCTCTTATATTGGTATTAATTTTTATGATCTAAATAACACAGGCAGAAATACACTTGTTACAAATGCGCCTTGCCCTGGAAATATCTTTTTTAAAGACTCTATAAAAGTTGGTGATATTGACACACTAAATGGAAACATGTTAATTTACAACAATCCTTTATTCACAGACAGTAATTTTGCCATTGGTATTGATTTTGACCAACTTAATTCTTTAGACACGATTGCCTTGTTTACTAATAAAGATGGAGATGCAGGAGTTAGAGAACAATCTTGGGAACAAGATGCTGCTGGCAATTGGTTTACATTGAAGTATAACTGGCCATTGAATGCTGATTATGCTATTTTTCCTGTTGTGAATACCTCCGTTGGTTTGAATGTTTTATCTAACCAAGTACAAAACATTAGTATATCACCTAATCCCAGTACAATAGGATTCACTAATATCAATCTCCCCAAAGATTTAATAGATGATTTGCAAGTTTACAATTCAAACTTGCAATTGTTGAATTCAAAACTTAAAGGTGTTGATGAAAAAACTGCAGCAGTTCAATTTGAGGCAGACAGTAAAGGAGTTTATTTCATTCGTATAAAAACAAAAAATCAAATAAGCATTCAAAAATTGATCGTAAACTAAATTTGAAATTGTATTTTATCTTGATTTGAAAAAGGACTTTTATTAAACTTTCAAAAATTCATTGCTAATCATTACCAAAAAAGGAAGATTCCAAGGATTATTTTAACTTAAAAAGAGTTTTACATCTTTTCCAATAGTGTAAGTATCAGATTTTAAACCCTTTACAACTTATTAACTAAAAAGTGGGGTTTTCAACAAATTTACTGTTCAAAATTTTGGTCAAAACAAAAATTGTATTTACATTTGCACCCCTCTTTTTGAGGAAGTAAAACATTTAAACATAGAAAAAAGTGGATAGTTTAAGTTACAAAACCGTTTCTGCCAATAGGGCAACAGTAAATAAGCAATGGATTTTAATAGATGCTGAAAACGAAGTTTTAGGCCGTTTATCATCTAAGGTTGCAAAAATATTACGTGGCAAAAATAAGCCAGAATATACTCCACACGTTGATTGTGGCGATAACGTAATTATTATTAATGCTGAAAAAGTAAAACTTACCGGTAATAAATTAACCGATAAGCAATATGTAAGATACACTGGTTACCCGGGTGGTCAGAGATTTGCTACACCAGAAGAGGTTTTAGCAAAACATCCTACCAGAGTAATTTCAAAAGCTGTGCATGGCATGATTCCTAAAACCAAATTAGGAAGTGCTTTAGAGCGTAATCTTTTTGTTTATGCAGGAACTGAGCATCCGCACGAAGCTCAAAAACCAACATTGGTTAAACTTAACACTATTAAATAAGCAAAATGGAAGTAACAAATACCATTGGTAGAAGAAAAACTGCTGTAGCACGTGTATATGTGCAATCTGGAAGCGGTGTAATTACTGTAAACAATAAAGATTATAAAGATTACTTTAAAACTGGACCACTTCAGTCAAAAGTAGTACAGCCTTTTACTGCTTGTAGCGTTGCAGGAAACTATGACGTTAAAGTTAATGTTGATGGTGGCGGTATTACAGGACAGGCTGAGGCTACTAGATTAGCAATTTCTAGAGCTTTAGTAGAAATAAATGCTGAGCACCGCATTACACTTAAGCCATTAGGTTTACTTACACGTAATCCTAAAATGGTTGAACGTAAAAAACCTGGACAAAAGAAAGCTCGTAAGAGATTCCAATTCAGCAAGCGTTAATCTTATTTACAATTATTTTTTAATCAAGAAATTTCAAATTAACTCATGTCAAGAGCAAATTATAACGACCTTTTAGAAGCTGGTGTTCATTTTGGTCACCTTACCCGTAAGTGGAATCCTGCTATGGCTCCATATATTTTTATGGAAAAAAACGGTATTCACATTATCGACCTTAACAAAACTGTTGCTAAGTTAGATGAGGCTTGCGAGGCTTTAAAGCAAATTGCTAAGTCTGGTAAAAAAATCATGTTTGTGGCTACTAAAAAGCAAGCCAAAGATGTGGTAGCTTCTACTGTAAAAAACATAAACATGCCTTATGTTACTGAGAGATGGCCAGGTGGTATGTTAACCAACTTTGCAACTATTCGTAAAGCCATTAAAAAAATGGGTACTATTGATAGAATGGCAACAGATGGAACATGGGAAAACATCAATAAAAAAGAGCGTTTGTTAATATCTCGTGAAAGAGAAAAATTAGAAAAAACTTTAGGTTCTGTTTCTGATTTGTCAAGACTTCCTGCTGCTTTGTTTATTGTTGATATCAGCAAAGAGCATATTGCAGTAGCTGAAGCACGTAGATTAAATATACCTACTTTTGCAATTGTTGATACCAATTCAAACCCAAACATTGTTGATTACGCTATTCCAGCTAATGATGATGCTTCTAAATCGGTTCAGGTAATTATGGAATCTGTTGTTAAAGCAATTCAAGAAGGACTTTCTGAAAGAAAAGTTGACAAAGACAAAGATGATGAAAGTGCTGATAAAGAGCAAATGGAAGTAGCAGCAGTAGCTGAAACTCCAGCTGAAGACGGAGAACGCAAAGGGAAAAGAACAAGAAAGTCATAATTTTAATATACAATAAATAACATGTCATCAACTACTGTGAATATAACTGCAGCCGATGTAAATAAATTACGCACGCAAACCGGTGCTGGAATGATGGATTGCAAAAAGGCTTTAACTGAAGCTGAAGGCGATTTCGAAAAAGCGGTTGATATCCTTAGAAAAAAGGGTCAGAAAGTGGCTGCTAACCGTGGCGATCGTGAGGCAAAAGAAGGATATGTAATTGCAAAATTATCGGACGATAAAAAATTTGGAGCTATCATTTCTTTGAATTGCGAAACAGATTTTGTTGCTATTAATGCAGATTTTACGGCATTCGCTAATAAAATTAGTGATGTAGCAATGGCCAATAAGCCTGCTGATATTGATGCTTTAAAAGCTTTACCTATTGATGGTAGAACAATTGCAGAAAACATAACTGATTATGTTGGAAAAATTGGAGAAAAAATTGAATTGGGTAAATACGAATTTGTTGCTGCTGAGTGTGTAACAGTTTATAATCATCCTGGAAACAGAGTAGCTACAATTGTTGGGTTTAACAAAACTGCAGATGAGCAAGTGATGCGTGATGTGGCAATGCAAGCTGCAGCGATGGCTCCAGTGGCTTTAGATAAAGATCAAGTTGATGCTTCTATTTTAGAACGTGAAATTGAAATTGGTAAAGAACAAGCAAGAGCAGAAGGCAAACCAGAAGAAATGCTTGAAAAAATTGCCATGGGTAAATTAAACAAGTTCTACAAAGAAAGCACTTTGTTAAATCAAGACTTTATAAAAGACAACAAAAAAACTGTTGCTCAATATATGAACGACAGTGAAAAGGGCCTCACTGCTACTGGATTTAAAAGAGTAGCCTTAGGTTAATAAAATATACAAAACAGAAAAAGAGAGAAATTAATTCTCTCTTTTTTTTTGAACTTTTTTAAACTATAAATCATGCATTACAAAAGAGTACTTTTAAAACTAAGCGGTGAAGCCCTAATGGGCAATAAACAATTTGGAATTGATAATGAACGTTTAGAACAATATGCGCGTGATATTAAGCAAGTTGTTGAGAAAGGGTTGCAAGTAGCCATTGTAATTGGTGGCGGCAATATTTTTAGAGGCATACAAGCTGAAGAAGGTGGCATGGATAGAGTTCAGGGAGATTATATGGGAATGCTTGCCACAGTAATTAATAGTATGGCTTTGCAGAGTGCATTAGAAAGATTAGGTGTGCAAACCCGTTTGCAAAGTGCTATCAAAATGGAAGCTATTTGTGAGGCTTTTATTAGAAGAAGAGCGGTACGTCATTTAGAAAAAGGGCGCGTAGTTATATTTGGTGCAGGCACTGGCAATCCTTATTTTACAACCGATTCAGCAGCTTCTTTAAGGGCAATTGAAATAGAGGCAGATGTAATTTTAAAAGGAACCAGAGTAGATGGTATATATACAGCCGATCCTGAAAAAGACAAAAATGCGGTGAAGTACGACACCATTACCTTTGAAGAAGTTTATGAAAAAGGACTGAATGTAATGGATATGACTGCTTTTACCTTATGTAAAGAAAACAAATTGCCAATCATTGTATTTGATATGAACAAAAAAGGCAACTTAAGCAAATTAGTTGATGGTGAAAAATTAGGTACATTGGTAGAAATGAAATAATTTTGTAATTCATTCATGAACGAATAAAAAAAGAAATATATGAGCGCAGAAAAAATAAAAGCATGCCTTGACCATACTGAGGCGGAAATGAACAAAGCCATTGTCCATTTAGAATCGGAATTAACTAAGGTTAGAGCAGGCAAGGCCAATCCGGCAATGTTAGAAAGTATTCAAGTTGAATACTATGGTTCCTATGTTCCTATTAGCAATGTAGCGAGTATAAGCTCACCCGATGCTAGAACTTTGGTGGTTCAACCTTGGGAAAAATCAAGTATCACACCAATTGAAAAAGCAATTATGGCAGCAAATTTGGGCTTTAATCCTCAAAATGATGGTGTGTTAATACGCATTATGGTACCACCATTAACTGAAGAAAGAAGAAAAGATCTGGTGAAAAAAGCCAAAGCAGAAGCAGAAAATTGCAAAGTAACTTTGCGCAGTTTAAGACGTGATGCCAATGAAACATTGAAGAAAATGAACAAAGATGGTGTGCCTGAAGACATGACGAAAGCTGCTGAAACAAAGGTTCAAGCCATTATTGACAATTATTCTGCCAAAGCAGATAAACACATTGAGCAAAAAGAGAAAGAGATAATGACAGTTTAACAGATTAAGCCTTAAAGGCATGGTTTGTGAAACAAGATTATTTATATAAATATTATTAACCTTAAACTTTGAATTTAAGATGTATCCAGAACAATTAGTAAATCCAATGAAAGCTGAAATGACCCAAGTAGGCTTTGAAGAATTAACCAGTGCCGATGCGGTTGAAAAAACATTAAGCGCAACAAGTGGAACTGTTTTAGTATTTGTAAACTCTGTATGTGGTTGCGCAGCTGGTGCTGCTCGTCCAGGTGTTAAGTTGTCATTAGAAAACGGGAAGAAACCAGAGAAATTAACAACTGTTTTTGCAGGGTTTGATACTGAGGCAGTAGCTTCGGCACGTAATTTTATGTTGCCATATCCTCCATCATCACCTTCAATTGCCTTGTTTAAAGACGGTAAATTGGTTCATTTTATAGAGAGACATCATATTGAAGGCAGAAGCCCTCAAATGATTGCAGACAACTTAAAAATGGCCTTTGATCATTTTTGCTAATTAACATTTGATAAAACTTTAAGAGCACTTGTTATTGTATAGCAAGTGCTTTTTTATTGAATTTAACCCAGATAAGGTTAGCAATTGACTCGAATCTACCCGGTGCTTCTTGATTTTTCAATCTAGA
>Ga0075163_10012235_pt1 | contig 11177 bp, 8 predicted proteins | sample JI1023141ADNA_FD_71478 | JGI IMG/M metagenome (GOLD analysis project Ga0075163, IMG submission 71478) | Wastewater effluent complex algal communities from Wisconsin, to seasonally profile nutrient transformation and Carbon sequestration -... | ecosystem: Engineered > WWTP > Effluent > Algae...
GAGGCGGAGATCCCCGTGACGATCGAGCGCGAGGTGCTGCGCGCGCTGGCCAAGCGCCCGGAGGACCGACACGGCTCGGCGCTGGAGCTGGCAGGCGCGCTGCGGGCGATCGCCGAGGCCGAGCTGCGCCGCGACGCCCGCAACCGCGAGGACGAGGACGCGCGGACCCACCAGTTTCGCGCCAGCGCCCCGCCGGTGCGCACGTGGGCCCGCGTCCTCTCGTACACGACCGCGTGCTTCGGCGGGCTCGCGCTGTCGGCGACGCTCTTCATGGTCTTCATGCTCGTACCGATCCCCGGCCTCGACGGCGACGCCGTGGCCCTCGAGCCGAGAATTGTGGTCGCTACCGGACCCGTCGAGCCGCGCATCACGCCACCAGACGCCGCTGCGGACCCTCCGACGGCCGCCGGGACGAAGCTTGCTTCGGTCGGGACCGAGCGCACCGCCCCACAGGGCTCATCGCAGGCGTCGAGCCCTGCAGCGGACACCGCCCCACCTGTGAAGGGGCCCTCGGATGGGCCCGGATCAGCCGGGCCCGACGCGCAGCCCGTGACGTCCGACGGGGAGCCCGACCCGGAGTCCGGGAAGGACCCGGGTCGCGCTGATGGCGACGACCCGACGCAGGATACGGACATCGCGGACGACAAACCTCCGCCGCCGAAGAAGCCGAAATCGGACATCCCGGACGGCAAGATGCCGGGCGCCGACCCGAGGCCTCCCGTCGAGAAGAAGCCCGCATCCCCGGTGCAGCGGCTCGAGCAGGCGATCCGCGGCAAGCAGAAGAAGCTGTCGAAGCTGTGCGAGTCGGCCAAGCCGTTCCCGACCAAGGAGCGGGTGACCGCCACGGTGTCGATCGACACCGCGGGCGGCATCATCCGCAACGTCGTCATCGCGGGCTCGCAGCAGGCCACGCCTATCGGCATCTGCGTGCAGGGAGCTCTGAAAAAGATGACGGTCCCGCGCTCGGCGGACGGCGTCGTGCTCGTCACCGTGCAACTCACGATCTGATCTTTTCATATGAGATTCATGCGCAAGATCGCGGCGCCGCTCGCGGTGTCCCTCGGCTTCCTCGGCGCGTCGGCCCCCGCGGCCGCGGCCCCCGAGACGACCCCGCCGGAGATCGTCAACGTTCAGCAGCTCACCAACGTATACGAGGTCGCGCGCGCGCTCGCTGACAGTACCCAATGCGCGCCGACGCCCGCCGGCGAGCCGACGCCCGGGACCAACCGGGAGGCGGCCCGCGCCCACGCGCAGGCCGCCGCGATGCTCGACGCCACGGCGCGCCACTATCCGGCCAACGACGGCAAGACCGACCCCGCGGTGTATCGCCAGCGGCTCTCGACGCTGATCCAGCACGCGCTGCGCAGCTACGAGACGGCGTACAGGTGCGTCCCAGGCTTCGACCGGCGCCACCACCTCGAGAGCGCGCTCGCCCTGGTCGCCGAGCGGACCCGCCAGATCCGCGAGGACGAGAAGCGGCCGCCCACGGATAAGGACTACCAGGATCTCGCGCTGCGACAAAACGAGCTGTTCCGCCTGATGCCGGGCCCGCCGCCCGCGCCTGCGCCCATCGAGCCCGAGGAGCCGGGGCCCGTACAACCCACCCCATACGAGCCTCCGACCGGCTATGCACGCTATGCAGGTTTCTTCGTGCTCCGGCCCGAGCTCGGCTTCGGCTTCGGCCGGATGCGCGCGGCCAGCCCCGACGACGTTCGGGGCGACGACGCGTTTCGCGGCGTCTTCTTCAACGTCTATGCCGCCGCCCGGTTCACGCTCGGCGAGCGCCGCGTCCATGCCCTGTCGATCGGCGGCCTCTACAACTTTCAGCAGGTCGCGCCGGAGCCGATCTTCGACCAGGAGGTCGAGCCCGAGCCGATCTCCGACGGCAAGGACTCTGCCCGCTCGATGTCGGCGGCCGGCATCCGCCTAGAGTTCGCCCTGCACGCGCACCCGCGGTGGGTCTCCTTTCACCCGGCCGTCGAGCTCGGCGTGCAGGTCTACCTCGGCGCCGAGAAGTTCGGGCGCCCGTACATGGGGCCCGGGCTCGGGCTGTGCATCGACCGCGAGCTCGTGTGCATCAACGCCAAGGGCTCGCTCTCGGCGATCCGGCCGACCGCCGACGCGGTCATCCAGGTCGTCCAGATCGGCCTCGCCCTCGACATCATGCGCATCGTCGACCGGCGCAGGGGCCTCGTCGGCCCATGACCCCGCCCGTCCGTCGCCGCCGGATCAGCAAGTCGGCCAGGCCATGCGAAGTGGCATGATACCATTGAGATTGCGCATTGACAGCCTGCCGTCGGCGCAGCAAGCTGCTCTCTAACGAGGTGTGGCGATGGCACAGGCGACGGACGCGAGGTCTCACCGCTCGCCGGGGCGTGGTTTATACCGGCGCCTGGCCGGTGGCGGCGGGCGCCTGCGCGAGCAGGAATCGGTGATCGCCCACCTTCAGGCTTTATTAAACACCCACGTCGGCGAGTCGATGTCGGCGCCGGGCTTCGGCATCATCGACTTCGCGGACATCGTGCACGGCTTCCCGGCGAGCACCCAGGTGCTCCTGCACAGCATCCGCGCGACCATCCTTCAATTCGAGCCGCGCCTGCGCAGCGTCGCGGTCAGCCCGGTGCAGAGCGACGACCCGCTCGCGCTCGCCTTCGAGATCTCGGCGCGCTTCGTCGGCGACGAGCGGCGCGGGCCGCTGCGCGTGCGCACCGAGCTGTCGGCGAGCGGCCGGTTTCACGTCCAGGGGCAGTGAGCGATGCAACTCAGCGACTATTATGCCAGCGAGCTCGCGTTCCTGCGCGAGACGGCGCAGGCGTTCGCGCAGGAGAACCCGGCCCTCGCCGGCGTGCTGCAGGAGCGCGGCACGGACCCGGACGTCGAGCGCCTGCTCGAGGGCGTGGCGTTCCTGACGGCGGGCCTGCGCGCGCGCATCGACCAGGCCGGCGCGCAGATCGCCCACGGCCTCGCCGACCTGACGCTGCCCCATTATCTGCGCTCGTTGCCGGCGACGACGATCGTCGAATTCACGCCGAACGTGAAGACGCTGCGCGCCCGCCAGCGCATCCCGAGAGACCGCCCGCTGGTCGCCCGCGCGATCGACGGCACCGCCTGCCGCTTTCGCACCTGCTTCGACGTCGACCTGTGGCCGCTCACCGTCGCCGACGTCCGCCTCGACGACAGCTCGTCGCGCAACCCCCGGATCGCCGTGCAGTTCGACCTGTTCGAGTCCGGCCGCGCCGCGCTCGCCGACGCGCAACCACTGCGCATGTTCCTCCACCACAGCGACCCCGCCCTGACCGCGACGCTGCTGCTGTGGCTCACGCACCACCTCACCGGCATCTCGGTGATGGACGCCGACTCCGTCGTCGGGCGCCTGCCGGCCGACGCGGTCCAGAGCCTACCGGTGCACGCGAGCGCGGTGCTGCCTTGGCTCGACACGGCGCCGCAGGGCTACCGCAGCGTGCTGGAGCTGTTCTCGCTGCCGGAGAAGTTCTGCTTCTTCGAGCTGTCGGGGCTGCACCGGCTCGCGCTCGCCGAGGCGAAGTTGACGCTGCGCTTCGAGTTCGAGGGCCCGCCGCCGCTGCCGGCCGCGCTCGGGCCGTCGACCTTTCGCCTGCATTGCACCCCCGCGATCAACCTGTTCGAGGCGCCGGGCGAGCCGATCGTGCGCGGCCCGCTGACCCGCGAGGCGCTGGTGCGCGCCGACGGCGTCGATCCGCGGCACATGGAGGTCTACGACGTCCGCTCGGTCAGCGCCGTCAGCCGCACCCACGGCGCGCGCCGCAGCTTCGTGCCGTTCGCCCGCGTCTCGCACGCGGCCGGGCGCGCCACCTCGTGCTTCGCGCTGCGCCGCGCGCTGTCGCCGATCGACGGCGGCCTCGACACCTACCTCGCGCTGATCGACGGCCCCGACGCCCGCACCGGCGCCGAGGAGGAGGTGCTCTCGCTGCAATTGCTGTGCACCAACCGCGCGCTCGCCCGCGACCTGCAGATCGGCGACGTCGGCGAGGACCTGCGCGGCGCGCTGTATCGCAGCTACGCCAACATCACCCCGGTCTCGCCGCCGGTGCGCATGGCCCTCGGCTCGGAGGCGCTGTGGCGCCTGCTCTCGCACCTCGCCCTCAATCAGCGCGGCCCCGCCGACGCCGACGCGCTGCGCGGCCTGCTGCGTCTATATAACTTCCACGCCGTCGCCAACGCCCAGCGCGGGCGCCTCAACGAGCGCGTCATCGACGCGGTCCGCGACGTCCGCCGCGACGCCGTCACCCGCCTGATCCGCGGCGTGCCGATCCGGACCGTGCGCACCACCGTCGAGCTCGACGAGCGCGGCTTCGCCGGCATCGGCAACGCGTACGTGTTCGGCGCCGTCCTCGACGACCTCTATGGATCTCACGTCAACATCAACGTGGCCAGCGAGCTGCGCGTGGTGCTGAGCCCCTCCAAGCTCGAGTTCTCATGGCCAGTGCGGATCGGCGACTAGCGGACGACCAGCGCGCCTGGCTCGTCGACCTGCTCGCGGCCCCCGGACCGCACCCCCTGCTCGCGGTCGTCGACCTGCTCGAGCGCATCTTGCCCGCGCCCCACCCGGTCGGCGCCGCGGCCTCGCCCCGCGACGAGCGCCTGCGCCTCGGCCACGCCAGCGGCCTCGGCTTCGACCCCGGCGAGGTCGTCTCCGTCGAGCTGCTCGGCGACCCGCCCGTCGCGCGCGTGACCGCCTCGCTGCTCGGCCTGTGCGGCGGCGGCACGCCGCTGCCGCTGTACATGGCCGAGGAGGCCGACCAGAACGACGAGCAGGGCGCGGCGATCCGCGGGCTGCTCGACGTGTTTCACCACCGCCTGCTGTGCCTGCTCGTGCGCGGCCTGCGAGACATCGACCTCGCCGCGTCGCTGCGCGCCGACGGGCGCGACGCGTGGTCGCAGCGGGTGCTCGCGCTGCTCGGCTGCGACGAGGCGCGCGCCGGCGGGCTGCCGCGCGCGACGCTGCTGCGGCTCGCGCCGGCGCTCGCCTCGGGCGTGCGCTCGCCGGCGATGCTCGCGGTGGCCCTGAAGATCTGCCTGGCCGAGCAGCTCGGCGCCGCGGCGCTGCGCGTCGACCCGTTCAGCGGCGCGTGGATGCCGATCGACGAGTCGCAGTGGACGCGGCTCGGCGGCGGCAACGCGCGGCTCGGCGACTCATCGGTGCTCGGCACCGAGGTCCTGCACCCCTCGGGCGCCGCGCAGATCGTCGTCGGACCGCTGGGCGGCGAACATTACAAGGTGTTCACGCCGGGCGGCGCCGGCCACGGCCTGGTGCGCGCGCTGACCGAGGGCTTCACGCCGGAGCCGATCCACTACGACCTGGTGCTCGAGATCGAGGACATGAGCTACCCGCCCGGCATCCTCGGCCTGCGCCGCCTCGGCGAGGACCTGTGGCTCGCCCGCAGCGACCGCAAGGGCGTCAACACCCGCATGGTCGTCGCCGTCTGACCCCAATTACGGCCGACCCCAATATGGGTTGCCTGCCAACGCCGGTTGGCAATTGCCAGATCTTTTGGGGCCTCGCATCCGGCCGAGAAATGCGTAGTCTGTATTCGCGGTCGATGCATCTTTGCGGGCCGCGGATACGATGCAACCGCTCCGGATCACCGTCATCGACCACCAGACGCAGTCCGTCGTGATGACCGCAGAGTTCGCGCAATTCCCGGTCCGCATCGGCCGCGTCGCCGGCAACGACGTCGTGCTCGCATATCCGTTCATCTCGGCCTGGCACGCGGAGATCCGCGGCGCGGCCGGGCCGCCGCAGCTGTGCGACCTCGGCTCGCGCAACGGCCTGTCGATCGGCGCGCAGCGGGTCCCGTCGGGCGGCTCCGTCGCGCTCGCGGGGCGCGTGGTCGCGACCATCGGCGCGCTCGAGCTGCGCTTCGAGCCGGCGACCGCGGAGGCCGAGTCCCCCGCCGCGCCGGTCGACGACGGCCCCGACATCCTCGGCGTCGGCCCGCCGCGCCCGGCCCCGCCGCCGGCCGCCGGCACGATCGACGACGCCCTGCCGATCTTCGAGGGCGACGACGGCGGCCACGCCGAGCGCGTCGCCCGGCTGCACACGGCGATCCACGAGCTGCGCCCGCGCCACGCCCAGCTCGAGGCCGCCCGCCGCGCGTGGGAGTCGGGCCTCGCCCGCGCCGTCCACGGCCTCGAGGCCGCCGACGACCGCCACAGCGTCGGCGTCCTGCTGCGCGAATTCCCGGCCCGCGACCGCGGCGACTTCTCTCGCAACAACTTGGCGCGCACCGACGCCGACGGCTTCCCCGGCGCCCACGAGCGCGGCGTCCTCGCCCAGGCCGCCGGCGAGCTGCTGCCCGGCCTGCGCGTCCCCGGCGACGACGACGAGTCGCGCCGGTTCCTCGCCCGCGTGATCGACGTGCTCCGGGTCTTCGCCGCCTGCGCGCTCGAGCTGCAGCACGCCCGCGGCCAGCAGGCGACCGAGCTCGGCGTCGCGTGGCAGGGCCCCACCGACCCGCTCGCGGCCGCGGAGTCGGTCGAGGACCTGCTGCGCTACCTGCTCGACTGGCGCGACGCCGGCGAGAAGCGCAGCGAGGAATTGGTCCGCATGTTCGCGGGCCTCGTCGACCACCAGCGCGCCTACGTCCGCGCCGGCCTGCTCGCCGCGCGCGAGTCGGTCACGTCGCTCGCGCCCGCGGAGATCGAGCGCGGCGCCCAGGCGGCCTGGCCGACCCGCGCCGCCGCCCTGTGGCGCCACTACGAGGCCACCTACGCCGCCCTCGCCGGCGAGGTCCACGACCACCTCACCCCCGTGTTCCGCGCCGCGCTCGCCCGCGGCTACGCCGAGGCCCTCGCCCGCGCAGGGGTCGCGTTCCACGCCCGCAACCCCCCGGAGGCGCCATGACGTCCGTGCATTCATCGCCCGCAAAACTGCGCCCATTCGTGCGCCCATTCGTGTACCCCATCCTCGCGAGCCTCGCGCTGCTCGCCTGCCGCCCGCCGTCGTCGCAACTGCCGGTGTGCCCGGCCTTCGTCGCCTCCGGCCGCGCGCACGAGGCCGACACGCGCATGCTCCCGCCCGACGTATGGTTCCAGGTCCTCGTGCCCGGCGTCACCCGCCCCGCGCTCGAGGTCCCCGACGCGCCGCGCGACTGCAGCGGCGTGCTGACCGAGGTGAAGTGGTCCGACCCCGCGGCGGCCAGCGCCGACCCGCGGCTCGCGGCGAAGCGCCTGCCCGCGCGCAAGGTCAGCGAGCGCGACCTGACCTTCGGCGAGGGCCCCGACGGCCAGTTGTTGGTGTGGGCGCGCGTCGAGCACTTCGACGACGGCAGCGCGCGCGGCCCGGTGGCGCTGGTGCGCTGGGTCGAGCGCGGCCTCGAGGTGCGCGGCGTCGGCACGCTGTGGGCCTCGCCGCGGCGCGCCCGACTGCGCCTCGAGCCGCTCGGCGAGGATCAGTTGTTGGTCGCCGACGGCGAGCGCTGCACCGGCGACGACCCCTCGACCTGCAAGCACGAGATCTACCTGATGCCGCTGATCGACCAGCGCTTCCAGCAGGCCGGCATGACCGAGGAGGGCGTCGCCGCCGGCCCCGCGCGCGTGACGACCTTCGAGCACAGCGACATCCCATTAAAAGACGGCTGGGTCCGCCGCGCCGACATCCAGCGCCACCTGCGACTCTCCGGCCCGCAGGCGACGATCAGCGAGGACATCCGGATCCGCGAGTGCGACCCGAGCGCGCAGCCCGAGACCTGCCAGGAGCAGCTCGTCGCCCGCGACGAGCGCCCGCTGCAGTGGAAGGACGGCAAGTTCACGACCACCCGCAGCGCCTGGGCGCAGGTGGCCACGCCATGAGCATGATGACCGGCCTACTTCTTCGCCGGCTTCTCCGGCGTGCTGACGCCGCCGATGCGCTCACGCGTGCGCAAGGTCGGGCGCCAGCGGTCCTTGAGGATCTGCAGGTCGATCGTCAGCGCCCGGTTGGAGCGGCGCACCGCGGCCAGCACCTCGTTGATCTCCGCGAGCGAGCGGGTCTTCGTCAGGCGCAATTGATTGCGCCGCAGCCGGTTGCGCCGGTACGAGATCGCCGGGCGATACTCCGGCTTGTAGTCGGGCACGGTGACCAGCGAGTAGCGGTCGTGCTCGGTCTGCACGAACGCGTGCGCGCACGCGGCGACCTTGCACTCGTCCTCGAAGCTGACATAAAGCCGCCGCATCCCGTTGAGCGCGTCCTCGGCGACGACCTTGCCCGCCGCCCGCCGCCCGAGGATACGGATGTGCGGGCGAAACGCGCCGCGCACCCGCACGACCTTGCCGTTGACCTCCCACTTCTCGTTGTCCTGCTGCTGCGGGTAGTACGACCGCAGCTTGCGGCTCGGGAACACGAGCACCGCCGGCAGGCCGCCGTCGAGCCGCTCCAGGCGCTCGAGCTCGGCGCGGTTCAAGATCTGCCGCCGCGCGCAGCCGAGGTCCGCGACGCAGATCGCCGACACTGCACACACGGCCGCGCACACGGTCGCGCGCGCGAGGAATTTTTTATACAGAGCAGACACATTGGGCACGACTCGGTGCTACCCGCGCGCGCGGTGCACGTCAATCCAACCAGACTTGCATAGATCCACCATGCACGCAAAGACCGACATTCACGTGATGCTCAACGGCGCGACCGTCGTCTCGCGGCAGTTCTCACAGCCGGTGATCCGCATCGGCCGCGTCGAGGAGACCCGCGACGCCCGCAACGACATCGTCCTCGCCGGCACCGGCGTCTCGAAGCACCACGCCCAGCTCGTCGTCGGCGACGGCGAGCTCACCGTCGTCGACCGCTCGCGCAACGGCACCTTCGTCAACGGCCAGCTCATCCACGAGCCGCGGCGCCTGGGGCCCTCCGACGTGATCGAGATCGACGCCTACACCCTCCGCGTCGCGCTCGCCGGCCCGGCCAGCGACGCCGACGACACCGACCTCGTCGTCGACGACCCCGCCGCCCTCGTCGAGGACGACCTCGTCCCGCTCGACGACGGCCTCCCGAGCTTCGACGACGTGTCCGCCCCGCCCGCCGAATCCACCGACCCGGTGTCGCGCTCGCCCGAGCCGACCCCGCACCCGCGCCCGCCCGAGATCTCGCTGCAGCTCGCGCCCCGCGAGCACCCACGCGACATCTTATTAAATGCGCCGCCGCGCGACGCGACGCCCGCGGCGGTCCGCGCTCATCACGACGCTCATCCCGACGTCCCCCTCGAGATCCCCGCGCGCGCCGCCGAGACGCCGCTCGCCGACGTCTATCGCCAGCTCGCCGCGCAGTTCGCCGCGCCCGGGTGGGGCCGCGCGACGCGGGCCGACGACGCCGCGCTGCCGCAGGCGCTCGACCTGGCGCGCCGGCTGGTCGCGCAGCGCGGGCTGGCGATCCAGCCGGGCGCGCCGTGGCCGGAGTGGCTCGCGCGCGAGGTCTGCGGGCTCGGTCCGCTCGCGGCCCTGCTCGACGACCCCAGCGTCACCGCGATCACCGTGCGCGGCGCCGAGGCGATCGAGGTCGGCCGCGGCGAGGCCCGCGAGCGCGCCGCGATCCGCTTCTCCTGCGCCGAGGCCGTGCACGCGATCGTGGAGCGCTGGCTCGGCGCCCCGCTCGCGAACGACGGCCTGATCGAGGCGACGCCCGCCGCCGGCCTCGGCGTGCTCGCCCTCGGCCGCGCGCGCGCCCCGGGCGGCCCGCTGATCCACGTCACGCGCCCGCACGCCTCGGCCCCGCGCGGCCTCGCCGACCTGATCTCCGAGCACCTCTTGCCGCGCGCCGCCGGCGACCTGCTCGCCGAGGGCCTGCGCCGCGGCCTCAGCTTCGTCGTCCACGGCGACGCCGCGGCCGAGCTGACCCCGCTCGCCGCGGCGCTCACCGTCGAGCTCCCCGGCAGCCGCGTGGTCGTATTGCTGCGATCCGGCGCCTGGCCTTCGGGACATGCGATCGGGCTCGCCGGCGACCGCCCCGACGCGCTGCGCTGCGCCCGACGCCTCCACCCCGACTGGCTCGTCGTCGAGGAGGTCGAGGCCGCCGACGCCCCCGACCTGTGCGCCGCGGCCCGCCGCCCCGGCGGCGGCGTCCTCTGCACCCTGCGCGCCCGCTCGGCCGAGGCCGCGCTGCTGCGCCTCGCCGCGATGCTCGCCGCCGCCAGCGGCTGGCCCGATGTCACCGCCTGCCGCGCCGCCGTCGCAGGCGCCTTCGACCTGTTCATCGGCGTGCGCCGGACCGCGACCGGCCGCCCCGTCGTCCACACCATCAGCGAGCTGCGCCCCGGCCCCCGCGGCGAGCTCGCCGAGCTCTTCACCTGGAAACCGGAGACCAGCGCGCTCGAGCCGACCGGCGTCGAGGCGCAGGTGCTCCGCTGAGTCGCCGCCGAGGTCCCATGCCACGCTCCACGCTCTTTATTTTGAGCCTCGCCCTGCTCGCCGCCTGCAAGCCGCGCCAGCCCTGCGCCGACCCCGACGCGCCGGTGACGGTGCAGGTGCTCGCCTCGGCCGAGCCGACCCTCAACTCCGACGACGCCGGCGCGCCGTGGCCGACCAACCTCCGGGTCTACGAGCTGAGGCCCGGCGTCGACATCGACCGCCTCGACTTCACGCGCCTGTTCCACGAGGGCGACAAGCTGCTCGGCGACGCATTTTTGAAGGTCCACGAATATGTGGTGTTCCCCGACCGCAAGACCCGCTGGCAATTCGAGCTGCACAAGGAGACCGCGCAGGTGCTGACGGTCGGCCTGTTCCAGCGCCCGGTCGGCGACGCCTGGTATCAGGTCTACAACGTCCCGCGCGACCACGCCGAGCGCCGCTGCGAGGCCGAGGCGCGGGACCAGTCGCTGCCGGACCCGTGCATCTACCTCGCCTTCGAGCGCAGCGAGATCTCCGGCGGCAGGTTCCCGCCCGCGGGCTTCGACTTCAAGGCGTTCGAGACCACCTGCGCCCCCGTCGTCTCGCTCGCCAAGAAGAAGAAGAAAAAGAAGCGCAATTGGCGAGATCCGAAGATCCCGAAGATCCCGACCATTCCCTCGGTGCCGACATTACCGCAGACCCCGCAGGCCCCGACGCTCCCCGCCACGCCCCAGGCGCCCGCCCTCCCGCAAGCTCCCGCCGCCCCGCAGGCGCCCAGCGCCCCGCAAGCCCCGCGCGGGCCTGCAGCCCCGCATACCCCGCAAGCCCCCGTCGCCCCGCGCCCC
>Ga0075163_10012236_pt1 | contig 11177 bp, 7 predicted proteins | sample JI1023141ADNA_FD_71478 | JGI IMG/M metagenome (GOLD analysis project Ga0075163, IMG submission 71478) | Wastewater effluent complex algal communities from Wisconsin, to seasonally profile nutrient transformation and Carbon sequestration -... | ecosystem: Engineered > WWTP > Effluent > Algae...
TAAAATAAAATAAATTTATTCTTATATATAATAAGTTAATATAACTTGAAATTAAAGAAATAGGTAGTTTTTATTAATATTCTTTATTATTTCATTTAGACATTATCATATTTATAAAAATATTGAAAAATATAAATAATTAATAAGGAAGGAAAGAAAGTATGAATAAATATTTATTTTATAAATATTTATTTTATAAATTATTATGTTCAATAAATCAATAGAAGCTTAACATATGCTCAAGGGACCAAAATTGTGGTTATTAGAACCAATTCTTTCCGTCTTTAAGACTAATATCATATTAGATAAAATTCTCTTAAACAGAAGTAACTGATTCCTCATTTTCGAATCCCATTGAACATCCTTGGCCAATTTTTGGCTAAGATTTTATATTTAAAGACTGCTCCCAACCATTTTAACTTGTATTTGTGCTGAAAGGTTGGGAGTCAATTAGAATAGTTAACTAATTCATTGTTGTTGGTGGTTGGACTTCAGAATCTTTTTTTGATATTTTCAGTTCTCTTTCTCTGAAATATTTTTTATAAGAAAATCTTAAAGTTTTTTAATCCCAATTTAATTTTTTTTAATAAAAAATATATTAGTTAATGAAAATTTTTGTATTTGAAAATTATATTTTATCCACTTCATATTTTTGATTTTAATAACTTTACCATATTTTTTATCTTTTTTAGGAAAACTTGGAGCAGAAGAATTATCTTATCAAAATTTGACAGTTTGGCAAATATTAAAAGTCTGTTTCTGATATTTGAAAATTTAAATAGTGAAGAAGTTTCTAAAAACTTTTTTTTTATCCGAAGAGGATAATAGAAATATTGGTCATAGTTCTTTGCTTTTGTTTCAATCGATGAAGAGCTCTTTTGCAAACATAAAGCATATATTTGATCGGATCCATATCTTGTTTGAGAATAAGGTTTCGTTTGGAGATTTATCTCTATCTTTCTGGAAAATCAATAGGAGATTCATCGAGAAGTATAGTCTTAAAAATAGAGCAGAGCGCTCGTGCTATATTTTAACAATTACGACTTTAGTGCTACATTTTTGTTGATTAATATATTATATCTATAATAAAAGAAAAAATGGTTTAACTGGCCTAAAATATAAATTTACTGATAATTCTTTTTTTATAAAATATGATAAATCCAATTTAATTAATAATTTAATAAAAAATTCTTTTACAATTGAAAAAATAATTTTAATAATCCATCCAAAAAGTTATTTCACTTATAATTTACATTTTTAATAATTAAATATTACTTTAAATTTTAAGATATTAATGCAATCAAGTAAAACTGGTCTTATATATGATGCTCGTATGACATAACACAAAAGCAAAAGGAAGCATCCATAGAGACCACAAAGAGTAAAATTCATTATGAAGCTTTTATAATAAAAATTTTATACAACTCATCCACATGTTTAATATATCAATAGTATCTAACGCGTAATTAATAACTAAGTTATACGTCTTGTTCACCCTGAAGCTTATATAAAACATGTGAGCACTCTTTGGCCCAAAACTTCTCATCGTAGAGATATAACTGTACTTGATACTTATTTTAATGAAAAAAGTTAAATGTGTGCTAAGCTTGCGATAGGAGGAGTTCTTGATGGCATTGATCGAATAATGAATGGAAAGTGGTAAAACGGATTCGCATGTGTGAGGCCGCCTGGACATCATTCTGGGGGACGGCATACAATCAATGGATTTTGTATTTATAATAATGTTGCAATAGGTGCCCGATATCTTCTTGAGCATCATAAGCTTAATCGAGTAGCTATTGTAGATTGGGATGTTCATCACGGTGATGGTACACAACATGCATTTCAAAAATAAAAGAATATTATGTTAATTTCTATTCATAGATATGATAGAGGAACATTTTATCCTTCTGAGCCTTTTGCAGATGTTACAAGCCAAGGCCTAGGGGAAGCTGAAGGAACTAAAATAAATTTACCCCTTGATTATGTTGACTAGGGCTTTAAATAATATAAGTTTCAATCACCAGGTGATAATGAGTATATTTATTTGTATCACCGTATTATTGAACCTGTATTGAAATAATTTAAACCAGATTTTATTTTAGTTTCATGTGGATTTGATGCAGCTAGAGGTGATCCGCTTGGAGGTTTTACTGTAACTCCGAATGGTTATTACTATCTAACTAAAAGATTGACAGAATTACAAAAACCAATGCTAGTTGTACTCTAGGGTGGATACAATTTATAATCAATCAGCAATTCAGCTGAAGCTGTTATGAGAGCTTTAGTACATGATTAAAGATTTCCGTAGCCTTTATAAATAAGCTAACATCAAATTAAAAATAAATGCCAAATTCCCAATTAAATTCATAAACAGATTGATCGTATGATTTAGGTTCTTAGCAAGAAATGGCCAAATCTAAAATAAAACGAAGATTTAAAAGGTTATACAGATCTTATCAAACAAAATTAGCAAAGATTTTTTGGAACTGTAAATGGTTAAGAAAGTTCTTCATCATCTTAAGAATAATAAGAAACAAGTAGTATAAGTTAAAAGTCCGATATTTCTACAGAGTCAGCAGGCCATAGATATAATACAAGAAGCAAAACTAAGGCTACTTAGGCTTAACTATAAAAAATAGCTGAACTAAAATAGCTATAATCATAAAATAAATAATGGTAAAAGCAGAAAAATAAAATGAAGAAAAAAGAATAAAAGGTTTTACAATAAACTTCCAAATCTGACAAATCTGAAGCAAAAAAATAAAAATAACCTAAAGAATAAGTACCTAGTGTAAACAAAAAATAATCTAAACAGAAGATAAAAAAATAACCTAAAAATGAATAAGAAGAAAAATATGATGATGACTCAGTCATTACTCAATTTTATTTTGCTGCTGGTCATCTTCAAAAATTTAAAAATTTTAGTCCCCAAAATGAAAAAATAACTAAAATAACATATCCTTAATAAGTAAACTTTTATTAAAATATGACTTTTGAGAAATAATTCACTCCTAAATATTATGGAAAAGAAAGTTAAGATTGTATTATTATTGAAAATTTATTATTTTAACAAGAGGATCCAGTTGTAATAGATGTAAAAGTTTCTAAGCAGTCAGAGAACCCTGTTTTAACTGAAGACAGAAAAGAAAAAGAACGAAAAAAATAATAAAAAAGCATGACGCAGTAATATGGTTTTAGAATAAGTGGATATACAACTCCTATCTATAAGTAAGGTGGATTGCTCGAAAAAAGTTAATAATCAGTTCGAAAAATATTAAAAAATGTAGTTACCCTTGAAAATAAACAATTTTTTTGTGATTACTTAAAAAAATTAAGTGAAGCTTTAAATACTTCAACTCGAAGATACTATGGAACAAGCATTTTATTGATTAAAGGTCCAAAAAGATCTTAAATCCGTTGGGTCGATTTCCATTACTGGCGTAATTATTATATTATTTAGATGACTCAAATGGTCCAGATAAGGAGATGATAAAAGGAGTTAATAATCTTCGAACATTTATTGAACAATTATAATTAAGTAACTGAAATTAGTTTAATGATTTATATCAAAATTATCAATATTTTTTCCGATATTTTTAATTTACATAACCTATATAAGAATAATATTCAAATTTCAAATAATAGTAAAAGTTAAAAATAAATGGCATCAAAACAGATATAAGCAAATCAAGATGAAATTCACTAATATATAAAATAATATTTAAAATTTTGGGATTTAAATACATCCTTATAGTCATTCGAAGATTAATTGAAATCTAAAGTATATGCATTTTAAAAATTAGGAAAACAAAAAAAATTCTAAAAATAGTATGTAAACCAAATTATAATCAATGATGAAATGCCCTGCTAATAAATCAAAAAATTAATTACAACTCTAGAAGGAAAATAAATTACAGAACAAAAAGTATCAATAAGTTCTACAGGCAGGTCGACAAATATTTTCAGTATCCATCAATTTGCTTCAAATTATTCATAATATTAAATAAGGCGCATCAAAATATGATAATTTGAATTAAGCTATTTAAAATTATAAGATTCAGTTAGGAAAACATCATAAAATTATAATAAATTAAGGAAAAGTTGAAGGTTCTGAGCTCATAAGTGAAAATGTCATAAGAGATCATAAAGCAAAGCTTTAACAATATGTTGCTGAAAAGACAAACACTTAAGGAATTATCGAAATTTTATTATCACTTCGCATCAATGCATTGCAAATTGCACCTGAACTTCGGAAAAATTTGGTGGAGGAATTGATAAGAAGAGATATATTCAAAATAACTCATTAATAAAAAGATAATTTCAAATTTATTTTAAGTCTTTTATCAATTAAAAGTAATTCACTCAAGCATGCAATTACTTCACTTATTTCTGTTATTGTATCAACTATTAAAGGCATATAATACATAACCTATAATGGAAGTGATGTCGTCTTAAAAAGAATTATGAAAATCCTTCAATAGCAATAAGATGGAAGTGTAACTCAAAGGTTTTGTTTAGGAATTCTTCAAAAATGCTCAATAAAGGAAAATTTAATTGCAACTTACCTTTAATAAAATATGATAGATTGGGTTTTAAGGTTAGTTTAAAGTTCTTTTAAAAATAAAATACATATGTTTTGTTTAGATTTTTCTACTGCAATGCTTGCTAATATCATTCATTCCAAATGGTGCCAAGTTAAACTGAATGAGAAGCCGGAACAAACCATTCATATAATGGAAAACATTTTGAAGTTTTTGAAACATCCTATGGAGGTTAGTGTTTTGATGCATTTATTAATTACACTTTCATATTTATGCAAAAATAAATATAAAAAGCAAATGTAATAAGTAAATTTAGTAAAAAGAATTAGTTAATTTGTGGATTTCTATTAAAATAACTTTAGCAGAGGTAATTATTGAATAATTTAGATGGATAAGCAGCATAAATGGATAAAAAAACTGTTCTTGATTTATGTAGTCATATGTTTCATGGTAAATAAGAATAATATGATACTGAGGAAAGGATAAGATAATATTAAAATGGGCAAGGATAACTTATTTTTTAATGTTTTCAAGATGAAGTTAGTTGATATGATTTTATTATATATTTATCTTCAATTATAAATCAGATTCATGCGTTAGGCTTTTTCAATTTATGGTTAGCATATTTATTAACTTTTGCTTGCCCAGCTACTGGCCCATGAGTAGTTACATAGGTTAATGGTCTAATAAACTGATGTCTATAAACTTTAAAACCTTATCGTTATGCTAGCTCTTGAGGAGTTGTATTAGTAGTTATTGCTTTAAAGAATACTTTTAAAACATTATATACATTTTTTTAAGTATGAGCTACATGAAATCCACAGTGATCTATACCTGCTAAAGTAAGCATAAGAGCTATCAGTGGATGACCATGTGAGTTGAAACCAGGATTTGGTCGAAGATACAATCGATAATCTTGAAATCTTTTTTTTATAGGTAGTGGAAGTGTAACTCTTGAATCTCTTGGAATAGCTATAACATTTTTTTTAAGCAAAAACATGGCTCTATCAAGAGATTATGATGGATTTGACCCTCTAGCTTTAGCATAAGAAATTAATCCATTACCATTTCCCATGAAAAGCAAAGTTTTATATGAATTAATTCTATTTAATGTTGTTACTTTAGTATTGCTTCTAACATTCAATAAAAGGATGACAAAATTATCTTTAATAACAAAAGGACCTTGCTAATACTAATCAGAAGTAATTTATTATGATTCATCAGCAAATCCTTGTTTTTTCTCGTTCATATCTTCTTGTTATTATTACTATTATTATTATGCGAAAATTTTTTCTTATTTTTTATTCAACCCGAATAGTTAATTTTCAATTGAATTTGGTGGGATGAAAGGGAATATATTTTATTTATTTTTTTATCTTATTTAATTTTTAATTTCACTTAGTCTTTGATCGACTTTTCTCTTTTGGAATTATTTTACAAGTTATATGTCTTATTTCTTTAAGGGCTTGTCTTTTAGATCTCCTAATTATGTTACGTAATTAGAAAAATCTAATAAAGTAACTTTATTTTTGTGTTTGATGTTAAACTTTTAAATAAAATTTTTAAGCTACTTATCATAACTAAATCAATAACTAAATACTCAGAGCGATTTGCCATTTAATATGCTATTTTTTATTGGGGAGTGTTTATTACAAAATCTGCCAATTTTTATTATGTAATTTTAGATGCATTTTGATGAATGAATAAATCTTTTTAATATCTTCTAACTTTTTTAGTAAAGTTTTTATTACGAATATTGAGATCGCAGAAAAATCTACGAGCAACTTTAACAATAGTTCGCATTTGTTGTAAAGCTTTTACAAAGTTATTATTTAAAGAAGCTAAATTAAATATAAACAGATATTTAATATGTTTAATTAAATATTCTATTTATTCTACAACACATATTATTTTTTCAATATTTATAAAACTTTAAATATATTTTAAATGATTTTAATATAAAATTATTAGAAAATAAAAATTACAATATCAACTAATTTAAGATAGTATTCGAACCTTGATATGATCTTGTGAAGTAATAGGTTATATTGTTTTCAAATTTAATAAAATATTATTAAGCATAGGTGTTTTTTGGCATTTTTTGAGATATATAAAATTTAAGTAATAAAAATTACAGATTGTTAAATTTAATTTTATGTAAATCGAGGAAGGGCGACTATTTCGAAGTTTTGACCGAGGAGGTGCTTGTTAGGCAACGCCATCCACGTCTGAAGCTATTGAATCAAACTAAAACTAGAGGCAATAACCAGAAGTCTAGGAATTTAATCTATCATATGATGTTTTACACCTTGCAAAAATGATGAGTGGTTCTTCTCTGAATGAAAAATAGAATTAAAAACATGTTACAGATAGATTTATCCCAATAAGAAAAACGTCAAGCAACAGAGTGGAACATTTTGGTGAAAATTCTTCTAATGCAATGGAAAAAAAATCAAGCCGTGGTGTATAAATTGGATAATCTAAAGTTACTCTAGGCGAAATGTACAAAATGCTATTACTATAAAAACCCGAAAATAAGTTGCTTAGTTTCGGATAACAGCATCATAAAAATGGAATTATGCAGAATAATATCTTTAAATAATCAAGTTAAAAATTTTTCAACGCTAAAAATATCCCAAAAAGAAATAATCTTTAACATCGCAAGATAAACAAAGCCCCTTTCAAAGTTTTAGATGCTCCTAACCTTCAAGATGATTTTTACTTGAATCTATTATAATGGTCATCTCAAAATATTCTTTCAGTTGCACTTGACTCTTCATTATATATGTGGAATGGAAATAATAATAAAGTTATCCGTTTTTGTGATATAAATCCTTGTTCAATTACGAGTATCGCTTGGAACCAACAAGGATCTCAAATTTCAATTGGAAACAATCAAGGAGTTACGTAGATTTGGGACTTATAACGAAATGCTAAAGTTAATGATATGTTTGGACATAATGCAAGAGTTAGCTCATTATCTTGGTCTGGAAATTTACTAGCTAGCGGATCTAGAGATCGAACGATAAATATTCATGATACAAGAATGAGTTCTAGAGATATTGTTTCAATATATCAAGGGCATACCCAATAAGTATGCGGATTAAAATGGTCATTTGATGGTCAATCATTAGCTTCAGGTGGTAATGACAATAAATTAATGATTTGGAATACGCATTCGACAATTCCAGTTAATAGATTTAATCAACATTGTGCAGCAGTAAAAGGTCTTGCTTGGAATCCACACAATCATGGCGTTTTAGCTTCTGGAGGAGGATCAGCTGATCGTACAATCAAATTTTGGAATACACTCGATGGTACAATGCTTGATAGTATTGATACAGGTTCTCAGATTTGCAATTTAATCTTTTCAAAAACAACAAAATAATTTGTCAGTACTCATGGTTATTCTAATAACTAAATTGTTGTTTGGAAATATCCAACATTATAGAAAATTTCAACTCTAACAGGACATACAAGCAGAGTTTTATTTTTAGCAATGAGCCCTAGTGGATAAACGGTTGTAACGGGGGCAGGCGATTAAACGCTTCGATTTTGGAATGTATTTCCATCTGCAAAACAATCTTCTTCTAGTCTTAATACGAGTATGTTCTCTAGTATGGTACTTCGTTGATTAAAACAATTTTCAAGTAAAACATTTACTAAGAGATTTAAAAATGATTACTTTATTACTATATCACTTATTTTAATTTATATTATTATATGTAGAAAAAATATCTTATAAATAATAAATAATATGCCTTTAGCAAAACTTAAAGAGTAATAAGCTACTCAAATGATTAAACTTGAACAGCTTTTTCATAACCGATATCTCACCCCTTAATTTTTACACCAGCTGATTGCAATATATGTGAAAGCAATTTAATCTTTTTCAGGCTAGTTTAATTTTATGAGGATGTACTTTATGGATAAAATGCAATTTGTTTTATCTTGTCCATAGATTATAAATATGCTCTAAGGTGGAGGTAATATGGCTGAAAGTATTCGATAAACGATTAGAATGACTGAAAGGCCAATATAAATACCAAAAAAATAAGAAAAAAGCCGATAAGAGCAAAATAAGAGAGAAAAATAAAAGTAGAAAAATAAAGATTAATAAGTACGTTTGAAATAAGTGCATCATTAAAATCATCATCATTTCCATCATTAACATGAGCAACATCATTACTATCATTATGATGAAACGAAAAATAATCAAAAAGGGCTGAAAATCGATATGAAAATGAAAGTAATGAGGGAAGTTTAATAAAATATGAAGAATATACATAATGAAGTTAATGAAGCTGATAGAAAGCTTGTAGAGAAAGAGGAAAAAATAAAAGATATTGCAAAAGATCAAGATAAGATATTTAATGAGAGATTAGCTAAAAGAAAAAATAAGTTAAGAAAGAAATCAGTTTAAATTAAGGCAAAAAAGCCGTAAAATTAATAAGCTGAATGTGATCCTGAACCAATAATTCAAAAATAATAATTGAAAGAAGCTCAGAGAGAATTAACGCATGCTATTTTGAAATTCACAGTCCGCATGACAGAAAGGCAAAAATAAAAATAAAAGCTTTAGTTTAAAAAAGATATAAAGAAAATGAAAAAAGCAAGGAATATTTAATAAGATGATATGTTATTAGAATAACAAGAAGAAAATGATGAATAGATTCAGGCCTTCAAAAAAAAAGAACAAACAGTTTAAATGAAAGGATAAAAAATAACTCAAGGGAGAGCAAAAACAAAACGGCGAAATCTTGATTCTGATGATGATTTATGAATTTTAGTTATAATGATATCCATATTTTAGATTAAAATATTTATTTAATTTATCTATTAATATTTCACTTTATGCTATTAATAAAATAAATCTCATCAAAAAAAATATTAATGAAAAATATCATCAATTTACAATATTTTTATTTATATTAGAATTATAAATTGACAATTAATTTCTAATGAGCTATTTGAGAAAGTTTGCACAAAAGTTCTTTGAATAAAAAGAGACTGTTCCTAAAGCTGAAAAATAATTTAATAAAAATGATAACACATAAACACAGGGTTCATATGATTCACCAATACCACAAGGTAATTTTACTTATATTTGAAGTGACTTATTAGTAAGTAATCAATAGAATTGTAAAATAAAGAACTGAGCATTTAAATCCAATGATGTCAATCTCTTATAAAGCTAAACCTTTAAAAATAAAGTTTGCTAGAGGTCAATATTTATTTGAATAAAATGGAGCAAAAACATTAGATTGCATCAATAATGTAAGTCATGTTGGACATTGTCATCCATACTATGTATCAAAAATGCAAAAACAATTGAATAAACTTTTAACAAATTCAAGATTTCTTTATGATTAGTTGATGGAAACGACTCATAAATTATTAAAGAGATTTCCACCAGAACTTTGCATCGTTACTTATGCAAATTCTGGTTCTTAAGCAAATGATTTAGCTATGCAAATGGCCTAAATTCATTCTAAAAAAAGTGGAATAATTTGCTTTTAAGGAGCTTATCACGGAATTACAAAATCTTGCCAATAAGTCAGTCCATACAAATGGAATTAGTTTATAAAGAAAACAGATCATGTGAAAGTAGCAGCTAGTCCCTGCACATATAGAGGCTTTCTTTCGAAAAGCTAAAATCCAGTATAAGACTACGCTGAATATATTGATAAAATCATCGATGAAAATACAGGGGCTTTTATCTGTTAATATATGCAGAGCTGCGCTGGACAAGTCATTCCTCCTAGAGATTTTTATAAAGCAATTTATTAGAAATTGAAAAAGAAAGGAGTTGTATGTATTGGCGACTAAGTACAAACTGGTTTTGGACGAGTAGGATAAACATTTTGGGCTTTTGAATATTATGGAGTAGTGCCTGATATTATAACCATTGGTAAAGCTATGGGCAACGGATTTCCTGTTTCAGCAGTTGTTTGTACAAAAGAAATAGCCTAGAGTTATAAGAAGAGAAACGTGTAATATTTCAGTACATATGGTGGAAATCCACTTGCAGTAACTGCTACAAATGCTGTTTTAGATATTATTGAATATCAAAATCTTCAATAAAATGCCAGATAAACAGGAAAGTACTTACGATAAAATTTATAAACGCTCAGAAAATATGAATTCGTAGGAGACATAAGAGGAGTCGGATTATTCCAAGGAATCGATATTGTAAAATCAAAATAATCAAAATAAGAAGATGGATAAACAGCAGCTAAAATAATCTTAATGATGCGCGAAAAACATGTTCTAGTAAGCCGAGATGGTGTAAAAGGTAATGTTCTAAAAATAAAGCCGCCTCTTATTTTTAACAAATAAAATGTTGATGAATTAATGAAAGCTTTTGCTGAGGTACTTCCTCAAATAAAAAGTGCAAATGGAAAATGAAGAATATTTGTTTTTTTATGAATTGTAGTAATAATTTTAAATAATTAATTTTTAATCATATATAAATTATTCCAAATTTATTTACCAATCAAAAAATAAAATCGTTAATAATTCCAAAAATGTAAATAAAATAGAAGTTATTAAATAAAAAAAATAACATTATATATATATCTGTATTTTATAATGACTTAATATATGTGTTTTAGTTGTAAATTTTATAATAGA
>Ga0075163_10012238_pt1 | contig 11176 bp, 8 predicted proteins | sample JI1023141ADNA_FD_71478 | JGI IMG/M metagenome (GOLD analysis project Ga0075163, IMG submission 71478) | Wastewater effluent complex algal communities from Wisconsin, to seasonally profile nutrient transformation and Carbon sequestration -... | ecosystem: Engineered > WWTP > Effluent > Algae...
GTCGATGACGGATTACCTGCCAATTAGTCCACTGCTATCCACGTTGCACCGCCATCCCCGCACTTGACTCACCCGCATACACTGAACGCCCCAGGGCGTTGTGTCGCGCGCCTTGCCGTAGGTCAATGGGTTGCGGACGCAAAAAGTCGGCTATTCGTACTCAATGCACGCTGACAGCCGAATAAGATCCTCAGGATACTGTTGACTGAGTCGCGCGAAAAGGGTAGCGGCATCAACAATTACAAGAATCTCATTGTGTTTCTGGATGCGATTCATACCGGTAGTGAACCGTTGATAGACAGTGCTGAAGTGGTCGATACAGAAAGCATCTAGATCCGTGTCGCTCCTGAAAATCTCTGTAAGGAGCCGCCGCAAAGAGGCTAGGGTTGGCCGAGGGATCGCAGTGCCGGACGTGGCTGGGAGTGCGCCACTGCTTGTTGGTTCTGCGCCGCGGAACGGCGTGCTATTCGCGCGGCGGTTCTCGGGCGTCGGAGGAATCTGTTCGGCCAATTGCGCTGCATCGGTTGTCCGATCTGTCTCGCCGGTTCCAGCCGCCAGTCGGGCTGCGACACCGCGACATTGGAGCAAGAGTGCAGACCCGTCAGGGTTAGGATCAGAGGTTTCGACCCATCTGTCCAGCAGAGCAAGAAGAACCTTACCAACTATGGCATCTGGCTCAATGTGCCAAAAGCTTCTTAATTTATTGGCCTTGGATGTTCCGCTCCCGATGTACTTATTAGAGTGGATGTCAATTTCCGCTACCTCGAAGAAGAATTGTGCGAATGTGGTATCCGAAAAATTCAATACATACCCCGTAGACATGCCAAACAGTCGCTCGAATTTATTTTTCTCTATGGGTAAGAGGCTGCTCATGCTGTGCTCCTGTCAATGAGGGTCATCGGCTGCTCCCGCCAGCGGCAACATTCGCATAGGTGGCAATTCTATACCAGTCTGCCGACCGAGGCTCGCAACAAGATCATCACCTCACCATCTACGTACGCCTGTGAAGTCTGCCCCCTCCGTCAGTCGGAAAGCATCGCGTACAGTGCCACTTCGCGCGACACCTGCACCGCGCTCGCACTGAACGGTTCGCGGTGTCGTCGTGCAGGTTGCCGTACCCTGAGAGCAACCCCGACAGCTTGGCCATTAAGCTCGACCGCCAGAAACGAGGTGAGCATTCCTCTGCTGCGCGTTTCTTCCGGCGTCCGCCCCTTTCAGAAGAGGTCAGCCGTGTCGATACCGATGAAAGGGACGGAGTGAGCACATCGTTGTTCACTGACGGCATCTGAGATGGAAGCCCTGGGAAACGTCAGAAGTCAGATCAATCGGATCGGGGCTCTAAATAGATCTCGACGCGTCCTTGGTCGCTGCGACCAGGGAAGTTGCAGTCGGTGCCCAGCGCCTCACCGGCAATTCCTGTGCTTGGAACTCCATACTTCATGAGCATCGTTGCGGTGTTATAGATCCGCTCCCACGAAAGCCTTCGGGCTCCGGTCTTTTCGCTCGATGCTGCGAATCCTTCAAGGCGTAGCTTCATGCCTTTGGCGCTTGGGCCTCCTGGGCCTTCTGCGAGCACGCGCAGCTCTTCCGGTCCGAGCTCCGCGCTGCTGGCCGGGAAGGACACTGTGGAGACCGGCGCCTTCCCAATCAGACCCAACGAGCTGCAGTCCCTGCCCAAGAGCAGCCGCCGGTTATCGCGCAGATACTTGATGGTGGCATCATCCACTTCACACTGGCTGCCGGGCTGCGCAAGGCACGCGTCGCGCTTGCGCTGCATCTGTCCGAGGAAGGCGTCTAGACGCATCACTCCGGTCCGCCGCGCAGATTCGGTAAAGGTGTCGAGGAGCGGCAACGCCAAACTGCGCGCGCCTGCGTTCGGCGTCGAGAGCGCTTTCAGCTTGCGATCGAGCTCGGCGATCCGAGTCAGGCAGGATGAATAATTCTGTGATGCAAGATTCATGCTCTCGAGCTGCGTTCGGCAGGCATCGCGCTCTTTCACGTCGAGCTCCAGCTGAGCCTGGTGTTGGAGGAGGTCTTTGATCGTGAGGTCGCGTTTGTTCAGCTCGGCCTGCTTGAGTTTTTCTGCGCTCTCCAGATCTTGAAGCTGCTTTGCAACCAGATTGGTTCTATCCGTCTCGATCTTCTTGACCTTTGCGTTCAGGTTCTCAACCTGGATTGTCAAATCACGCGTATTAAGTTCGATCGTCTGCTGCAGGTGGTAACGTTCTAAAATCGTCCATACGGCAGAGACGATTACGCCCGCCATGAAAAGCACCATGCCGACGAGAATAAATACCAAACTGCGACGCCGCCGATAGCGAGCATCGAGGCTGGCGTTGATGAATTCGAGCTCATCTGGAGATGTCTGTCTGCGGCGTGAAAGATCGCCATAGCTCCGCAAATCTTCGTCAGTTAAAAGCAGGCGTGGGTTGCGGTTGCTGCGCGTCCACTCCTTGAGCTTCTTTGGCATCTGGCGGTAGTACTCTTGGTCGTACAGCCAGTCGCGCCCGAAGACGGTCGCAAAGATGCGGTTGCGGATCTGTAGCCGAGCCGGCCCGTTCTCAGACACGGCCTTGGCCTTGACGATGCCGCTCAGAATCATGGCCAGATGCACGGGGTGCTTCCGGTCAAAGAGAATGGTCTCCTTGCGCAGCAGCCCTCCATAGAGACGCAGCTTGTCATCTACGGAAACAGTCGACCATTTATAGCTCTCGGTGTTTGGGTTGTCGGTCTCGTCCGACGCATCTTCTAACAGGTATTTGTCATCTGTGGTGAAACGGCGCTCAGCGTAGCCGATACTCACTTCCTGGATGCGGCCCGCCTCCGTAAAGATCTCAGCCACGAGATCCGCGACCACATCCTTGAAGCGGTCGGGACTCAGCTTAGGTGGGACGTTGCTGTCGACGCCGGCCTGATAACGCTCTGAAATAGCCTCGCACAGCCGGTGAGTCATATACGGATGCCCATCAGTCCAGGCGAAGATCTCGTTTATGAGCTGCTGTGTCTGCTTGAGCAGGGGGTGAAATCCGCTCTTGAACGTCCGCACCTCTTTTTCGGTGAAGTCCTCAAGCGGGATGATCTCGCCGACATTGTACGGCGTCAGACGAGCATCGGGATCGGCAATCAGCTCAAAGGGAGCAGCCACGCCGATCAGGCAGAAGGTGAGGAGGGCGCAGTCCTTATTGTCGGCCCGCTCATTGTAGAACGCCCGAAGGGATGCGAAGAAGCTGCTGCGATCTACCTTGATACTAAGCAGGCTCTCGATCTCGTCGAGGAAGATGACGATCGGTCCCGTCTTATTGCGAAGTACTAGCTCGTGAAGAAATAGGTGCCAGCGTCGCTCGACGGTGTCGTTCTGGTGCTTCTCCCAAAATTCGTCCACGGAAGGCAGATCGAGCTGAATAGCAATCTCTGACAGGAGGCTGTAGTACCAATTCTCAGCATGCACATCCGGGCCTATACCGAGTCCGGTGAAGTCGATGTTGACGCAGCGCACGCCCTGCTGCTCAAGCAGCCTGGCGACATGCACGCGTAGGCTCGACTTTCCGATCTGGCGGGGTGCAAGCACGCTACAGTACTGACTCTTGAGCAGAGTGCTGATGAGCGTCTTGTCTGCGGCGCGCTCAACGTATAGCGCGCTATCCCGGAGCGCTCCACCGCTCTGGAACTGTGGACTGGGATCCTGGATCGATGAGGGCTCCGGCATCTACGGCGGTTCCACGGCAGGCCGCGTCGGATAAATATCCTAGCATGGCGCTGGACCTCTCTGCGAGCGCTACCTCCTGAGCGCTGGCGACAATACGGTCCGAATCGAGCTGCTCAGTGGTCGCAGTGGAACTGCATTGGCCGACCTACATCTACTGAAGTGTGTGCAAGCACGAAGGCCCCGCGATTCTGGGCACGTACTAGGTTTTGGGTTTGCAAGGTGATACGCTTAATTAGCGTTCTTACATTTGCGATTGTCTTCGCCAGGTGATCCATGAAGTCAGTAGATTTGACTGTGAAGAGTGCAGCACTGTCATCCAGTGTGCCGTGTAGCTTGCTTGTGATTTCCGATCTGCATCTGGGGGGCGCGCTTCCGAAAGAGGGATCCCCAGGATTTCAGATGTGTACGCAAGCCGGACGCCAGCGGCTCGCGCAGTTCCTGCGAGGGTTAGCGGTAGAGTTTCTGACCCGCAACCCGCAGTACCATCATCAGATCTCAGAAATCCCTGTGGATCCAGCGGCTCTCAGCGAGCCGGTTCTGCAGCATGACATCCACCTGGTCATCGCCGGAGATGTCGTCGACTTTCTTGCTGAAGAACCCATGTCGGCCTTTACTGCCGATGAAGCTGCAGCATGCGCCAAGCTGCAGCACGCGCTGGACAGCAGCCCAGAAGTCTGGCCGGCCCTGCGGGATTTCGTGCGCGCCGGCGGGGCGGTAACAATGCTCCTGGGAAATCACGATATCGAGCTATCGCTGGGAGCAGTGCGACAGCTGCTCCTGCGGACACTCGGCCCCGGGCGGGTGGAGCTGATCTATGACAATCAGGGACTGGCGCTTGGTGATGTTCTGATCGAGCACGGCAACCGCTACGATCCCTGGAACTGCGTGCCGCACAGTTCTCTTCGCGAGCTACGGTCACATATGTCACGGCGTGAAGAACTTTCAAAGTTCACACCGCTGCCTGGTAGCCGGCTGGTCATCGATGTCATGAACGATGTTAAGCAGACCAGCAAGTTTGTCGACCTCTGCAAGCCTGAAATACCTGCGGCGATTCCGCTCCTGCTGGGGCTGCAGCCCTCCATCTTGAACAGTGCGGTTGATATCGCCGTGCTCCTGTGGAAGTCAAAAGAGCTCAGCTTTCGGCCGAGCAGCGGCGCGCCGACGAACAGGGACTACGTCAGCCATAACGGACCCGCCAATGATGATTGGATTGGAGAAGCCAGGCGGCAGGTCGCCAATGATGAGCTGGCGGCTGCGCTGGGAATTCCGGCGGCGCGACTGGCTGACTGTCTACTCGATGCCGTCTCTGAGCTAGAGCGGCGGGAAGCAAGCGACCTGCCGGGGCAAGAGCCAAAAGCAGCGCAGCCCCAAGTGGATCGGAGCCTGGCTTCCTATACGACCAGCAATCGAGTAGACAAACCTGCCGAACCGGGAATCTGGAGCAGGATTGCGGGCACCTTTGACAACTGGATGGACTTTCTGACTGCGGGCAAGCACATCGTCGCAGCGGCCCGCACGGACAATCTCGAGGCCAAACTTCCTCACCTGCTGACAGCGCTGCGCGCGCTCGCCCGCTCGCAGCGCGAAGAGCTCGACATCAATCACGAGAAGGAAAATTATCTTCGGCCGGCCCGACACGCCGTAAGCCGCGGCTTCTCGGTCGTTATTTACGGCCATACGCACATGGCCAAGCGCGTGCCGATTGCAGCCAAGGCAGAGGATGGTACTGAGACGCCAGGCCTCTACCTGAATACCGGCACCTGGGCAGACCTATTGTGGCTTCCCCCTGAGCTCGCGGGAATGGATGACAGCAGAGCGTTGGCGGCTCTGCGCCATCTGTGCGTCGACCGTGGCAACGATCCAGACAGCGTGCTGCGCCGTCGACTCTTAACCTATGCGCGGATCGAACTGGGCCAGGACGGTACGGTGCTGCGCGGTATCGATAAGACTCTCCAGGCAGATCTCTATCTATTCCCTAGCGGGGAGCGACTGCCCGATGGCGGTCTAGATCAAGCCGAGCAGAGACCTGCTGGAGAAGCCGCTTCCGCATGAGCGAGCCGCTGGAGCCACCTCCTATGTCTCGTCGTCCCTGGTTGAACCAGGCGTGCGTGCGCATCGTCGCTCAGCTTCGAGGAAAGCCCCTTCCCTTGCACAGCAGCGGCTTTCTGATCGCGCCCCATATCATCGCCACATGCGCCCATGCGCTATCCGATCAGAGCGACCTGAGACTATTTTCCAAGCTCGAAATTGAGTTCTTTCACTCTCAGACATTCCGCACCAAGGAGCAAGGCGAGATCGTCCAAATCGTCTGCGATCCGCAGTGTGACGTTGCGCTGATTCTGGTCAAGCATCTACCGACAGAGCTCAAGCCGCTGCGGCTACGCGCAGGGTATCGCATCAATCCTGATTTTCACGACCGGTTTAACTCTTATGGATTTCCGGGCATTGATCCCAAAGGAAATCCGCTCCCGCTCGAAGGCACGATCGAAGATATGGACAAGCTCAGGATCAAGCCAGTGCAAGGGCCGGTGGCTGGCGAGCGAACGGTTCATATTACGCTCACTTCCGAGCAGTTCTCGGCGGGCGCTGGCGCCATCCTGGGCGGTTGTTCGGGCGCCCCGGTTGTGATTGGCCGCGAGGTCATTGGCTACATTGGTCGCATCATTCCCCATCCCGATGCAGCGCAGCCACCGCACGCTCAGTTCGGCATTGCCTATGCGCATCCAGTCGAACACATCTTGGAACTGGCCCGATTCAACAACATAGCGCTAAGCCCACCTCTGACCGACAAGCAGTATCCCCATCCGGACGATTCGAAGCTCGACATCGCGTATTACGTACATCGCAATCAAGAAGAGACAGATGCCCTTCACTACTTGAGTCGGCGGATGCCGACACTAGTATGGGGGGCACGCGGTATTGGCAAGTCGACCTTCATCAACTACATCAAGAGCCAGCTGGGACAGAACATACCTGCCTTTGCAGGCTCGACGATCATCGAGCTCGACTGTACGCGGTACGTCAGAAAAGAGGGTACTGCAAATGAGTTCTTTTTCTGGATGGTGAGTGCCGTCCTTTCCGCGCTCAATGTTCAGGACATCCCCAGCCGCATCGGCAAGCTCCTGAAAAATTCAGAGTTCGATCCGATCCGTGAGGTCTCGAAGTGCATCGAGAGCGTACTGAAGATCGAAGGTAAACAGGGGCTGGTGCTGGTCTTGACCAGCATCGAGAAACTCTATGGCGACCACCCAGAGCATCTTCCCGAGCAGCTTTGGAGCCTGGTGAAACACTGGGGCAGCATGCATCAGCCCCCCTGGAATCAGCTGCTCATGCTACTTGAAGTCTCGTCGGCGCCGCTGCTCATGCAAGATCGCGATGTCCTGCCCCGGAATGGAGCCGTGCAGATCTCCCTTGAGGACTTCACGCGCGCTCAGGTCGAGCGGCTGGCAGAACATTATGATCTCAACCTTACGGATCTGACGCATGCCAGCATAGAAGACTGTTGCGATGGCCGCGCGACGCTTTGCGATCGCTTGATCGATCTCGTAGGCGGCCATCCGGCGCTCCTGCAGCTCGCTTTCTATAGCGCAGCCAGCAATCGGCGCGATCTGGACGACGTGCTGGACGAGGTGCTGGAGAACCTCGAGCGGAGCATCTACTCACAGGTGCTGCAAAAACTGGACTGGGCGCTCTCTGCCGACCCCCGGCTGCGGGCAGTTCTTAATGCGCTCTTGAGAGGACAGAGCGGCCTCAGTGACCGCGAGCGTGTTCGCTTGGAGATCGCATCGATCATCCAAATTCGGAAGGATCAGTGGTGCATTCGCTACGGACTATATCAGCGCTACCTGCGCAAGAGATCGGCATGACTGGACCGCTGACTTTCCAGATTGCCGGCACAATCGGCCCAAACGCGATCTACATCGAACGCGCAACGGATGCAGAGCTCACCGCCATGCTGCGCGAGGCGCCGCTATGTCACATTGTCGGCCCGCCGCAGATCGGCAAGAGCAGCATGGCGCTTCACCTCAAGGAGTCCCTTTCCCAGACTGCTGGATGTGGGATCTATCTGGATTTAAACGGCTATGGAACCACTACCAGCCCTGAGGGCAGTCTTTATAACAGCCTGATCTTCGACTCCCTGGAGCGGCTGACAGATGAGGAGCCCACACTCCCGCCAGGTGATACTCGCGAGCGATTGATGTGGTGGCTGCAGCAGCTCGACAAGATTGCAGAGGAGAGGCAGGTCGTCCTCATCATCGACGAATTCGGCCTGCTGGTATCTCGCAGCGTGATCTTGCTGGAGGCAATCGCCGCGCATCTGACCGCACGGCCGGCGGGAACCCCTCGCGCGAGCGTCCTGTTGCTCGGCATCTTCAACATTCCGCAGCTGCTCGGTGAGCCCGGCAAGGCCGAGATGATCAGGGCGTTTTTCGGTGCAGGCGGCCTCTCGCGTCGCATTGAGTTAGTCGATTTCAAGCGCGAGGAGCTATCGCCCTTCGCGCAAGCCTTGCCACCCTCGGCTGCTTATGCTGACGCACTCTTGGACCGCATCGCGTACTGGACGAGCGGTCATCCCTATATGACACAGATGCTGTGCCTCCAGGCTGCGAAGTGGCACGCGCCTGAGGCGGATGCTGCTACGCAGATCGACAGGCTCGTGAATCAGCTGTTTCTCGTTCCCAATAGCATCGGCGACCCCTGCTTGGCATGGGCCCACAAGCTCCTGTGCCCCTCCGAAGGTGGCGTCACCGGCCAGGCGCGGCGCCTTCGCTATAAAACGCTGCTCAAACAGGGGGAGCTTCTAGATGATCCCAAGGATCCCTATATCACCGACCTCATCCTTGCGGGACTGGTGGTGCGGCGCAGGGTTCAGGATCAGACGCGGCTGGTGGTCCGCAACCGCATCATCATGAACGTATTCGACGATGGATGGTTCCTCCGGAATGCCCCTGCGGATGAGGCACGCAGCGAGACCAGATAGCATGGGGCAGACCCATCCCAGCATCCATCAGGACTCAAATATGGAAACAAGTCCCACTACGAGAGACCAATATCACGAAGAGCATTACGTCTCTCGTGTCGTGGAAGAGGAGCAAATCCTGCAGGCGCTCAACGGGCGCACCGGCAGCTCAATCGTTACCATCATCGGACCCACTGGCTACGGCAAGACTTGGTTGCTCCACCAGTTACAGTCACAGCTTAGGGCGACTTACAAGGACGCGATCTTCGTCTGGATCGATCTCCGCGATCTCTGCTTGCGCGCTAAATCTACGGAGGATTTCTTTCTTCAGCTTTCATATCGTTTGATCGAGCCGCTAGCTGAGAGGGACAAAATCATGGCTGCCAGCTCTTCAAAGCATGCGACGGCAGTGAGTCGATTCGTCAATCTCATGCGGAACATCCTGAACTTTCACGTTGGTGAATACATACTGACTTTGGATCCCGGCGATGGCGCGCTTGGGCAGCCCTTTCAAGATGACTTCTATCTCGCACTGCGCGCCTGCATAGAGGCGGGATCTCAGACGGAGTCCAGAAGCCGCCCCTGGCGGAAGCTGCGGCTGATTCTGACCACCTCTTATCCGCGAACGTTTTTGTCCACAGCACTGGCTAATTCACCCTTCAACATCGGCACCGGAGTTGAGATCTCAAAGTTCACTGCCGAACAGACGCAGCAGCTGGCAGTCGGATTCGGGATCTATTTCGATAGCTATGAACAGCGACATATCCAGCAGCTCCTGGGGGGCCATCCCGCACTGCTCAACCAGTGTCTAAGCTATGTAATACACCACAACATCGCGCTTCGAACATTGCTGGATGACGTCAGTATTCAGCGCATCGTCTTCTGTCGCTACCTCGATAGCACTTACCAGCAGCTCAGGAAAGCGCCCGCTCTCATCCAAGCGTTGCACGCGCTCTCCAAGAATCCCAAAGCCGGGCTCTCATTGGACACGGAGGCCCGACTTTATAGTCTGGGTCTCATCGAGACCACGTCCGCCGGCCGTCAAGTCTGTAGAGATCTCGACCGCATCCTACTGGCCTGAATAAAGCGGCGTACCATCGAGAAATTCCGGTATTTCAGTGATTTGTCAGTTGCAGATGTTTGGCGCATCAGTGAGCGCCGGGCGATACTATCGTTTTGAGAGCGAGACAGACATGGATCCCCGCGCCGGAACGCTGCGAGCATGGTGTCATCGAGCAATGACGTCATGGCTGCTGTTGGCGCCCCTGTTCTTGACGGGCTGTCCGCGGCCGGGCGCGGGCGCCAAGGCCGAAGCCTGGTATCGAAAAGCCGAGCCGGTGATCGCGGCCCTCAATCGCTATCGGACTGAGCGCGGTAGCTACCCCAACTCACTTGCCGAGCTTCCCGCCGACTGGCTGCCACCGCTGGAGGAGCGGCAGCCGCACTCCCCAGATCGCGGTTTTGCCTATGCGCGAAAGGGCGACGCGTACGAGCTCACCTTTTCGTACGCCGGGCCGGGCATCAATCACTGCACCCACTACTCCGCCCCGCTCGACGACAGACGCTGGAGCTGCGGTGGCGACTACTGACTGTGGCCCATGACTGGCGATAGCGAGATTTTTAAAAACGAGTACATCACCGTGCGGCTGGAGCGCGATGGCCAGCTCGTCCGCTTGATCCGCAGTGCTGTGCCCTTTCCCGATCCAAAGACCGTAGAGCATGCCTGGGCGCCCGTGATTTTTCTGCTCGACCGCATCGGCCGCGAAGGGCGCTGCATCTTATCAGACACGCGCCTCGCGCCCGGCCGCAACGATCCGGCTTTCGAGGCGGCGCTCGCGCGCGTCCGCAAAGAGATGTTCCGCGAATTTCGCAAGGCCGCGACCCTTGTCCAGTCGAAGGTCGGCCTCCTGCACGTCAGCCGCCTGATTCGCGAAGATCGCGTGGATCGAATGGCTTTCAGCGACGAAGCGGAGCTGTTTGCCTATCTCGGCCTGAAGCAAAGATGACAGGCTCAGAAGCGCTGAGCCACATCAGCCATCCCTTACACATCTATTGGCATGACCGCACTCCGCCCGCGTACCATGACGCACTACTCAGCCATTTAGAACTGCAGCTTCGGCTATAAACTGCGCTTGTTCCGTGATGCGCAGAAGATCAAGAGCCGACGCCACATGCCAGATATTGCCGTCCAGGTGGCAGCAGTGTTCGGCAGGAAACCGCAGCTAGTAGTAGCTTGGCCAGCGCCGGCAAGATGAGCTGGGGCCAGCAGGCGTAAGCACTGATTGCCGGCGGTAACTAGACGACACAGGGTGGGATTAGTAAGCAATTTCCCCAGCGTTGTCGACGGTCTGGGGAAACTCGAACAGCGTTTCTCGACGGACGGGATGTTCGAGGGCTTGATGTCGCGATGGATGATGTTGCGATGGTGGAGTTCTGCCAGGGCGGCGGCGATGCGGCGGGCGAGGATGAGCGTCTCGGGAACAGTCAGTCCGCAGGAGCTGGAGGTTGCG
>Ga0075163_10012239_pt1 | contig 11175 bp, 3 predicted proteins | sample JI1023141ADNA_FD_71478 | JGI IMG/M metagenome (GOLD analysis project Ga0075163, IMG submission 71478) | Wastewater effluent complex algal communities from Wisconsin, to seasonally profile nutrient transformation and Carbon sequestration -... | ecosystem: Engineered > WWTP > Effluent > Algae...
GGCTTTCAGACCGACTCGCGCCCCTGCGACACCGCTGGCACCAACCGCTCGGTGCCGGGCACGGCAACCTGCATCCTGTGGGGCGGCGGCGTCGATGCGTCGCTGCTCTGGCGCGGGCACATCGGCGCGGCGCTCGGGCTGTGGTCCATCGCCGGTCAGGCGGCCGTGATCCCCGACGGCGGCAGCGGCGCGGCCTTTCCCGATCGGGTCTCGGTGCCGCTGCTCGTCGACTTTCGCCCCTTTTCGTTCGTGCTGCCCAGCAGCCAGAACGGCTACCTCAGCCGCTTCCTCTATGGTCTGCGGCTGGCGGTCGGCCCGTCGCTGGAGATTGTCCGCACCTCGTCCGACTCGTCGCTGGCTGCCGGCGACCGCACCGGCAGCGTCGCGGCCTCGCTCGTCGGCGCCAACCTGTTCATAAGCGGCGAGGTGCCCCTGACCTCCAGCCCGAGCGGTCTGGCGCTGCGCTTCTCCACCCGGCTGCTGTATGCGCCGATCGTCGTCCTGAACGATGGCCTGGTGCAGTCGGCGCCGATTGTCTCGACGGACAGCACGCCCGCAACGCTGACCACCACCTTTCAGGGCTACACCACCCACGTCCAGGTCTACCTGGGCCTTGCCTATTACTTTTAGGGGTCACATGTCGGCAGCCAGCGGGGACCAGCCCCAGGACCAGCCCAAGGACGTGCTGCTTTTTGCGCGGCGGATCGAGCGCGCGCTCGGCGAGGTCTCGCTGCGCCTCATGCGCTCGGCCCTGTCGCTGCCGCTGGCCGCGGGGTACGAGCTCGGCTGCGTCTTTACCGACCCCCAGGGCCGGGCCATTGCCGAAGCCGGCGCCGATCCCGTGCTGACCGGCTCGCTGGGACCGCAGATCCGCGCGGTGCTGGCAGCGACGCCGACGCTGGCCCGCGATGTGGTGCTGGCCCTGAGCGACCCCTATCCCCCCGCTGCCGGGCCGCTGGATGGCGGCATCGACCTTCAGACCCTGACCCTGATTGGCCCCGTGCATGTGGGCGAGAGCAGCGAGCTCTGCGGCTATCTGGCGCTGGCCGTCCGCCACCCGCAGCCGCCGCTGGGCGCGCCGCTGTCTCGCACCGAGCTGCCTCCGTCGCGCGACGATGAGCTCTCGGCCTTGCCGCCCGCCGTGGGGCCGCGCTACGCGGAGTTTCAGGCCCCGGTGCCGCCCACGGCCCTGCCGCGCACGCTCGATGAAGAGGGGCGCCGCCTGCCGGCCCGCCTGGCCACCGATGCGCTGCTGCGCGAGCTGGCGACGCACGGACGCTCCCCGCGCGAGCGGCTGGGTGATCTGCTGGCGCAGCGGGCCGCCCTGCGCTTTGCCGTCTCGCGCCTGCGCGAGCTGGTCATCCGCTACGGCAGCGAGCGGTTCCAGGCGCTGGCGGCCGCCGTGCTGCGCGAGGGCGAGGCCGAGGCGCGGCAGGCGCTGGCCGCGCTGCCCGACGGCGTCTACGCCTTTGCCGACAGCCTCGATGACGACTCGGCCGGCAGCACCGATGTGGGCATCCGTGTCACCTGCCGGGTGCACCGGGGTGGCATGCAGCTCGACCTGCGCGAGTGCGACGACGCGGTGCCCGGGCCGCTCAACACCACCGCCGCGGCGGTGGTCGCCGTGGTGCGCCACACGCTGCGCGGGTTTGTCGGCAGCCGCAGCCGCCTGCCGAGCAACGACGGCCTGCTGGCGCCCGTGGAGATTCTCCTGCGCCCCGGCTCGCTGCTGGCCGCCCGGCCGCCGGCTGCGCTGGCGCTGGGCGCGTTCGAGACGGCCCGCCGGCTCTACGATGTCCTGCGCGGGGTGCTGTCGCAGGCCGCTCCGGCCGCCGCCCTGGCCGCGGACTGCGGGACGACCAGCAGCCTGTTTCTGGCTGGCCGCAGCTTCCTGCACCGCGAAGCGCTGGGCGGCGGAATCGGCGGCGGGCCCGGTACCCTTCCTGCCAGCCGCCGCCTCGGCAGCTCCAGCCTTGCGGCCGAGCTCCTGGAGCGCCAGCTGCCGGTTCGCGTCTGGCGCCACGCCGTGCGCCCCGACTCGGGCGGCGGCGGCACGCACACCGGCACCAGCGGCGAGCTGCGCGAGCTTGAGCTGCTCTCCGACATGCAAGTGACCGTGGCCGGCGATCGCCGCCGCCGCCCGCCCTACGGCCTGGCCGGCGGAGGCCCCGGCCTGGTGGGCCGCGACACCCTCACCCGCGCTGGCGAGACCCGGCTCCTGCCCGGCAAGGTCTGCTTCCAGGGCCAGGCCGGCGACCGCCTGACCCTCCAGACGCCCGGCGGCGGCGGCTACGGCGACGTCCAGCGCGCCGCCTTCTTCGTCGCGCTGCTGGGCGAGTAGCCCGGGCCCCAGAAAAGCCGCGGCTCCTGCTATCGTAGGCAGGTGGCAGCCATGACCGCATGGGAACCGAGCTTTGCCGCCCAGCGCTCGCGCCTCCTGGCCATCGCCTATCGCATGCTCGGCAGCGTGGCGGCCGCCGAGGACATGCTGCAAGAGGCGTGGCTGCGCGTCCACGAGACCGATCCGGCGACCGTGGAGGTCCCGGCGGCGCTGCTGCGCACCGTGGTCGTGCGCCTGTGCCTGGATCAGCTGAAGTCCGCGCGCCAGAAGCGCGAGACCTACATCGGCCCCTGGCTGCCCGAGCCGGTGCGCGCCGAGCCCCCCGACGGCCTCAGCGCCGCCGCCGCCCCCGACGAGCGCGTGGGCGAGCTGGAGTCGCTGTCGATGGCGTTCCTGCTGGTCCTGGAGTCGCTGTCGCCGCTGGAGCGGGCGGCGTTCCTGCTCCACGAGGTCTTTGACTACAGCTTCGACGAGATCGCCGCTTCGCTCGGCCGCTCGCCTGCCGCCTGCCGCCAGCTCTGCCATCGGGCGCGCGAGCACATCGCCCGCCGCCGTCCGCGCTTTGCATCGTCAAAAGAGCAGCGGATGCGCCTGCTTCAGGCGTTTCTGGCCGCCACCTCGGCCGGCGATGTCGAGGGGCTGTCGCAGCTCTTGTGCGCCGATGCGGTGGTGACCACCGACGGCGGCGGCGAGGTCCGGGCCGCGCGCAAGGAGGTCCGGGGACGCGATCGGGCGGTGCGCCTGCTGGTCGGCATCTACCGCCATGGCGGCAACCCACCGGGTGCAACCTTCGAGTTCGACTGGGTAAATGGCTGCCCGGCCATGCTCTCGTACGTGGATGGCCGCCTCTGGCTGATGCTGCTCATCGAAGACGACGGCGAGCGGATCACGGCTGTGCGCACGGTCATGGCCCCGACCAAGCTCCGCAGCCTGCAAGCCCCCAAACTGCCTTAATATCAGCAGCAGGGGGAATCTCATGGCCGACCACTCTGGGTCCGCGGAGCCGCAGGCGCTGTGGCTGGGCAGCCGGCGCTTCTGGCTGCTGTGCGCGCTGGCGCTGATCATTGCAGTGCTGGGCATCTCGGCGCGCAGCTACCAGCTGACCAACCGCACGGCCGAGCCGGTCGAGGTGCATCTGTACGGTCAGTCGCACCTGGTGCCGGGCATGGCGGCCACGTTCCGCGTGCTGGTGTCCGATGGCGAGGCAGGTCGACCGCTGCCCGGCGCCGCGGTTGCGCTGGGGCTCATCAGCGCCGCCGGTCAGCGCACCGAGCTTGGCGCCGGCACCACGGATGCCGATGGTCTGCTGGTCGTGCGCAGCCAGCTGGGCGCTGAGCTGCCCGATGGCGACTACCAGCTCAAGGCCAGCGCCCGCTCCGCGCGCGGCAGCGCCGAGGCGCTCCACGGCGTGACCCTGGCGCGCGCCGTCCGCATCCTGCTCAGCACTGACAAGCCGCTGTATCAGCCGGGGCAGGTCATCCACCTGCGCAGCCTCGCGCTCAGCACCGCGGACCAGCATCCGGCCGGCGGCCGCGACCTCGTCTTCGAGGTTCAGGATGCCAAGGGCAACAAGGTCTTCAAGCAGCGCGTGCGGACCTCGGCGTACGGCATCGCCGCTGCCGACTTCGCGCTCGCGGATCAGGTCAACACCGGCGACTACAGCCTCACTGCATCGCTCGGCGGCGTGACTGCGACCCGCTCGGTCTCGGTGCGCACCTACACGCTGCCCAAGTTCCGCGTCGACCTCACCACCGACCGCCCCTCCTACCAGCCGGGCGGCCTCATCCAGGGCGAGCTGCGCGCCATCTACACCTTCGGCCAGCCGGTCGCTGGCGCCAAGGTCCACCTGACCGCCGACGAGTTCATCGAGAAGTTCCACACCTTCGCCACGCTCGACGGCGTCACCGATGCCGCGGGCAGCTACCGCTTCACCATCAAGCTCGACACCGCCTTTGTGGGCCAGGAGCTCACCGGCGGCGGCGCCATGGTCAAGCTGGATGCCGCGATCACCGCCAAGGCCGGCGGCGAGCAGCACAAGACCCTGGATGTCATCGTCACCAGCCAGCCGCTGCGCATCGAGCTTGTGCCCGAGAGCAGCCAGCTCCTGCGCGGCGTGCCCAACCGCATCTACGTCGTGACCTCCACGCCCGAGGGGCAGCCGGTCAAGGCGCAGGTGACGGCGCAGGTCGCCTCGCCGTCCGGCGGCGCTGCGCAGTCGGTCGCGACTTCCAGCCTGGGCGTTGGCCACCTGGAGGTCACCCCCGACTCGTCCGCGACCGAGGTCGTGCTCTCGCTCACCGCGGTGGACGCAAGCGGCGCCCGCACCGAGCTCAATCGCAGGCTGCCCATCGGCTTCCAGCCCGACGGCGTGCTGCTGCGCCCGGATCAGGCCGTGTACCGCGTGGGCGACAGCGTGCGCCTGGAGGTGCTGAGCACCGGACCCACCGGCCGCGTGTTCATCGATGTGGTCAAGGACCAGCGCACCGTGATGATGCACACGGTCGAGGTGCAGAAGGGGCGCGGCGCCGTGACGTTCGCGCTGCCGCCGGATCTGGTCGGTACGCTCCAGCTGTGCGCCTATGTGCTGCGCGGCGATGGCGAGATCGTTCGCGACGCGCGCCTCATCCAGGTCCACAGCAAGGACGAGCTACACGTGAGCGTACAGTCGAGCCGCCCGAGCTACGCCCCCGGCGAGACCGCGGTGCTCGACTTCGCCGTCACCCGCGCCGATGGCACCCCGGCTCCGGCCGCGCTCGGCATCGTGGGCGTCGACGAGGCGGTCTATGCCCTCTACGACATGCGGCCGGGACTCGAACAGCTCTACTTTGCCCTTCAGGAGGAGCTGCTCAAGCCGCGCTACGAGCTGCACGCGCACCTGCCGCAGCCGCTGCCGCCGAAGAGCGAAAAATCCACCAGCAAGCAGGGGCCGACCGGCAGCGAGCTCGATGAGGCGCAGCGCGTGCTGCTGATCGCCGCCACCGCCGCCGCCGAGAAGCTGGCCGCCACCGAGGCCTGGGCCGGCTCGCTGTTTCGCGAGCGGCAGCTGGCCCTGCGGCTGGCGGCCCGCGCCTGGTTTCGCCAGATCCAGGCGCTGGGCGCGCTGGTGCCGATCGAGCTCTTCTGCCTGCTGTTCCTGGTGGCCGCCGGCTATGCCGTGGTGCGCTTGATCCACCGCCACCCGGCCGCGCTCCCCGAAGAGATTCACGCCGAGTTCGAGCGCGCCTCGCGCAGCCTGGTGCTGCGATGGCTCCTGGGCCTCTACCTGCCGCCGCTGGCACTGCTGCTCTGCGAGATGTGCGGCTCGGGTCTGGAGCTGAGCCACCGCGAGCGCATGGACGCCGACCTGATGGCCGTGAGCCTGAGCCTGGTGGTGGTGGCGCTGCTGCTGTTCCGGGCGGCCGCGGCCGTGCGCCGCACCGTGGCCAGCGACCAGCTGCCGCTGCTTCGCAAGGTGGTGGCGACCGTGCCGTATGCCTATCTGTGCGCGTCGCTCGGCTGCGTGGTCGCGATCCTGGCCTCGCGCGAGGGGCTGATGCCCGAGGACACGGCGCTCACGGGGTGCGCGGTTGCGATCGGGCTCGCGGTGCTCTATTTCGGGCTGCTGGTCGTGGCGCGGCAGACGGCGCTGCGCCAGGTCACGGTGCTCGGCTGGCTCTGGCTGCTCGTCAGCCGGCCGCTCCTGATCTCGCTGCCGGTGCTGTTCCTGATGATCTTTGCCGCGGGGGCGACCAAGCAGGCGCCGATGCTGCGCGAGGAGCGGATGCCCATGCCGCTGGCGGCGATGGCCGAAGCGGTTCCCTCGGCCCCCAACCAGGCCCGCGGGGGCGAGGCGCCGCTCAAGGAGCCCGAGCGCGTGCGCCGCCACTTCCCCGAGACGCTGCTCTGGCGCCCCGAGCTCCTGACCGATGGGGCAGGGCGGGCGCGGCTGGAGGTGCCGCTGGCCGACTCGATCACCACCTGGCGGCTGGCCGCCTCCGCGGTCTCGGCCACCGGCGAGCTCGGCGCGACCACGCTGGGGCTGCGCGTGTTTCAGGACTTCTTTGTCGACATCGAGTTTCCGCCGGCGCTCACGCAGCACGACGAGGTGAGCGTGCCGGTCTCGATCTGGAACTACCTCGACAAGCCGCAGACCGTGCGCCTGACGCTCGAAGCCGCGGGCGCGCAGTGGCTGCGCCTGCTCGGCCCGGGGGTCCTCACGCTGAAGATGGGGCCCAAAGAGACCGCCACCGCCTCGTTCCGCGTGCGGGTCGAGACCCCGGGCCGCCACGCCCTGACCGTCAAGGCCGCGGGCAGCGTGCTGGCCGATGCCGTGGAGCGCCAGGTCACGGTCATCCCCGACGGCGTGCCCATGATCGAGACCATGAACGGCCGCCTGGAGCCGCAGCTCACCCGCGAGGTGACCATCCCACCGGGGGCCATTGCCGGCGGCAGCGACCTCTACCTCAAGATCTACCCCGGCGCCTTCAGCCAGGTCGTCGAGGGGCTGGATGGCATCTTCCAGATGCCGTCGGGCTGCTTCGAGCAGACCTCCTCCACGACCTACCCGAGCGTGCTCGCGCTCGACTACCTGCGGCGCACGCGCAAGAGCAAGCCCGACCTGGAGCTCAAGGCGCTGAACTACATCGGACTCGGCGCGCAGCGGCTGCTCTCGTTCGAGGTCGCGGGCGGCGGCTTCGAGTGGTTCGGGCACGCGCCCGCCCACAACATCCTCACCGCCTACGGCCTGCTCGAATTCCACGACATGGCCAAGGTCTACGCCGTGGACCCGGCCGTCATCGAGCGCACCCGCAGCTGGCTGTGGAGCCAGGGCAGCGGCGGCCGCTTCCAGCCGAGCTCCGGCGGCATCGCCGAGGGCGCGATCAACCAGTACCAGGGCGGCGAGCTGCGGGCCACCGCCTACATCGGCTGGGCGCTGGCCGAGTCGCAGGACCCGGGCAGCGACCGCAGCCGCCTCGGGCCGGTGATGGACTACCTGGCGCTGGGCGATGGCGATGGCGACAAGGACGCCTACACCGTGGCCCTGCGTGCCCAGGCCCTGCTGGCCGGCGGGCGCGGCGCGCAGGCGGGCCAGCTGCTCGACAAGCTCGAAAAGCTCGCTGTGCGCGACAAGGACGCGCTGCACTGGACCTCCAAGGCGCAGGGCGTGACCTACTCGCTGGGCGACTCGCTGGACGTCGAGACCACGGGCCTGGCCGCGCTGGCGCTGCTGCGCTCGGGCAGCCATGTCGAGACCGCGCACGCGGCGCTCACCTGGCTCATCGCCCACCGCGACCCCAGCGGCACCTGGGGCTCGACGCAGGCCACCCTGGCCGCCATGCGCGCCCTGCTGGCCAGCACCGAGGGCGGCGGCGTCGAGGGCGAGGTCCGGGTGAGCCCCGTCGCCAACGGCCAGCCGCTGCCCGAGATCCACGTGACCCCCGAGACCAGCGACGTGTTCCGCCTGGTGAGCCTGCGACCGCAGGTGCGTCCCGGCAAGAACACCGTCTCGCTGACCACCCAGGGCAAGGGCGAGCTCGCGTTCCAGCTGGTGGCCGTGCACTACCTGCCGTGGTCGCAGGTGCAGCGCACGGGCAGCGCGCCCGAGCCCATGTCCATCGCCGTGCGCTACGACAGCACCACCGTCAAGCGGGACCAGCTGCTGGGCGTCCACGTGACTGTGCGCTGGAACAGCGCCGGCGCCGCCGAGATGACGCTGGTCGACCTGGGCATCCCGCCCGGCTTCGACCTGGTCGGCGAGGACCTGGACGAGCTGGTCGGCCGCGGCGCCATCCAGCGCTGGTCGCGCACCGGCCGCCAGCTCATCGTCTACCTGACCCGCGTTGCGGGCGACAAGCCCGTGGAGCTCAGCTACCGCCTGCGCGCCCGCTACCCCGTCCGCGCCAAGACCCCCGCGTCCCGCGCCTACCCCTACTACCAGCCCGAGGCCGGGGGCAAAGCCGCCCCGGTCGAGCTGACCGTTCAGTAGCTAGACCCCAAACTTTTGGCTGGCGAGCTGGAAGTTTTGGGTTGGAGCCCCAGCTTTCTGGGTCAGCAGGCCAAAGCTCTGGGTCGCGAGCCCAAAAATTTCGGGTCGTGGTCCAACCTCTTTGGCCTGGATAGGCCAGAATTTGGGGTGGGTTGGCCAAAGTTTGGGGATGTTTGGCCAAGGTTGGGGGTCAAGCGGCCAAAACTTGAGGGCTGTTAGGCCAAACGTTTGGGGTGCCAGGCCAAAAGTTGGGGGTCGCAGGCCAAAAGTTGGGGGTGCCGGGCCAAAGGTTTGGGGGCGGAGGGGCTATTCGAGGGTGGTGTCGGCCAGGGCCCAGCGCTCTATGAGCAGCTGGCGGGTGAGGCGGTGCTCGGGCAGGTCGAGCTCGGGGTCGCGCACCAGTAGGGCCGCAGCCTCGCGGCGGGCGAGCTGCAAAAGATCGATGTCGCGCAAGAGGTCGGCGTAGCGCAGCGGCGGCAGGCCGGCCTGGCGGGTGCCCAGGACCTCGCCGGGGCCGCGCAGCCGCAGGTCGGCCTCGGCGATGTGGAAGCCGTTGCTCGACCGGGCCAGCACGTTGAGCCGCGCCTGCGACGTGCTGCCGCGGTCGGGCAGCGGCTCGTCCTTTTCTTCGGCAGCGGCGGGCCTGGCGGCGGTCCGGCGAGGCGGGGGCTCGGGCCTGGCCTCGGCCGGGGTGCCGAGGTCCATGGCGGCGGTGCCGGTCGGGATGTCGTGCAGCAGCAGGCAGGCGCTGGTGCCGCTGCCGCGTCCGATGCGGCCGCGCAGCTGGTGCAGCTGCGCCAGGCCAAAGCGCTCGGCCCCTTCGACAACCATCAGCGAGGCATTGGGCACATCGACGCCGACCTCGATGACGGTGGTGGCGCACAGAAGGTGCAGCTCGCCGCGGCGGAAGCGCTCCATGACCTCGTCGCGCTCGGCGCTGCCCAGGCGGCCGTGGACCAGGCCCACGCGCAGCTCGGGCAGGGCGGCCACCAGCGAGGCGTGGCGGGCGGTGACGCTCTGAAAGTCGAGCTTCTCGCTCTCTTCAATGAGGGGGCAGACCCAGTAGGCCTGCCGGCCGGCGGCCACGGCCCCGCGCACCGCGCTGACGGCCCGCCGCAGCCCCGCCAGGCCGCTGAGCACGCGGGTCACCGGCGGCGTCCGACCCGGCGGCAGCTCGTCGAGCTGGGTGACGTCGAGGTCGCCGTACAGGGTCAGGGCCAGGGTGCGCGGGATCGGCGTCGCGGTCATGACCAGGAGGTGCGGCAGCTGGCCCTTTCGCCGCAGGGCGGCGCGCTGGCCGACGCCAAAGCGGTGCTGTTCGTCAATGACCACCAGGCCCAGGTTGTGGAGCTCGACCCGCTCGGCCAAAAGGGCGTGGGTGCCGATCACAATGTCGATGAAGCCCGCCTGGAGCATGGCCAGGATCGACTCGCGGTCGAGTCGCTCGCCGCTGAGCTCGCTCAGGCGCCAGACATCGGCGAAGCGGCCGGCCTGGAGCTGCGCCAGCGTGGTCTTGCGCGGGGTCTTGGGCGTGGTCGCGGTGAGCAGGGCGAGGCGCCGGCCGGTGGCCTTGGCCCAGGCGCCCAGCGTGCGCGCGTGCTGCTCGGCCAGGATCTCGGTGGGGGCCATGATCGCGGCCTGGCGCCCGGCGGACATGACCAGCTCGCAGGCGGCGTACGCGACCAGGGTCTTGCCGCTGCCGACATCGCCGTGGAGCAGGCGCTGCATGGGCTGCGGGCTGGCCAGGTCCTTGGCGATCTCGGCGATGGCGCGCTCCTGGGCGCGGGTCGGCTGAAACGGCAGCACCTGGCGCAGCTTGTCGAGCGACCGGGCGTCGCTGAGGCAGGGCACGCCGATCTCGGAGCGGACGCTGCGGCGCCGCCGGATGAGGCCCAGCTGCAGAAAGAACAGCTCCTCGAAGATGAGGCGCCGCTGCGGCGGGGCGAGCCCCTGGTTCAGGAGCTCCAGCTCGCGCGGCGAGACCTCGCTGCCGAGGAGGTGCAGCGCCTGGAGGGCGACATCGAGGGCGGGCAGGCTGAGCTTGTGGCGCAGGCTCGCGGGCAGGCCGTCGGGCACCTGGGCGGCAAACTGGGTGCAGACGGTCTGGCACAGGCGCTCCAGCGTGCGGCCGGGGACGCCTTCGACGTCGGGGTAGCGCACGCGCACGCGGCCCAGGGTCGCGGCGGTCTCGGGCTCGCCTTCGGCCTGCTCGCTGGCGCCGCCGTCTGTGCCCGGGGGCAGGCCCAGGTACTCGACCTCGGGGTGGATGATCTGGAGCGAGCCCTTCCAGCGCAGCGGGGTGCCGGTGACGAGCAGGCGCTGGCCGGGGAGCAGCCGCCGGGCCATGCCGCCGTTGAAGTGGAACCAGCGGGCCAGCAGCGGCTGGCCATCTTCGCCGCGCAGGTTCGCCTCCAGGAAGCGGCGGCGGGCGGGCACGATGCGGCACTTTTCGACGATGGCGACCGTGGTCTGAAGCACGCCCTCCTGAAGCGAGCCCACCGGCTGTATGGAGCGCAGATCCTCCCAGCGGCGAGGTAGGAAATAGAGCACATCGATGATGCGGGTGAGCCCGCGCAGGGCCAGGCGCTCGGCGGTGCGCGGCCCGATCCCCGGCAGCCCGCGCAGCGGCCGCTCAAGCTGGTTCTCGTCGGGGGCGAGGGTCGCACCCTTGGGCGAGCTGAGGAGCGGGGCGGTGATGGGGAGCGCCTCGGCCGACTGGATGCGGGAGGCGCTGGGCGCTGGCGGAGCGGGGGGCTGAACCGGCGGCCGGGGCGCTGGCCGGCCCGTCGGCGGCTGCGGCTGCGGGGCCGAGGGCGCGGCCGACAGCGACGGACGCTGCGCCGGCTTGCGGGCGGGGCCAAGCTCCATG
>Ga0075163_10012240_pt1 | contig 11174 bp, 5 predicted proteins | sample JI1023141ADNA_FD_71478 | JGI IMG/M metagenome (GOLD analysis project Ga0075163, IMG submission 71478) | Wastewater effluent complex algal communities from Wisconsin, to seasonally profile nutrient transformation and Carbon sequestration -... | ecosystem: Engineered > WWTP > Effluent > Algae...
GAATGCGTGAGCAGCGTCAGCAGGTCGGCCGTGGAGGCGCCCTCGATCTGCGGCCAGTTTTTCACGACCGGTTTGCCGGTGTGCACGACGCGCCAGATGCGGCCGCGCGTGTGGTTCCACTGGGGATCGCGCATCGCGTGCTGCGCGTGGCCGATGATCAGGCTGGAGAAATCGGAAACGTAGAGCGCGCCGTCGAAACCGAACTCCACATCGACGGGGCGAAACGTGCTGTTCTTCGACGACAACACATCGAGGCGATCCGCCGCCACGAGCGGCCCGCCGTCGGCATTCAACGCCGAGAGCGACACGATGTAGCTGCCGAGGAGCGAAGCCGAGGCGACACCCTGCTGAAACGCGTCGGGGAAATTCGGACTCGAAATCACGCTGAGGGCCGAGCCCTTCGCGTAGTTGAGCACGGTGGCGTTGCCGTAGGGATGGTAGACGCCGAGCGGGGTCCACGTGAGCGGCACGCCCTCGAGCACGTGGCCGCCGCCGTAGCGCTGGAAGATATTTCCGTAGCGGTCGAACGACACCTTCCACGGGTTCGGCGTCATGCTCTGCCACTCGGTGGTGATACGGCCGGTCGCGGGGTTGAGGCGGTAGGTGGAGGAGTCGATGCCACGCACCACGCCGAAGGGCGTTTCGAACTGCGAGCGGTGAAACACGCCGTCGGAGAAGAGGAGGTGGCCGAGCGGATCGCTGGTGACCATGCCGCCGTGGTGCGAATCGGTGACGTCGATACCGCGCAGCAGTTCGGAGCGCGTGTCGGCGCGACCGTCGCCATCGGTATCGTTCAACACCAGCAGCCGCGGCTGCGCGGAGACGATCACGCCGCGCTCGTGAAACGCCACGCCGTCGAGCGCGTCGAAGCCGTCGGCGAAGACCGTGGACTTGTCCGCCTTGCCGTCGCGATCGGTGTCTTCGAGGACGAGGATTTTGTCGCGCGGCTGCTCGCCGGGAATGGTGTGCGGAAACGACGGCATCGTGACGACCCAAAGGCGACCGCGGGCGTCGAAGCTCAACTGCACCGGATTGCGCAGCTCGGGAAACTGCTCCTCCGAGGCGAAGAGATTCACCGCGTAGCCGTCCGCCACCACGAGTTCCTGCTGCATCTCGGCCGGCGAGCGGACGGTGCCTCCAGGAAACCGATACGTGGTCGTCTTGCCCTCGGGCAACGCCGGCAGCGACGGCGCGGGATAGTCGGCGAAACGTTTCGCGGGATTGGCGGCGAGGTCGTGCACGATCGCATCGGCCTGCGCGACGAGCTGGTGATAGCGCGGGAGCTCGGCGGCATTTTCCTCGGGGCGCTTGCGCACGCCGTAGTAGAGCGCGCCGTTTTTGGGGCGCACGAGCTCGGCGACGTAACTGTGTTTCAACGCGGCGGCGCGGGCGACTTCGGCGAGTCGCGGCGCTTCGACGAGCGCGGGATCGGACGCGCCCAACAGCGCGCGCGCCACCGCCTCACCGATCACGCGCGCGCCGGCGGCATTGAGATGGAGGCCCTGCGCGGTGAGCGCATCCTTGCTGCGGGCGTAGGCCTCGCGGCTCGCGGCAAACAGATCGACAAACTCGGCGCGGTGCTCCCGCGCGAGTTCGCGAATCGCCTCGACGTAAAGCGCGACATCGCGATTTCGCTCGTCCGCGTTCGCGGCGCTGCGCTCTTCGACCGCGAGGGGTGAGAGCAACACGAGCTGCGCGCCCGGATGGAGCCGCGCGATCTCGCGCAGATAAATCTGATACTGCGTGCGAAACGCCGCGACGCCGGCCGCGCCCGCGAACGACTCGTTCATCCCGTAGCCGAGCACGACGAGTCGCGCCGGCCACGCGGCGAGCAGGGTCTTGAGATGCTCGACGTAGCCTTCGGGCCGGAGGCGATAGCCCACCTCATCGCCCGTCCACGCGAGGCTGCGCACGCGCAGCTTTTTCCCGGGCTGGGCGAGTTGCAGGCGCGCTTCAAGATCGCCGGATTCGAGAAGGCGCTCGACCATGGCGTTGCCGTAAAACAACACGCCATCGCCGGCCTGCAGCGCGGCCGCAGCAGCCAGCGGACGCGTCGCCTCGCGCGGCGTGGGCGCGGGAGCGGCAGCGTGGAGAAACGCCGCCGACAACAGGCCAAGCGCGAGGAGCCGGGACTTCGGGGTAAAGCTCATGCGCACCACACTCGCGAACACCCGGCGCAGGTCAGGCGCAAATTTCGCGACACGGCGGATTTGATGTCATCGCGCTGCTACACCTTGCGCGGACGCAGCGTCCACAGGAGCAGCCACGCGAGCGGGTGCAGCAGCAACATCAGCGAAAACGCGGGATCGTAGGACGCGTGGGTCACGAGCGAGCCGACGGCTTTGTTCATCATCATGCCGCCGAGCGATGAGCCCGTGGCGATCACACCGAAGGCGAAGCCCAGCGACGGTCGCGGCACGAGATCGACGATAAGCGCGCTCAGATTCACGAGCCACGCGAGGTGCGCGAAGATCGCGACCATGCCGAGCGCGAGCACCAGCGACACGGAGCCGGCGTGCGGAATGAGCGCCGCGCACGGCACGAGCGCGGCGCAGATCAACATCGTGCGGAGCCGACCCACGGGCGGAGTGGCGCCGCGTTTGATGAGCAGGCCGGAGAGCAGGCCGCCGCTCAACACGCCGATGTCCGCCGCGAGGTAAATGACCCAGGTGACCGTGATCTGCTTCTGGTCGAGACCGCGGCTGTCGTAGAGGTATTTGGCGAACCAGAATTGGAAAAAATACCAGACCGGGTCCGTGAGCATGCGGCCGAAGATGAGCAGCCAAATTTCGCGTCGGGCAAAAATCCGCCAGCCCTGCCCCCACCCCGCCGTGTCCGCCACCTCGGCCGAGGCATCGACCTTTTGACCTTGCTCGATCAGCGCGCGTTCGGCGTCGCTGAGGCGCGGATGCTCGGCGGGACGGCGATAAAGCCAGAGCCACGGCACGAGCCAAAGCAGACCGACGGCACCCGTGACGGCAAAGGCCGCTTGCCAGCCGTAGCGCGTCGCGAGCCCCACGACCAAGATCGGCGCGATCGTCGCACCGAGGGTGGCGCCCAGCGTGTAAATGCCGATGGCGATGCCGCGTTCGCGCGCCGGAAACCACTCCGCGACTGCTTTCGGCGCGGCGGTCCAGTTACCCGCCTCACCGAGCCCAAGCATAAATCGGCAGGCACCGAGGGAACCGACCGTGCGCGCGAAGCCGGTGAGAATATTCGCGACCGACCACCAACCGACAAAGAGCGCGAGGCTCACGCGCACCCCGAGCTTGTCGACGACCTTGCCCGAGAGCAGCGACGCGATCGTGTAGGCGACGAGAAACAGATTCGCGACGGTCGCGTAGTCTTCGTTGGTGAGCGCGAGGTCTTTCTGGATCGTCGGCGCCAGAATCGAGAGCGCCTGGCGGTCGATGTAATTTAAAACCGAGGCGCCAAAGATCAGCGCGACGATCCACCAGCGCAGGTGCGGGATTTTCATGAGGTCGGGCGGCGCAGCGGGATCGCGACGTTGAAGCTGCGGGTGCGGTCGCTCGTGTAGGCGCCGGCGCACAGGAGCGTGACCGGAGTGCCGCGGGCGTCGAAGATGAGTTGCGGGCGCTCGAGGGCGTTGAGCTTTTTCTTCGCGCCATCGGTCCAGGCGATCTCGGGCGTCGTCACAAAAACGTGTTTTGAAGGGCGCCAGTCGAAGCCGTCGCGCGATTCCCAGTGGGCGAGCGAGTAGCCTTTGCCAGTGAAGATGCCGTTGTTGTCTTTCACGATGCCGCGGTAGCGGTCGCCGTCGTGCCAGATGAACGGATCCTCGGCGGCGAAGTGTTCGCCGGGCTTCGTGAAAATCGGCGTGAGGTTTTTCTTCCACGGGCCCTCAGGTTTATCGGCGGTGGCGACGAGGTGAACGACGGGGCCGCCGAAGGGGGCTTTGCCTTTCGTCGCGACGGCTTTGTAGACCATGAGCAGACCGCCGTCGGGGCGGACGCAGGCGGCGGGATTGGACGTCATGAGCGCGTCGGGCGCAGCATTGTCCGCGCTGATGTCGACGACAGGTTTGTCGAAACGCTTCCACGGACCGGCGGGCGAATCGGCGATGGCGACGCCGATGCGCTGGTGATTGCGGTGTGTCCAATTGAGGCTCTTGGGCGGCACGACGCCGTCGCCGTAATTGCCCATGTAGTAGAGGCAGAATTTTTTCCCGACGCGGAGGATCGTGGGGTTGTGCGTGCAGGAGCCGTCCCAGAATTTTTCACCGCGCGCGGGCAGGACGACGTCGATGTGACGATAGGGGCCGTTGGGCGAGTCAGCGACCGCGCGGGCGACTTCGGAATGCGTGACCCACGCGTAGTGGCCGAGCTTCGAGGGCCAGCGCGAGTAGAAGAGATGGTATTTCCCGTCGTCGCCGCGCACGGCCGAGCCGCACCAGATGCACCAGTCGGCATGCTCTAAGACGGCGCCAGCCGGGACAGGCTGGAGCCAGCGGCTGAAATCGACGTCGTCGCCGAGACCGGCGGACGCCGCGCGAGCCGACCGCGGAAAACCGGTGAGCGCGAGCGTAGCGCCGGTGGCGGAGAGACGGAGAAAATCGCGGCGTGGCAGAGTAAACATGGGAAGGAGGGGTTATTTCTTTTCGTAGAAGCGGACGTAGTCGAAGACGGCGTAGACGGGGAGGCGGCTTTCGTCGACGGCGTCGGTTTGACCGAGCGGCGACGCGATCACCGTGAGCCAGATGCTCATGTCGCCGTGATCGGGCACGAGGCGCGCGTCGACCGTGTTTACGACGCGGCCTTCGAAATAGTAGGTGATTTTTTCCGGGGTGAACTCGCAGCCCCACACGTGGAAATCCGCGGACTCGTCCGGAGTGCGCACCGTGCGGTGGCCGTGGCCTTTGTGCGCGGGCTGCCAGATGTGCAAATTCGCGCCGTAGCGCAACGGCGTCACGGAGTCGTTTTCACAGACGTCGATTTCCTGGCGCGAACCGAGGTGGGCCTTGGGGTCGGCGCCGGCATGATGCATCATCCAAAACGAGGTGTGCCAACCCTTCGTCGGCGGAACTTTGAAACGGGCCTCGTAGTAGCCATGGCGGAAAACACGCCGCGTGATCACGCCACCCGCGGTGTAGTCGCTCTTGGCGGTTTTCTCCTTCTTGCACTCCAGCCAGAGAAAACCGTCGCGCACGGCGACGTTGGCGGGGAGCTGCGTGCTCCAATAACGCGTGTCGGTGCGGTAGAGCCAGCGCGCCTCGTCGAGGTGAGGACCGTCGAACTCGTCGGCCCACGCGAGCGTATAGCCCGGGGGCGGAGTCGGCACGACGGGCAGATCCATCGTGCTCAAGCCCGCTGTGCGCTCGGGCGGCGGCGGCTTCGTGCCGATGGGCTCGCCGACGACGAGAAAGCCGCTGAGGTAAAGTCCGTGCGCGGCGTAGGGCTTCGGATCGGTGATGGGCCTGCCGGCCTTAGCCATGATGGTGGCCTTGTCGATTTTGGTGGCGAGCAATTCGAGGGTCACGCGGTGCTCCGTATCGGCGAGTGGCTTCGAGAAAAACCACCGCGCGAGGTAGAACCGGCCGGGCGTCGAAAAGCTGTCGAAAAGTGTGCCGGTCTCGGGCGGCAGATCGTCGATCGTGACGCGAAACTGGCCGTTCTCGGGGCCCTTCAAACCGACGATACCCAGCGCGGTGCCCTTGAACCGAAATGCGATCTTCGCGCCCGGCTCCATTGCCACCCACGTCGGCGGCACCAGGTTTTGGCCGCTCTGGGTTGTGACGTGCACATCGTGCGGCGGGACCGGTTGCCACTGACCGTCGTGATCGGTTTCGGCGACACCCACGATGCGGGCGCGTTGCCAATTCTCCTGCGAGAGCGGTGCCGTCAGCGTGTGCGGGCCGGCGGAGCCCGCGCGGAGAAACTGCGGCAGCGCGAGCGCCAGACGGGCGGTGTAAACGCGATGGCCGGCGTCGGTCGGGTGCGTCTTGTCGCGGGTGAAAATCAGGCGGCCCTGCGCATCGCGGCCCTCGGCGTCGGCGGACACACTCGCGGGAGCAGACATCACGAGCGTGCCGGCGGCGATGCGGCGCGCGACCTCGACGCCGAAATTAAAACTGGGAATGCCGTAGTGAGCGGCGACGTTTTCCATCGAGCGCGCCGTGCTCTGGTAGTTGCCGGCGAGCAGGTCCTTCAGCATGCCCTCCGAAACGGTGTAGACGAAACAGATGTCGGTGTGCGGATTCGCGGCCCACGTTTGGCGGACGATGCCTTCCATGCGCGCTTCGACGCGGGGTGAACCGGCGCCGTCGTTGACTGCAAATTCCACGAAGAGCAGATCGGGCCGGTGGCGTAGGACGTCGCGCTGCAGACGCGGGGCGCCGTAGTCGGAGCCAGTGCCGGAAACGGCGGCGTTAATCTCGACGAAGTTGGTTTTCGGATAGGCGCGCTGAAACGTCGTCAACGTCATCGGCCGCCAGCCCGCCGCGGCGGTGATGCTGCCGCCGAGGAACGCCACGCGCACCTCTTCGCCGCGCGCGATTTTGGCGGCGACGTTCGGTAGACCGCCGCGCACGTGAAACTCCGTCAGCTCGGCACCGCGCACGAGCGCGAGGGCCAGCAACGCAGCGAGGAGGAGGCAGCGAAATAATTTCAGGATAGTCATGGAGAGAGGGTGGCGCGGTGCGCGAGATAGCCAAAGCCGTAGGACACCTCGACGGCGTTTCCACGAGGGCGCTTCATCCGACCCGAAAACGTGCGGGCGTTGGGCGAGTCTTCGGTGACGAGCAGTTTCACCGGCGCGCCGTTTGCGGGGGTGACAACTACCTCGGCGGTTTCGACCTTCGCGTAGTCGAAGTTGAGCGGCGCGGTGAGGCGCACGATGAGATCGTCGCCGTCGAAGCGCGCCGTGAGCGCAGTCTCCGTGAAGGCCATGGTCGTGAGCGACTGGTTGAAGGCTACGTTGAACTGCACCCAACCCTCGGTCCAACCGATGTCGCCGACCTCCGGGTGATACGGGTAGTGCTGATTCTTCGGGCTGCCATCGATGACGAAGCGGGCTTTCTCGAGCTGGCCGATGCCGCCCTTGTGGAAGCTATACCAACCGTGCTCGACGCCCTCGATCTCGCGCGGGGCATCATAGGAGAAATGGCGGCCGGCGGGATTGCGGCCGAAGAAATTATCGAGGTGCGCGTAGGCGAGCTCGTGCAGGCGGGCGCGGGTGGCGGCGTCGCGCACGTGCGGTCGCGCGATCAGCAGCGCGGCGGGCAAGCCGACGACATTGCCCGGCTCGTTCCACATCGTGCGCTGCGGGCCGGTCGGGGTCCACGCGGCGGCATCGTCGAGTTTGCGGAAATCCCAGAGATTGGCGGAACGGCGAACGACGACCTGCGCCCACGCATTGATTTTGTCGGCGAGGCCGGCGGGGGCGCGGTCGGGATACGCGCGGAGAAAATGGGTGAGTGCGGTGAGCGTGAGCCATTCGCTCATGCGTTGGCCTTTGGTGGTGAGGGGATCGTTCCAATCGAGATTCGCGATAAGCCAGGCGGTCTGCCGATACGCGGCCTCGAAGTAGCGATCGGCGTCGGCGCGTCCCTCGCGCCGAGCGACGGCGTAGAGGAGCAGATTCGGCTCGATGGAAAAGCCAGGCGGGTAACAGCCCTTCGTGGTGCCCACCTTGGTCTTGAGCGCGAGGAGATCGTGCTCGGGGCTCTCGTCGTAAGGATAAGTGCGATCCGCGGTGGGTGTGGTCCACGTGGCAAACGCGTAGTCGCGCACGGCCGCGTAATTCTGCTCCGGTAGGTAGTCGCGGAGCCACGGCCACGCGTAGAGGAAGTAGGCGAGCTGGGCCTTGAGGTGCTCGTGGCCGAGGCGCTGGGTGACGATGATGTCGGCGCCCCAGTGGATGAGTTTCACGAGATCGGGAATGTCGGCGCGGTAAGGTGTGAGGGCGCCCCAGAGTTTCGGATCGGCGGGGGCCTCGTAGGTGATTTGGCGCGGCATCCGTGTGAAGGCGGACGGATTTGAGAGCCATTGCGGAACGAGTGTGTGGAGTTCCCAACCGAAGTGATGGTCGTCGCGCCAGCCGAAAGAGCCGCGGCAGACCGGCCGCGAATTGCCGACGTAGTGGCGGCTATCGACCATGAAGTTGACGGCGTTTTGGTAGGTCACGCGCTCGAGCCACCATTGGCCGACGCGAAACGGCACGGACGTGTGCGAGCCCGCGACGACGACGAACTCGCGCGAGTCGTCCGCCGGATCGAACGCGGAGAAATCGCCGATGTGGCCGGAAATTTTTCCGGAAAACACGGCGGCGCCACCGGTCGCGGGGCGGACTTCGAACGGCGTGCCATCGGCAAGCGTGGGGGCGGTGAAGCGTTTCGGTTGGCCGAGGTTGAAACCGCTTTGGTTGAGGTAAATCAGCGGGATTTTTTCGGCGGGCGCGGCGGTGACGCTGTGTGCGTCGGTGGGAGTCGCGAGGGGCGGAAGCGTGCGCACGGAGGAAGGCCAAACGACGACTTCTTTGATGCGAGCGTAGCCGTCCGGCGTGGCAGTGATCCAGACGCGCAGACGATCGGTTTTTACGGTCACGGTGTCGTCGAAGGCGAGCGCGAGCGCGGCCGACTTGTTGTCGGCGACCGTAGCTGAAGGGATATCAGTCCACTGGCCAGCGTGCCAAAACTGCACCTTGAAATCGCGAATGGTGCTGCCGTTGGCGAGACCGGTGTAGAGATGGAGACCGAGTAGCGTCTGCGTAGAGGCGAGGTCGAGTTCGAGCCACGAAGGGGACTTCGACGAGGCGCTCGTCCAGCGCGAGGTGTCGCTGATGACGCCGTCGATCGCTTTGTCCGCGGTGAAATCGCCATAGACCGAACTGGCGCGAGCGGCGCGGAGTTTCAGCGGTTGCAGCGCGGGCTCGGCGGCGAGAAGTCCGCCGGCGACAAGGGTAAATAGGAAGGCAAGGCGAAGTGCGGTCATCGGGGTGGGAAAGGAAGGGTTTTCAGGGATTCAAACCAACGCTGCGCCATCTTGGCGGCGCCGGCGGAGTTGGGATGGACGAGGTCGGCGATGGTGTCGGTGTGCCAGTCGAAGCCGGCGGCCTGATCGACGATGATAACGGGTTGCGCAGGCGTGTGGAGCTTCGCGGCGAGACGGGCGAGGGTGGCGTTCAGCTCGGGGATGTAGGAATACTTCGGGAGTTTTCCGGCGGGAATGACCTGCGCGAGCAGGATGATCACTTTGGGATTCGTGGCGCGACATGCCGTGATTAGGCGCTCCGTGGCGGTGAGCATGCCGGGGATGGGTTTCTCTTCGGCGAAGTGATTGTGGCCGGCATGGAGGAGGACGATGTCGGCGGGATTGGTTGCGAAGTGAGCGGGCACTTGGGCGGCGAGGAACTCGACATTCTTTCCGCCGTAACCTTCGTGCCTCAGATCGGCGGTGCCGCGGGTGCCGACGAACTCAAAGGCGACGCCGGCAGCGCGAAGTATTTCGGCGAGGAGGGGGCGGTAGTTCGAAAAGGAAGAGCCGCCTTCGGTGATCGAGTCGCCGACGGACATGATGCGCACGGGAGCCGAAGCCGGGTCCGCAGCCACGAGCACACTCCCGGCAAGAAACACGCCCCACCACGCAAGGGCCCGAAAGAGGAAGCGGGACGGGAAAAGGGGATCAGTTCGCATAGGCACGGATTTCGAATACGCGGGCGGAGGGAACGCCGTGGGTGGACTTCACGAGCACGCGCAGGCGGCTCGCACTGACCGCGGCGGGCAGGCGATGCACGCGTTTGCGCACGAGATTGCCGACGACGGAAACAACGAAGGCATCGTCGAGCAGCACGTCGTAATCGCGCACCAGTTCGGGTTGAGCGCCGCGCAGCGTCTTCCGCGTGGTGGAATCGCTCGCGCTCAAAATGAGTTCGCGCTGAAAGCCGGAATCAAAGGTCAGGTGGATCTCCCGAATGCCCACGGGATCGGGCAACGTGAGTTCGATCCACGCCGGCAGAGCGGTTGACTCCCAGCGGTGCGTGACGCCGTCCGCCCATGGGCCGAGGTGGGCGACGAGTTCGCGGGTGTGACCGTCGAGCACGTGCCGCGCGGGGCCGGTTGGCGATTCGCTGGACGCGGTGGCGAGGGCGGACGCGACAAGATCGGCGGCGTCGCAGTTGCGCACTCCGGGCAGAAAGGCGTCGTCGCGCAGGAGGCGCTGCTGGAGCTGGTCGAGGCCGGCGGTGTCGAAAATCTCGGCGATACCCCGGGGCGCATGTGCGCGAGCGAGCGCGGCGGCGGTGCCAATCGCCTGGCCCATGACGGCGCACGTGCCCATCACGCGCGTGCTGGCAAAGGCGACGTGGGTCGCACTGATGTTGCGCCCGGCAAAGAAGAGATTGGCGACGTTGCGCGAGTGGAGGCAGCCGAGCGGGATCGTGTAAAGGTGCGGGAAGTGATGCTGCACGCACGGCTCCTCCTCGACGGCGTCGACGCCGCTCGGCGGATGCAGATCGAGCCACCAGCCACCGTAGGCGACGGCGTCGGCAAACACGCGGCCGCTTTCGACATCCTGCTGCGTGAGCACGTGCGGCCCGAGGAAACGGCGCGTCTCGCGCTTACCGGGAATCGCGCCGACCCAGTCGAGCGCCCAGTTGGCGGAGTCGGGATGCTCGCCGGAATTCTTGATGTAATTCCAGATGCCGAGCGCGATGCGGAGGAGTTCGTGACGGATCGCGGCGTTGTCCTTGAGCGTATCGAGCTGCCCACCCCACTCGCTCCACCAGTAACCATATTCGTAGCCTTTGACCGGGCGGTGCTTGAACTCGTGCTTCATAAACGTCCGCACCCACGACGGCGCGATAAAAGGTTGCGGCGTCGCGTGCTCGCGGGCCGTGAAGAGGATCGAGCTGCCCAGCGTGTGCCGATCCGCCACGTCGAGCGCGAGACTCTCGCCGTAGTCGCTCTTGGCTTCGCGCCCGACGACGAAATCCGCGCCGGCTTCAAACCCGAGACGGCCGTCGCCGGAACAATCCGCGAACAGCGGCGCGGTGATGGTAAACGTGTCCTCGGTGGAGTGGCGCACGGCCTTGACCGCGGTGATGCGGCGATTGCCGGCAGCGAGGTCGACCTCGCAACCGACGCATACGGTGTCGAGGAGCAGTGTGATATTCGGCTCCAGCGCGGCCTTTTCGTAGAGGAGCAAATCCCATTGCGAGTA
>Ga0075163_10012242_pt1 | contig 11174 bp, 7 predicted proteins | sample JI1023141ADNA_FD_71478 | JGI IMG/M metagenome (GOLD analysis project Ga0075163, IMG submission 71478) | Wastewater effluent complex algal communities from Wisconsin, to seasonally profile nutrient transformation and Carbon sequestration -... | ecosystem: Engineered > WWTP > Effluent > Algae...
ACCTCTCGTTCGACCGCGGCAGCAAGAAGGACCCGCTCCTGTGCCACGCGTTCGACCTGCTCGAGCAGTCCGGCGCCGCCGACAAGTCGGCCGAGGAGCTCAAGAAGCAGCTGTTCGCCCTCGGCAGCACGATCTCCTTCGGCTGCGACCCCGACGACAGCAACATCAACATCCGCGGCGTCGACGCCAACATGCCCGCGACCCTCGTCCTGCTCGAGACCTGGCTGCGCGACCCGAAGGCCGACCAGGCGACCCTCGACAAGCTGACCGCCAACACGATCAGCCAGCGCCACGACGCCGTCGAGGACCCCGAGGCCCTGTGGGACGCCGTCGCCCAGTACGCCGCCCGCGACAAGCAGAGCGAGCACCTCCAGGCCCCGTCCAACGCCAAGCTACAGGCGGCGAAGGTCGCCCAGCTCACCGGCCTCGTGCGCGGCGTCCTCGACCACACCCACAAGACCCTCTACTTCGGCCCGCGCCCGCTCGCCGACGTGAAGCCGCTGCTCTCGCTCGGCAAGTCGCACAGGAAGCTGACTCGTCGCGCGCCGACCACCTACCGCAAGGCCAAGGAGTCGACCGTCTACTTCGTCCACCGCGAGGTCGCCAAGTCGTACGTCTGGGTCGCGATCCCCCACGCCGTCCTCCCGCGCGACCACAAGCCCAAGGCCCGCCTGTTCAACACCTACCTCGGCGGCGGCATGAACGCCCTGCTGTTCCAGGAGATGCGTGAGGCCCGCGGCCTCGTCTACTTCTCGTTCGGCTTCGTCAACTCCGGCCGCTACCCCGACGACGTGTGGGCCATGGCCGGCGGCATGGGCACCCAGGTCGACAAGACCCCCGAGGCCCTCACGACCTACCTCGACCTCGTGCGCGGCAAGTCGCTCGACGACACCCGCATCACCACCGCGCGCGCCACCCTCGATCAGGAGTTTCGCTCGAGCCGCATCGACCCCCGCGAGTCCATCTGGTGGATCGACAGCTGGGACGACGCCGGCGAGAAGACCGACCCGCGCCCCTGGTACTGGGAGCAGATCGGCGCGATGTCCCCCGACCAGCTCAAGACCTTCGCCAGCACCTTCGCCGAGCTCCCCGTGCTCGTCGGCGTCATCGGCGACCGCGCCCGCGTCGACATGGCCGCCCTCGCCAAGGTCGGCAAGGTCGTCGAACTCAAGCCCGAGCAACTGTTCAGCTACGGCCCCTTCCCCAAGCCGAAGGCCGCTGCCGCCACTGCCGCAACGCCTGCTGCGTCACCCGCACCTGCTGCGGCATCGGCCGCTGCCCCGGCAAAGTGACGACAACCCGGAGGACGGTTACACTCGCGCCATGCTCCGCGAGTTCGCCGCCGTCCTCTGGGACGTCGATCTCGAGCAATTCGACCTCGAACGCCACGCGCCATTCCTGGTGCGCCGCGTCCTGGAACGCGGCACGTGGGACGAGTGGCTGCGCCTGCGTGAACTCCTCGGCTTGCCTCGCATCGAATCGATCGTCCGCGCGCTGCCCCGGCTCGATCCTCGCGCCCTGGCGTTCTGCAGCGCGGTGTTCCGTCGTCCGCGGGAGGACTTCGCATGTTTCCACGCGGCGTCATCAGCCCAGGCACCCTGGATCTCCTGAGGCAGCTCCAGAGCGAGCCCTCGTGCCGCGAATTCTGTCTCGCAGGAGGGACAGCCCTCGCGTTGCAGCTGGGTCACCGATTCTCCGAGGACCTCGATCTATTCTCGGACTCCGCCTTCGATCCAACGGTGTTGCTCGCAACCATCCGTCGCCATCATCACGCGGTGAGCGTCGAAAAGCTCGCTCCAGGGACGCTACTGGCTCGGGTCGATGACGTGAAGGTGGATCTGCTCGAGTATCGCTATCCGCGGCTCGCTCCGACCAAGATCGTCGATTCCATCAGGATGTTCGACCTCTCCGACATCGCGGCGATGAAGCTCTCGGCCGTCACAAATCGCGGTGCACGCAAGGACTTCATCGACATCGCGTTCTTGATCCAGAAATTCGGGCTGCCAGCCTTGCTCGGCTGGTACCGTGACAAGTTCGCGGGCTTCAGTCTATTTCCGGTGATCAAGAGCCTCGCATACTTCGACGACGCCGAGGACGACCCAGCCCCCCTGATGCTCCTGCCGATGACCTGGGACGCGGTCAAACAGGTCGTCACGAAAGCCGTGGCAGAAATGGGCGAGTCATAGACTCCGCCACAGTCCGCGAAGAACGCGTGCCGGATGCACGCCCAGAGTGTCGAGGATGCGGCGGCCGTCTCGGCCGTCGCATCCTCGACTGACCCACGACTTCCGACCACGAACTCGAACAGCAAGCGAGCCGGCGCGCGGGCGCTTCACGAGGATGCATGCCCGGGGGTGCTGGTGGGGCTCGGCGAATTATCGGATTTCGCACCTGGCAGGTCGCAGCGACCTGTCAGGTGCGCAAAACGACGATTCGCCGAGCCCCACCAGTTCCCCCGGAGAAGGCTTGCTCGGCAAAATGCACTTCTCCGATGACGACCGAGGCTCCCGAGCCCGCCCCTACTGCGGGATCACCTGGACATCGTTGATCGCCCGCAGCCCGGCCCCCGCGGGATAGGCGTAGGACACGTACTGCGAGTACCCCGGATCGCCGAGCGTGATCCCGCCGGTCGCCGTCGTCCCCCACCCCCACACGGTCACGCCGAACGCGCCCATGCTCGAGATCTCGTGGCGGCCCGTCGAGCAGTTGCCGACGTTCTGGAAGTTGCCCGTGACCAGGTCGATGCGGGTGAACTCGTGATCCGCGTCGAGTGGTTGCCAGCCGGTGAGCACACCGGCGCAGCCCAGCGTGACGTCGCTGAACACGCCCTCGACGCGCTTGCGGATCACCACGAAGTTCGTCTCCGGGTACGTCGGATCGGTGAACAGCACGTACTTGTCGAGGAACTGGCCCGACGGCACGACGTTGACCCACTCGGGGTCGCCGGTGCCGTTGAACGGCAGGCCTCCGGTCATGTACGCCGCCATGTAGAACGGGTGGTCGGCGTCCTGGCTGCTGACCACGAACCCGCCGGGCGAGTTGAACTCCGCGACCTGGCCGAGCGCCAGCACATCGGGCGCGCCGTTCGGCTTGGCCGGTGCGTACGTCAGCGTCGTGTTGTCGACCACGCCGACGATGCGCCACGGCGGCGACTCCTCCTGGCCGGTCCGGTTGCGGTAGCGGACCGCCGGGTACACGCTGCCGAGCGCCTTGATCGGCGGGATCTGCTGGTGCGCTCCGTCGCACGCGACCTCCGACGTCGGCACGTTGAGGCAGCTCGCCCCGCCGAAGATCCCGATCCGCTTGTCCGCGATCAGCGGCGAGCCGGTCAGCTCGGTCGGCTGGCGGAACTGGATCGTCTCGCCGCGGTTGAGCATGTAGTCGATCGGCACGTCTGCCGGACCGCCCGCGACCCCGCCGCCGCCGTTGACCGCGACCTTCGGGTCGAGCGTCACCTTCGTGTTGTCCTCGTTGGCGACGATCACGAACAGCGGCTCGGCCGCCGCGACGATCGCGCTGGCCTGGTACGCGTCGACCGCCACGTAGTTCAGATCCCACACGCTGGTCGGCAGCATCAGCGTCGCCGACGTCGCCGCCGCGTTGCCGCTGCCGTACGGCAGCATCTGGTAGGCCGCGACCGGCTGGTCCGTCGAGATGTTGAACGCGTGCCCGCGCCCCGTCCCGACCACCTGCGTCTCCTGCTGGATGCCCGCGGGCACCGGGCAGTCGATCAGCGCACCTGGCCCGCGGGACAGGAACACGATCGCCACCTCGTTCGGCGGCAGCCCGGCGACCGGGTCGTACGGGTTGTACGTCACCCCCAAGCCCTGGCCGCTCGGGATCCGCGTGAAGCTGGCGACCGGCAGCATCTGCCCGTTGTACTCGACGTTGATGTGCGCCGGCTGGTCGCTCGTGTTGGCCACGAACGCCGCGAAGCACGTCCCCGAGCCCTCCGGGATGATCTCCGTCTTGACCGCCCAGAAGTTGCAGCCCTCGCTGCCCTTGAACAGCTCGGCCGCCTCGCACTCCGTCATCGCCGTGCACACCCCCGAGACGCAGTACGTCCCGGACTCGCAGTCCTCGACCACAACGCCGTCGCACAGCACCTCGTCGAGGTCATCCGAGCAGTCGAGGAAGCTCTCGCACCCCGGCATCGTCGAGCTGTCCGTGTCGGTGAGGCTCGTCGGCCCGCTCTCCGTGTCCGTGATGCTCGTCGGCCCGACCGTCTCCGAGGGGTCCGAGTTGCTCGTCTCCATCGACCCCATCGTCTGCGACGCCGACATCGAGCCGACCGTGGGCTCGCCCTCCGACTCGCTCATCGTCCCGGCGGGCGTGTCGCTCGCGCTCGGGTTGCTCGGGATCGACGTCACCGGGTTGACCGTCACCGACGACTCGGAGGTCTCCCTCCCGTCGTCGCCGCAGGCCAGCGGGAGCGCGGTGCATACAAGGACACGCAGGAACGAACGCGGGTAGGCCATCATCTCGCCACGGTACGGGACCGGCCGGCCGCCTGTCGAGGGGACCTCACCCTGGGCCGCGGGTCCGCGCCGGCCCCGCGAGCGCCCCCGTTTCGCCGCCCTCTTGAGTCTGGCCGCGATCTGCCGCACCCTCGCGCCACTTCCGCCCATGTCCAGCCCGACCCTGTCCCGCCGCGGCCAGACCGCTCCTGCCTCGCCGATCCGCCGGCTCACCCCTTACGCCGACGCCGCCAGGGCCCGCGGGATCCACGTCCACCACCTCAACATCGGCCAGCCCGACATCCCGACCGCCTCGCCGATGCTCGCGGCCTACCGAAATTTCAACGACCCGGTCGTCGCCTACAGCCCGAGCGAGGGCTACCTGTTCTACCGCCAGGCCCTCGCCGACCACTACAACGGCCACGGCTTCGGCGCCGGCGGCGGGCCGATCCTCCCCTCGCAGATCCTCGTGACCGTCGGCGGCTCCGAGGCCCTCCTGTTCGCGATCGCCGCCGCCACCGACCCCGGCGATCAGATCCTCGTCGCCGAGCCCTACTACACCAACTACCGCGGCTTCTCGCACCTGCTCGGCGTCGACGTCGTCCCGGTCGCGACCTCCGCCGCCGAGTCGTTCGCGATCCCGCCGGAGCGCGTGCGCGCCGCGATCACGCCGCGCACGAAGGCCTTCATCGTCCCGACCCCCGGCAACCCGACCGGCATGGTCCTCACCTCCGCCGAGCTGCAGGCCCTCGGCCGCGTGTGCGTCGACGCCGGCGTCTACTTCATCGTCGACGAGGTCTACCGCGAGTTCGTGTACCCCGATCCGCCTGTCCCTTCGAACAGCCCCTCCCCCGTCGCCCCCTCGGTCCTGGCGATCCCCGGCCTCGAGAAGCACGCCGTGATGATCGACTCCGTCTCCAAGCGCTACAGCGCCTGCGGCGCGCGGGTCGGCTGCCTCGTCACCCGCAACCCCGACTTCTACGCCGCCTGCCTCAAGTTCGCCCAGGCCCGCCTGTCCCCGCCGACCGTCGACCAGTACGCCGCCTCGGCCGCCCTGCAGACCCCGGCGAGCGAGATGCGCGCGGTGATCGACGCCTACCGGATCCGCCGCGACCTCATCGTCGCCGGCCTGCGCGAGATCCCCGGCGTCGCCTGCCCGACCCCCGGCGGCGCCTTCTACCTCGTCACCGATCTGCCGGTCGCCGACGCCGAGGACTTTTGCATCTTCATGCTCCGCGACTTCGACCTCGCGGGCGAGACCGTCATGCTCGCCCCCGCCGAGGGCTTCTATGCCACTCCGGGCCAGGGTCGCAGCCAGGTCCGCATCGCCTACGTCCTCGGCCCCGACAAGCTGACCCGCTGCCTGGCGATCCTGCGCGCCGGTCTGGCCGCCTACGCGCGCAAGTCCGCCGCCTGACCCCCGCTGCAAGGACCGTCGGCAGCACGGTCCGCCCGGATCTGGCCCTTCGGACCTGTTCTGCTCTCACGCCGATTCACGGCTTCACGGCCCGCCGCGGCCTGATATCCTCGCCGGCTCGATGAGCCTCGTCGCCCCCACGCCGCTCGGCTTCGAACGCAGCCCCGTCGCCGGCGCCAGCCTCGACGACCTCGATCTGCCGGCGATGCACGCCTTCATCCAGCGGCGGATCCCCAACGTCGGTGACGCCCTCGAGAAGGGCGCCCAGCGCCTCGGCCTGCTCGGCATGGTCGCCTCGCAGCCGGTCCCGACCGTCGTCGGCCTCATGTGCTTCGGCGTCAACCCGCAGCTCGCCCGCCCCGAGTGGGGCGTCTCGGCCGTGCGCGTCCAGGGCGCCCACTTCGCCGACCCGGTCGCCGTGCGCCTCGACGTCGAGGGCAACCTCGGCGAGCTCGTGCGCCAGACCCTCGAGTTCGTCCACAACAACACCCGCGCCGCGCCGAACCTCATCACCCCCAGCGAGCCCGCCCCCGAGTACCCCGAGGCCGCCGTGCGCGAGGCACTCTTAAACGGCCTCGTGCACCGCGACTACCGCCTGAGCGGCCGCGTCTCGCTGCGGATCTTCAACGACCGCCTCGAGCTGTGGAGCCCCGGCGGCCTCGCCCTCCCGCTCTCGCTCGACGAGCTCTCCCAGCACGGCGGCGCCTCCTTCCCGCGCAACCCGTTGTTGATGGCGACCGCTCGCTCGCTCGGCCTCGTCGAGCAGATCGGCCGCGGCATCCCGACGATCCGCAAGGCCCTCGCCGGCGCGACGAGCCTGCCCGTCCAGTTCCACACCTCGCAGACCGAGGTGCGGATCGTCCTCCCGAGCTACATCAACGCCTCGATGGGCAACGTCGCGGGCAACTGACAGCCGGAGACTTCCCCGTTTTCATCCGTGGGTGCTCCCTGTGGACCTCATGGATGCACGTGTGCGGTAGTGCGCGCAGCGCCTGTGCGCCGATCGGCGGTCGCTCCCCCATTCGCCGAAAAAATCGCCGATCATGGCGACCTTCAAAGGGATCCCCTTCATGTCCGTAACGAAGCGCCTTGGCCTCACCTGTCTGTTCCTCGTCAACACCGCGTGCAGCGACGACGGCACAACCAGCGAACCCGGCACCACCGCCGGTCCGAACACCTTCCCGCAGACCTCGACCAGCGTCACCAGCACCAACCCGGACGACACCACCGTCACCCCGCCGACCACCTCGACGACCAACAGCTCGATCGGCGGCACCGGCACCGGCACCACCGCCGACACGCCCGCCGACACCACCGCGACCGGCCCCGACACCGCGAGCACCAGCAACAGCACCGGCGAGCCCGCGACCGACACCGCCATCTCCTCGCTGCCGATGACCACCGGCGAGTCGACCAGCAACGCCAGCGCCGAGAGCACCGGCGGCAGCACCGGCACCCCGCTGCTGTGCACCCCGAACGCGACCGAGTGCCTCGACGACCTCAACTACCAGACCTGCTCCGACGACGGCCTGATGTGGGAGGGTCCGACCCCGTGCGGCGGCAAGCTCGTGTGCGTCGCCGGCCAGTGCGTCAGCAAGTGTGACCTCGCCGAGCAGGCGCTCTCGTCGATCGGCTGCCAGTACTACGCGATCGACGCCAACAACGACCCGGTCGAGAACTACGACACCCAGCCCTACGCGGTCGCCGTCTCGAACGTCGACCCCGTGCTGTCCGCCGACGTGCAGATCCAGGCCTACCAGAACGGCGCGTGGACCACGATCCAGATGGGCAACGTCACGCCGAAGCAGCTCTCGCAGTTCATGCTCCCGGACAAGCACGTCAACTACACCAACATCAACCCGCGCGGCGCCTACCGCATCATCTCCGACATCCCGATCATCGCCTACCAGTTCCAGCCGATCACCGGCCAGACCTCGTTCACCTCGGACGCCTCACTGCTGCTCCCGAGCGCCGCCTACGACACCTTCTACTACGTGCTCGGCTGGGGCGAGCCGAGCTTCGGCAACGCCCAGATCAACATCGTCGCCTCGAAGGACGCCACCGCCGTCACGATCACCCCGACCACCGCGACCGTGGCCGGCGGCGGCATCCCGGCCCTGCCCGCCAACCAGCCCTACAACCTCCCGGCGATGAACGAGGGCGACGTCATCCAGATCGAGGCCAACAACCTGTTCGCCGGCACGTACATCACCTCGGACAAGCCGATCGCCGTGTTCTCGACCCACTGGTGCGCCAACGTGCCGGTCCAGACCTGCTGCTGCGACCACCTCGAGGAGCAGCTGTACGGCCTCCAGAAGTGGGGCACCACCTACGTCGCCTCGCGCTGGCCGGTCCGCAACACCGGCACCCCCGAGGTCTCGCACTGGCAGGTCATCGCCGCCGAGGACAACACCACCGTCAACTTCATCAAGCACGCCGAGGTCACCGGCATCAACCAGCCGCAGATCGTCATGAACAAGGGCCAGGTGGTCACTCTCAACGTCGGCGGCACGATCGCCAACCCCGGCGACTTCCTCATCGACGCCGACAAGCCGGTGTTCGCCATGCAGTACCTGTCGTCGTCGGGCCAGACCAACGCCCCCGCCGACAAGGCCGGCGACCCGGCGATGGCCCAGGCCATCCCCGCCGAGCAGTACCGCGACAGCTACGTCGTCCTGGTCCCGCAGGCGTGGGTCTACGACTTCTTCACCGTCACCAAGAAGACCGGCACCACCGTCAACCTCGACGGCGCCCCGATCGCGCAGAACCTGTTCGTCAAGGTCGGCCCCGCCAACATGCCGACCGAGTGGGAGGTCGCGCGCCTCCCCGTGCCGGACGGCGTGCACGCGCTCGACGGCGACGCCCCGTTCGGCGTCATCGTGCTCGGCTACGACACCTACGACTCGTACGCCTACCCGGGCGGCCTCGACCAGAAGGTCATCAACCCGCAGTGAGCGCGCCGCAGTGCGCGCGCCACCGTGAGCGCGCCCGTGCACCATGAGGTGCACCGCCCCCCCGCCGTCTCCCGTGGCCGACCGGGAGAACACCCCTCGAACCTCCGCAGCTTTCGCCGATGATGGCGAGCTGCGGAGTCTCTCGTTATGCACATGCCCAGGCGCCTCGGTCTCCCCTGCCTCCTCGCCCTCTCCACCGCCTGCGGCGACGACGGCAGCCGCGAACCCAGCGGAACATCGGTCAGCTCGGTCAGCAACACGATCCCGACGGTCTCCGCCAGCGACACAGCTTCCGGCGAGTCCGACTCGCAGACCCCGACCAGCGGCGCCTCGAACAACTCGCAGGCCATGACCGGCACCGGCGAGACCTCCGACACCAACACCGGACCCGGGGTCACCGGCGAGACCACCGACACCGCGACCAACACGAACACCAACACGAACACCAACACGAACACCAACACCGACCCGGACCCGAGCACCGGCCCGACCACGTTCTGCGATCCCGACACCACCGAGTGCTTCGACGGCACCAGCACCCAGACCTGCTCGGCCGACGGCAGCATGTGGCTGGCCCCGGTCCCGTGCGGCGGCAAGCTCGTGTGTTCGGGCGGCCTGTGCCTCAGCAAGTGCCAGGCCGCCGGCCTCTCGTCGATCGGCTGCGAGTACTACGCCGTCGACGCCAACAACGACCCGATCGAGGGCTACGACGCCCAGCCCTACGCGGTCGCCATCTCCAACGTCGACCCGGTCTCCGCCGCCGACGTCGTGATCGAGGCCTACAACAACGGCGCGTGGGAGACCGTGGCGATGGGCCAGGTCCTGCCCAAGCAGCTGGCCCCGTTCATGCTCCCCGACCGCCACGTCGACTACACCAACCTCAACCCGCGCGGCGCCTACCGCGTCACCTCCGACATCCCGATCATCGCCTACCAGTTCCAGCCGATCACCGGCGAGTCCTCGTTCACCAGCGACGCCTCGCTCCTGCTCCCGAGCACCGCCTACGACACTTTCTACTACGTGCTCGGCTGGGGCGAGCCGAGCTACGGCAACGCCCAGATCAACATCGTCGCCGCCGACGACAACACCAACGTCACGATCACGCCGACCACCGACACCGTCGCCGGCGGCCCGCTCCCCGCCCTCCAGCCCGGCGTGCCCTACAACCTCCCGCCGATGATGGAGGCCGACGTCATCCAGATCGAGGCCAATAACCTGTTCGCCGGCACCTACATCACCTCGGACAAGCCGATCGCGGTGTTCTCGACCAACTGGTGCGCCAACATCCCGATCCAGACCTGCTGCTGCGACCACCTCGAGGAGCAGCTGTACGGCCTCCAGAAGTGGGGCACCAGCTACGTCGCCTCGCGCTGGCCGGTCCGCAACTCCGGCACCCCCGAGCCGTCGCACTGGCACCTCATCGCCGCCGAGGACAACACCACCGTCAACTTCATCCACCACGCCGAGGTCACCGGCATCGCCGCCCCGCAGATGGTCATGAACAAGGCCCAGGTGGCCTTCCTCGAGGTCGGCGGCTCGGTCGCCAACCCCGGCGACTTCGTCATCCAGTCCGACAAGCCGGTCTACGTCATGCAGTACCTGTCGTCCGGCGGCATGACCAACGCCTCGACCGAGCAGGCCGGCGACCCCGCGATGGCCCAGGCGATCCCGAGCGAGCAGTACCGCTCCGACTACATCGTCCTCGTCCCGACCAACTGGATCTACGACTTCTTCACCGTCACCAAGAAGGTCAACACGACCGTCAACCTCGACGGCGCCCCGATCGACCAGGCCCTGTTCGTCCGCGTCGGCCCGGCCGACGCCCCCAGCGAGTGGGAGGTCGCCCGCCTCCCCGTCGCCGACGGCGTCCACTCCCTCGACGGCAACGCCCCGTTCGGCGTCGTCGTCCTCGGCTACGACTCCTACGACTCCTACGCCTACCCCGGCGGCCTCGACCAGAAGCAGATCAACCCGCAGTGACCGGCATCCACGGCCTCACCGCGGCCCGGACAATCGTGCGACGCGAGCCGGCGACACCGCGACGCGAACACCTCGCGCGCCGCGCGTCCCGCATCCCCTCACCGCGGCTCGAACACCAGGTGCCCGTCGAGCTCGCGCACCCCCACGCTGAAGGCTGTCTCGAGGTTCCTGGCCGACAGGACATGTCCCACGGGACCGCTGACCGCCGACCCGTCGCCCGCCAGCAGCACCGCCGCGTCCGCGTGGCGCCGCGCCAGCGCCAGGTCGTGCAGCGCCAGCACGACCGCCGCCCCCTCGCTCGCCAGCCCGCGCAGCTCGCCGAGGAACCCCAGCGCCTGCCCGACGTCCAGCGCCGCCGTCGGCTCG
>Ga0075163_10012244_pt1 | contig 11174 bp, 8 predicted proteins | sample JI1023141ADNA_FD_71478 | JGI IMG/M metagenome (GOLD analysis project Ga0075163, IMG submission 71478) | Wastewater effluent complex algal communities from Wisconsin, to seasonally profile nutrient transformation and Carbon sequestration -... | ecosystem: Engineered > WWTP > Effluent > Algae...
GTAAATGATTTATAATATACCAGTATCGTATAAGAATTTTCTGTTTCCCAGTAATTGCCTTCCAGGTCTGTCATCTTCTTTGGGTTATCAATATCGGTGCACAGGTAGGTATAATTGTAGTATCCCTGTTTCATCATGGTGGATGTTTCATACCTGCCGGTTTCGGTATTGAAATTCATTTTCCAGGTATCGCTCAATTCATAACCTGTAAAATGACCTGCCAGGTACACATTTCTTTTCGGGTATGGGTTACCGTCAACCGTAGCCAGTGAAAAATGTACTGTAGCATAATCGCCCTGCCAGAACGGATTGATGCTTTCATAACTAATAATATTAAACATACCGTTGTAATCAGGAAAATAGAGGTATCGCTGGCCATTCCTGTCAATGTCTGTTTTTACATACATATCCGTTGCATTCTTATGATATGCTGCACTGTCAACCCGGTCGCTCTGCAACCTGAAACTCCTCAGGTCAAGCCAGCGCCATTCTTTTCCGGCAGGAAAAATGGAATTATTCTCTGTATTATATTCAAGTACATTTCCTCTAACAAAAGTTGGTGGTATGTCTCTTTGTGCATTATCCCAGCGGTTATTTTGCAAAATCACCACTTTTACCTGCTGAGCAGCGCTAAAACTGTTGATACCGGAAATATTTACCGACATCCTTAATTTCTGATGAGTGTTGAAGAGTTGTGCCGAAAATGGCTGAACAACTGCTCCACTTACCGAGGCTTTCTGCTCCAGTACCAGCATTTGTTTGGTAAAAGCAAGTTTGGAAGTATCACCATCAAGGAAAACCTTTAACAGGTAATTCCCGGATCTTGAAGGAACCGAATTCCTGTCAGGCAGGAATGCCTGGTAATGTGTATACCTGGTTAGTGCAATGGATGAATACCGGTAAGTTGTAATACGGTTCTGGGTAAATCCTTTTATGTAATCAAACGCACTGAGGTTAACCGGTACCCAGTTATAATCACATAAAACAAAAGTATAGTAATAGCTTTTAACACTTCCTTCCAGATCATCAAACTCAAGTTCAAGTTTATCAGAACTGTTTAAAGTATACACAGGCAAAGATTGCTGGTTACCGTAAGAGAATAATTGAGCTGTTTTGATATTAGGTAAATATATCTTTTCAACGTTTTGGGCAAAGCCGGTTGTTAAGTTGAAAAAACAACTTAGAAAAATAATGACAGCCTGGTGGTTTTTGGAACTCATTAAATAAACTAATTAATTTACTTTTGAAAGGTAGCAAAAATTGTCCGATTGGATCCATCCATATTCATAGCAAAGCGATTAGCCTCGTTTAAACAAAAAACATTTTCACGTTTTATTATAACATTGGCCATCAGTGCCACTGCATTAAGTGTAGCTGTAATGATCGTTGCACTTAGTTTTGTGAACGGATTTCAACGGGAAATCAGCAATAAAGTTTTTAGTTTTTGGGGGCATATCAGGGTTCAGCAGGACCTGGAGAATAAAGTAAGTGTTGCCGAAGAATTCCCCATATACCAGGATTTTGCAGTAGAAAAATACCTTCATTCCCTTCCGCAGGTTGTTTCAGTTGAACGGTATGCAACAAAATCGGGAATATTGAAATTTGAATCAGATATTGAAAGTGTATTGTTAAAAGGCATCGACAGCAGTTTTAATTTCGGCAGGATGCAGTCATTTCTGCAAACAGGTACCTGGATCAGTTTTAAAGACAGCGGTTACAGTAACCAGATCAATATCAGTAATTATACAGCTTCCCAATTAAATATTAAAACAGGCGACAGCATGCTGGTGTTCTTTTTCAGGGAAGACGGCAGCAAAACCGCCAGGCGTTTAAGGGTTGCCGGTACCTTTAAAACCGGCATTGAAGAATATGACAGAAACTTTGCACTTTGCGACATCAACCTGATCAGGCGGTTGAATAACTGGGAATTAAACCAGATAGGCGGATATGAAATATTCTTACATGATTACAAGCAATCAGACAGTGTTTCTTCCAGGATATATTCAGAACTGCCGCAAACCTGGTACAGCAGGAGCATCAAACAGGTTTATCCCAATATTTTCGACTGGCTGAACCTGCAAGGGCAAATAAAAAATATATTATTAGTGATCATGATGATCGTTGCGGTTGTAAACCTGGTAACCTGCCTCATTATTCTTGTGCTGGAAAGGACAAGGATGACCGGAATACTGAAAGCTGTTGGGGCTGGAAACTGGATGATTCAGAAAATATTTCTTTACAACACTACTTTCATAGCAATAATAGGCATAGTAGCAGGAACAGTATTAGGCCTTGGTATTTGCTGGCTACAGGAGGCTACCGGTTTCATCAAACTCAATGAAGAAGCTTATTATATGAATGTTGCCCATGCTGAAATAATTTGGTGGCAGGTAGTAATTGTGAATATCATCACTTTGGCAGTTTGCTTTGCTACACTGATCATTCCTTCTTTGCTGATAAAAAAAGTGAACCCGGTTAAGGCGATACAGTTCAGGTAATGGGGAGAGTGGTTTAAGTGGAGAAAGATATTGGGTTTAGAGAGTTTAGATTGTTTAGGGTTTATAACATAAATTTTGCGAGAATTATTCCGGTGGCAACGGCAGCATTGAGCGATTCGGCATGGCCTTTTTTAGGAATGGTTATTTTTTCACCGGCTAACTGCAATATTGAATCTTTGATTCCTTTAGATTCATTGCCGATCACAAGAATACCTTCTGTTGGTTTATTAATTTCATTGATAAATTTACCATGTAAAGTTGCAGCATAAATGTTAACCTTTTCCTGTTCTGACAACCAATTAAAAATATCTGTATAAACAACATTTACCCTGCCCAGGCTGGCCATGGTACTTTGTACTACTTTACTATTATACATATCTACTGTATTTTCTGAACATATAATGTTTTCTACGCCAAACCAATCTGCCGTACGGATAATCGTACCGAAATTACCCGGATCCTGTAAATCATCAAGCACTATGGTAAACCTGTTTTTAATTTCGATTTTATTTAAGCTTTCCCTTTTTTGAAACACAGCCACTACTTTATTCGCAGTAGCATAAGTTGCAAGCTTTCCCAATTCAAAATCCTTCACTATTTCTATTTTCTCATTTAATCCAGGAATATGAAGGCTGAATAGTTCTTCCGCCCAATCCTGAACAGCATAAACGGCCTGCAGGGGGAATACAGCAGACTCAATTAACCCAACTACAACCTTTGGCCCTTCAGCAATAAATGCACCAGATTCATCCCTGAATTTTTTGTGCTGTAAACTTTGGATATATTTGATGGTGGATTTACTTATCATTGTTCAATTTTAATATGTTGCTACTCCAAAAAACCGTTAACAGGATCGTATCACAACTGAAAAATAGCATTTTCCTGTTAATTTTATTTTCATCCTGTTCAATTCCGATCGTAAGGAAAGCACCAGTTAACAAATACTACCTGCGCAATTATAGTATCGACAGTCTCGAAGTTAGTGGAGTAAAATTTACCAAAACAGAAAAATCAACCATTTTACAACGCTTAAACAATCAATTAGACGATAGTTCAAAAATACCAGGAAAGGATGTATTTATCTTTTTTAATATAATTAAAAGGCCACCGGTATACGATAGCACTTATACAAATATATCTGCCAGAAATATGGAAGCCTCTTTATTGCATCTTGGTTATTACAATGCTAAAGTTATTCCACGTACTGATACATCTGGCAAAAAAGTGTATGTACACTATATCGTAAAAACAGGCAACCCAACTTTGATTGACACGGTTAGTTACCGGCTGCGAAAACCCGACCTGCAATACATTGCCCTTGGTTCTGTTAAAGAAACACAACTTCAGAAATTAAGTCCAATTACGAAGAATGCGGTGTTTGGTGAGATAAACAGGCTAGTAGACAGTTTTCGCAACAACGGTTATTATAAGTTTACTGCTGCAGAATTAAAAGTATTGGGCGATACAACCATTGAGGCATTGACCAGTGTGAGTGATGACCCTTTTGAACAATTGCGTTTACTGGCTGAAGCTCAGCAAAAAGCTGATTCTCCCAGGATAAAACTTGCAGTTGCATTAAACCCGCCAGCGGATTCAACAAAGCTAAAACGTTATTACATCAACCGTATTTATATATTATCTGATTATATACCCGGAGATGAATTAACTGACACAACATCTATTATTCAAAGAAAAACGGGCAGGTATATTTTGCGTTACCATGAAAAATTATTCCGTACCGGTTTCCTGGCAAAGAATATTACTTTTAAAAGCGGTGATCTTTACAGCCAGCATGAATATTACAATACACTAACGAATCTCTCGCAGGCAGGTGTGTGGCAAAGTGTAAACATAAAAATTTCGGAATTGCCTGATAGCAGCAATCAAATTGATATGATCATTGAACTGATCCCTGCTAAAAAATTCGGTTTTGAAGCAGCCGTTGAAGTAAGTTATTCAGCAAACACCAGTACCGGCAATATTTTGGGAGGTAATCTTTTTGGCATATCGGGAAATTTATCCTTAACCAACAGGAATGTAGGTAAAGAAGCCATCCGGATGACACATAGAATAAGGGCCGGTATTGAACTTAATAACAACAGCAGCAACAGCAATTCAATTAATTCGAATGATGTTGGTTATGCTAACAGTGTTGTGTTTCCAAAACTAATATTTCCGGGATTACTGAAATTTGTTTCCAGTCCTTTTTCCAGGAATAATAAGAATAAAAGGCTGCCAAAAGGTGAATCATTTATAAACACAAACCTGTCGTATAATAACAGGTTAGAGTTATTCAACCTGCAATCGGTAAATATAAATATGGGATGGAGCTGGCTCGACAAGAATAAACTAAAATGGGAGATCAAACCATTCAATCTTGGTTTCAGTAAGCTATATAACCTGACAGATAGTTTCCAGACATTGCTTAATGATAACCCCTTTTTAAATTACTCTTACAATACGGCTTATGCCGTTGGGATGAGTGCAGGTGTTTCCAACCAGTATTTTAACCCAACACATCCCAGCAGCAAACTGAAAGAAAGAAATATAAAATTCAATGCAGAAGAATCTGGTTTAACCTGGGGGAACCTGGGCTTTCTGAAAAATTACCTGAGAAGGTATGTAAAATTTGATGCCGAGTACAGGTTTACAGTAAACTATTCTAAAACCGCTTTGGCGTTTCGTCTATACTCTGGCGTTGGTATACCGTTGCTTGGCAGCGATTCAAACCGGACCCTCCCGTTCTTTAAACAATATATAGGAGGAGGAAGCAATAGTATGAGGGGATGGCCGCTCCGTGGAATTGGCATAGGTGGAAAAGCTATGACACCTTATGGGGCAAACAGCGGCTTTAATGACCGAACGGGCGATATGCAGATTGAAGGCAATATGGAATTCCGTTATGATATTGCCCGTATCATACCCAATACACTTACTCTGAGAGGAGCCATATTTGTAGATGCAGGAAATATCTGGAATATAAAAAATTCAAAAACAGATGGCACGGAAGATTCCACGCAGTTCAAATTCAGAAATATCTATAAACAACTGGGCGTTTCTGCAGGCACGGGTTTCCGGCTCGACTTTAGCTACTTTGTACTTCGTTTTGATTTTGGATTCCGTTTTAAAAGGCCTGATCTTTTTTATATAAATGACGGCTGGAAAGTACCTGCTATTGGATTTGACAACTTCTTTAGCAAGATATTTTCTGCAAGTGAAAGGCAATGGAGATATGAGAATTTTAATTTTACGGTGGGTATTAGTTATCCTTTTTAGAGTTTGAAGTTTGAGGTTTAAAGCTATTTAAGTGTTTGAATAAATCCTTCCAGTGTTAATGCATCATTTACTGAGAACTCCCCGATCTTCGTACGGCGCAAAGCTGAAAGATAGGCTCCACAACCAAGTGCAACGCCAAAGTCATGTGCAACACTTCGTATATAGGTTCCCGTTGAACATACGATCCGGAAGTGAACAACAGGCATTTCAATGGCCGTAATTTCAAAAATCCTGATGAAAACTTTTCTTGGTTCAATTTCAACTTCCACTCCCCTTCTGGCCAGTTCATACAATGCGGTTCCCTGTTTTTTAATAGCAGAATATATTGGCGGTACCTGTTGAATTTCCCCGGTAAATTCAGTGGTTTTTTCCCGGATCATTTGTGCTGAAAGAGCTGCTGTGCTTTTATGTTGTTCAGGTTCACTTTCCAAATCGTAAGTTGGCGTTACAGCACCCAGTGTAAAAGAACCCGTGTATTCCTTTTCCTGAGCCATGTATTCATTAATTTTCTTGGTAAATTTTCCGGTACAAATAATCAATAAGCCGGTTGCCAGCGGATCCAGTGTTCCGGCGTGGCCAACTTTTTTAATCCGGATGCTGTTCCTTATTTTTCTAACGGCATCAAAGGATGTCCAGTGCAGTTGTTTATCAATCAGCAACACTTTTCCGGCTTCAAAAGAAGCTTTTGTTTCAGTACTTATTTCAATGAGTTCTGGCCTTGGCTTTTCATTCCCGCCCGTTCCATGTATTTTTTCTTTATGCTTTCTCCAGTATGAATCTTTGTTTGCCAATTATTTCTATTAATTTTAATCCGGTTAAATATATCAAATCTTTTTTATCATTTTTTTTGACCTCACCCCAACCTCCCGAAAAATCGGGACAGGCTCTCCAAAGGAGAGGGCTATTAAATAGCCTGCCTTGTTTTTAATTCAAGGTATTTATTAACTGTGTTTACTGTAAGGTTTTCCGGTGCCGATAATACAGACAAAATACCATGCTTCAACAGTTCCTTCACGATCAGTTTCTTCTCAAACACAAATTTATCAGCTGTGGTTTTTATATATACATCTTCCAGGTTCCTGGCATCTGCATGCGACAATTTCACCAGTTCGGTATTCTCAAAAAAAACAACCAGTAACAAGTGGTGCCGGGCAATAGAACGCAGGTAATTCATTTGCCTGCGTAACCCGTTCAATGATTCAAAATTTGTATATAAAATGAGCAGGCTTCGTTGTTTCACCCTTCGCCTTACCTGCATGTATAACATCTCAAAATCGCTTTCCAGGAATGTTGTTTGCTGGCGGTACAGTGAATCCAGTATATGCTCCCGCTGAACGGGTTTCCTGTCGGCTGCAATCACAGACCCCAGTTTTTCTGCAAAAGTAATAAGCCCTATCTTATCATGTTTTTGTAAACATACATGGCTCATCACCAGGGTGCTGTTGATTGCATAGTCAAGTAATGTGAGACCGGCAAATGGCATTTTCATCAACCTGCCTTTGTCTATGATACAGTAAACCTGTTGTGATTTTTCATCGGCATAATTATTTATCATCAGCGAGGCTTTCCTTGCGGTTGCTTTCCAGTTTAAAGTGCGTACATCATCTCCCGTAACATATTCTTTAATCTGTTCAAATTCCATACTCTGTCCTATCTTCCTCATGCGTTTGCTGCCATGTTCATTCAGTATGGCAGTTTGGGAATTAAGCTGGTATTTTTTCAATTGTACATAAGAAGGATAAACCGGAACCGAATTGGCAGTGACGGCTATAAACTTCCTGGTTAAAAGTCCCAATACAGAACTAACATACAGATTTGTATTCCCAAAATCATACTGTCCCCTTTCAAAAGGTTTCAGGCTAAAAACGATCTTATGTTCCTGGCGGGCTGTAAAATATCTTTTTAATTTAAAATCGCGTAGCTGGAATTGTTCGGGTAATTCGTCAATGATCTCTATATTCAACGGGTAGTTCATCCTGTTTGAAACATATATGGTAACCGGGTTTTCATCGCCGTTGCTTAACCGGTCACTTAAAATCCTTTTAACACGAGGTGGCCTGACTGCAAAAAATAAAAAAATATAATCAGCCAACGCCAATGCCAGAAAGGTAAACAGGTTAATCTCTGCTAATACATACAATCCATGTATAAAAAATGACAGCATGAACAACAAAATACACAGCATACTGCCCAGGTAAAATCTTCCTGGTAAAAACAAATCTCCAAAATATTTTTTTAGTATGCTCATTGGGTCAAATAAAAATCCATGCACTAAGTTCCCGGAAAATAACATTGTTGTTTTTATCTCGGAACTTCCACTGTTTTAAGAATATTTTCAATAAGATCATCCGGTGTAATACCTTCCATTTCTTTTTCGGGAGTAAGCATGATGCGATGCCGTAACACATGTGGTGCCATTTCTTTGATATCTTCCGGAATAACAAAATCGCGGCCTTTAAATGCAGCAAAAGCTTTTGATGATTTTAAAATTGCGAGAGAAGCCCTTGTTGATGCACCTAAATACAGTGAAGGATTGTTTCTTGTTTCACTAACGATCCTGGCAATATATTCAATCAGTTTGTGTTCTACCAGAACCTGCTGAACGATGCTACGGAAATGCCTGATGGAATCTGCAGATAAAACTTTGTTCACTTCAGCCAGCATCTCATTCTGCGTTTTGCCCTGTTGTTTATGAAGTATTTCAATTTCGTCCTGCAGGCTTGGATAGTTTACCTGAACTTTAAACAGAAAGCGGTCAAGTTGTGCTTCCGGCAGCCGGTAAGTGCCTTCCTGTTCTACCGGGTTTTGTGTAGCCAGCACAATGAACGGATACTCCATCATATAAGTATGACCATCGATGGTGATCTGCCTTTCTTCCATCACTTCAAATAATGCGGCCTGCGTTTTAGCAGGAGCACGGTTTATCTCATCAATCAACACAATATTACTGAATACCGGTCCGGCTTTAAAACTAAATGCTGCTTCTTTGGGATTGAAAACTGCTGTACCGATCACATCACTTGGCATCAGGTCGGGTGTAAACTGGAGGCGTGAAAATCTGATATCAACTATTTTAGCCACCAGTTTTGCTGCCAGTGTTTTGGCAACACCGGGAACGCCTTCAATTAAAATATGCCCATCGCAGAGAATCCCTATCAATAAAAGTTCTGTGAGTTTCTGCTGGCCTATTATCACTTTATTGATCTCAGCCCTCACTGTATCCATTGCCTGGTTCAGTTCAGAAACGTTTGTTCTTTGTTCAAAAATATTATCTTCCATTATACTCTTTTTTTATAAAATTGCTGGATTTGTTCATTTAAAGTTAACAGTTGCTGATCATCTAAAACTTCGCTTTCATTTACTTTATTTATCGCTTCCATTAGTTTAATCGTATTTTCCTCCGGAATGCCTGCTTTTTTACTGAGAACTGAGATAAATTCACTGCTGGCAGGGTTTACATATAAATAGTAATTTGTACGTATGAATTCATGAAAATAAGTGATCATTTTATCAGCAATATTTTTATTATCGTGTTCCTGCAAATAAAGCCTGGCAACTGTTTCAGTAAATGCCACAGAGCTGTTCCGGTTTGGTTTAATTTCGTTGATAACCTTTTGTTTCCGCTTTGTTCCAAAAAGCAGGTACAGAAGTAATATCAAGCATAATAACAGGAATGCTGCTTTCAATGAAGGATACTTGAATATTTCTGCAAGAGAGTTGTTTTTTTTACCGGCATTTCCCTGGTAATTGTGCCTGTTGTAATAATCATCCCAATAAACATGCTGGGGCGAAGCGTTCGTAACCTGTAGAAGTTCCAGCATGTAACGGTAGTTGTTACCCGTTAGTAAAAAATAATTGGAAAAAGCGCGTGGGTCTGTATGCAGGAATAATTTTCCTTTTCCCCAGAAAAAAACAATACAATTTGGTTTTCCGTCTTCATTATAACCTGCAATCCTGCAGTAATTATTATTAGTTTCAGAAAAATAGCTTCTGAAAGGCTTGTAAAAATAGCTGAAACTGTCTGCAGATGTATGTATCCCTTTTATTACACTGGTTGCAGTTGACTTGTACAATAATGACGCATTCCCAATATTTTCTGAAGGCGAAGCGATTCTGCAATATAATTTATTCATCAAAAGTGTATCAAAACGAGCCGCTGCAAAGAAAGCTGTATTGCCTTCATAAACATAATCAAGCATTGCTGAAACATCTTCTTCAACGGTAAATAAGTTACGGCTTACAGAAAAATAGACTGAATTCGAATCACTGAACGTTTCAGCTGATTTTGCAAAAGGTTCTTTAACTGTTTGTATATAATTCCCCGAAAATCCGGATTGCAGGATCTTTTTTGCAACGAGGGTTCCAAATGGTTTGGCATCACGGTAAGAATAAGATTCACGCAGGTCGGGCAAACCGTTATTTTTCTTACAGGCAACTATAAACAACAGCAAGCAGGAGCAACACAGATATGTAATAGCTTTAATCAACTACTTTATAATTTTTTTATAAAAATCAATATATTTTTTTTCAATCCCGGTATATGTTTCCTGTGCGGGTGAAAAATTTCCATACCAGGTATATTCATATATTAATACAAGCGATGCAAATTCATTCTTTAATCCAGCTTCAATTTCCTGCACATACTGGTAATTGGTTTTGTCGGCAGAAAGTGTGAGCAATTCCTGATCTGCAAGTGCAGCAAGGTTTTTCAGGTAAAGGTAACGTACTGCCATCCTGTAATCACCCAGTTTACAAGACTGATGTATGAGTTTGTCATAATCTGAAACAGTTACCGGTTCTGGCATTTCCTGTATTATTGCAGGTTCTGATGATGTTGAATTTTTTCTGAAAATAACGTTATTTAGAAAAAGCTTATACAATACTATCAATACAAATGCAATAGCTATTATCCAGAAAAATAGCTGGAGGAATTTTGATGACAGTAATTTTTGCAGAAATGACTCCTGGCCTGTTTCTATTTCTCCTGAATATTTACTGATATCTTCCTGTTGCTTTTTTTTAAGGAGTTTGTCAAGGTTTCGGATGTAAGAAAACTGCTTTTCATTTTTCCATCCTACAACAGAATCAGGCGAAATTTTTATTGGATAAATATAAAGGGTTGTATCTGAAAGGATTTCCCCGGCTGAATCAATATTATCAATATCATTTTCATCCACATCACTATTGGGTTCTTCTAAGGTTTGGGTTTCCATCAGTAAAGTGGAATCGGTATATTCAAACTGCTTCTCCTGTGCAAGGCTGCAAACATTAAAAATTAAAAACAGTATGGTAAAGGCAGTTTTATGCATTTTTATCCATTATCCTGCTAACTATACCATCATCTTTAATATAAAACCCTTTTGATTTCAGTCTTAAAGGCCAGATGATAAAATACCAGGT
>Ga0075163_10012245_pt1 | contig 11173 bp, 10 predicted proteins | sample JI1023141ADNA_FD_71478 | JGI IMG/M metagenome (GOLD analysis project Ga0075163, IMG submission 71478) | Wastewater effluent complex algal communities from Wisconsin, to seasonally profile nutrient transformation and Carbon sequestration -... | ecosystem: Engineered > WWTP > Effluent > Algae...
GCGGCGGCACGGTGGGCAGACCGGCGCCGGTCATCGGCGGCGCGGTCGGAGCGCGGCCGTCGTCCGACGCGACGTCCGACGCGCCGCCGTCTCCGGCAGGCACCGGCTCGACGTGCGGCCGGAAGCGATAGCCGCGCCGCGGCACCGTTTCGATGATCGCCTCGGCATCGGCGCCGTCGGCGAGCGCGCGCCGCAGCAGGGAGACGTGCTGCGCGAGGTTGTTGTCCTCGACGAACGTGCCGGGCCACACACGAGCCAGCAGATCGTCCTTGCTGACCAGCCGTGGATGCGCCTCGACCAGCACCGCCAGCGTGTCGAACGCCTTGGGCGTCAACGCCACCGGCACACCGTCGCGGTAGAGCACCTTGTCCGCCGGATCCAGGCGGAAGGGCCCGAAAGCATAGGCGGAACGGGCCGGACCGGCCATTTTCAGCACTCTTTCAGAAGACTTTCACAGCCGCCTAACGACTCGGGCGCGCGGGTCCGCGACACTCGCGCCCGGAGGTTCTCGCATGAGCAGACGGATTCTAGTCACGGCGGTACTGGTTGTCATCACGCTGGGCGTCGCGGCGCCAGCACGAGCGCAGTCGACCGTGGTCGCCAGGGTGGACGGCACGTTCCATGACTTCACGGCCGACCTCGACGGGTCGGGGCCGTGGCAGCTCGTCGGTGGGTGGACAGGCGCGCTCAAGGCCACCGGCACGGTCGACGTGCAGGCCAGCCTCAGCATGGTGCGCGCCGACAACCCCACGCGGCAGCCGCACACGCACCACGTCGCGCTCGTCGACGGCACGGTGAGCGCGATCGCCGGCGGCTATCGCATCACCGGCACGGCGACGATCACCTCGAACGGCACCACGGCCGGCTTCTCCGGCTCGCCGGTGGTCGTCGACATCACCGGCGGCCCCGCGGTGGCGCTCGCCAAGATCACGCTGACGTTCCAGGGCGCGGCGGTCGCGCACTTCGGCGACCAGCCGATCGACGGCATCGTCCGGGTGCCGTGACGTTCAGGGCGGGAGGCGCGCCGGCCGGCGTGCCCACACGTGCCTCCCGCGCCATCCCACGCGCGGTCCCACGCAATCGCGGCGGCGGGCGAACCGTGCGGCGACGGCGGGCGTAGCATCTCAGCATGGACGTCCGCCGTTCGCCACTCGCCCGCCATGGCCGCGCCATCGCGCTGGCCACCCTGGCGCTGCCGCTGCTGCTCACGCGCGGGGCCGCGCAGGACGCCGCGCCGGCAACGCCGGCCAGCGTCGCCGAGTCGCTGCTGGCCGCCGATCGCGCGGCCTCGACCCAGGCCGCGGATCGGCCGCTGCGCGACAGTCTGCCGGCGATGTTCCGCGACGACGTGATCGTGCCGGGCGCGCCGGGGCGTCTCTACCGCGGCCTCGACGCGGTGCGCGCGTATCTGCGGGAGAGCCCGGATGCCGAGGCCCACGCCTCGTGGACGCCCATCCGCGCCGGCGTCTCGGCCGACGGCCGTCACGGCTTCACGTTCGGCTTCATGACGGTGACCCGCGCCGACCGCACGACGACGCCGCTGAAGTACATGGCCTACTGGACGCGCGAGGACGGCGCGTGGCGCGTCGCCGGCTACAAGCGCGCGCGCCGGCCCGACGGCGAGGCCGCGCTCACCGTGATGGCGCCGCTGCTGCCGGCGCGCCTCGTGGCGCCGACCACCGACGCCGTCGTGCGCGAACGACAGCGGGCATCGCTGGTCGCCGCCGAACGCGCGTTCTCGGATCGCGCGCAGCGCATCGGGCTCGGGGCCGCGTTCCGCGAGTTCGGCGCGCCGACGGCGGTGAACATGGGCGGCCCGGCCAGCGTGCCGTACGTGGTCGGCAACGACGCCGTCGCCGCGCTCATCGGAGGCAACAGCCCGCAGCCGACGAGCCCGGTCGAGTGGTCGACCGACGTCGCGCTGGTCGCCTCGAGCGGCGATCTCGGCATCTCGTTCGGGTTCATCCGTCCGAACGCGAACGCGCCCGACGGCACCGCGAGCCCTGGCTCGCCGTTCTTCACCATCTGGCATCGCGCCTCGGCCGACGCGCCGTGGCGCTACGTCGCCGAGTAGCGTGATTGAATGAGCGGGTGCGGCCCTCGATCCTGAACGCCGGCTACCGCTCCACCAACTTCTGGGTGCTGTCGAGCGGGCGCGCGCGTCTGCTCGTCGACCTCGGCTGGCCCGGACAGCTCGGCGCGCTGCTGGCGGCGCTGCGCCGCCTCGACGTGCCGATCGCGGAGATCACCCATGGCTTCGCGACGCACTACCACATCGATCACGCGGGCTGCGCCGAGGAACTGAAGGCGCACGGCATGACGCTGGTGGTCACGCCCGAACAGGTCGACGCGATGCCGGCGATGGCGCGCTGGACCAAGCCCGCGGATCGCTACGTGCCGATCACCATGCGGCAGATGCGACTCGTGCCGATCGCCGAGAGCCGGGCGTTCCTGGCGACGCTCGGCTTCGATGGCGCGTTCGTCCACACGCCGGGCCACTCCGCCGACTCGGTGTCGCTCGTCCTCGACAGCGGCGAGGCCTTCACCGGCGATCTCACCCTGCCGTCGCTGGCCACCGAGGCCGACGCGCCGACGGTCGAGGCGAGCTGGGCAGCGCTGGCGGCGCATGGCGTCACCACCGTCTACGGCGGACACGCCCCACCCACGCCACTCGCCCGCGTGATCGCGACTCACACGCACGGCTGAGCTTCGACCGCGTGAGACGATGAGGCGGCCCGCCGTGCGGGCCGTCGTCGCCGCATGGGCATCACCGGAGATTTCGTCCTCATCGTCGTCGCCGGCTTCCTCGGCGGCCTGGTCGCCCGCGCGCTCGGGCTGCCGCTGCTGGTCGGCTACGTGGCCGCGGGTGTGGCCGTCGGGCCGCACACCGCCGGCCCGACCGTCACGCAGGCCCACGACATCGAGGTGCTGGCCGAGATCGGCGTCGCGCTGCTGCTCTTCGCGCTCGGCCTCGAGGTGTCGATCCGCGATCTCCGCGTGGTCGGCCGCATGGCCCTGGTGGGGGCGCCGCTGCAGATCGTGATCACGGCGGCGCTGGCCACCGCACTCGTCGGGCTGGTGGGCGTGCCTGGACACGAAGCCGCCTGGTTCGGGGCGATGGCGGCGCTGTCGAGCACGATGGTGGTGCTCAAGACGCTCGCCGCCACCGGCACCACCTCGACGCTGGCCAGCCGCGTGATGATCGGCGTGCTGGTCATGCAGGACCTCGCGGTCGTGCCCATGATGATCCTGCTGCCGCAGCTGGGCGGCGGCAGCGGCGAGACGCGCGGCCTGGCCAGCGCCGCGGCGCTGGCGATCGTGTTCGTGGCCGGCATGGCCCTGGTGGGCGCGCGCGGCCTGCCGGCGCTGCTGCGGCGGGTGGCCGGCTGGCAGTCGCGCGAGCTCTTCCTGGTGGCCGTCGTGGCCGCCGGTGTCGGCATCGGCGCCATCGCCTGGTCGCTCGGCCTGTCGTTCGCGGTCGGCGCCTTCGTCGCCGGCGTCGTGCTGAGCGAGTCGGAACTCAGTCACCAGGCGCTCAGCGACGTCGAGCCGTTGCGCGACATCTTCGGCCTGCTGTTCTTCGTCAGCGTCGGGATGCTGTTCGATCCCGGGTACGTGCTGGCGCACCTCGGCCTGGTCGGCACGATCGTGGTGGCGCTCGTCGCCGGCAAGGCGCTGGTGTGCGGCGGCATCGCCCGCCTCTTCGGCTACCGCAACATGGCGCCGTGGATCGTCGGCCTCGGCCTGGCCCAGATCGGCGAGTTCAGCTTCGTGCTGGCGCGGGCCGGCCGCACCGGCGGCTACCTGTCGGCCGAGACCTACGACCTGGCGCTGTCGTGCACCGTGCTGTCGATGGCGGTGTCGCCGCTGGTGTTCCCGGGCCTGCTGCCGGCGGCGCGGTGGATCAAGGACCGGCTGCGTCCGGCGCCGGCGGCGGCCGATCGGCCGGTCGAAGCCGTCGATCTGGAGAACCACGTGGTGGTGGCCGGCTACGGCCGCACCGGCCGGGCGGTGGTCGAGGCGCTGCAGACGGTGGGCCTGCGCTACGTGGTCGTCGATCAGCACCGCGAGTCGCTGCAGCCGCTGCTCGACGAGGCGGTGCCGGCGATCTGGGGCGACATCACCAGCGATGCCATCCAGCGCGCCGCCGGCATCGACCGCGCGCGCATGCTGGTGATGACGGTGCCCGACTGGGCGGCGATGAGGCTTGGCCTCGAGCGCGCCCGCCAGCGCCATCCGCGGCTCTTCGTGGTGGCGCGCGCCGGCTCGCTCGAGCGCGTCGAGGCGCTGCGCCAGCTCGGCGTCGACGCCGTGGTGCAGCCCGAGTTCGAGGGCGGCGTGGCGATGGTGCGACGCGCCCTCGGCGCCTGCGATCGACCGCCCGCCGAGATCGATCGCGTGGCCTGGGCGCTGCGTGCCCGGCTCTACGCGCCCGAGGCGCCGTCGGCCTGATCGGCGCCGGCCGGCTCGACGTGCACCAGCACGTCGGCCACCCAGTCGAGCTCGCCGCGCACGCGGCTGCGCACGTGGCCGCCGATGGCGTGGGCCTGTCCCACGGTGAGCGACGGGTCGACTTCGACGTGCAGGTCGACGTGGTACTGCAGCCCGGTCTTGCGCGCGTAGGCCTTGTCGACGCCGACCACACCGGGTACCGCGCTGGCAGTGCCGCGCACGCGGGCCATCATCGCCTCGTCGGGCATCGTGTCCATCAGCTCGAGCGAGGCATCGCGCAGCACGCGCACGCCGGTCGCCACCACGACCACGCCGACGACGACGCCGCCGTAGTGATCGGCGGACAGGAAACGCTCGCTGTCGTAGCGGGCGAGACTCACGGCGACCAGTGCGGCGGCCGCCGACAGGATGTCGACAGCGTCGTTCCAGGCGTCTGCCATGAGGGCGGCGCTGCGCAGATTCCGGCCGACGCGGAACTTCAGCGTCGCCATCACGCCACGGACGGCGATCGCGACGACGAGGGCGCCGATGGCCAGGGTGGTCGGCGGTGGGTGGTGCTCGCCGACGTTCTGCAGCGAGGTCCAGGCGATGCCGACGCCGCCCAGCGTGAGCGCCAGGCCGACGACGAAGGCCGCCAGCGTCTCGAGGCGGCCGTGCCCGTAGGGATGATCGTCGTCGGCCGGCTTGGCCGCGGCCAGCATGCCGAAGAACACCACCGACGAGGCCAGCACGTCGCCGGCGAACTCGACGCCGGTGGCGACGACCGACGTGGAGCCCGACATCGTGCCCGCCGCCAGGTTCGTCGTCGCCAGCAGCGCGCTGGCGGCGATGCCGGCGATGGCGACACGCCGGCCGCTCACGAGATCGAGGGCGGGCGCGGCAGACACCCGTCGACTGTGGCACAGGCGGGCGCGTAAGGCCAGCGTGAGCGCCGGCCCGTCGCCTCGCGTCGGCGACTAGGCGCGCTCGCGACGGGCCACGCCGATGGCCTCGCCGAGCACCGCCATGCCGAGCGGCTTGGTGAGGAACACCACGCCCGGCGGCAGTGCCTCGAGGTCGAACGAGGTGCGCGGAAAGCCGCTGACCAGCACCACCGCCAGCGACGGTTGCCGATCGAGCAGGGCCCGCGTCAGTTCCACGCCATCGACGCCGTGGCCGAGCACCACGTCGCAGACCAGCACGTCGAACGGCTCCGACGCCGCCAGCGCCAGCGCCTCGGCGGCCGAGGCCGCCTGCAGCACGCGACAGCCGAGCGCCCGCACCATGGCCGCGGTGACCACCCGCACGTTGTCGTCGTCTTCTACCACCAGCACCTGCGTCACCGGCCGGCCGGCGCCGGGCGTGTCGACGGCGGCGCGCGGGAAGCGCAGGCGCACCGACGTGCCACGCCCCGGCGTCGATTCGAGGCGGACGTGCCCGGCGCTCTGGGCCACGAATCCGTACACCATGCTGAGGCCGAGCCCGGACGCCTCGGCGAGATCGCGCGTCGAGAAGAACGGCTCGAGGGCGCGGCGGCGCACCTCGTCCGACATGCCGGCGCCGTCGTCGGCGACCTCGAGTTCCACCCAGTCGGCGTCACGGGCGTCGGGGTCGCCGGGCACCGCGTAGGCCGGAACGTTGCGGGTGGTGATCCGCACGGCACCGCCTTCCGGCGTGGCGTCGCAGGCGTTCTGCACCAGTGCGTCGAGGCCCGAGCCCAGCAGGCGCCGATCGACGCGACACGACCACGCCGCGGGAGCGACATCGACGGCGAGCGCGCGGGTCCCGACGGCGGCGACCAGGTCGGGCAGACGCTCGTGGACGACGTCGCCGAGACGCAGCGTCTCGACGCGCAGACGCTGGCGGCCCGCGAAGGCGAGCAGCCGCGACGCCATCGTCGCCGCTTTGCGGGTGGCGTCGAGCGCCGCTTCGAGTTCCGGCGTGCGCGCCAGCCCGCCGGCGCCGAGCGCGTACAGCTCGATGCCGCCGATCACCGCGGTGAGGCAGTTGTTCACCACGTGGGCCACGCCGCCGGCCGTCGTCGTCAGCGCATCGAGGCGGAGTTGATCGCGCTGGCGTTCGGCGGTGACATCGGTGGTGAGCGCGATCACCAGGGCATGGCCGTCGGCCTGGCGCCTGGCGCGGGTGCGCAGCCAGCGCTCGCGGCCGTCAGCGCCGGGCCACCGGTAGTCGATCGTGGTCGCGTCGGCGCCCGGCGCGAGGGCGCGCAGCCAGGCGACGAGGCGCTCGCGGTCCACGTCGGACACCCGCTGCGGCCAGGCGAACGGCGTGCCGAGGAAAGCGACGTCGCGCCAGCCGGTCACGTCGAGCGTCGCCCGGTTGATGGCGGTGATGGTGCACGTCGCCGGATCCATCTCCCACAGCACGACGCCGACGCCGTCGGCGACCGCCTCGAGCTGCGAATGATCGGTGTCGATGTCGCCGGCCAGCCGCACGATGTCGGTGACATCGTCGACGACCAGCGCGACGGCGCCCGCCAACCCGCCGTCGCCGGCGAGCGCCACGGCGGTCAGTCGCAGGCGGCGTCCCCCGTGACGCGCGTCGGCGGCGAGACGCGGCGATCCGCCCGACGCCACCTGGGCCCGCAGCGCCGTCACCAGCGTTGCCGCTTCCGGGATCGGCAGGGCGCGATCGAGCGGCAGCAGGTAGAGGACGGCCGCCTCGCCGCCGGCGATCTGCACCATCGTGCGATTGGCCGACACCAGCCGGCCGTGCGCGTCGACGATGGCCACCGCCGAGGCCAGCCCGGCGACCAGCTGCCGCGCGTAGCCTTCGAGCGCCAGCAGCCGATCGGCGCGCGCGTCCATGTAGGCGTCGATCACGAACGACACGTCGAAGCACACCGCGCGCACCAGCGCCTGCAGGCGCGGCACCACGTCCGGATCGGCGGGATCGAGGCCGCCCGCGAAGCCGACGATCTGACGGGCCAGGCCGGCGAGATACCACGACGGTCCGAGGCCGATCCGCTCGTGGATGACGCCGATGCGCATGCGCGACGCCGCGTACCCGTGATCGAACGCCCCGGCGCCCAGCTCGCGCCAGTACGAGGCCACCTGGCGCTTCAGCCGCTCGGCGACGTCGTCCGGCACCAGCCGCGCGGTCTCGGGCTGGGCGCCGAGGAACGCGTAGAACTCATCGAGCACCATCGGCGTGCGCGCGGCGATGATGGGCGCCCAGGCCCGCAGGTCGTCGAGCGCGCTGGCGTCGATGCCGAGGTAGCGGCGGCGCGCATCGGCGTCGGCCCCATCGAGGCGCAGGCGCGCCGGCGATGGGGTCGCGTCGCGATGGCGCGCCGGCGACGGCGGGGCGGGTACCGCCGCGTGCGGGGCCGGCTCGACGGCCGGCCCCTGCTGCAGCTGGTCGGCGTCGACCACGCGGCCGTAGGCGTCGAGGCCGAGACTGGCGTCGAAGAAGGCCGACTTGATGAGCGCCATCGCCTGCGCCATGGCCACGGGCGGCGGCGCCGTGGCGAAGAGCCCGGGCAGGTGTTCGCAGATGACGTGCGCGTAGGTGGTCAGGTACCACTGCGGCGACAGCCGCACGCGATGGTGCACGACGCCGACCCACAGCCGGCGCAGCACGTAGTCCCAGGTGAGCGGCGCCGCGAAGAGCTCGTCGAGGTAGTCGCGCTGCTGGGCCTTCAGGCGGGCCACCTGCGCCTCGCTCGCCAGCAGGTCCGCGGCATCGGGGAACTCGCGCAGACGGGCGTAGAGGAACTCCAGGAAGCCGTCGCGAATCGTGGCCGCGCCGGCGGCGGCCTGCCCCAGCACGACGCGATCGGCGTCGGTGAGATCGATGGCGGCGCGGCGCACCGCCACCATGTCCGGCGTGATGTCGAGGGCAGCGGCAACGGCGGCTGGAGTACGCACGAATCATCGTAGCGCCAGTGGACGCCGCCGATTCTCACCTTGCCCTCATGACATCGGCGACAGGAGCGCGCTCGCGTCCTCGCTCGATGTCGCCCGGTGAAGCCGCACGCGGACACTGCCGACGCCGCGCGCGCCGGAGTCTCCGAAAATCAGGTGTCCGGCCACCCACCTCAGCCGGTACACTTCGTGCAAACGAGGCTCATCGTGCGTAACACTCCGACCGCCCTGAGGCGCCATCTCGGGGTCGCCGTGCTGCTCGCCGGGCTGTCCGGCGCGTGTATCACCCGCGATCCGAACGTCGACCTCGGCAACGACGTCACGTCGCCGACCACGACGACGACCACGCCGACCACGACACCGCCCGCGACCACCACGCCGACGACCGGCACCGTCACCGTCGCCTACGTCCAGGACATCGCCCCGATCCTGCGCGCCGACTGCCAGCGCTGCCACTCCGGCTCGCGGCCCGACGCCGGCTATTCGGTCGACAGCTACGCCCTCACGATGCGCGAGGTGCGGGCCGGCGACGCCCGCAGCCGCCTCGTCACCAGCACCCAGAACCGCGGCAGCATGTATCGCTACTGGTCGGGGAGCGCGGCGAACAAAGCCGAGCTCGTCCGCAAGTGGGTGGTCGAGAACGCCGCCGCCGAGACCCGATAAGCCATGCGCGCCGTAGCCTCGCTCCTCTTCCTCCTCGGCCTCAGCACCCAGGCCTTCGCCCAGGACGCCATCACGCCGGCGCCCGCCATCGAGCTGCCGGCCGAGGCCGGCGCGCCGATCGCCCTCGCCTCGCTCAAGGGCAAGGTCGTGCTCATCGACGTGTGGGCGAGCTGGTGCGTGCCGTGCAAGGCCGCCTTCCCCGCCTACGACGAGATGTACCGCAAGTACAAGGATCGCGGCTTCGAAGTGCTGGCCGTGAACGTCGACGAGAAGCGCGCCGACGCCGAGCGTTTCCTGCGCGACCGCCGTCATGTGCTGAAGGTGGTGTTCGATCCGAAGGGCGAGGCGCCGCTGAAGTTCAAGGTGCGCGGCATGCCCACCTCCTACCTGGTCGACAAGCGCGGCAACATCCGTTTCGCGCACGAGGGCTTCACGGCGAAAGACGTGGCGCTCTACGAACGTCGTATCGAAGCCCTGCTCGCCGAAGCCCCGTAGCGTTCCGGAGTCCGTGTCATGCGCCATCTCCTGCTCGTCGTCGCGCTGGCGGCCGTCGCCGCCAGCTCCACCGCCTGTGCGACCGTGAAACCCTGGCAGCGCGGCCAGCTCGCCAACCGCTGCATGCAGTTCGATCCCGATGGCGGCTTCGCGGCGTTCCGCGGCCACTGGCAGGAATCGCGCGAAGGGGCGTCGGGCGGTTCTGGTCTGCAGGGCGGCGGCTGTGGCTGCAAGTAGGCTGCGCCAGGCGCTGCCCCTCCTGCTCGGCGGCGTGATCCTGGCGGGGGCCGTGGCGTGGAGCCGCGGCGCCGTCGCGCAGCAGCAGGAACCGGCCCTCAACATCCAGTTCCACGGCTTCACCGACTCGCGCGGCGTCACCGTGCTGAGTCCCACGGTGGATCTCGATCGCGACTTCACCGATCGCACCGGGCTGCGCTTCCGCTTCGGCGTCGACGCCATCAGCGCCGCCTCCGACTCGTGCATCCGCTGCCATGCCGAGGGCGCGCACAACCAGCGCGTCTACACCAGCGCCTCGTTCGTGCGGAAGTACGGCGACACCGCGGTGACCGTCGGCGGCGAGATCAGCAAGGAGCAGTTCTATCTCGCCAACACGGCGATGACGTCGATCTCGCGCACCTTCAACGACGCCAACACCACGGTGGCCGGCGGCTACTCGTTCTCGTGGAACCGGCCGACGCTGCATCCGGCCGAGTTCGCCGAGAACCAGTTCGCGCAGAACGCCTACGTGTCGCTCACGCAGACGCTCACGCGCTCGACCATCGCGCAGTTCGGCTACGAGATCTCGACGGTGAACGGCTACCAGTCGAACCCGTTCCTGCGGGCCCTGCTGAACGGCGTGCGCACCGTCGGCGAGGCGCCCGATCACCGCCTGCGCCACACGCTCACCGCGCGCCTCCGCCAGGCGCTGCCGAAAGACACCTACCTCGAGGGCGACTACCGCTACTACACCGACGACTGGGACCTCACCGCCCACTCGTTCTCGGTCGGCCTGTCGCACTACTTCACGCCGCACCTGTCGGTCACCGGCACCTACCGGCAGCACTCGCAGACCGGCACCTACTTCTACGCGCCGGCGTACACGGGCTCGCCCGAGTTCTTCACGGCCGACTTCCGCCTGTTTCCCTTCGACTCGAAGCTCTACACCGGTCGCGTCGTCTACACGCCGGAAGGCCGCCTCTTCTCGGGCATGTTCCCGGAAGGCTCGGGCGTCACGTTCCAGTACGAGTACTACAACGCCGACAACGGCTTCGAGGCGCTCACGGTGTCGACCGGGTTGCGCATCCCGCTGAAGCGGCGATGACCGGCGGCCGCGCCACGCGCGCGATCGTGGCAGCAGCGCTGGCGACCGGCCTGACCGTGGCCGCGGCCGGCGTGCACGCACAGACGACCCCGCTCGTCACCCGCGTGCACCGCTTCCTGATGGGCACCTCGATGACCATCGAGGTGTCGGGCGTCGATCCGGCGGCGCGGGCCGACGCCATCGAGGAAGCGTTCGCGGCGATGGCCGAAGTGGACCGGCTGATGAGCCACTACCGGTCCGACAGCGAGATCAGCCGCGTGAACCGCGAGGCCGCCGCGCATCCCGTGCCGGTGAGCCCGCCGGTGTTCGGCGTGCTGGCCGCCGCCGAGGACGTCAGCCGAGCCAGCCACGGCGCCTTCGACATCTCGGTCGGGCC
>Ga0075163_10012246_pt1 | contig 11172 bp, 8 predicted proteins | sample JI1023141ADNA_FD_71478 | JGI IMG/M metagenome (GOLD analysis project Ga0075163, IMG submission 71478) | Wastewater effluent complex algal communities from Wisconsin, to seasonally profile nutrient transformation and Carbon sequestration -... | ecosystem: Engineered > WWTP > Effluent > Algae...
GGGTCAGGCGCGACCAGCCGTCGGCGGCGTGGACCGCGGCCTGCTCGTGGCGGGTGTCGATGATGTCGATCCCCTCGCGCAGGCAGCCGTCGTAGATCGGCGCGATGTGGCCGCCGCACAACGTGAAGATGCAGGTGGTGCCCTCGGCCTTGAGCTGACGGGCGATGACGTGGCCTCCGACGAGAACCTCGGGCATGGGGCGGACGGTAACGCCCGGCCGGCCCGGGCGGCAAGCGCGCGCGACATGAGGTAGGCTGCGCGCGTGTACGCCTCCGTGCTTGCGTCGCTGGTCGCGCTGTTCGCGGCCAGCAGTCACTCCTCCGGCCTGCCGTTCGTCGAGCTCGGCGCCAAGGACCTCCTGGGCCTGCCGATCCAGCCGTTCGGCATCATCGTCGCCACCGGGGTGCTGATCGGCGCCGAGGTGATGCGCCGCTACGCGCTCAAGCGCGGCGTCGACGAGGACGACCTGCGCAGCCTGACCGGCTGGGTGGTGGTCACCGGCTTCCTCGGCGCCCACCTGTTCGACGTGCTGGCCTACGAGCACGAGAAGCTCGCCAAGGACCCGCTGATCCTGATCAAGGTGTGGGACGGGATCTCGTCCTACGGCGGCTTCCTCGGCGGCGCGATGGGCTGGTGGTTCTACGTCTGGTGGAAGCGGCTGACCCCGGGCATGTGGGCCGACGCCACGGTCAGCGGCCTGTTGCTCGGGTTCTCGATCGGCCGCATCGGCTGCACGCTGGTCCACGATCACATCGGCCGCGCCACCGACTCGTCGCTCGGCGTCGACTACCCGCGGGTCGAGCTGGCGGCGCGCGGCGTCCTCGAGGAGATCCAGGCCCACGGCCACCACGCCGGCAACGTCATCCGCTGCCACAACATGGCGATGTACGAGCTGGCGTACCTGATCCCGGTGAACGTGCTGATCCTGTGGATGGCGTTCCGCAAGCACAAGCGCTACCCGGCGGGCCTGCTCGCGGTGGTCGCCGGCCTGCTCTACGCGCCGGTGCGCTTCGTCCTCGAGTTCTGGCGCCTGAACCAGAGCGATCAGCGCTACGTCGGCCTGACCTTCGCGCAGTGGTCGTCGATCCTGGCTTTCGGCGCCGCCGGCTACATCGCGATGCAGGTGTGGAAGAAGGGCAAGCCGCACCCGCTCGAGGACGAGCTGGGCGGCCGGGTCGGCGGGCGCATCGCGTCGCTGGTCGCGCTGGCCAAGGCCGACGCCGCCGCGGCCAAGACCGACGACGCCGACGCCGCGGGCGACGACGCCGCGGGCGACGACGCCGCGCCGGCCAAGAGCGGCAGCAAGAGCGGCAAGAAGAACAAGCGCTAGCGCGCGGCGCCGACGCCCGACGCCTCTTGGCCCGCGGGCGCCGCCGGTCGCGCTAGGGTGACGCGGCGATGGACCTCGAGCTGCCAACCAGCGCGCAGCGCGCCGTCGAGCGCTGCTTCGGCGCGGACGCGCTCGCCGCCGGCCTGGTCGCGGTCGCCGCGGGCCGCGTGCACCTGGTCAAGCCGCCGCCGTGGCCGGTGGTGGCGCGGGTCGGCGGCGAGGTGGTCACGGTGCGGTTCCGGGTCGAGGACCAGCACCTGTCGGGCGAGTGTTCGTGCGCCGGCGGCGGCGACTGCGGCCACGCCGCGGCCACCGCGCTGGTGGCGCTGGCCGACGCGCGCGCCAGCGCCGACGCCGCGATCGCCGTCGAGCGCCAGGCCCGGGTCGGCGAGTGGCTGACCGAGCTAGGCCGCCACCAGCCGCCGCCGCCGCCGGCGTCGGCGACCAACCAGCTCGTGGCCTACGTGCTCGACGCGCGCGACCAGGACGTCGGGCTGACGATCGTCCCGGCGGCCCGGCTGCGCGGCGGCGGCCTGAGCGCCGGGCTGGCGCTGGCCGCGCTCGCCGATCCGCAGCGCGGCGCGCCGCGCTGGGTCGAGGTCGACGATCTCCGCCGCATCGCGCTCCTGCGCGCGATCGCGCGGGCCACGCCGCAGGTGACGAGGCTGCGGCTCGACCGCGTGCCCGCCGACGTGCTCGAGGAGCTGGCCGCGACCGGCCGGCTGTTCTGGCGCGGCGTCGACGGGCCGGCCCTGGCGTGGGGGCCGCCGACGCTCGAGCCGCTCGCGTGGCAGCCGTGCGCCGAGCTGCCCGACGCGTTCCAGCTCGGCATCGCCGCGCCGCGGGTGATCGTCACCGCCGCCACGACGCTGTACGTCGATCCGGCCGCCGCGCAGCTCGGCCCGCTCGACCTGGGCGTGCGCCCCGAGCTGGCCGCGCGGCTGTTGCGCAGCCCGCCGGTGCCGGCGGCGATGCGCGCGACCGTGGCGCGCAGCCTGCGCCCGCTGTGGCCCGACGCGCCGGGCCCGGTCGACGACGCCGACGCCGAGCCGCCCGCGCCGCTGGAGCCGTGGCTGACGCTCGGCCTCGAGCCCGGGCTGAAGAACGTGCTCGCGCTCGTGGCCGAGGCCCGCTACGGCGACGCGCGCTATCCGCTCGGCGCCTGGGATCCCGAGCGACCGGCGGCGCGCGACCTGCTCGCCGAGGGCCGCGCCCGGGCCCGCCTCGACGAGCTGACCGCCAAGGCGGTGCCGCACGGCGTGGTCGCGCCGTCGAGCGTGGCGCTCCTGGCCGCCGCGCGCGCGCTGGTCCACGTCGTGGTGCCGACGCTGCGCGCCGAGGGCTGGCGGTGCGCGCTCGACCCGAGCTTCCCGATCGACCCACCCGCGGCCGAGGTCGCGTGGCTCGAGACGCTGCGGCCGATGGGCGATCGACCGCTGTGGTTCGAGCTGGCGCTGGGCGTGTGCATCGACGGCCGCACCGTCCCGCTGGTGCCGATCCTGCTCGCGGCGCTGCGCAGCGGCCAGCTGGTCGTCACGCCGGGCGCGCCGATCAACGGCGGCGCCGGCCTGCACCTGCGGCTGCCCGAGGGCGAGCAGGTGTTCTTGCCGCCCGAGCGCCTGGCGCGGTGGTTCGCGCCGCTGCTCGAGCTGCTGCTGCGCGGGCTCGAGGCCGACCAGCGCCTGCTGGTGCCGGCGCCGGTGGCGGCGGCGCTCGACGATCGCCCCGGCGGCGTCACCGCGGCAGCGCGGGCCCGGCTCGAGGGGCTGCTGACGCTGGCGCCGGCGACACCCGCGGCGACCTTCGTCGGATCGCTGCGGCCGTACCAGCAGCTGGGCCTGGCGTGGCTGCACGCGCTCCACGACGCCGGGCTCGGCGGCCTGCTCGCCGACGACATGGGCCTGGGCAAGACAGTGCAGGTGCTGGCGTTCCTCGACGCCCTGCCGCTCAGCCCGGCGGCGCCGGCCTTGGTGGTGGCGCCGCGCTCGGTCGTCGACAACTGGGTCGACGAGGCCGCGCGGTTCGCGCCGCGGCTGCGGGTGGCGCGCCACCTCGGCGCCGATCGCCCCGACGACGCCGCCGCGCTGGCCCCGGCCACCGTCGTGATCACGTCGTACCAGACGCTGGTGCGCGACCTGCCGCTCTTCCGCACGATCGCGTGGACCACGGTGATCTTCGACGAGGCGCAGGCGCTCAAGAACCCCGACACCCAGCTGCGCGGCGCCGCGGTGGCGCTCGCCGCGCGCAGCCGCTTCGCGGTCACCGGCACGCCGATCGAGAACCACCTCGGCGAGCTGTGGGCGCAGCTCGACCTCGCGGTGCCGGGGCTGCTCGGGCGCCGCGCCGGGTTCGACGCGGCCGTGCGCAAGCCGATCGAGAAGTTCGCCGCCGCGCCGGTGCTGGCCGATCTGCGATCGCGGATCCGGCCGTTCCTGTTGCGCCGGACCAAGCCCGAGGTGGCGATCGAGCTGCCGCCGCGCACCGAGATCATCGAGCGGGTCGATCTCGACGTCGGGCAGCGCGATCTCTACGAGAGCCTGCGCACCACCACCGACGCCGAGGTGCGCCGCGCGCTGGCGCTGGCCGACGCGCCCGGCGTGTCGATGGCGATCCTCGACGCGCTGCTCAAGCTGCGGCAGTGCTGCTGCGATCCGCGGCTGTTGCCGCTGCCGGCGGCGCGCACCGCCACCGGGTCGGCCAAGCTCGATCACCTGCTGGCGCGCCTGGCCGAGCTGGTCGACGCCGGCCGCACCACGCTGGTGTTCTCGCAGTTCACGTCGATGCTGGCGCTGATCGAGGCGGCCTGCCGCGCGGCCGGGCTCGCGACGTTGACGTTCACCGGCGCGACCCGCGATCGCGCCGGCGTCGTGCGCCAGTTCCAGGCCGGCGCGGCGCCGATCCTGCTGGTCAGCCTCAAGGCCGGCGGCGTCGGCCTCAACCTGACCCGCGCCGACACCGTCATCCACTACGATCCGTGGTGGAACCCCGCCGCCGAGGCCCAGGCCGCCGATCGCGCCCACCGCATCGGCCAGCGCCGCCCGGTCCACGTCTACAAGCTGGTCGCGCGCGGCACCGTCGAGGACGCCATCTGCAAGCTGCAGGACGACAAGCGCCGCCTCACCGCCGCCGCGCTCGAGGCCGGCGGCGTCACCCACCTCGCCGCCGCCGACCTGCAGGCGATCTACCGCCGCCTCACCGACGCCTGAGCACGCGGCGCGACCCGCCCGACGGTCACGCTCCACCAGGGACGCCCCGCGGACACACGCCGCGGAGGGGAGGCTCGGCGGGGGCATGACCCCGCCGAGGGGAGGCGCGGCGCCGCGCCTCCCAGTAGTTCAGAACAGCAACTGCACGTTCACGCCGACGGCGTAGTCGAGCGAGTCGTCGGCGTGGTAGCGGTGGCCGATCAGGTCGATCACCTCGCGGTGCAGCGGGTTGACCTCGACGGTGTCGGGGGTCACGAGATCGTCGTTGAAGGTCTCGCAGCCGGGGCGCGCGCTGCCCTCGCACTGCGGCAGGTCGACGCCGGCGTCGGTGAACGTCAGCACGTGCTCGGTCTGCGCCAGCATCTCGAAGAACGCCGCGATCCGGAACCGCTGGCCGACGGCGATGCGGCCGGCCACCCGCGCGCCGAGGTCGAGGTAGTTCTCGACGGTCGTGATGCCGGGGTGATCGAGCGCCTGCATGCCGGCGCTGGTGGGGTCGGCGTCGAGCACCAGCGGCCCCGAGCCGCTGGCGTCGCCGGCGAGCGCGAACACCTCCCACATCTCGGTGTACTCGCGGCCCTCGAAGTGGCCGTCGAGGTGCGCCGACAGCTCGAGCGACAGCCGCGCGCCGTCGTCGCCCTGATCGACCGCGTAGGCCTCGAAGCCGAAGCGCGCGCCGGCCCGCTGGCTGGGATCGGTCGAGCGCGCGCCGAAGCCCGGGCTCGCGAACGGCGAGCCGTCCTTGATCGCGATCGGCACCTGCCACGACAGGTCGACGAACGGCTCGGCCCAGCCCATGCGCTTGGCGATCGACGTCGACAGCCGGAGCTCGTGGAAGCCGCGGCCGACGCCGGTCGACGCCGTCGGGTCGAGGCGGTTCATCGCCATCACCTCGCCGACCGCCAGCCGCAGCTCGGCGCCCAGCTTCCAGGTCGGCTTGGTGTCGTCGCGCAGCTGGTTCATCGGCGCCCAGGTGACGCCGAGGTGGATCTGATCGACGCCCGAGCGGGTCGGGCCGCGGAACACCGTCGGATCGGTGCCGGTGAAGCCGGCGCCGCCGTTCTGGCCGTCGTAGCCGACCGTCGGCAGGAGCCCGTCGGCCAGGGTCGACGACGACATCCGGCTGACGCAGGTGGCGCCGGGGACATCGAACGTGCACGGGGTGTCGCGCTGATCGAGCTCGAGCGAGCGATCCCACGCCAGCACCAGCGGCACCGCGAAGCTGGCCGAGACGTCGTGGAACAGCCCCAGCTCGAGCTTGGGCACGACCGTGTGCTTGGTGCTCGCGAACACCAGGTCGTCGACCACCGGCAGCGGGTCGGTCGGCGACGTGCCGGGGCGGCCGGCGGCCTCGCGCCGGATGGCCGCGCGATGGACGTCGAGCTGGTAGTCGAACGTCAGGTGCAGGTCGAAGCCATCGCCGGGATCGAACGCGCTGGCGACGTCCGAATCGGGCCCCGCCCACGCGGGCGAGGCGGTGGCAGCCACCGCGAGCGAGCCGAGCACGAAGGCGAAGCGACGCAAGGACCCGACGTTACCGCGCGGCGGCGGCGGGCCGCAAGGCGGCGCGGTCGGGCATGCCGGCGATCACCGCCACCACCATCCGGCCGACCGTGGCGACCGTGGCCGGGTCGACCTTGTCGGGGCTGTCCGACGGCAGGTGGTAGTCGTCGTGCATGCTGGTCGACAGCCAGAGGTACGGCACCGCGGCCGCGGCGAAGCTGGCCTGGTCGCCGCGCTGCTCGATCCGTGGCCGGATCTGCGCCTCGAGCGGCCCGAAGTCGCTGGCCGCCACCACCGGCCGCCCCAGCGCGGCGCCGGCCTGGTGCGCCAGCGCCGCCAGCGCCTCGGCGCCGGGCGAGGTCAGCGCGCCGATCGCGTCGCGCGCGACGAACGCCCGCGCCAGCGCGTACTCCTTGGCGGCCAGGAACTCGCGGCGCCCGATCATGTCGAGGTTGATCATCGCCACCGCGTCGGCCAGCGGCCGCGCCGGGTGCGCGACGTAGGCCGCCGAGCCGTACAGGCCGGCCTCCTCGGCGCCGAACGCGACCACCACGACCGTGCGGCGCGGCCGCTGCCCGTCGCGGGCCAGCGCCGCGGCGATCGCCACCAGCCCGGCGGTGCCCGAGGCGTTGTCGTCGGCCCCGAGGTAGATGCCGCCGGCGTCGACGCCCAGGTGATCGTAGTGCGCGCCGACGACGACGTGGCCGGCCTCGGGGTCGCGCCCGCGGATCACGCCGACGACGTTCTGGCTCTTGCCGCCCGGGTAGTCGAAGCGGGTCAGGTAGCCGTCGTCGCCGGCCGGCTCGGCGCCGGCCTCGCGCAGCCACGCCGCGACCCGCGCAGCGGCCGCCGCTTCATCGGGCGTGCCGTCGCCGCGCCCGCGCAGCGCCGGGCTGGCCAGCTCGGCGACGTGGGCCGCGATCGACGCGTCGTCGGGGAACCAGCCGCCGGGCGCTGGCCGCGCGTCGATCGCCACCGCCGCGTCGACGATCGGCGGCGGTGGCGCAGCCTTGCGCGCCGGCCCCTTGCACGCGGCGAGCAGCGCCAGGAGCGCCAGCGCCGCGCGCGGCATCACCGCATCCCGAGCACGTCGATCATGTCGTAGCGCCCCGGCTTCTGCGTCGCCGCCCACACCGCGGCGCGCAGCGCGCCGTGCGCGAAGATCGCCCGGTCGGTCGCGCGGTGCGACAGCTCGATGCGCTCCCCGGCGCCGAAGAAGTACGCGGTGTGCTCGCCGACCACGTCGCCGCCGCGCACCGCGACCGCGCCGATCTCACCGACCGGCCGCGGGCCGACGTCGCCCGAGCGCGCGTAGCGCCCGACCTCGGCGAGGTCCTGCTCGCGCGCCGCGGCGATGGCCCGGGCCAGCCCCAGCGCGGTGCCCGACGGCGCGTCGCGCTTGGCCTTGTGGTGCAGCTCGACGATCTCGGCGTCCCACGCCGTGCCCAGCGTCTTGGCCGCCAGCGCGCACAGCCCGAGCAGCAGGTTCACGCCGACCGAGAAGTTGGGCGCGCCGACCACCGCCGCGACCTCGGCCAGCTCGTCGAGCGCGCGCTCGCCGGCCTGGGTCAGGCCGGTGGTGCCGACCACCGCCGCGATCCGCCGCTGCCGCGCGTGGACGGCGATCGCCGCGGTCGCGTTGGGCGTGGTGAAGTCGATGTACACCGGCGCCGCCGCCAGCGCCGCGTCGATGAGCGACGTGGTCACGACGCCGGGCGCGATCTCCTTGCCGACGTCGGGCGCGTCCGAGCGATCGAGCGCCGCCGCGATGCGCACGTCGGCGCGGCCGGCGGCCGCCGCGAGGATCGCCTTGCCCATCCGGCCGCTCGGGCCGAGCACCGTGACCGCGGTGGCGCTGGTCACGAGGCCACGTGCCCGAGGCGCGCGAGCTCGGCGCGCAGCCGCCCGCGCAGGCCGTCGGTGACCGGGAAGATCGGCGAGCGCAGCTCGTCGTTGATCTTGCCCATCATCGCCAGGCACGCCTTGGTCGGCGCCGGGCTCGGCTCGACGAACAGCAGCTCCATCAGCGCGCGCAGCGCGAAGTGGTGGCCGCGCGCCGCGACCCAGTCGCCGGCCGCGGCGGCGTCCCACATCTGGGCCATCCGCGCCGGGTCGACGTTCGACACCACCGAGATGACGCCCTTGCCGCCCAGCGCGTACAGCGGGAACGCGGTGCCGTCGTCGCCCGAGATGATCGCCATCCGATCGCCGATGCGCTGCACCAGCTCGGCGGCGCGCACCAGGTTGCCGGTGGCCTCCTTGATGCCGACGATGTTGTCGAACGCCGCCAGCCGCACGACGGTGTCCGGCAGCATGTCGCAGCCGGTGCGGGTCGGCACGTTGTACAGGATGATCGGCAGCGGCACCGCGCGGGCCAGCGCCTCGTAGTGGCGGAACAGGCCCTCCTGGTTGGGCCGGTTGTAGTACGGCGTGACGTGCAGCAGCGCGTCGGCGCCGACGTCCTGCGAGCGCTTCGACAGATCGAGCGCCTCGCTGGTGGCGTTGCCGCCGGCGCCGGCGATGATCGGCACGCGGCCGCGCGCGGCCTTGACGCAATGGCCGACGACCGCGATGTGCTCGTCGACGTCGAGCGTCGCCGACTCACCGGTGGTGCCGACCGCGATGATCGCGTCGATGCCGCTGGTGATCTGCCACTCGACCAGCTGGGTCAGGGCGTCGTAGTCGACGGCGCCGTCGCGCATCGGGGTGACGAGCGCGGTCATCGCGCCTTCGAACCGGGTCCTGGTCATGGCTCGCTCCTTGACGATCATGGCTCACATAACAGAACGCCCTGATCGCTGCATCGATTTCCGCCACGAACAGCCGAGCGTCAGCGAGGCTGCGCTCGGACACGTCGCCTCACCGCGAGCCGCTGAGCCGGGCGCGCGCGTCCGCGATGTCGCGATCGATCTGCGCCAGCAGCGCCGCCACCGAGTCGTAGCGGGCCTCGTCGCGCAGCCGCGCGACGAACTCGACGCGGACCCGCTCGCCGTACAGATCGGCGTCGAAGTCGAGCACGTGGACCTCGAGCACCAGGCCGCCGCCCTCGACGAACGTCGGGTTGGTGCCGAGGCTCGCGACCGCCGGCAGCGGCGCGCCGCCGCGGTCGAGGCGCGCCAGCGTCACCGCGTAGATCCCGGGCGACGCCAGGATCGCGCCGTCGGGCGCGACGTTGGCGGTGGGGATGCCCAGGCCCTTGCCGCGCCCGGCGCCGCGGACGACGACGCCGTCGACGTCGTAGCCGTGGCCGAGCACCGCGCGCGCGCCGTCGAGATCGCCGGCGGTCAGCGCCGCGCGGGCGCGGGTCGACGACGCCGGCCGATCGCCGACCAGCACCGGCGGCACGACGATCGTCGCGAAGCCGGCGCGCGCGCCGTCCGCGGTCAAGGTCGCCACCGTGCCGGCGCGGCCGCGGCCATAGCAGAAGTCGGCGCCGACCACGACGTGGCGCGCGCCCAGCGCGCCGGCGAGGATCTCGTCGACGAACGCGGTCGCGGTGTGCGCCGCCAGCTCGCGGGTGAACGGCGCGACGACGACCACGTCGACGCCGGCCGCGGCCAAGAGCTCGAGCTTGCGCGCCGGCGTGGTCAGCCGCGCCGGGGCGGCGTGGGGCGCCAGCACTTGCGCCGGGTGCGGCTCGAAGGTCAGCACGCCGACGTCGCCGTCGGTGGCGGCCCGGGCGGCGGCGATCAGCGCCGCGTGGCCGACGTGGACGCCGTCGAAGTTGCCGATCGCGATCGCCGCGCGCACCAGCGGCCGCGGCAGGTCGCGATAGCCATGGACGACTTCCATCGCGTGCGCAGCCTACCCAGATTCCGACGCCGCGCCAGATCCGGACCGCGAGATCGACGCCAGGTCAGCCCAGCCAGGTCGCGCTCGCGACCAGCGCCAGCACCGACGCCGCGGCGACGACCTGGTGGCGCACCGCCGGGGCCCGGCCGAGGAAGCTGGCCACCGCCAGGCCGGCGCCGACCGCCACCGCGATCAACAGCCCCGGCGCCAGCGGCGCAGCCACCGGCACGCCGGCGATCAGCGCCGCGCCGGTGCCCGCGGCCAGCCAGCGATCGCCGCGGGTGGCGAGCGCGGTGAACGCGCCGGCCGCGGCCAGGGCCAGCGCCAGCGGGCCGAGCTCGTCGACCGCGACCGCCAGATCGATCGTCGCGCGCGGCCACGCCGGCGCCCGCGGCCCGCCCGCGAACAAGGTCGGCACGATCGCGACGACCGCGGTGATCGCCGCCACCGCCAGCGCGCCGCGCGCCCACGGCGCGCCGCGCCGCGCGCGGTAGACGATCAGCGCCGCGCCGATCGCGAACAGCGGCCACGCGCGAGGATCCAGCAGCGCCGCGACCACCGCCGCGACCGCGAACCCGCGGCCGGCCACCGCGCCGCCGCCGCGCGCGACGCGATCGAGGGTCAGCACGCTCACCGCCAGCGCCACCAGGCTGATCGTCGCCGGCGACAGCGCCGCCGCCAGCGGGCGCAGCGCCGGGCACGCGACGATCACGCCGGCCGCGACCACGCCGGCCAGCCGGCCGGCCCACCCCGGCCGCGCCTGCGCGACCAGCTGCGCGACCACCGTCACCGCCGCCGCGACCAACACGATCGCCAGGCCGCGCTCGACGTGGGCGCCGCCCAGCGCGCGCACCAGCCGGGTCAGCGCGCCGACGATCGGCATCCGGCGATCGATCGCCGCCGGCGCCGTCGCGTGGGTCGTCGCCGCCAGCGCCGCCGCCGCGCCGAGCGCGGTGGCCATCGGCACCAGGTAGCTCCAGCGGCGATCGGGCTCCACCCACCGACGCTACGTGGCCCCGGCGCGGCGGGCAAAAAATCCGCGTGCCCGGGGGCCCCGAAAGCAGCGACGGCCCGGTCGCCCGGGCCGCCATCGACAGCGTCACGCGATCGCCGGGGCGATCACGGGAAGATGCCGCGCTCCTTGTACGAGGTCTTCAGCCGCTCGAGGCCCATGGCGTAGCTCGCGGTGCGCCAGTCGGTCTTCTTGGCGGCGACGTAGCCGCGGACCTGGCCGTAGGTCTGCTTCATGCGCTTCTCGAGGCGGGCCAGCACGTCGGCGTGGTCCCACTGCTCGCTGCGCTTGTTCTGCAGCCACTCGTAGTAGCTGACGATCACGCCGCC
>Ga0075163_10012247_pt1 | contig 11172 bp, 11 predicted proteins | sample JI1023141ADNA_FD_71478 | JGI IMG/M metagenome (GOLD analysis project Ga0075163, IMG submission 71478) | Wastewater effluent complex algal communities from Wisconsin, to seasonally profile nutrient transformation and Carbon sequestration -... | ecosystem: Engineered > WWTP > Effluent > Algae...
ACTTCCGGCAACGCCGCAGAGCTCCCGGCTTCGCCGGGCCCCCCACTGGGGGGGCGCGACCTTTGGTCGGCCCCATCCCGCCGTCGATGCGACGGGAGACTTTTTCAGCAGCCTGCTAGAGGCTCAGGACCGCCTCGGCGTAGGCGCGGTCGCCGGTGAGGCGGGCGAGGCGGTCGTCGTCGATGAACTCGACGCCGCCGAGGCCCTCGGCAACCTTCTCCAAAATGACCAGGGCGGCCGCCCGATCGGCATCGGCGGGCTTGATGGCCTGATCGGCCAGAATGAGCAGGCCGTCGGGCCGGACTTCGGCGATGCCGCCCCGGATGAGGATCTCACCCGGCTGCGCGCCGCCCCAACGCACAAACCCCCCGGTCAGCTTGATGAGGCCAGGCCGGTGCTCGGGCAACACGTCCATCTCCCCCATGACGCTCGGGAGGCGGACGTCCGCCGCGGCCAGGTCGAGGGCCCGGCCCGTAGGGGTGACGATTTCGAGGCGCAGTGTGCCGGCCATCAGAGTCCTCCGCTCAGCCCGCAGCCATCTTCTTCGCGGCCGCCAGCACCTCTTCGATGCCACCAACCATGTAGAAAGCCATCTCGGGGATTTCGTCCAGCTCGCCGTCCACGATCATCTTGAAGCCGCGGATGGTGTCCTTGAGCTCCACAAACTTGCCCGGGCGACCGGTGAAGATCTCGGCCACGTGGAAGGGCTGGGACAGGAACTTCTCGATCTTGCGGGCGCGGTCCACCGCCAGGCGGTCCTCGTCCGACAGCTCGTCCATCCCGAGGATGGCGATGATGTCCTGGAGATCCTTGTACTTCTGGAGGACCTGCTGCACGCGGCGCGCGACGCTGTAGTGCTCCTCACCCACCACCAGGGGATCCAGGAGGCGGCTGGTGGAGTCGAGGGGATCCACCGCGGGGTAGATGCCCTTCTCGGAGATCTTCCGGTTGAGCGTCGTGGTGGCGTCCAGGTGGGCAAACGTCGTGGCCGGCGCGGGGTCCGTCAGGTCGTCGGCAGGCACGTAGATGGCCTGGATCGAGGTGATGGAGCCCTTATGCGTCGAGGTGATGCGCTCCTGGAGAGCGCCCATCTCGGTGGCCAGCGTGGGCTGGTAGCCCACGGCGCTGGGGATACGGCCGAGGAGGGCCGACACCTCAGAGCCCGCCTGGGTGAAGCGGAAGATGTTGTCGATGAACATGAGCACGTCCATGCCCTCGGCGTCGCGGAAGTACTCGGCGACGGTCAAGGCGGACAGCGCCACGCGGGCACGGGCACCGGGGGGCTCGTTCATCTGGCCGAAGATCAGCGCCACCTTGGACTCGAGGAGGTTCTCCTCATTGATGACGCCGGACTCCGCCATCTCGTGGAAGAGGTCGTTGCCCTCACGGGTACGCTCGCCGACGCCGGCAAACACCGAGAGACCACCGCTCTTCTTGGCGACGTTGTTGATCAGCTCCTGGATCAACACGGTCTTGCCCACGCCGGCGCCGCCGAACAGGCCGATCTTACCGCCACGGGCGTAGGGGGCGAGGAGGTCCACCACCTTGATGCCGGTGACAAACGTCTCGATGGTGGCGCTTTGCTCCTCGAGGAGGGGCGGCGCGCGGTGGATCGGCCAATGCTCCTTGGCGTCCACCTTGCCCTTGCCATCCACGGGCCGGCCGATGACGTCGAGGATGCGGCCCAGCGTGCCACGGCCGACGGGCATGGTGATGGGCTTGCCGGTGTTCTGGACCGGCATGCCGCGCACCAGACCATCCGTCGAGTCCATCGCGATGGTGCGCACGATGCCTTCGCCCAGGTGCTGGGCCACCTCCAGGGTGAGGTTCCAGGCCTCGTCCGAGATGGCCACGTTGCTCACCCGCAGGGCCGTGTAGATCTCGGGCAGGGCGTCGCTGGCGAAGTGGACGTCCACCACGGCGCCGAGGACCTGGGAGATCTTGCCAAGCTGCTCGCTCATGATTTCTCCATTCTCACCGCCGGCGGTTGGCCTGGGGCCAGGAACAGCCGGGCAAGCAAATCAAAAATACGTGGACCGACCCGGTGCCTAGATCGCCTCGGCGCCGCCGATGATCTCCATCAATTCCTTGGTGATGGCGGCCTGGCGTGCGCGGTTGGCCTGCAGCGTCAGGGCCTTGATCATCTCGGTGGCGTTGTCGGTGGCGTTGCTCATGGCGTTCATCCGGGCGGCGTGCTCGCCGGCGATGGACTCCAAGATCGCCTGCCGCACCTGCACCTCGACGAAGCGGGGCACCACATAGGCCAGCAGCGACCGCTGGTCGGGCTCGTAGATGAGGTCGCCCGCGGCTTCCACCGGCGCGGCATCCGTGGGCGCCGACACCGGCAGGAGGGGCCGCTGGGCCACCGTCTGCGAGATCACGCTGCGGAATTCATTAAAGATCAGAATGACTTCGTCCACTTCGCCGCCGAGGAAGGCCTCCACCAGCGTCTCCGTGACGGCGCGTACTGCGTCCACCGAGGTGGACGTCGTGATCTCGCCGAAGGCCCGACCGATGGTGAAGCCCGCCTTGTCGGTGAACTTCACCACGCGGCGTCCGAGCGGGTAGATCACCAGCTCGGCAGACTGCTCTCGGCGCAGCTTGAGCAGGCGCTTCTGGACCTGGGCGTTGAAACCGCCGCACATGCCACGGTCGCTGCTCAGCACAAAAACGCCGATGCGACGGACTTCCTCGCGACGCTCCATCAAGGCGTGGGCCGCCTCGCCACCCAGCTGGCCCGCCAGCGAGGCCAGCAACTCGCGATACTTGGCGGCGTAGGGCCGCAGCTCGCTCATGCCGTCCTGAGCTCGCTTGAGCTTGGCGGTGCTGACCAGCTTCATCGCGCGCGTGATCTTCTTGGTGTTGTTCACCGAGGCGATGCGCTTGCGGATGTCTTTCAGGTTCGGCATCGGGTGCTCCCGCTGGCCCGCAAGCGGCGCTCAGGCGCGCCACTGCGAACGTCGCGCACGTCAGCTCAGTTCTTGAAGTTCTCGGCGAAGGCCTTGATGCCCGCGATGAAGCCCGCCTTGACCGAGTCATCGAGCTTCTTGGTGGCCCGCATCTCGTCCAAGAGGGCCTTGTGGCTGCTCTCGAAGAACTCGATGAGCTCCTTCTCGAACTTGCCGAGGCTGCTGACCTTGATGTTGTCCACGAGGCCGTTGGTGGCCGCGAAGATGATCAGCACCTGATGCTCAAAGGGCATCGGCTGGTACTGGCCCTGCTTGAGGATCTCCACGAGGCGCTGGCCGCGGGAGAGCAGGCGCTGGGTGGCCGGATCCAGGTCGCTGGCGAACTGGGCGAAGGCCTGCATCTCGCGGTACTGCGCCAGGTCGAGGCGCAGCGTACCGGCCACCGACTTCATGGCCTTCGTCTGGGCGGCGCTGCCCACGCGGGACACGGAGAGACCCACGTTGATGGCGGGGCGCACACCCGAGAAGAAGAGGTCGGCTTCCAGGTAGATCTGGCCGTCGGTGATCGAGATCACGTTGGTCGGGATGTAGGCCGACACGTCGCCGGCCTGCGTCTCGATGATGGGCAGCGCGGTGAGGCTGCCGCCGCCGTGCTCGTCGTTCATCTTCGCCGCACGCTCGAGCAGGCGGCTGTGCAGGTAGAACACGTCGCCGGGGTAGGCCTCGCGACCCGGGGGCCGGCGCAGCAGCAGGGACATCTGGCGGTAGGCCACGGCCTGCTTGCTCAAGTCATCGTAGATGATCAGGGCGTGCTTGCCGCCATCGCGGAAGTACTCGCCCATGGTGCAGCCGGTGAAGGGCGCGAGGAACTGCAGGGGGGCCAGGTCGGCGGCGGCGGCGGAGACCACCGTCGTGTACTCCATGGCCCCGGCCTTGCGCAGCTTCTCCACCACCTGCGCCACGGTGCTCTGCTTCTGGCCGATGGCCACGTAGATGCAGAACACGTCGGTGGAGCGCTGGTTGATGATGGTGTCGATGGCCACGGCGGTCTTGCCGGTCTGGCGGTCGCCGATGATCAGCTCGCGCTGGCCACGGCCGACGGGCACCATCGAGTCGATGGCCTTCAGGCCCGTCGCCAACGGCTCAAACACCGACTTGCGGGGCATGATGCCGGGGGCCTTGAGCTCCACGCGGCGCCGGTGGGGCGACTCGATGGGGCCGAGGCCGTCGATGGGCTGCCCGAGGGCATTGACCACGCGACCGAGGAGGGCTTCGCCGACGGGCACGTCCACGATGCGCCCGGTGCGCTTCGCTTCGTCGCCCTCTTTGATCTTGGTCGCATCACCCAGCAGGGCGATACCGACGTTGTCCTCCTCCAGGTTCAACACCATGCCCTGGACGCCATGGGGGAAGTCGATGAGCTCGCCCGCCATGGCATTGGAGAGGCCGTAGACACGGGCGATACCATCACCCGCGGCCAGCACCGTTCCGGTCTCGCTGACCTCGACCTGGCGGTCGTAGTCCTCGATTTGCTTCCGGATGATCCGGCTGATCTCCTCGACCCTGATGTCCATCCGTCTCTCCATCGTCGAGCCACCCCGGTTGGGTGGCCGGATTCACTGGTCTTTTCGAGACCTGAGATCTGTTCGAGCCCTGATCGGCTCAGGGTGCGCTGGCACCCACCGACGCCCCGCCCCGAGATCCCTTGAGCTCTGTGCGCAAGCGCAGGAGCTGGGCCCGGATGCTGCCGTCGTAGATGCGGTCGCCGATGCGCGTGATCATGCCGCCGATGAGGGCGGCGTCCTCGACCTGCTCGACCACCACCTCACGGCCGGTGGCCTTCTGCAGGACCGTTCGCAAGCGCGCCACATCGGGCTCGCTGAGCAAGCGGGGCACCGTGACCTGGGCCCGCACCCGCCCAGAGCGCAGATCGGCCAGCCCATGGTAGGCCTCAACGATCTGCGGCACGATGGCGATGCGATCGCGATCCACCAACAGAAACAAGAAGTTGCGGCACACCGGGCTGACCATCACCCGCAGCAGCAGCTCGCCCAGCACCTTCTTGCGGGTGGCGGCGTCGAACTTGGGGCTGCGGAAGAGCTCCAGCAGATCGGGGGCCTTGAACAGCTCGGCCACCCGGTCGAGTTCACGACCGAGCTGCTCGAAGTTGCTCCGCTCCACCCCGATGTCGAGGAGGGCCTGGGCGTAGCGCTGAGAAACGGCAACGGCGCGCACGGACTCCTCCTTAGGACCGGGTGACTTCTTCGAGGCGGGTCAGGTAGTCCCCGACCAACCGCCGCTGATCAGCGGGCGTCAGCTTCTCGCGAATCGCTTGCTCGGCGGCATCGATGGCCCGCTCGACCACCTCGGCCTCGAGTCGCGCTTGCAGGCGCAGGAACTCCTGGCCGGCGGAGCGCTCCGCGTCTCGCCGGATGCGCTCGGCCTCGGCCTTCGCCTCGGCGATCAGGCGGTCGCGCTCCAGCTCGCCCTGGGCCTGGTACTGGGCTTTGATCTCGGCGATCTCGGCGTCCAGCGTGCCCATCTTGCGGTCGTACTCGTCCAGGCGCGCCTGAGCGGCGGCGTGGAGGCGGGCTGCCTCGTCGATTTCGTGGGTGACTCGGGCCGCCTTGTCCTCCAGAGCCACCTTCACCTTCGTGCGGCTCATGCGCACGATGATAAAGAGCAGCAGGGCGAGGTTGACGGCCTGGAAGATGATGCGGGTCCAGCCGCTCTCTTCGCCTTCGCTCGCCAGGGCGGGCGCGGCGAGGAGCAGCGAGGCGAGCGCGGCTTCGATCAAGGGCCGGAGTCGGCTGGTCCGTTGCAGCACGTCAAACCCCTCGGCCGATCACCTTCTCCACCACGAGGCGAGAGAGGGCGTCGACTTCACCGAGCAGCTGAACGCGCCCGGCTTCGTATTGAGCGGCCGCCCGCGCACGGGCGTCCTCGATCACAGCTTCAGCGGACTTGCGTGCGCCGCCCACCTCGGCGTCTTTGGTGGCCAGGCCAGCGCCCCGAAGGGTCTGGCGGACCTCGGCAGCCTGGGTACGCGCCTGGCTGAGCAACTCGCGATGGCGGGCCTCAAGCGCGGTGGCACGGGCGTCGATGTCTTTGGCTTGCTGGCGTGCGGTGACGGTCCTCTGGTCGCGGGCGTCGATGCTGGCCAGGAAGGGTCGAAAGACCATTCGGGTCAGCAGCACCATCACCACCAGGAAGACGGCCAGCTGGATGAACATGGAGCCGTCAATGTCAATATTGACGTCGCCGCCCATCGGCACGAGGCTCACCGAAAGCGTAGAGCCCGAAAGCGTAGAGCTGGCCTGAGCGTCCAGCGGGCTGAGGAACAAGCTATCATTCATGGCGCGGTCGCGCTCCGTGGCCGCGGGGTGCGGGTTGATAGCATCGGGTCAGCATGGGGTCAACAGCGTGGCCGCGTTTTTTGGGCCGCGATCGCCGTCGAGTGACAGTTCTGGTCGGGATCGCCTCCTCGGGGCGTCCATCATTGAGGGGGGACCGTGATCCGAGTGGAGCAGCTGGTGCGTCGCTACGGGGCCGTGACGGCGCTGGCGGGCATCACCTTTGAGGTCGGCCCCGGCGAGGTGGTCGGGTTCTTGGGCCCCAACGGCGCCGGCAAGAGCACGACCCTGCGCATCCTGGTGGGGTTGTTGGCTGCCACCTCGGGGCGCGCCTTCATCCAGGGTCACCCAGTGGACGATGCCAGCCGGGATGTGCGCGATTTGGTGGGCTATTTGCCTGAAACGGCGCCGCTGCCCGGTGAGCTCACCGTGCGCAGCCACCTGGACTTCGTGGCGCGCCTGCGCCGAGTGGCTCGACGCCGGGAAGCGGTGGCCCAGGCCCTGGAGCGCTGCGGCCTGGAAGGTGTGGCGCACCGCCTCATCGGCCATCTCTCCAAGGGCTTTCGGCAGCGCGTCGGGTTGGCTCAAGCGATCCTGCCCAACCCGCCGGTGTTGATTCTCGACGAACCCTCCTCCGGTCTCGATCCCAACCAGCGGGTGGAAATCCGCAATCTGATCGAGGGGTTGCGCGCAGATCGCACGGTGATCTTCTCCAGCCATGTGCTGGCCGAGGTGCAGTCGGTGGCCACCCGGGTCATCATTCTGGACCGCGGGCGCGTGGTGGCCGACGCTGCGCCGACCCAGCTGCTGGAGGGTGAAGGCGTGGTGGTGCGGGTGGCGGGGACATCCACGGCTGAGGTTGCGGCGCGGCTTCGAGCAGGCGGCCTGGTTGCCGACGCGCGCGGCGACGTGGTGGTCAGCGCAGGCGCACCGCCCCAAGTGGCGCGCCTCATCGTCGAGGCGGGCTGGGACCTGCTGGAGCTCACACCCGTGCGCGCCGACCTCGAGACCGTCTTTCGCCGCCTGACCGGGGCCGCATGAAGGCGCTCACGCTGGCCCGGCGCGAGCTGGCCGGGATGTTCAACCTGCCCATTGCCTACCTGGTGGTGGCGGCTTTTCTGGCCCTCTCGGGCGCCTATCTCTTTGTTCTTCAACCCTTTTTTCAGAACGGTAAGGCCACCTTGCGGCCGTTCTTCGAGTTTGCGCCCTTCTTGTTCACCCTCTTTGCACCGGCGCTCACCATGCGCTCCCTGGCGGAGGAGCGGCGCAGCGGCACGCTGGACGTCCTGCTCTCGTGGCCGCTGGGGGATGGCCAGGTGGCGCTGGGCAAGTTCCTCGGCGCCCTCGGCCTGTTGGTGGTGGCGCTGGTCTTGACGCTGGCCTGGCCCCTGACCGTGAGCCAGCTGGGTGCGCTGGATTGGGGCCCGGTCTGGGGTGGCTACCTGGGGCTCGTACTGCTGGGGGGCGCGTACCTGGCCCTGGGGCTGGTGGTGAGCGCCGCCACCAGCAACCAAATCATCGCCTTTATCGGCGGCTTCCTGCTCTGCTTTGCGGTGTACCTGGTGGGCCGGACGGCGGCCGGGGCGCCGGCGTGGTTGGTGCCCTGGGTGGAGGGGCTGTCTTTTGAGCGCCGCTTCGCCCAGCTCGCGCGCGGCGTCATCGATCTGCGCGACGTGGTCTTCTTCCTCTCGGTGATGGTGGCGGGCGTGGGTGTGACGGCCGAGCTGCTGGGGGCCCGACGATGGCGCTGACCGGACGACGCCGACGCGGGCTCGAAGCCGCGCTGGGGCTGGGCCTTTTGGCAGCGTTGGTGGTGCTGTTGAACACGGTGGCCGGCCAGCATCCGGTGCGGTTCGATCTCACCCGGGATGCGCGCTACACACTGGCGCCGGAGACGCGCGCCCTGCTCGCCGAGCTGCGCTCACCGCTGGAAATCCGTGTGTTTTTGCCCAGTCAGGCGCCGGCCCCCTGGTCCGACGCGGTGCGGGCCCTGGCGGATTTGCTGGATGGGGTGCGGCTGGAGGGCGGTGGGCGCGTGCGGGTCTTTGCCCACGACAGCTCTGATCCCGAGCAGGCCACCGAGGCGCCCGGTCTGGGCCTGGCGCCGGTGGAGCTGGGGGTGCGAGGGCGCGAGGGCGGGGCCTTCTTTGGTGCCGTGCTGCTCTACGAGGACGAGAAGGCCGTGCTCACCGGGACGCCCGTGGTGGCCGATCTGGAGTTTGAGTTCGCCCGCGCGCTGCGGGACGTGCTGCGCCCCGAGGCCCGCCGCCCGGTGGTGCTCTTCAGCCAGGGGCACGGTGAGCCTGATGTGGTGGCGAGCCCGCTGGCCGCGCGCCTGCGGGCAAGCGGAGACCTGGAGAACGTTGATCTCCAAGGTGATTTGCTGCCAGGTCGTGGTGATGCGCTGGTGATTCTCGGCCCCAGCCGGCCCTTCGATGCGCGGGCGCGCTACGTGGTCGATCAGTTCTTGATGGACGGCAAGACGGTGGTGGCGCTGCTCGACTACCGGCCGCGCAGCACGGTGTTCCCCGATTTGCTGGTGCCCACGGAAACCGGCTTGGAGCCGCTCTTGGCCCACCTGGGTCTGCCGGTGGAGAGCCAGTGGACGGTGTTGGATCGCGCCCGCGCGCAGCCCACGCCGATCACTCAGGGCGCCGATGGCCGGATGGTGGTGGGGGTGCACCCGCTCTACGTGCAGACGGGGGCCCTGGCGCCGGGCCATCCCGTAACGCGGGGGTTGCGGGGGTTGGTGGTGCCCGTGGGTGCGCCCATTCGACCGACCGGGGCTGCGGAGGTGTTGGTGGCGAGTGAGGCGACGGCGGTGGCCCGGCGGGATCTGCGGGCCTTTGACCCCGCGGGCCTGCGCATGCCACCCAGCGAGGCCGGGTTGGAGCAGCCGGGACCTTTTGTGCTCGGCGCCGTGGTGCAGGGCGTGTTCACCTCGCTCTTTGCCGGCCACGAAATCCCCGCTCGGGCCGAGCGACCGCCTGGGGCGCCACCGGCGCCGCCGAGCGCGGCGGATCCGCCCATGATTGCGCAGGGACGGGGGGCGGGGCGCCTGCTGGTGGTGACGAGCGGCCGGCGCCTGCTGGCGGCCGGCGAGGACGCTCAGGTGTTCCTGGCCAACGCGGTGGACTGGGCGGTGACTGCCAGTGATCTCGCGGGGTTACGCGCTCGGGCCGCCACCGATCCGCCGCTGCGGCCCCTCACCAGCAGCGAGCAGAGTGGGCTGCGCAACGCCAACGTGCTGGGCCCGCCCCTGCTGCTGCTGCTGGTGGGCCTGGTGCGGGCAGCGCTGGTGCGGCGGAGGCGGCGATGAGACTGCGGCTGCCCGGGGGCGTGGCCCCCCGAATCAAGGGGTTGGCGCTCGCGGTCGCCCTCCTGGGTACCTGGGCGGTGGTGGGCGCACCCACGCCCCCGACGCGGCCGACCACCACCTGGCGGTTGCCGGCCTGGTCGGCCTTTGAGCGCATCGAGCTGCGGCGAACGGGGGCGGCGGATGTGGTGTTGAGCCGCACGCCGGCGGGCTGGCAGGTGGAGGGCTCGCCCCTCGACGCCAGCGCGCTGCGCGATTTGGCCGAGGTTTTTGAGGCGCCCATGGGCGCGGATCCCGCCGATACGGTGGCGGAAGAGGCCCTGGCACCCTACGGCCTGACCGCCGACGCCCTCACCGCGACGGTGGTGGCTGAGGGCCAAACCTCGGTCTTCCGGGTGGGCAAGGTGGTGGATGGCCGGCGTACGTTTGTGCTGCCCCAGCCGGGCACCCAGGTGCTGCGTGCCCATGGACACCTGCGCCGCGCCCTCGATCGGCCGCCCGAGGCCTGGCGCGATCGTCGGCTCTTCCCCGAGGTCGGCTACGCGGATGTCCAGCGTGGGGCGCTGTTTCGGGGCGACCGCCTGGACTGGGCCGTGACCCGGACCGCGCCGCAAGACCCATGGCAGCTGGAGGGTGGCGGCCTGCTCGACCAGGACGTCGTGGGCGGATCCCTTAATACTTTTGCGACCTTATCGGCGGGTGCCTTCCCGCCGGCGGACTCGCCCTTCCAAGCGGTAGCGCGGTTTGAAGGCCGCACCTTCGCCGGGCGGACGCTGGTGCTTGAGCTCAGTGCCACCCAGCCGGGCGGCGGCTTGCGCGCACGCCGGTTGCCCGACGGGCTCTTGGTGGACCTGCCCGCGCACCTGGTGGGCTTCCTCGACGTCAGCTCCGGTGCGCTCGCCGATCGACGGTTGTTCCCGGGTGGCGCCGGGGCGCAGGCCATCGCGTTGGGGGGCGCCAACCCGCTGCGGCTGGAGCGGACGGCTGCCGGCTGGACGTTGGTGGCCCCGGAGGTGCGCCCGCTGCCGCCCGCCGCGGCGGAGCGGATTCAGGCGCTCTTGGAGGCGCGGGCCGCGGGGTTGATCGAGCGTGTGCCGCCCGGTGCCTTCGACCGGCCCTTCCACACGGTGCAGGTGCGGCTGGCGGACAACCAGCAGCTGGCGTTGACCATCGGGGCCGAGTATCAGGGCGGGGCGCGCTTTGCGCGGACCGGGGCGGGTGAGGCCCAAACGCTGGTGCTCTCGGCCGCCACGGTGCGGGCGTTGACCCCGACGCTAGAAGCCCTGCTGGCCCCCTGATCGGGCGGAAGATGAGCTCAAATAGCGAAACTGAAAGAGTATTCGCCCGAGCTAGAGCGCCAATCGACCAAACCACAACCGAGCCAGGAGAGCGGATTTTTGTCGAGATCAAGGAGCCGACCGCCGCCGATAGCAGCGCTATCGGCAAAGGAGAGCGACACAGAAATCGGCAAAAGGACGCCTCCGGGCGACGAGTTGTGGGTATGTCGATGGGTGCTCTAGCGCTCGCGGGCGAGCTGCTTGCGGTGGTCTTCACCGGGCATATGCAGCGCCACCGCCATCTCTTGCAGGCGCGA